>Ga0307289_10000984_pt1 | contig 12321 bp, 10 predicted proteins | sample ER_DNA_143_FD_194483 | JGI IMG/M metagenome (GOLD analysis project Ga0307289, IMG submission 194483) | Bulk soil microbial communities from the East River watershed near Crested Butte, Colorado, United States - ER_DNA_143 | ecosystem: Environmental > Terrestrial > Soil > Floodplain | place...
TCTCGGTGTGAACCCGCTTGCCCACTCTGATCGCCTGCTGGAACAAGGAATTGAGGACCGCGCCGACGGTCTCGTGAGCCTGACTGAGGGTCAGGGCAGCCTTGACCTGGCCGAGAATCTGGCTCTCCCCGACGACGAGCGAATCCAAACCTGAGGCCACCGAGAAGGTGTGGGCAACCGCACCCTCGTCGAAGAAGACCGCGCACAATGACCGCAGCTCACCGGGCCGCAGACCGGCTATTTCGGCAAGTGCCTGGGTGGCGTCGTCCAGTGCGCCGTGAAAGCGGGATACCGAGGCGTACAACTCGGTGCGGTTGCAGGTGGACAACACCACCGCCTCGTCGATGTGCTCGGAGTCGATGAGCTGCTCGGCGAGCTTGGCCGATGCGGAAGCATCCAGCGCCAGTTGAGCCAGATCAGAGACCGACGTCGACTTGTGCGAGACGCTGACCACCAGGATGCTCACTAGCTGATCCTCCTGTCTTTAGCCAAGATCTGGCTGTCATCGGTCTTGCGTTGCTCGTGGTAGGCGAGGATTTGCAGTTCCTGACCCAGGTCGACTTTTCGGACGTTGACGCCTTCCCGTACCACGAGGACTGTCGGCGCAAAGTTCAGGATGCTGGTGACTCCGAGATACACCAGCCGGTCGGCGACGGTCTGGGCGGCATCGGCCGGAGTTGCGATGACAGCAATCACGGCGCCGGTTTTTGCCACCACGTCCTCCAGCTCGGCGAGGTCGGAGATCGCCAGGTCATGAATCCGCCTGCCGACGAGGTCGGGCGAGGTATCGAACAGGCCCACGACTCGAAAACCGTGTGAGTAAAAGCCGGAATAGTTGGCCAGCGCCGTACCCAGATTGCCCAAGCCCACAATGATGACGGGCCAGTCGTGCGCCGACCCGACAACTCGGCCGATTTGGAATCGCAGGTAAGCGACGTCGTAGCCGACTCCGCGCGTACCGTACGAGCCGAGGTAGGAGAGGTCCTTGCGGAGCTGGGCAGAATTCACCCCGGCCGCCTCGGCGAGCGCGCCGCTGCTGATGGTGTCGGTCCGCTGCTCCGCCAACTGGTTGAGCGCTCGGAGGTAAACCGGCAGCCGCGCAACAGTTGCGTCCGGAATTCCCTTGAGGGTGGGTACGGCTCGCCAATGCTGAGCTGCCGCCGCGCGCGGCGGAGGGTCGGTCGGGAAGCTCTGCGACACGCGACTCCTGAATCGGCGCTCGGATCTGAATCGGCGCTCGGATCTGGTCCAAACATCGCAACTTTAAGGTGTTTGTGAACAAGTGCACAAACTTATGGAGAGCTGCTTGCGCAATCGCGCGTAGAGTCCGCCTACTTCGTCGTCGCTCGCAGAGGAAAGAGCGCCTCCGCTCACTCCTCCTCAGCACGGCGGCGCGCGATTTCCGACGCTCGCAGCTGTTGTCCAGAGCTGCTCGCAGCTGATGCCGCCGACGGGTACGTTTCGCATCACAGCCGCGAAAACGACCCACCCAGGCCGGCGCGAACGGGTCGCGTCGCATCACAGTCGTTAAAACGACCCGCCGATCGCGTCAAGATAAGCCTGGCCCCGAGGTGAGAGCCGGTAGCCGCGCTCGAGCGACTCAGTCAGCCCGAGCGCCTTGAGGCGGCGCACCCGGAGCTTGTACGCGGCCCGCTCCTGGCCGGCCTCGGCGGCAAGCTCGGTCGATACGACACCGGGCAGCCGCTGGATCTGCCGCAGGGTGCTGCGGGTCCAGGCGTGTTCGGCGGCGCGATCAATCCGGTCGAGCTTGGTGTTCAGGGCCGAAACCTCGGCCGGATCAAGCGAGTCGACGCTCCGCAACGCAACTCGTGGATCGGGTCCGGCCAAGGCGATGCCGATCCGGTAGAGATCGCCGCGTCCCTTTCCGCGACACCACCTCAGTAGCGCAGCGACCGAGTCGAAGCCAGCTGCCGCAGCGTCGAGCTCAGTCAACTGCTCCTCGTCGGCCGGCGTGATGGACGTGATCTCGACGACGCCGGCGGATGTCGTGAACCTGGCTCCCACTTTGGGCCGGACGACCTCCCAGCGTCGATACGTAGTGCTGACCCGACCCTCGGCCAGTCCACGCAGCGTGGCAGCGGTGAACAACATCGCAGTCAGCGAGTCCGCGTCAGTGCGGTTTTGAGGCGTACCGGATCGACCTGCCAGAAGTCGTGCTGGGCACCGTCGACGAAGATGACGGGCACCTGGTCGGTGTATCGACGCTGCAATTCCGGGTCGCTGTCGACGTCCAGCAGCGCGTAGTCACTGCCGGTCTCGCTGCAGACAGCAGCCACCTGAGCTATTGCCTCGTCACACAGATGGCAGCCCTGCCGGGTTAGGACGACGACTCGCTCCGTCCACTCGGCGAACTCGACCACGTCACCATCTTTCACGACGCGGGCGATGCGATCTCGGAGGCCTGGCGGGTACGGCGGGCAATCAGGGCGATCGCCAACAGAACAGCACCCCCGACGAAGGACAGCAGCGAGACAAGCCGGACCACACCCTTCGTAGCGGCGGCGATGTCCGCCGTTCCGGCGCCTCCCAGCTCGATCAGCGTCCCTGCCAGAGCGACCGCGACCCCGGCGATCGTCACCATCACCGTGAGGTTCACGCCAGCAGCCTCTCCGGCGCGGGCCGGATCGACCACCGTCTGGCTTCCAATGCTCGGTAGCGTCCAGCCAAGGCCCAAGGCGAAGCCGGTCAGACCGAGCAGCAGCACGTACGCTCCCCAGGCCTCCACTGCCGAGGTCACGAGCAGGCTGATGCCGCCGAGGATCATGGTCGCCGGAATAAGCACGGGTACCGGTCGCCACCCCGCGAGTCGGCCAGCTAACGGACCAGATAGTGCCACGGCCACGGACGGGGCGAGGAATACCAGACCGGCAGCGATGGGGCTGAGTCCGCGACCCTCCTGCAGATAGATCGTCGTACACAGCACCGTCACCGTGTAGACGATGTTGGCGATCGTGCCGCCGACAGTGATCAAGACGAAGGCCTGATTACGGAAGAGGGATAGCTCGATCAGCGGATCACGGACGCGCTGCTCCACGACTATGAAGATCACGAACAGCACAACGGCGAGGGCCAGCAAGCCGATCAGCTTCGGCGAGCTCCAGCCCCATTCGCCGGCGCGGTCAACCGCGTACGCCACCGCGACGATACCGGAGCTGACCAGCATCAACCCCAGCCAATCGATTCGCGCCGTCGCCCCCGCCGGTGACATCGAGGGCAACCATCGAAGGCAGCAGAAGACGGCGACCGCACTGAGCGGGACGTTGAGGAAGAACACCCAGCGCCAACTGAGCTGCTCGGTCAAGAGTCCGCCGATGAACGGGCCCAGTGCGGTCCCGATGTTCGCGATTCCGAATAGCGCACCGATGGCCACGGCGCGGTGATCCTTGGCCACTGCATTGCTGATCGCCGCAACACTGACGGTGAACAGCGCCGCGGCACCGAGGCCTTGCAGAGCCCGAAATCCGATCAGCAGGCCGTAGGAGGAGGACAGGCCACAGACCAGTGAGGCCCCGCCGAAGACAGCGAGGCCGGCCACGACGATCCGCCGGTGACCGCGCAGGTCGCCAAGCCGGCCACCAGGAATCATGGCAGCGCCTACGGCGATCATGTAGGCACTGATCACCCATTGCATGTTCGTCGTCGTCTCGTTGAGGTCGACCGCCATCCGCGGTAGCGCCAGATTGAGCGCGAAGAAATCGACCTGCACGCAGAACATGCCGACTGCAAGCGCAACCACCGCCCGAGTTTCGGCCGGAGTTAGCCTCATTCGCCAGACTTTAGAACTGATGCCTCTCCACGTATAGGTAGCCGACGACCGTCAGCCGGAGCAGCACTCCGCATTCAGGGCATGTCCCGCAAGACACCCTTCCGCACTTTTCCGGTGATTCCCCTGGGCAGTTCATCGACGATCTGGACGCGGCGTGGGCGTTTGAACTTAGCGAGCCGGTTGGCGCAGTGCGCATTGATCACCGCAGGGCTCAGGGCTGCTCCGCTGACAAATGCCACAACCTGCTCTCCAGTACGCCAATCTGGTCGACCGACCACCGCAACAGCCTCAACCCCTTGTAGCTCAGCGATCGCTCCCTCCACTTCAGCGGGATAGACGTTGAAGCCGTTCACAATGATCAATTCGCGCGCGCGGTCGACCAGGAAAAGCTCACCGTCGAGTAGGTAGCCGACATCTCCGGTCGGAAACCAGCCGTCCTCACCCGGGCCGCCGCGACCGTCGGGCCAATAGCCGGAGAACAGGTTGGCACCGCGGATCCAGATCTCGTCCGGCTCGCTCAGATCCGTGCCGTCACCGATCTTGACCTCGACGCCGGGCAGCGGACGACCGACATGACCGTGCCCCAGCAGCTCACCGCCCAAGGTGGCGGAGACGCCTGGTGCCGCCTCGGTCAGTCCGTATCCCTGTTCCACTCTCCGGCCGGTACGCGTGATGAACTGTTCTCGAAGATCAACTGCGAGGGGCGCGGCCCCGGACACGACCCTTGTCACCGACTGCATGGCGGCGACTGCCCGCTCGTCCGCCAGGATTCGGGCGAGGACGGGAGGTGCTACCGGCAGGTTCGTGATCTTCTCCTCGATCACGACCTCGGCCAAGCCGTCGAATCCGTCCATGATCACCAATCGAGCACCGGACAGCAGAGCGCTGCCGAGCACCGCGTTCAGGCCAAAGACGTGAAACAGCGGGACCATGGCCAACACAACATCGCCAGGCTCGAGGATCTCGAAGGAGGCCACATTGCGCAGATGGCTCAGCAACGCACGGTGGCTGAGCATTGCGGCCTTCGGTTCACCGGATGTGCCGGCCGTGTAGAGCAGCACGGCCAGTGCTTCTGGATCTCTTGGCGAGCTCACCGGTTGGGCTGAAAGGTCCGACAGCTCCTCCAGGCCCTCAATAGTCAGGGCGACTTGATGTACGTCGGGCAGCTGCGGTCGGCTGGTCGCGGTGAACAGCGCCCGGGCGCCGCAGTCGTTGATCATCGCGCTCAACTCAGTGTCCGTGGATTCGGGATTAATCGGGACGGCTACATAGCCGGCGCGCAGGGTGGCGAGGTAGGCAACGACGAATTCGATGCTGTTAGGGCCGATGATGGCGATCCGATGCCCCGCCAGGAGTCCGTGTGCGGATAATCCTGCCGCGACAGCATCGACCCTTCGGTCGAGCTCGGCCCAGGTCGTGGTACGGCGTACCGGCTTCGGCTCAACCAGCGCGACGCCCTCGGCCTGAGCCTCCACCTGCCGCTTCACAAGATCAGCGAGGTTCGTCGCCAGTCCCTCCGTGTCGATCAACCGGACCGAAGTGTGCTGGTCGTTCACCCACCTGAGTCTGGCACGACCGGCGCGAACCAGACATATGGTGATGACGTGACCGGACCGGCAGCGCGATGAGCGAATGGGAGGAGACGCCTTCCGCGCACATCGCCGACGTCAAGCAGTTGCCCGGCAGCAGTGCCTCGGAGCTTCCGGTTGACAAGGATGATCCGCTGGCGGCAGCTGGGCCGCTACAAGAAGCACCGGATGATGTCGAGGCAACCACTGCTCCTCTGGAGCCGCCGATCCGTGAGGATCCGACCGCGGCGGCATTCTTCGATCTCGACAACACTGTCATCCAGGGCGCGTCGCTGTTTTATTTCGCTAAGGGGCTGTACCGGCGTGGCTTCTTCCCCACCCGCGTGATCCTGAAGGGCCTGTGGATACAGGCGTATTTCCGAATGGTGGGACGAGAGAAACACCACCACATCGAGGACGCCCGCAGCGTGACCTTGGGCTTGATCGAAGGACACACCGTCACGGAGCTGACGGAAATTGCGAACGAGGTGTACGAGGAGACGATCGCCAGCCGTATCTGGCCGGGTACCAGGGCGCTCGCCCAGCTGCACCTCGACGTCGGGCAGCAGGTCTGGCTGGTGACGGCCGCGCCGGTTGAGGTCGCCGGCGTCGTCGCGGCACGTCTGGGATTGACTGGAGCCTTGGGTACGACTGCGGAGCACAGCGACGGTATCTATACCGGGCGTCTCAAAGGCGAGTTGCTGCATGGCCCCGCCAAGGCTGAGGCCATTCGAGCGTTAGCACGCAAGCACGGATTTGATCTTGCTCACTGCTTCGCCTACTCCGACTCGTACAACGACCTGCCCATGTTGTCGCTGATCGGACATCCGTGCGCGGTCAACCCCGACGGGAGGCTGCTGGCGCATGCTGAGGAGCAGGACTGGCAGATTCACGACTACCGCAGCGGACGTAAAGCGGCGCGTTTAGGGCTGCTCGGTGCTGGGGCTGCTGGTGCCACGGCTGGCGCGGTTGCCACCGGAGTGGCGGTCCGCCGCATCTTGAGAGGCCAGTGAAACAGCTTCAGCTCTTGCGGCTCATGACGTAGAGCACCACGGTCGCCGCAACGAGATAGGCCGCGTAGCCAAAGAACCCGAGCACGGCCAGCCCCTCGGCGCGCCCGCTGCGGTTCGCGAACAGACCCATTGCGATCACGGCGATGGCAAGGAGTGCCAACGCACCGGCGCCGACGTAGACAAAGCCCCTGAGCTGTTCCAGATCGATGCGGCGAGCAGGATTGGTCCGTGCTGTGGCCTCGCTCGGGTCCTTCGTGGCGCGTACGGGCGGGCGCAGCCGAACCACAAGGACGGTGAAGGCGGCGAATGCCAGCAAGATCACCGCCAACGCCCAGAACACGTGGCACAGAGTATGCGGCGAGGGCTGGCACCTCAGAAAAAGGCGCCGCGGCGCTGCATGAGCAGCCGGTACAGGGTCTGTTGGATGGTCTCCCGCACCTGGTCGGTGATATTGAAAACGATCATGGGATCGTCGGCGGCACCGGGGCCGAGCTCGTCGGTGGTAATGGCTTCGCCGAACTGAATGATCCACTTGCTCGGTAGCGGGATCATGCCCAGTGCACCGAACCATGGAAACAGCGGCGTGATCGGAAAGTACGGTAGGCCCAGTGCCCTGGCCAAAGCCGGTGCCTTGGAGATCAGCGGATAGATCTCTTCCGACCCGACGATCGCGATTGGGATGATCGGCACCTGTGCGCGGATGGCGGCCGAGACGAAACCGCCTCGTCCAAAGCGCTGCAGCTTGTAGCGATCGGCATACAACTTTCCGAGGCCCTTGAAGCCCTCGGGGAAGACCGCTACGAGTTGATTAGCTGCGAGCAGGCGCTCGGCGTCTTCACGACAAGCCAATGTGGTGCCCGTCTTGCGAGCAAGATCTCCTGAGTAGGGCGTCTTGAAGATCAGATCTGCACCCAGCATCCGAACGTGCCGGCCGATCTCGTCAAAGACCATCGCGTGCAAGATCATTCCGTCGAGCGGCAACGTCCCGGCGTGATTGGAAACCAGTAGCGCCGAGCCATCCGCAGGAAGGTTCTCGGCGCCTCGAACCTCGACCCGGAACCAGGATTCGGCAAGCCGGCGCAGTAGCGGAAGATAAATCTTGGTCGTGAACTCGGGATCGAATCCAAACTCATCGATGGCATAGTCGCCGCGCAGCCGGGTACGGATGAAGGCCGCCGATTCCTCCGGCGAGCCCTCCCACTCGATGCCCAGCGCCTGCGCCAACGAAACGAGCCCGTTTACCGGATCAGCGGCGAACTCGCGCAATGGCATGACCGGCACGGACCTGAGGCCGTCGAGCGATCCGGAGAGGAGGCGAACCAGCTGGCTCAACCGCGCGCTGAGCGTCGTCTGGGGTGCTGGACCCTCCTCAGACTCAGCCGCGGCGTCGGGCGCCGGGTCATCTTGGGGTGGTGACTGGCGCCCCGCTCGGGGCGCCGCTAAGCGCCGGGCCGAGGCCGACGGAGAAGTTCGGCTGCCGCGGCCGGCCGGGCCATGACTGCCGAACTGGATGACCTTCGCGTCAGCCACTCCGCACCGCCGCGGACCTGATCACCTGGCGCACGGCGGCGAGCGCGCCATCGACGCGGTCGGGGCCGAACAACCCGGGCTTCGTAGCCCCGACGAACTCCTCTAGCGCCGCAAGGCTGCTGAAATACGGGACAAAACCGGTTTCGGCGATGAAACGGGACGTGTCCATGGCACGACCATAGGTCAGCGCGTCGATCTGGTCGGCGGAGAAGTCCACCACCCGCGCTTGCCGTACCACCGTGGCAGCCAGGGGTGCGGCAGGCTGCGGCACGGGAACACTGGGCCGCCCCATCTTGCGGAGGGCTTGGGACAGCGTGACGATATCGGCGGCGCCGACATTGAAGGTGCCGGGCACATCGCGGCGGGTCGCCAAGAGCAGGGCCGCAACCGCGTCGCTGGGATGCAAGAACTGAAGCCGGGCATCGAATCCCATCACTCGCGGCACGATCGGTAGTGACAGATAACGCGTCACGTGGCTGTCCACGCCCGCCCCCATCAGGTTTGCGAGCCGCAGCGTGGTGACGACCACGTCGGGCCGGCGACGGGCGAGCCCCCGGACATAGCTCTCGATCTCAAGTGAGTCCTTGCCGAAGCCGGTACGGGGCTGGGCGCGAGCCGACATGTCCTCGGTGAACTTCGCCGGGTCTCGAGGAGAAGCTCCGTACACCGAGATCGAACTCTGGACGACGAGTTTTTGGAAGGTTTCCGCCTTCTGGCAGGCGGCGAGTAGCTGCATGGTGCCGATGACGTTGATCTCCTTCATCGACGAGCGGCCACCCGCGCTGCCAGGAGTTGCCACCACCGCCAGATGTACTACGGTGTCAACGCCCCGCGTCGCAATCACTCTGGAAATAACGGGATTGCGGATGTCGGCGCGTACGAAATCGGCTTTGCCCAGGTCGTGTCGAGGCGGGACTACGTCGAGCCCGACGACCTCGATGTGCTCTTCAGCGGCGAGCGAGCGGGCGAAGCGGGAACCCAGATCACGCGAGACTCCGGTGACGAGGACAACCCGTTCCGCAGCCATCAAGGTGTCCAGGCCGGAAGGCTACTTACCTGCGCGGCGGCGCTGGATCCGTGTGCGCTTGAGCAGTTTGCGATGCTTCTTCTTCGCCATCCGCTTGCGCCGCTTCTTGATGACCGAACCCACTGTGTAACCTCTCGCTCCCGAGACGTCACTGTGGTCCGGGACTTGATCACTTGCCGGCGCCTGTCGCCGGGCAACTCACGCATGCTACCGGCCATTTCAGACGGACGCGAGTCAGAGACTTCTGTGCCCTGAGCCTGTCGAAGGGCGCCGGCGGACTTCGACGACCTCCGCCCGCATAGCACTCCCAAGCTGCTCACCACGAGACTGGTCCCGTGACCAGCTATCTGGACGACTTCTCTCCTGGGAGTGGCCGGCGCAGCCGACCTCGAGCATGGCTGTCGAGCGACGCTCCGACTCTCAGCCTGAACGGGGAATGGAAGTTCCGCTGGTCACCGAATGCTGCTGGCCTTGACGATGCTGCTGCCCATCCCGATTTCGACGATTCGGCCTGGGACAGCATTCCGGTGCCATCGCATTGGGCGCTGCCTGGAACATCTGCCCAAGCGGAGGCAGGCACGTACGGCCGGCCGATCTACACCAATACTCACTATCCGTTCCCGATCGACCCGCCCCATGTCCCGGACGAGAACCCGACTGGTGATCATCGCCGCACCTTCGAGTTGCCTGACTGGTCGTCCGAGCGGGTGCTGCTTCGCTTCGACGGTGTCGAGTCGATCTACCGGGTGTGGCTGAACGGCATCGACATCGGGGTGGGCAAGGGCAGTCGGCTGGCGCAGGAGTTCGACATCAGCGATGTGGTGCACTCGGGTCCGAACGTGATCTGTGTTCGGGTCCATCAGTGGTCGTCGATGAGCTATCTGGAGGATCAAGATCAATGGTGGCTGCCGGGCATTTTTCGCGATGTCACCGTGCTGAGCCGCCCCTACGGCTCGGTGGATGATCTTTGGCTGCGCACCGCGTATCTGCCAGACGGCAGCGGCTCGATTGATCCGGAGATCACCGCTCCCGAGGAGGCGTATCCGCTCCAGATCGAGATTGCAGGACTCGGCGTCCGGCAGCGCTTCCACAGCCCCAGCGAGGTGGCGGAGTTCCCGGTAGGTCAGGTGGAGCCGTGGAGTGCCGAAGTGCCCAGGCTCTATCTCGCCCGCATCAGCTCTGCGGGCGAGACACTGAGCGTACGACTGGGGTTTCGCCGGGTCGAAATTGCTCGCGACGTCCTCCGCATCAACGGCAACCAGGTGATCTTCCGTGGCATGAACCGGCATGAGATCCACCCGATTCGCGGCCGGATGTTCGATGAGCAGTACGCTCGAGCCGATTTGATCATGATGAAGCGAGCCGGTGTCAACGCCATCCGGACCAGTCACTACCCGCCGCATCCACGGGTACTTGATCTTGCTGACGAGCTCGGCTTCTGGGTGCTCGAAGAGTGTGATTACGAGACGCACGGGTTCGAGGGCTGTGGTTGGCAAGGAAATCCGAGCGATGATGCCCGCTGGACCGAAGCCTGCCTGGACCGGATGGAACGTACCGTCGAGCGTGACAAGAACCACCCGTCGGTGATCATCTGGTCGCTCGGCAACGAGGCAGGTGCCGGTCGCAACCTCGCCCAGATGGCGGACTGGGTGCGACGCCGCGACCCGGCACGACCAGTGCATTACGAGGGCGACCACACCTGCGCCTACACCGACATCTATTCCCGGATGTACCCGAACTACCTCGAGACCGAGGCGATCGGTGCCGGACGTGGTTTCATCTTCTTCCTCAGTACGCCCGAGGAGGCCGAACGAGTCCGCAGCAAGCCTTTTGTGATGTGCGAGTACGCGCATGCGATGGGCAACGGCCCAGGCGGCATGGACGTCTACGACGACTTGACCGAGCGCTATCCGCGGCTGCACGGCGGCTTCATCTGGGAGTGGCGTGATCATGGACTGTTGACGCGTACGCCGGAGGGCATCGAGTTCTACGCGTACGGCGGCGACTTCGGGGAGGTGCTGCACGACGGCAACTTCGTGATGGACGGCATGCTGCTACCCGACAGCACACCAACGCCGAGCCTCGCCGAGTTCACCCGGGTGAACCAGCCCATCGTGTTTGATCTTGACCGCACTCGTCTCACGATCCGCAGCCGCTACCACACCCTCAGCACCGAGCATCTTCGCTTTGTCGCGATCAAGGAGGTGGACGGCTATCCGGCCGCCGAGGCGACGCTGCAGGTCCCCACCGTTCCGCCGGAGCAGCTGGCAACAGTGACCTTGCCGGATGATCTTGTGAGCCCTGGCGACGGCGAGACGTGGCTTACGGTGAAAGCTGAGCTGGCAGCACCGACGCCTTGGGCCGATCATGGCCATGAGGTGGCCCTAGGCCAGTTCGAGCTGACCGTACCGGACACGATCATGACGTTGCCGGCCTGGCCGGCGCCGCCCACGCGGGCGCCGGATGAGCGTGTGATCACGCTGGGACCTGCGCAATTCGACGCCCGAACCGGCCGATTGCTGCGGCTGCATGCAACGGAGGTCGACGGCCCGCGGCTGGAGCTCTGGCGTGGACCGACCGACAACGACCGGAGCAGCGCCCGCGGCTCCTTCGAGCTCGCCAGCCCGGAGGACACTCACGGCGAAGGGGCGCCTGGACCATCATCGGAGCAACGGTGGCGGGAGCGTGGTCTTGATCGGTTGGTGCACCGTCTTGATCACCTCTACGTCGACCAAGATCAATTGCTCGCCCAGGTGCGGGTCGCGGCCGCTGGAGGCAACCTCTTCGTCGATGTCAGCTATCACTGGTGGCTGACGGACGGGCTTGCGCTACTGGTGAAGGTCACGCCTTCGGCCGGATGGGACTGCAGCTGGCCGCGGGTCGGCGTACGGTTCGACCTGCCTTCCGAACTGCGGCACGCGAGCTGGCTCGGCACTGGGCCGAATGAGTCGTATCCCGACACTCGCACGGCAGCACGGGTTGGCCGCTTCGCAGCCGACGTCGATGAGCTGAATGTCCGCTATTCCCGACCGCAGGAGACCGGACATCGCAGCGAGCTGCGCGAACTCGTGATCTCTGACGCGGCAGGCCCGCGACTGTCGGTCACGACGTGGCCCAACGAACAGCACCATCGTCCTGGCTTCACATTGAGCGCGTACACACCGCAGCAACTCGACCGGGCGCGCCATCCGTACGAGCTAGTTCCTAGCGATCATGTCTACCTGTTCATCGATGATGCGGTGCACGGAATTGGCTCACGGGCGTGCGGCGTCGACGTCTTGCCCAAGCACGCACTATGGCCGATTGCCGGGCAGTTCGCGATCAGATTCGCTGGCCAAACGTCTTAACGTCTGTGCTGGGAAACGACCCGTCGCACGGCACCCCGACGATCGTCTT
>Ga0307289_10000985_pt1 | contig 12312 bp, 7 predicted proteins | sample ER_DNA_143_FD_194483 | JGI IMG/M metagenome (GOLD analysis project Ga0307289, IMG submission 194483) | Bulk soil microbial communities from the East River watershed near Crested Butte, Colorado, United States - ER_DNA_143 | ecosystem: Environmental > Terrestrial > Soil > Floodplain | place: USA...
GCTGCCGTACACCTGAAGACCGGTGGGTAGATCGGCTTTCAAAGAGCAGATCACCGTTGCCGTGGCAGCCGGGCGATCATCAGTCGCCGGGTAGTTGAGTACGGCCGCGGCGTGACTGTCCACTCCGGTCGTCGAATGGCTGCCAAAGCCAAGCAGGTCGGCGGGCTCGCCCAGAAAAAGATTCACCGCGTGGAGCGGATACACACCGGCATCCAAGATCGCACCACCCGCCAGGGCCGGGTCCAGCAGCCGATGAGTTGAAGGGCCTCGAAATGCGAAACCAAAGTCGGCCGCGACATGCCGGATGTCCCCAAGATCACCTGAGGCTGCCAGCTCCGCCGCCTTGCGAAGTAGCGGGTTGGTCCGGGTCCACAGCGCCTCCATCAAGAACAAGCCGCGATCACTCGCCAGGTTGATCAATTCCGCAGTGTCGGTCGGATCGGTAGTCAGCGGTTTTTCAACTAGCACAGATTTTCCGGCGTCCAAGCACAGCTTTGCCGATGCGAAATGATCATGGTGGGGGGAGGCGACGTACACCACATCGACGTCGGGGTCTCCGGCTAGTTCGGCATAGGAGTCGTACGCCCGCGGAATGCCGTGATCAGCTGCAAACGCCATTGCCTTCTCGAGGCTGCGCGAGCCGACCGCGACCACACGCGCCTCGTTCGGAAGCAGAGCAAGATCACGAGCGAACACCGATGCGATGTGTCCGGTGGCGAGAATGCCCCAGCCCACGAGATCTGTCACGTTCCCCATCCAACAACATTTACTCGGCCATACATGATGAGTAGCCGAGTCACTCCTCAACAGCTATCGTGCTCCGGTGCGCCGAACGCTCAGCAGCTTTAGGCCAGCGGATGTGGAATCGGTTGATGCTACGAATGACATCGATGTGATTTCCATTTACGATGACCCTATGATCGTCGCGTCGAGCCCCCATGAGGGTAGAGAGCCGGTTGGCGAGTTGAGTGCCAGGGACGCCGAGATCCTCACCTTCGAGCGACAGTGGTGGAAGTTCGCCGGCGCCAAGGAACAGGCGATCCGGGACAAGTTCCAAATGTCGGCTACGCGCTACTACCAGATTTTGAACGCCTTGATCGACAAGCCTGAGGCGCTCGCCCAGGATCCGCTACTCGTCAAACGGTTGCGTCGGCTACGTGCGACGCGGCAACGCAACCGTTCAGCAAAGCGATTGGGCATCGACCTTACGATCGAGTGAGCCTCAGCTTTCCCACTACGGCCCGAATGCCCTCCCCAATTGGCCGCACCGGATAGTCCCGATAACCGCCAATGGCCAACCCGGCCTGGCGCTCGAAGAAGTTCCGCGCTGCCCGGTCGCCGGTGCGCAGCACCGACCAGCCCATGAAGATCACGTATGGGATGTAGTACGGCAGTCCGAGGCAGTAGAAGTACTGCCACGTATGAACTTCCTCGTGCTTGATCAAGAACGGGTACTTGCGCAACATCTGGTCCCAGGTGCTGGTTGTCGTAATCACGTTGCCGATCGTGAACGCGCCTGCAATGGGGAATTTGAGCCTGTAATGCTCTCCGAGAAACAGGCCGCGCGGGCCGCGCTTGACCTTGGCACCGCCGATCTTCGCCACTGCGAGCCCGACGACAGTACTGAGATTGATGAAGTTGCCACCGAAGCGAACCCACTGTCCGCCGGTTTCCGGCCAACCAGGTCTCACGGTCTTAATCGTGGCAGCCCGAGTTGGGGTTCGTAGAGCTCAGCCTGCGCCTCGCTAGCATGAAGGCCTTCGATCCGCCTGGCCCGCAACGCCGAGTCCAACATCTGGACGGGATTCCCACGATGCGGAATCGAGCTGCGCCAAATCCGTAGCCACCCCTAGGCTGAGCCGTGTTCATCCAGAGGGGACGAGGGACCGGCCCGATGACTCCCCGGCAACCTGCTGACCGATCAGAAACGGTGCCAACTCCGGCTCGGTCGAAAGTCGGCTGAGAAAGATGAAGAAGGACTCGATGATGACTGCGGTGGTCGACACCGATCCAACCTCGGCCCCTGGCGTCCGGGCAGGCGCTTTTGGAAATGCCACCCACCTAATCTGTCGGGAATGCGGAGCGACGACCGCGCTCGGCCCGTTTTACGCCTGTACCGAGTGCTTCGGTCCGCTCGAGGTCGGCTACGAATTTCCGACTATCACTCGGGAACGGATCGAGGCGGGCCCGCGGAGCATTTGGCGATATGCCCCGCTGTTGCCGGTCCCAGCCGACATCGCCACCTTCCGCTCTACCGACCCCGGCTTCACCCGGCTGGTCGATGCCCGCCACCTCGCGGATGATCTTGGTTTGAAACAGCTCTGGGTCAAGGATGATTCGGGCAATCCGACTCATTCCTTCAAGGACCGTGTCGTCGCCGTGGCTCTCTCGGCCGCCCGCGAACTGGGATTCCAGGTTCTCGCATGCCCCTCCACGGGAAATCTCGCCAACGCTGTCGCCGCAGCGGCGGCCCGGGCAGGGATCAAATCAGTCGTCTTGGTCCCGTCCAATCTCGAGCGGCAAAAGATCTTGGCCTCTGCGATCTACGACACCACCCTGATTGCCATCGAAGGCACCTACGACGACGTCAACAAGCTGGCCAGTGAAATCGCGGCCGAGCAAGAGGGTTGGGCCTTCGTCAACGTCAACGTGCGGCCCTATTACGCCGAAGGCTCGAAGACCCTGGGTTATGAGATCGCCGAGCAGCTCGGCTGGCGGCTTCCCGATCAAGTCGTCATTCCCGTCGCTTCCGGAGCGCAGCTGACCAAGATCGACAAGGGCTTCCGCGAATTGATCAAGCTCGGGCTCGTGGAGGAGAAGCCGTATGTGATCTTCGGTGCGCAGGCAACAGGCTGCTCGCCAGTGGCACAGGCATTCCGTGCGGGCCATGACTTCGTGGCACCGGTGAAGCCAGCCACTATTGCCAAGTCACTGGCTATCGGCAACCCCGCAGATGGGCCGTACGTGCTCGATGTCGTGCGGCGTACGGGCGGAGTGGTCGCCGATGTCGACGACGAGACACTGGCGGCCAATATCCAGCGTCTGGCGCGTACCGAAGGCATCTTTGCCGAGACCGCCGGCGGCGTCGTGATCGGCGTCACCGCCAAGTTGCTCTCCGAGGGCGTGCTCGATCCTGAAGCCGAAACCGTCGTGATCAACTCCGGCGACGGGCTGAAGACTCCGGACGCGGTGGCCGAGCGGGTGGGTCCCAAGATCACGATTCCGCCGCATTATGAGGCGTTCATCGACTTTTGGAAGGATCGGAATTCATGAGTGCCACTGTCCGCATCCCCACCATCTTGCGCACCTACACCGGCGGCGCAGGCGAGGTGAGTGCCGACGGCGAGACCTTGGCCGAGGTCTTGGACTCCCTGGAGGAGAACCATCCCGGCATCCGAGCGCGGATCCTCGACGATGCCGGCGCACTGCGGCGTTTCGTGAACGTCTACGTCGGTGATGACGATGTGCGCTTCCTCGGCGGCCTGGATGCCAAGGTGACCGAGGACACCAAGATCTCGATCATTCCGGCCGTTGCGGGCGGAGCCGAACGCTAATCTCCGGAGCATGGACCTCGAGCGTTTCGTCAAAGCCCAAGACAGCGGTGGCACGTATCATCAGGCCGTTCGTGAGCTGCGTAACGGACGCAAGACCAGTCACTGGATGTGGTTCATCTTTCCGCAAATCGCCGGTCTGGGGCGGAGCGCGATGGCTCAGGCATTTGCGATCAGCGACTTGGCCGAGGCCCAGGCCTATCTCAGACATCCCATGCTCGGGCCGCGCTTAGTCGAATGTGCTGGGATCGTTGCCTCGCACCGGGGACTTACCGCCGAGCAAATCTTTGGTGGCATCGATTCGATCAAGCTGCGCTCGTCGATGACCTTGTTCGCGCACGCCGATCCGGAGCAACCGGTCTTCCGCCAAGTCATCGATCAGTACTACGACGGTCCCGATCCAGAGACCGAGTATCGCCTGTAACGATTCCTTGATCGCGCTTGATGCCAGCACTAGTCAGCGTGTGCAATGTAGCTACACCTCGGCGCGGTACTTCGAGTGGCAGATCCGCAGCTGAGTAGCTAACAGGGGAGGGCAGGCCTTGCCGGATCCGAGCCGTGCGGCGAACGTGCTCACGATCATGATGACCGACATCGTCGGCTCAACCGAGCTCCGACGGGTACATGGCGACCGGGACGCTGACGACATTCTGGGGTTACAGGCAGCGATCGTGCAACACCAGGTCGCAGCATTCGGCGGCCGAGTACGCAAATCACTAGGCGATGGATTCCTTGTTTCCTTCGCCTCCAATGTGGCAGCAGTCCGGGCCGCCGCGGCCATCCAGCGAGCGTTGGAGGAGCACAACACCGCCGACCCCCAACGCGCTGTCGAGGTTCGTATCGGCATCCACTCTGGCCAAGTCAGCGAGCGGGATGGCGATCTGCTTGGGCAGGCGGTGCACGCCACGGCCCGGGTCATGGCAGAGGCAGTCGGCGGCGAGATCCTGATCACCGACGAAATACGCAAGGACGCGGAGCCGCAGCTGGACTACTCATTTCTTGACTCTGGGCTTTTCTGGCTGCGGGGATTCCCGGAGCTGTGGCGGCTGTACGAGGTGTCCTGGAATGACACCACGCTGGGAGCACGCGCCGGTGCGGTGCCGGCACCGCTCACCGTGTTCGTGGAACGAGATGCTGAGAGAGCCCGCTTACGTCGGTTGGTAGACGATGCGCTGGCCGGTCGTGGCAGGTTAGCGCTCATCGCTGGCGAGGCAGGTGTCGGCAAGTCACGACTTGCTGCCGAAATTGGCGACGAGGCCCAAGCTCATGGCATGCGGGTGCTTACCGGCCACTGCCTGGAGATGAGCGGGACCCCGCCTTATCTGCCTTATGTCGAGATCATCGAGCAGGCGATCAGCAGCCCGCGGAGCTCTGTCGCGCTTCGCGAGGCGCTTGGCGACGTTGCCCCGGAAATCGCCCGTATCGCACCGGCGCTGCGGCGCGCCTTTTCGAACATCCCAGCACCTGTCGAGCTGCCGCCGGAGTTGGGACGCCGTTATGTGTGGAACAGCTTCAGCGAATTCGTGGGTCGTGCCGCGCAGCGCCAGCCGCTGCTGCTCGTACTGGAAGACCTGCACTGGGCAGGCGAGTCCACGCTGTTGCTCACTGAATACTTGGCGCCGCTATTGCCTGAGATGCCGGTGTTGATGCTCGGCACCTACCGGGATGACGAAGTGGGCCTCCATCATTTGCTGACTCGGGTCATCGGCCAACTGGGACGCCGGCGCCTGGTGGACCAGGTGAGCCTGCGCCGACTCTCGTTCGACGGCGTACGCACAATGCTGCAGGCTCTAGCCGGCCAGCCGGCGCCTGAGCGATTGGTGCGCGTGATCGATCGGGAGACTGAGGGCAATCCGTTCTTCGTCGAGGAGGTTTATCTCAACCTGGTCGAATCCGGTGTCCTGCTTGATCAACATGGCCGGATGCGCAGTGACCTGCGGCTGGAGGAGGTGTTGGTGCCCGACAGCATCCGGCTGGTGCTGGGGCAACGGCTAGACCGCCTGGCCGAGCCCACCCAGGAGGTGCTGGCCGCCGCCGCCGTATCGGGCAGGGTATTCGCCACTGAGCTCGTGGGTGAGATGTCTGATGCTGACCCCGATGTGCTGATCGATGCCTTCGACGAAGCGGAGCGAGCCAGGCTTATTACCCCCGGCAAGACCGCCGGCGAGCTCATGTTCAGCCATGAGCTCATCCGCCAGACACTGCTGTCCGGTGTCTCTGCGGTCAAGCGTGAGCGGCTGCACTCAAAAGCCGCCAGCGCAATTTCCGAGCTTTACTCCGATGACCTGGAGGCGCATGCGGGCGATCTCGCCTACCACCTGTCCCATGCTGGACGCTCGGGTGACAAGGCAAGCCTGGTCCACTACCTGACAGTCGCCGGCGAGCGCGCGTTCGACGCCGCAGCGTTCAACGACGCGGTCGACCACTACGAGCACGCGTTGTCGATGATGCCGCCTGATGATCAACTCCAGCGTGCTCAGCTACTGGAGCGGCTGGCCATGGCGCAGCGCAGCGTCGGCCGCTGGGAAGACGCGCTGCACACGATGAACCAGGCGCTGGACCGCTACGAGGCGCTCGGCCGGGCTGAGGACATTGGCAGGTTGGGTTGGGCCATGGTCTACCAGCTCACCTGGAATGGCCAGCTGATGGAGGCCGTTGCGGTGTGCCGACGAACGATGGCACCACTTGGCGACACGGCAAGCGCGGACCGCGCCCGCCTGCTCTCTGCGCTCGGACGGGCACTCAGCGCCACCGGCGACTATGCCGCGGCGGTCGCACTCTTCGACCAGGCGCGAGCGCTGGCTGAGCAGGTGGGCAACGAGCGGGCCTTGGCCGACGTGTTGCACATGGAGACTGCCCACCATCTCGGCTACGCCGAGCTCGCCGACGGAGTCCGCGTCGGCTTGCAGGCCGCCGAGACGTTCGAGGAGGAGAGCGCGCTCTGGGATCTCTGCAGCGTGCAGGCGTTCGTGATCTACCAAGATGGTTCGCTGGGGAGTCGCGAGCAGGCGGTCCGGCTCGCCGACAAGACGCTGGGCATCGCTGAGCGACTCGGCCACCACGGCGCAGCATTCCTGGTGCTTCTGGACCGGATCCGCCAGGCAGCAATTCGCTGCGACCTGTCCCAGGTTGAGGTACTCGGTCCCCAGATTTTAGACATTGGTGAGCGGGGCGGGCTGCCCTATCGCTACTTGGCCCATGCCTACCTGGGCCTGGCCGCGCACTGGCGAGGTAACGCCGAGCGTGCGGAGGCCCAACTGCGCAACGCCGTAGAGCTGGAGCCACCGGGGGCGTTCGCCGGACAGAGCGGTTCGCTGCTGGCACGCCACCTTGCCTACCTCGGCCGCGCCGACGAGGTAATGGGACTCTTCGAATCTGCGCAGTCGCAATCGAAGCTGCCAAGGCTCGACCGCGTTAACGGCATCGGCTCGTGGAGCTGCATGCTCGGCTTCGTTGAGGCGTTCTACCTGTGTGGCATGTACGAGCAGGCCGCATCACTGGCACCGCTGGTGGAAGGGCTGCGTGAGCTCGGCACGAGATGGATCACGTACGACGGCCGGTTAGTGGAGACCCGTGCCGGTCTCGTTGCTGCAGCGGCCCAGCACTGGGAGGAAGCCGAACGTGAATTCGCCATCGCCGCCGATATCGCCGAGCAGATGTCCAACCGGCTCGAGCTTGTTGACCTACGCCGCCTGCGAGCCCGGATGCTGCTCGACCGTGGTGGCAGGGGAGACCGAGAGAAGGCCGCCGAGTTGCTCAACGAGGCGCTGACGGCCTATCGCGCCTTTGGGATGCCCACCTACGCCGCCGAGGCCGAACGCCTGCAGCGGCGGGCGCACGTCTAACGGGCGTACGCGCTGGCGGTATCCGGGCGAGGCCGGACGTGACCTGGAATGGTGGGGTCGCGGGGCCAGACCACCGCGCGCACGTGCGATGCAAGCTGCGTCCGGAGGCCGCCGTACTCTGATGGGCAGGTGCGCGGCTTGAGCAGCTGAATGGGAGGCAGCCGTTGTCGGATCGCAGCCGGGCGGCCAATGCGCTCGCGATCATGATGACCGATGTTGTCGGCTCGACCGCACTGCGCCGATCGCGGGGCGACCGGGATGCCGATGACATTCTGGGCCTCCAGGCCGCGATTGTGCATGACCAGGTCGCGGCGTTCGGCGGCCGAGTGCACAAGTCACTAGGCGACGGGTTCCTCATCACCTTCCCGTCCACTGTGGCGGCGGTCCGTGCCGCCACCGGCATTCAGCGCGCCATGCAGGAACACAACGCCGCCGACCCGCAGCGTGCCGTCGATGTCCGTATTGGCATCCACTCCGGCCATGTCACCGAGCGGGATGGCGACTTGCGTGGGCAAGCCGTACACGCCGCGGTCGGGTAACAGGCGAGGCGGTGGGAGGCCAAATCCTGGCCACGGACGAGGTGCGCAAGCACGCTGAGCCGGAGGTGGACTGGTCATTCCTCGACTCCGGGCTGTTCTGGCTGCGAGGATTCCCGGAGCGATGGCGCCTCTACGAGGTGTCGTGGAGCGACACGTCAGCGGGTACGCGACCTAGCGCTGCGCCGGCCCGACTAACGCCGTTTCTGGAGCCGGACGCGGAGCGGGCCAGTCTGCGGGTGCTGGTCGACGACGCGGTTGAGGGGCATGGCAAGCTCGCGCTAATCGCCGGAGAGCCAGGCGTCGGCAAGTCCCGGCTAGCGGCCGAAATTGGCGATGAGGCTCAAGCGCACGGAATGCGGGTGCTTACCGGGCACTGCGTGAACATGAACGGCGCACCGGCGTACCTGCCCTATGTCGAGATCATCGAGCAGGTGATCAGCAGCCCACGGAGCCCGCTCGTGCTCCGAGAAGCACTCGGCGACGTAGCGCCGGAGATCGCTCGTATTGCGCCGGCGTTGAGGCGCGCCTTTCCTGATATTCCGCCGCCGGTCGAGCTGCCCCCTGAGTTGGGCCGCCGATATGTGTGGAACAGCTTCAGCGAGTTCATCGGCCGCGCCGCGCGAGATGAGCCTCTCATGCTTGTGCTGGAGGACCTGCACTGGGCAGATGAGTCGACTCTGCTGCTCACTGACTACCTGACGCCGCTGCTGTCTGACATGCCCGTGCTCGTGCTTGGCACCTACCGAGACGTCGAAGTAGATCTTCACCATCCGCTGGCTCGTGTCATCGGCCAGCTTTCTCGCCGGCGGCTGATGGAGCGGGTGAGCCTTGGTCGGCTCTCCTACGACGGCGTCCGTGCCATGCTGCGAGCGCTGGCCGGGCAGCCGGCGCCAGAGCAGTTAACGCGAGTGATCGACCGCGAGACCGAGGGCAACCCGTTCTTTGTGGAGGAGGTCTATCTGCACCTTGTCGAGTCCGGAGTCCTGTTGGACGAGCATGGCCGCGTACGTACTGATCTGCGGTTGGACGAGGTGTCGGTGCCGGAGAGCATCCGACTGGTGCTGGGGCAACGGTTGGACCGATTGACCGCATCAACTCGCAATGTGCTCGTCGCGGCCGCCGTGTCGGGTCGGATGTTCGACTCCGATGTCGTCGGCGCAGTGGCCGGTGTTGATCAAGATGCGTTGGTCGATGCCATTGACGAAGCCGAACGAGCCCACCTTCTGATGCCCGGCAGGGTTCCTGGCGAGCTGATGTTCGTGCACGAACTGATTCCTCAGGCACTGTTGTCGGGTCTCTCATCGGTCAAGCGCGAGCGGCTGCATCTCAAGGCAGCCAATGCAATCTCCCAGCGCTACTCTGACGATCTTGAGGCGCACGCCGCTGATCTTGCCCACCACTTATCACATGCCGGAGGCTTCGGCGACAGGGCAAGCCTGGTGCGCTATCTGATGATCGCCGGCGACCGGGCTTTCGAGGCGGCCGCGTTCTACGACGCCGTCGGTCATTTCGAGCATGCACTGTCGGTAATACCTGCAGGTGATCAACGCGGTCGTGCCCAGTTATTGGAGCGGCTGGCGATGGCGTTGCGCAGCGTCGGTCGCTGGGATGATGCCCTGCAGAGGATGAACGAGGCACTCGACGGCTATCAGGCGCTTAACGAGGTGGAGGCCATCGGCCGGTTGGGCTGGGCCATGGTCTATCAACTGACATGGAGTGCTCGGCTTGTCGAGGGAGTGCAGATTGGCCAGCGGACGCTGGCGGCGCTTGGCGACACCGTTAGCGCGGACAGAGCTCGCGTGCTGTCCGCCCTGGGTTGGGCGATCAGCATCAGCGGCGACTATGCCGCGGCAACCGCGACCTTCGACCAGGCACGGGCGCTTGCCGGGCAGGTGGGCGATGAACGCGCGCTCGCCGACGTATTGCACATGCAGACCATTCACCATCTGAGCTTCGGTGAGTTCGCGGAGGGAGTCCAGGTCGGCCTGAAAGCCGCCGTGACCTTCGAACGGGACAGCGCGCTATGGGATCTCTGCAGCGTGCAAGCGTTCGTGATCTATGAGGACGGCACCCTAGGCAGTCGTGAGCAGGCGATCAGCCTCGGTGACAAGACATTGGCCACCGCTGAGCGGCTGGGTCACCTGGGGGCGATCTTCATGGTGCTCTCTGACCGGATTCGTGAGGCGGCGATGCTCGGAGATTTGCCGCAGGTGGAGGCGCTTGGCCCGCAGATCTTGGATACCGGCGAACGAGGTGGGCTGCCATGGCGTTACGTGGGCAACATCTATCTAGGCCTTGCCGCGCACTGGCGGGGTAATACCGAACGCGCCGAGGCTGAGCTTCGCAAAGCCATGGAACTTGAGCCGCCGGCCGCGTTTGCGGGGCAGAGCGCCTCGCTGCTGGCACGGCATCTGGCTTACCTCGGGCGCACCGAGGAGGTGATTGAGCTTTTCGAGTCTGCACGCTCGCTCGATAGGCTGCCTGGCCCGGAAAAGGTCAACGGTATCGGCTCATGGAACGGCATGCTCGGCTTCGTCGAGGCGCTCTACCTGTGCGGACTGCACGAGCAGGCTGTTGCACTGTCTCCGCTTGTGGAACGGGCGCTCCAGCTTGGCAGGAGATGGATCACCTTCGACGGCCGGCTGGTTGAGACGCGCGCCGGACTCGTCGCCGCAGCCGATCACCGGTGGGACGAAGCCCAACGTCATTTCGCCGTTGCCCGGGAGGCCGCCGAGCAGATGTCCAACCGGCTGGAGCTGGCTGACCTACGCCGCCTGGAGGCCCGGATGTTGCTGGACCGCGGCTCCGCCGGTGACTACCTGCTCGCCGCGCAGCTGCTCCAGGATGCGCTAGCTGCCTACCGCGTCTTCGGCATGCCCGCGTACGCCGCCGAGGTGGAACGCCTCATTGGGCAGGCGCAGGGCTAGCCGATCATCCTGCGTGATCAGCGCAGCGCCGCGAGCAGTGGGGCGCAACGCGCAAGATCATCTGCGCCGGCGAGATCCGGCAGCGCAACGAAGATCGTACCGACACCAAGATCCGCAAGCTCGAGATACCGCCGCACATGATCGGTTGCAGGCGCCGCGTGGTGGCGGGCGGCGTAGATCGCGGCCGGCGTTCGTCCCCGCAGTCGCTCCACCCGTGCTGCGACATCCTCGCGGTCGGTACCGATCACCGGCAGGTCGAGGACAGTTATCTCCACGCTTGCCGGATCACGACCTACCGCGGCGCAATGTCGGTGCAGAATGTCGATCTTGGTCTGTAGCACGGTTTGGTCCGCCGGCAGGTTGCAGCCGTCGGCTTGTTCGGCCACGATTCGCAGCGTCCGCCGCTCTCCGGAACCTCCAACAATGATGGGCACCTCGCCTACCGGACGGGGATAGCAGGTGGTTTCGGGCAGGTGCACATAGCGGCCATGGTAGGCCTTGGTGCCCGGTGCCCACAGCGCTCGCAGGGTCTCGATGCAGACCTGAAGTTGATTAAGTCGTTCGCGGTTGTCGGGAAAGTCCAGGCCGTACGCCTGGTGCTCGCGCAGCCACCACCCAGCGCCAAGCCCACAGAAGGCGCGGCCGTTACTGAGCGCATCCAGGGTCGCGACAGTCTTGGCGATGATTCCCGGTTCCCGAAAGGTGACTGGGGAGACGAGTGTGCCGAGCCGCAAGCTGGTATCCAAGCCGGCGATCATGCCCAGGGTGACCCAAGGCTCCGGTATCGGTTCCCAAGCCCGATCGACCTGAGGAATCTGGATCAAATGGTCCATCAGTGCCAAACCGTGGAAGCCGATCTCATGAGCCGCTAATGCCAAATTGCGGAGCCAACTGCGCGGATCTCCTTCTCCCCAAGGGAATCGTGACACCTGGAGTATCACCCGCGGCCCCGATGCCGGACCGTGATCATGATCGAGAGTGACCTGGTCAGGCGATGTGCTCGAGATATTGTCTTGATCAATGATCAAGACCTGGTCCCAGCCCTCCTCGCCGGCGAACTCCACAAGTTTGCTGATCCTGCGGAGCTGCTCGCTGAGTACCGGCGCCGGGACCGGGCGGTCGCGGAGCCGGTTCCGCTCCCGGCACAGGGCCGCGGCAGTGTTCATGATCACCAGTACGGCGGGCAGCCCTGCGGTATGGGCAAGATGCAGGTAGTCGCTACGCCGTACCGGATCCAACCCCAGCGTGTCGATCACTGTCATCAGCGAGCGTTTGGTCCGCGCCGCGACGATCTGATCGAGCAGCGCGAACGCCTCTATGGACGCGTCCAGATCCGAAGGGCCGCTACCGACAGCGGCCCGCAGGGCATCGGAGCTTACGATCTCGGCGGCACGGAATCGCTCCGCAGCCCAGGTGGACTTTCCCGATCCGGCGGCTCCGGCTAGCACCA
>Ga0307289_10000986_pt1 | contig 12309 bp, 14 predicted proteins | sample ER_DNA_143_FD_194483 | JGI IMG/M metagenome (GOLD analysis project Ga0307289, IMG submission 194483) | Bulk soil microbial communities from the East River watershed near Crested Butte, Colorado, United States - ER_DNA_143 | ecosystem: Environmental > Terrestrial > Soil > Floodplain | place...
CGCCGACTTCGACGTCGACTACCCCGAACACCTCTCCCGCGGACTGGTCCTGGTCAAGTCGTGGCTGCTGGCCATCCCGCAGCTGATCATCGTGGCCCTGGTCACCACAGACATTCCCCTGTGGTTCAGCAGGAGGGACGACCTGACCGCCGGCTCCGGGGCCACCGCCGGGATCTCCCTGCTCGGGATCCTCGTCCTCGTCGCCGGCCTCGTCCTGCTGTTCACCGGCCGCTACCCCCGCGCACTCTTCGACGTCATCATCGGCGTCAACCGTTGGATCTACCGGGTCCTGGCCTACGTCGCCCTGATGCGCGACGAGTACCCGCCCTTCCGCCTCGACCAAGGCCCGCGCGAACCCGCTGACCGGGCCGCCGACGGCCCGGCCGCCACCCCACCACTGGTCAGCACGCCCGCCTGAGTCGCGTCAGAAAAGGACCCGACACACCCCGCCCGCAAGGAGCAGCACGATGACACCGATCGCGGGGCCGATGACCGGCCGGACCGTGCTGGTCACCGGCGCCACCGGGGGGATCGGCAAGGCGACCGCCCTCGGCCTGGCCGCGATGGGCGCCCGCGTGGCGATCACCGGCCGGGACCTGGACCGCACCGAGGCCGCGGCTGCCGAGATCCGGCAGGCCGGTGACGGACACGTAAAGGCGTTCGTCGCGGACCTGACCAGCCAGTCACAGATACGCACCATGGCTGTCGAGGTTCAGCAGAAGCTGCCGGACCTGGATGTGCTGGTCAACAACGTGGGCGGGTACTGGAACACCCGGCACGTCACCGCCGACGGGCTGGAGCGCACCTTCGCGTTAAACCACCTCGCCCCGTTCCTGCTCACCAACCTCCTCCTCGACCGGCTTATGCGAAGCGCATCGGCCCGGGTGGTCACCGTGTCCTCGAACGCGCACGCGATGGGCCGAATGGACTTCGACGACCTGCAAGGGGAGCGGTCCTACTCCGGAGCGCGGGCCTACAACCAGTCCAAACTCGCCAACCTGCTCTTCACGTACGAGCTCGCCAAGAAGCTCCAGGGCACTTCCGTCACGGTGAACGCACTGCACCCCGGGGTCGTGCGTACCGCGTTCGGGGCCGAGGACCCTGCCAGCGTCCAACGCTTCCTGGTCCCCTTCGTGCGGCCGTTCATGAAGAGCTCCACCCAGGGTGCTGCCACCTCCATCCATCTGGCGTCCGCCCCCGATCTCCAGCAGGTGACAGGACGCTACTTCGCGGACAGCACCGAGAAGAAGACCGCTGAACGCAGCTACGACCAGGAGACCGCCGCCCGACTATGGTCGGTGAGCGCCGACCTTGTCGGCCTCAGCCGCGCGAGCTGACCTCCGACGAACGTCCCCGTTCGGGATGCGCCGTCCGTGGATGGTGACCGGCCTTATCGGGCGTCTCTCGGTGTCCTCGTGGTCGCCTGGGCGCCCACGGTCGCGTTCGTCCTGCTGGGATGGTGCGTGGCCCAGGTGGGATTCAACGCCCTGCTCGCCGTCATGGTCGCGGTGCTGCCCGACCAGGTGCCTCTCGCACAGCGGGGATGGTGGCCGGCGTCCTCGGCGTGTGCCTACGGGTGGCATCGGTCGCGGGAACCTTTCTGGTCAAGCTCTTCACCGGCAACACCGCTGCGATGTTTCTCCTCCCGTGCGCGGTTGCCGGGGTCTTCATCCTGGTCTTCGCCTTGACGCTGCACGACCGTCGACTCGACCCACAGCACAAGCCGCCCTGGTCGCTGCGAGGGCTGGCCGGCACCTTCTGGGTGAGCCCCGGCCGAAGCCCGAACTTCGCGTGGGCGTTCGCCCGCCGCTTCATGTTCGTCTTGGCGTACGTCTTCCTGACCACATACCAGGCGTACTACATGCCGTGGATCAACCGAGTACCGGATCGAGCTGTGCTCTGACGCCTGTGGAACGACTGCGCAGCGTGGGCTGACCCCCAACCGGTCACAGTACGGAGACCACCGCTCGGGCTATGGCGGCGTATCCGGCGTCGTTCGGGTGGGCGTCGCCCATCCGGCACAGTGCCGTCCAATCACACAGCCGCTGAACGTTGACCGGCAGCGGCGAACCCGACGTGTCGGTCACGGCGAACGCGCCCACGACGTCGGCGACGCGGCCGTCGACGGCGAGGGCCGCTGAGGCGATGACCCGGTTCAGGGCGGTGAAGGCCTGGGTCGAGTCTGTGGCCACCTGCGTGTCGGCTACTCGGGGTGCCACCGTGACGGGTGCGTCGGGCGTCCCCTCGGAGGTCGCGATGAATGGGTTGTAGTACGTCAAGGCGACGATCACCGCCGATGGTGCGGCTGCTCGGATCTGGGCGAGCATCGACGTCAGGGCCGTTCCGACGGTGCGGGTCGCGTACGCGAGGCAGGTGTCGTCGATCCCCACCACGGTGCATCCGTAGATGTCGTTGACTCCCATGGTGATCGTGACGAGCCCCGTACCGGGACTTTCCCGTAGGGACGCCAGAGCGGCGGCAAGCTGACTGCCCTCGGGATAGCTGCACGATGACCCGGTGCCCGTCTGCATTGCCGTCGTGTCGTCGCCGAAGCAGGCGAGGTTCGTCAGCCGCGCACCGACGTGGCGACGCTGCCACGACTGGAGCACTATCCCCACGTACCCGCCGGTCTTGTCCTCACCGCGCGCCGCTTGATACCCCGCGGTCAGCGAATCCCCCAAAGCCAGGTAACGGGTCGCCGTGTCGGCTCCAGCGATGGTTGTCGCGCGCGGACTAATAGTCGTCACCGCCTTGTTGGTAGCAGTCGCGGACGGCGGCACAGGGGCGAGAGTCCCTTGCGACTCCTCGACCGGCGCCGACGAACAGGCAGCCAGGGCTGCCGCTATCAGCGCCCAGCCCGTCACGACGCGAAGCGACAGGCCTTTCACAACCCGATGCTAGCCAGCGTGGCTCTGGGCGAGGCGCTCAGGTCGAGGTCACGACGAGGTTACTGAACGAGGCTCGCGTCCCGACGTTGACGAACGGACCGATGGCTCCGAGCACTGGCAAGGCCTCGGTCTCGGTGACGGTGAGGACCTCGATCTCGTTGACGCTAATGACGGTCGCGGACCGCCGATGTCGTGACCATGGGCCGGTAAGCCTCCTGCTGCATCAGCGAGGCGACGTACTGGGTCGAGCCCTTGCCGGCAGGCACCGACGCGGCGCACGCTGCCTAGGCTTAGTGGAGGGTGGTTGCGGACTCGTTTAGGATCGCGTTCTCGATCATGGTCATCGGCTCGTAGGCGTGTAGTTCCGCGCGGAGTGCCGCGACGTTGTTGGTGTATGTGGGGTCGTGGAGGACCGTTTGGACCGCCCTGCGGATCGCGGCGGGTTTCGGGTGCTCGCTGCGCAGGTCGATACCGAGCTTGTTGTAGCCGACCCGTGCGTTGATGTCGTTCTTTCCCTCGCGTTTGCCCGCGCCGACAACGGGCACGCCGTGCAGAAACGCAGCGAGGTTGCTGCCGAAGCCACCGCTGGTGACGAACACATCAACGTGGGGGAACAGGTCGTCGTAGTTGATGAAGTCCTCGATGACCACGTTAGGGCGGGGGAAGCGCGCACGAAGGGCCTCGGTTTGCGCACCGGCGGTGGTGGCGACGATGGCGTACTGAGAGTCCTTGAGTGCCTCGATGGTGGGGATGACCAACTTGCCCGGATCGGTGTTGTCGACGGTGCCTTGGGATACCACCACGACCCGCCTCGAGGCATCCACAACGATGTCGGGCAGCGTGGCGCCGGCACTGATGGCTTTGCGGGCCGGGACGAGCGGTCCGACGTACTCGGCGTTGACCAGTGGCTGGTAGTCCGGGAACTCCAGCCCCGGGGAGCCATTGAGGAAGACCCGCCGAGTCCTCAGCATCGGTTCGTGCGGGAAGCCGTCGGGCCGGATCGGTGCGATGCCGTGCCGGGCGAGGATCTGGTTGTAGTGAGTGGTGCCGGCCTTCATGCCGCTGGAAAGCATCTTGCGCACCATCGCGTGGCGGAGCCGGCCCCAGGGCGCGCGTGCCGGGCGCAGGCCGAAGAACGGCGGAGGACCCTGCGCATCGGGCATCACCATGGTCAGGCCGACGGCGAACACCGGTACGTGCAGCGACTCGGCGACGAGTTGCTCTGCGTACAGGGCTCCGTCACAGACGAGGGCGTCGAACGGCCACTCCCGCCTGATGTGCACCAGGTCTTCGAAGTGGTGTGCGACCTGGCTGACGAAGAGCTTGTCAAGGTCGAGCGAGATCAGCTTGGGGCCCCTGAGGCCGGCTCGTTCGGGGAACAGGTTGTTGAGGTTGCTTGCCATCACCTCGGTGGCCTTCTCGTACGGGAACCAGGGCATGCCCAGTCGGTCGAGCTTGGCGCCGTATGTCGGTCCGGCGTACCACCTCACATCGTGACCGCGGTCGGCGAGGTGGACGGCGATCCCTGTTAAGGGGTTGAAGTGTCCGTCGGCCGGCATTGATGCGAACAGAATCCTCATCCGGCCCTCCCGTCTGGCGTGACTATAGTTTGACTATAGTGACGGTACGATCGGGCTGATGTCTACCACCCGTAGCGAACGTGCGCTGGTCACCCGACGCCGGATGGTTCGGGCCGCCTACGACCGGTTCTGTGAGCGCGGCTATCTCGGCACCACCATCTCCGAAGTGGCCAAGCAGGCGGGCGTCGCCGTCCCCACGATCTACTACACGTTCGGGACCAAAGCGGTACTCCTGGAGGAGTCGCTGGGGGCTGCCGTCCTGGGGTTTGACCGCTGGCGTGAGCCCCCCGCCGACCCGGACATCACAGACCTGCTGCCCTGGCATCACTGGTGGGACGAGTTCCAGGCGGCCCCCACATCAGACGCGGCCTTCGACGTCTTCTTCTCCCACGGCGTCGACATTCTCGAGCGGGTGGCGCCGCTCGTCGCCACGTTGCACGGTGCCGCTGGCGAACCGGAGGCAGCCGAGGTGGTCAGGGCCAGCGAGCGACGACGCGTCAAGGCCTACCGCCAGACCGTGCGCGTCATGGGCGGCAAACCCGGCGGTCTACGACAGGGACTCACGGTGGGAAACGCAACCGACATCCTCGTGGTCTTATTCAGTGCCGAGCTTTACCAGTCGATCCGGACCGGCCGAGGATGGTCCGCCCCGCGTACCGCAAACTTTCTCCGCGACCTACTGTCCGCCCAACTGCTCGGACACTAACCGCGGCGACGCACGTCAATCCAGGCAATCCCGCAGCGGTGGCGCTCCAGCTGGGAGCACTAGATTTCAAACGGCCTCGCTGTCCACGCGGGAGATGCGGTCGACTCGAAGGTCCATGACATGTTCGGGCGGCGGAAAGCCATCTTCGACGTTGATGCTGTGCACCTCCCGGACGTGGTCGCGGAACCACCGGTCATCGGGGTCGTCGGACGTGGCAAGAGCCTTGAATACCGCCTCGAGATCCTCGGCCTCCCAGTAAACGACCGCGACATCTCCCGCGGGCGTGGACTGGATCTACATCGCCTCCCGGGAGATACCGAGCCGGATGCGCGAGGCCTGGTGAGCCTGCCGCCGCTCGCCTCGCCACGACGAGAGCATGGCGGCCCGGTCCGTCTCGGTCTTGCCCGGCAGAGCGGAGCGATGAAGCCGATCGATTGCATCAGGTCCTCCAAGTGTGGTTTCCGTTCTCCGAACGATGCGCTCACCTGAAGGTCGAGACATCACTCGATCTCGTGATTCGCGTCGCGCCGGGCGGCTCTGGCCGCGAGCTCGGCCCGGGTGGAAACTGCGAGCTTCTGGAACACGTGGCGGAGGTGAGTGTTGACGGCGTGGGTGACACGTGCAGGCGCAGGGGGACATCACGATTGGTCAGTCCCTCGGCGACGAGGTCACATACAGCTTGTTCGCTGGTCGTCAGGCTCGCCCATCCTTGTGTCGCGCGGCGGCGTGTGCCGCTCCGGACATGCCGGGGCGGTTCAGTTGATTCCGGTGCCGGCTGAGCGAGTGCTCGAGTTGCAGATGCGAGCGACGGCTCCCAGAAAGCGGTGGCGTCCTCAGGGGCGGAAGTACGAAGCGTTTTGGTCTGGCCCGTTCTCCGCGATGGGGAGGACGCCGCGCCGGACCGCCGCCAAGAGGGAGGCGTGGTCGGCTTCGGTTTGGTCGGCGTAGGCGCGGGCGAACCGGGTGAGGGCCTGGTCGAGTTTCTCGGATCGTCCGGCGTAGCCGGCGATCATCGACGCGCCGCTAGTCCGGGCGTGGCCTTTGGCCAGCAGATGTCCGACGACGCCGGCGTAGTCGGCCAGCGCCCGTGGATCGATGGCGTCGAGGGGGACGGTGCCCTTCATGTTCCGGAACTGGCGGACGTAGAACTGGAGGTCTCCGGCGCTGGTCCAACCGAGCAGCGGGTCGCTGACCGTCTGCAGGGCCTGTTGGTACTCGACGACTCGTTGTCCTTGGTGGGCGTGCCAGGCGGAGTCTCCGTGGACGTACTGGGCGAGCACCGACCGGCGGGCCTGCTTGAGTTGCAGGAACAGCATGTCGTCAGGGCTGCTGCCTTCGAGAAGGGCGACATAGGCCCGTAGGCCTACGCTGCCGACGCCGACCACCTTGCGGGCGACGTCGACCAGCGTATAGCCGCCCAGGACCCGCCGCCAGTGCGGCGCCAACGTTGCCAGGTAGTCGTCCAGCGCCCGACCGACGAGAGCAGTCTCTTCATTGGGCAGGTGGGTGATCAGCGGGGGCTCGTCGACGATCCGGCGGCCACCCGCATACTCCTGTGTGAACCGGGGCAGCGCCCGGTCGCTGGTGCGGTTTCGTGCTCGCTTCGCCGACCGCCTGATCTCCGCGCGCAGCGTCTTCTCGGTAACCGTCTCGTGGAGCCGGTGGACGTCGAGCCGGTTGTAGGAGCGCATGAGCAGCGGCTGGTCGGCCAAGAACGTGACCTCGTGGCGGTAGGCCGACACGCATGACATGACCGCTGTCGCGCAGTCCTCTTCCGAGGCGGAGTTCTCCCGGCCGGCGACCCAAATGCTGGCGACGAGTCGCCGCAGGTCCCACTCCCATGCGCCCGGATGCGCCTCATCAAAGTCGTTCAGGTCGATCACGAGCTCCCCCTCCGGAGAGGCGTAGAAGCCGAAGTTGCCCAAGTGCGCGTCCCCGCAGATGACCGGAGTGATCCCGGTCGAGGGCAGCGACGCGACATCGTCGGCCATCACGATCGCTGTGCCACGCAGGAACCCGTACGGCGAACTCACCATGCGGGCGACGCGGATCGCTACCAAGTCGGGCAGCCGGCCCTCGTGGGAGATGCGCACCAGCGCAACCGGATCCGGGCGCCCCCGGGCTGGCCGCCACCGTCCGAGAGCCTTCCGCGGCACCTGCCGCCGCAAGGCCCGCCCCGTCGCGAACCGCTCCGCCCGCGACGTCGGCCGCCGCCGCAACGAGGCAAACGCCTCACTCTCCGCACCGGGCAAGACCGTGTGCGTCCCATGCGCAGATGACACAGTCACATCACCTGGCATGACGGCGCCTCCAACTGACCTCCCGCAATCGGTCACCCGGAGGCCTGTAAAGCCGAACAACTATCATGGTTGATCCCTTGAACGGTCTTCCTCGGTCCCGAAGTATGTGATGAGCCCAGCTTCAGGTCCTTGCGCTGTAGTTCCCACCGCGTCGGACCAGCGCTGGGGTTCGGCTGGCCGCCTCAGGGTGAACTGCGTCGGTTTGTCGAGGGTTCTGCTTACTCCGATTCCGAGATCGCGGTGACGGTGTATGCGCCGTCTCGCTCGACGACCGTGACCCCTTCGCCTTTGCCGAGCGGGGCCACGACTGTTCCGGTCAAGCCCAGGACCGCCGCCTCGTTGGTCGGCGAGTGTCCGACGACGAGGGCACGGCCGCCATCCGGCAGGTGCTCGATCACCCGCTTGAGCCCAAGTCCCAGCAGCCATGACTCCTTGTCGACCAGTTCGGGGTCGCGGTCGCGCATCGCCTCCAGGTCCGCGCCCTTTCCGGCGGCTTTGGCGACGTCACGCCAGCGGTCTTCCACGACGGACCGCAGCCCGGTCTCTTCCAAGATGGGTAGGTCCTCCTGGCCGGTGGCTCGGCGCAGAATCTGCAGCATCTGGGTGGCGCGCGCGGCGCCACTGGAGACGTAGGCGTCGTAGGGCGGGGTGAGCAGCTCGCGGCCAACTCTTTCGGCGGCCTGGACGCCCTCCGGTGTGAGCTCGTCTCCGTCGTTGTCGGTGTGGCGGAACAGGTCGACGGTTCGCATGACCACATCAAATACCCCTTCAGCGGACGCCGTGGCCCAGGGCCCGACAAGGGAAACGGCCTAACCCTGCGCCGACTAGCGGCGGTAGGCCGCAACTTTCAGTCGCTGCGGCGGTTGCACGAGTTCCATGTAGTGGTTCAGTCGGGTGCCTCGCGGCGAGCCATGCGTGGGAGTGCGGCGGCGAAGATGCGGTCCTGCAACTGGTCGGGCAGCAGGCCGACGGTCCAGATTGGCTTGGCGCCCCCTCAGATGATGCGCCGGGGATTGGGACGGTCCGCCTCGGCGGCGGCCATCGCGGCGGACTGGCAGGAGCTGCAGATCGCGCGCCGGGAGAGGTTCCGGGAAGTGCTGGCCAAGTCCCACGAGCCGCCTTGCGCCAAGAACTTAGCTTGGAGACCGCCATCGACACGGGCTGGGCGATCGCCAGCCCGGAGACGCATGAGCTGTTCGTGCAACGCTGCAGGTGGACCTACGACCAGTACCAAACCTGGATCGCGTCGACGTTGATCACAGCGCTGGTGTCCCCGGAATGGGTCAAAGAGGTCTAGTGCATTGACTCCCGCACTATCACACGACACAGAGGTGACGTGGATGGTCGCCTTCTGGCTGAGCCATGACAAACAACCCCTGAGAGGTCAGAGACACTCACTCCACAGCTCGACCTCAACACCAGCGAGGAGGCAGGGGTGAGCGGCAGCGACGTGCGGGGCGAGAACCGAGACATCACGGTCCCCGACAAACCATCGATCGGGACCGCCGCCGCGTTAGTGCGTCATACCCGCCATCGCCACCAGCGAGCCGGCGACGGCCTGTCGGCGCAGGTCCTCGAGGCGGTCCTGCTGGCCTGCGGCGCGGTTGATCAGGACGTCTAGTTCATGAACGTCCAACCGGCCGTCGCGTTCGCCGACCAAACGCAGCGTGACCCAGCCGAGCCGTTTGGCCTCGACGGCGGTCGAAAGCGCCTCGAGCTCGATGACGTCGCTGAGCGGGGAGCGCCGAATCAGGGTGCCGTTGGGCTTGAACCGGGCGAGCGTTTCGGCCACCCCGACGAGCACCTCTGCCGCACGAGGGCGGCGGATGTTCAGGCGGCGGAGGATCTCCAGGAGCCGCTGCCGATCCTCATTGACCTCGTCGGCGAGGGCTACGAGCTGGCGTCGAGCCTCAGGGCTGAGCTGGCTGCGTGACGACCGCTTGAACAGATCCAGCCCGCCACGCGACGCGGCCGCATGGTGGCGCAGGTAAATCGCGAGCATCCGCGCAGAGGACGGCGGCGACGTCGGGGCCATAGTGTGGCAATGCCCGCCCGGGCGCCCCGTCAAACCAGGACGACCCGGCCGGCGCCGCGACCGCGAAACCGCCGCCGCGCGGCGCGCGACGTTCCCGCCGAGAACGGCCCGCCGCCTGGAGTTCGCTGCCCAGCCTTCGCCGTCACCTTCGTCGAAGCAGACTGGCCCTTGCTCGGCGGCTCATGCACCACTCGAGGCGTTCAGGCCCTTTGGCCCAAGAAGCTGTATTCCAGCCTTCAGGCAGAAGGCACGCTCACCACACACGCCATCGGCGAGATTCACCAACAGCTCGCACTCGCCCTGCCTGTCGCCTGAACTGGCACCGCCCAAGACGCCCGGCGTGACGCAAGACAGGAGCCGCGCGCGTCGCGGCTACCTCGAGCTGATCCCATGCCGTGCGGACGACTGAGGAGTGTGTGTGGCTGGTGATCCCTCGGCCACTTCCGTGTCGCCTGGGCCGAGGGCCTTGATAGTCGACGTTTACCCACGACAGTTGGGTTCGGTCGGTCCGCGGGCAGGTCAGTTCGCAATCGCCTGGTCAAGCCAGGCAAACCATTCGTCAAGGCCGTCCCCGGTGCGGGCGCTCATCCTCAGCAGCGTTGTGCGCGGGTTGACGACGCGGATGTTGTGTTCGAGCAGGGCGATGTCCAGCTCGAGGTGGGGGAGCAGGTCGGTCTTATTGATCAGCACGGCGTCGACCGAGCGGAACATCACGGGGTACTTCAGCGGCTTGTCCTCGCCCTCGGTGACCGAGCAGACCATCACTCGCCGGTGCGCGCCGACGTCGAACTCCGCCGGACACACGAGGTTTCCCACGTTCTCGACAAGGACGACGTCCAGGTCGTCGAGGTCGAGGTCCCGCAACGCCCGCGCGACCATCGGGGCGTCGAGATGGCACTCGCCGCCGAATCCGTCACCGGTGTTGAGCAGGGAGATCTGGTGCGCGAGACCGCGCAGCCGGTCAGCGTCGATGCTCGTCTCGATGTCGCCTTCGATGACGCCGGCGCGCACACCCCGCTCACGCAGGTGGGTGAGCGTCGCCGCCAGCACGGTCGTCTTGCCGGCGCCTGGCGAGGACATGACGTTGAGGCAGATGACGCCGGCATCGGCGAACGCCTCGCGGTTCGCGGCGGCGGCGCGGTCGTTCTCGGTGAAGATCCGCTCCAGGACGGTCACCCGTTCCGGTCCCGTCGCATAGGCGGTGTGGTCGCGGAAGCCGTGGTGGGACTCATCGTGGGTATGCGTGGTGCCGTCGGCGTGCCGGTGGTACCGTCCCATGGCCCCGCCTCAGCTTCCAACCGCGGACGAGGGCTCGGCGAGGTCCAGCGACGCCACGACCAGCTCCTCGCCGTGGACGACCTCGACGTCGGCGCCGTCGCAGCCGGCGCACGCGATGAGGAACCGGTCGGCCAACACGGTGGTCGCACCGCAGCTCCGGCAGATCAGCTCCGCGCGGACCGGCTCGACGTCGAGCATCGATCCGGCGAGCGGGGTCGTGTCCGTGACCACGCCCCAGCAGTACGTCAGTGTCTCGGGAACGACCTGGCGAAGCGCACCGACCCGCAGGTGGATGGTCACGACGGGACGGCCGTCACGCGCGCGGTCGGTGATGCCGTAGATGCTCTGGCACAGCGACAACTCGTGCACGACCGCCTCCCCTCCAGTCACGTCATCGTCGCACGTCCGGCATGCTGGCGTGTCATGAAGTTCCTGGTGCTGTGGAACATCGAGCTGTCCCTCGTCTCGGCCGAGACCGCCCGCGCGGTCGGGCGGATGCCCGAGTACGGCACCCGGCTCGAGGAGCAGGGGAAGCTGCTCGTGCGGTACCACCTCGTCGGCGCCCACGGTGGCGCGTGGATCTACGACGTGGACTCCAACGAGGAGCTGGAGCGGCTGCTGGCTCGCGCCCCGGTCTACAACGTCGCCCACTACACGGTTCACGCCCTTGCCGACATGGAGGCGCGCCCGACCTCCTGACAGGGGACAACGAGGTCGGTCCAGAACTGTCCGATTGACGGGTTGACGGACTCCCGGACCCGGGTCCAGCGTGGGTAGACCCTCAGGAGGTCGTCGATGACGTTGACCAGCCCCTCGGACCTCGGCGCGACGCGCCATCTTTTGGTCAGCCAGCGCCTGCGGGAGCGACGGCGGACCCTCGGTCTGACCCAGAAGCAGGTGATCAGCCGGCTCGCCCGGCTCGGTGTCCTTAGCACCAACAAGGCGCTCAGCAGCCTCGAGCACGGTTCCGGTCTCGATGTCGCCAAGCTCCCGGAGCTGGCGGCCGCGCTCGACTGCTCGGTGACCTGGTTGCTGGGCCTCAACGACGACCCGCACTCCTGGGAGCCCGTCGGCCGACGAGCCGGGTTCCGGACCCGGACCGCTGACGTCGACGTGGTCGCTTTGGCCGGGTCATCAACTGTGGTGGGCAGCTCGTCCGCGCGCCCCCAGCCACGCATCCTCGGCCCGCTGTTCGGGTCGGAGTAGCTGTGCCAGGCGGCCGGCCTGTCGGGGCCGGCGACCTGAGCCGTCGGACCGTCCTGGGCAGCGCTCTCGTCAGTGGGGCTGCACTGCTGGCCGCGTGCGCCTCCGGAACCGCCGGCGGTACGCCAGCGCCGTCAGCCGGCGAAGGGACGGGCGATGGAGGTACCCTCGCCGCAGCCCCTGCGGGCCCGATCCTCCTGACCGACCAACGCGGCAGCGTCGTCACCCTGCCGCGGCCAGCGCGCCGGATCGTCACCATCCCGCAGCCGGCGGCGTCCATCCTCATCGCCGTCGACCAGAGCACGGATCACCTCGTCGG
>Ga0307289_10000988_pt1 | contig 12280 bp, 15 predicted proteins | sample ER_DNA_143_FD_194483 | JGI IMG/M metagenome (GOLD analysis project Ga0307289, IMG submission 194483) | Bulk soil microbial communities from the East River watershed near Crested Butte, Colorado, United States - ER_DNA_143 | ecosystem: Environmental > Terrestrial > Soil > Floodplain | place...
TTCCCGAAGTTCATGGAGGGAATCCAGTCCGTCCAGCAGCTCGATGACACACACGTCCAGTGGGTCGCAGAGATTGGTGGCAAGAGTCGGCAGTGGACGACCGAGATCACCGAGCAGCAGCCGGACAAGAAGGTCGCCTGGAAGACGATCGACGGCGAGGTAAAGAACGACGGCGCCGTCAGCTTCGAAGAGATCGCCGGCGGCCAAACGCGCGTCAACGTCCAGATGGACGTCGAAGGCGACTCGACCGCGGAGAACGTCGCGGGCGATCTTCTTGGCGTCGTCAAGAGCCAGGTGCGCGGTGACCTCGAGCGGTTCAAGCAGTTGATCGAGAACCGCGAGGAAGAAACCGGCGCTTGGCGCGGCGAGGTGCAGGAGGGCGAAACGAAGTAGGGCGATCAACAGCGAGCGCCCGGCCCCCTCTGTTTGGGCGGGGCGCGAAGCTGGGGACGCGCTGCGCGGCACGACTCTCGACGACGAATAGAGCAACGGCGAATGCTCTCCACCTCTGGCTCCGGGACGACTTACGGCTAAATTCGTGCCCGCACTGCCCAACCGGAGACGGTGCGGACGGCTGAGACTCGATGGATCAGCGGTTCGACGATCCCGAAGACGACCTAATCGCGCGTCAGTTCGCGGAAGGCGGGCTCGTCGCGGATTGGGTCGAAGTCGGAGTCCCCGCTCGCCATGGCGCGGATGCCGTCCCACTGCTCGACTGCGCGCCTGAGGTGCTCGAGCGCGTCGGCCGTCCGGCCCGCGAGGCTTTCGGCGCACGCCGTGTTGTAGAGCAGCCTGCCGTTGTCGGGATAAGAGGCGAGCAGCTCGCGCCCGCGGTCGGCCGCCTCGGCGTACTCGCCGGCCTCGTAGAGCGGCTGCACCGTCGTCCACAGCTCGGGGGCTTGGCGTGCGACCGACTCCGGTAACCCGATCCACGGGTGCCGCCTCGCGTCGTAGCCGGACTCTGTCGGCGGCGGAAAGGTCGGGTCGGCGAAGGCACCGACCGAGACGACGACCAGCTCGGGCTCCGTCGGCTCCGTGTAGAAGACCTGCGAGCCGCAGTCGGGGCAGAAGTGGAAGACGTGCTCCTTCCGGTCAGCCTCGTCCGAGCTGCGCGAGTAGTCGCTGTAGCGGCCCTCGACGGTGACCTGCTCCGCCTTGAAGCCGGCCTGCATCCCGAAGGCGCTCCCGGTGCGGCGCTGGCAGGCCAGGCAGTGGCAGATCGAGACCGCGAACGGCTCGCCGTCGACGGTGAGGCGGAGCTGGTCGCAGTGACAGGTCGCTTCTCGAGTCGTCATCGATCAACAGTGTCAGACGCGGGTCCTCGCGAGCGGCGCGCGCCCGTTCGCACGCGCCGCTCGCACGTGCCGATCAACGCAATGACTTGAATGCCGCTCGCACCTCGGTCGCGAAGAGCTCCGGCTCTTCCCAGGCGGCGAAGTGGCCGCCCCGGTCGACTTCGTTGAAGTAGCTGACATTGGGGTATGACGCCTCGACCCAGCTGCGCGGAGTCCGCCAGATCTCTCCGGGGAACGTTGTGAAGCCGACCGGCATCTGCGGCGGCGGCAGGGGCTCCTGGCCTGCGTCCGGCGCGTCCGGCCCGTATGCCTCCCAGTACGACCGGGACGCGGAGGCGCCGGTGCCGGTCAGCCAGTAGGCGGTGATGTTGTCCAGGACGTTGTCCCGGGTGAGGTTGCCCGAGGGCTGCCCGTCGACGAAGGCGCGGGCGATCTTGTAGTAGGCGTCGGTGTCGTGGTCGATCATCCAGGCGGCCAGGGCGACGGGGGAGTCGAGTAGGGCGTAGCCGATCGTCTGCGGGCGGGTGGCCATCTCGGTGAAGTAGCCGTTGCCCGACTGTCCGAAGGTGGCGAGCTTTGCGGCCGCGGCGCGTTCCTCGTCGGTGTCCGTCGGCATCGTGCCGCCCAGCGCCGTTACGAGCAGGTTCGTGTGGATGCCGATCAGCCCCTCGGGTGCCTGGCGGCCCATCGCGTCGGTGACGCCTGCCCCGACGTCTCCGCCCTGGGCCACGTAGCGGGTATAGCCGAGGCGGCGCATGAGCTCGGCCCAGGCGCGTGCGGTCCGGCCCAGGTCCCAGCCGACCTCGGCCGGCTCGCCCGAGAAGCCGTACCCGGGCAGGGAGGGCAGCACGAGGTGGAAGGCATCCTCGGCGCTGCCGCCGTGCGCGGTCGGGTCCGTCAGCGGGCCGGCGGAGTCGATCAGCTCCATGACGGAGCCGGGCCAGCCGTGGGTCATGATCAGCGGGAGCGCGTTCTCGTGCGACGACTCGACGTGGATGAAGTGGATGTCGACGCCGTCGATCTCCGTCGTGAACTGGGGCAAGGCGTTGAGCTTCGCCTCAGCCCTGCGCCAGTCGTAGTCGGTTTCCCAGTAGCTCGCGAGCTCCTGCATCGTCGCCAACTGGACGCCCTGCGAGCGATCTTCGACCAGCTCCTTGGAGGGCAGGCGCGTCGCGGTGATCCGGTGGCGCAGCTCGGTGAGCTCCTTTTCAGGAGTGTCGACGTGGAAGGGACGGATGTCGGTGGCGGTCTTGGCGGTGGTGCTCATCGCGACCTCCCTCTCCAGTTCGGGGACTTGGCGCGAGACTACACCTGACGACTTCGCTGGCCTCGGCTTCAAGGGTCGTCTGCCGATCGCTAGCGTAGAGACGGTGCAGAACGCGCCTGCCGTCGAGACCACTGGGCTGCGCAAGAGCTACGGCGACGTCCACGCGTTGCGCGGTGTCGACCTCCACGTCGAGCCTGGCAGCGTCTTCGGGCTGCTCGGGCCGAACGGCGCCGGCAAGACGACGGCTGTCCGCATCCTGACCACGCTGCTGCTGCCCGACGACGGTTCCGCGCGGGTTGCCGGCTTCGATGTTGTCCGCGATGCCGCCAAGGTGCGCGAGCACATCGGGCTCGCCGGCCAGTACGCCGCCGTGGACGAGAACCTGACCGGCTTCGAGAACCTCGAGATGGTCGGCAAGCTCTACCACCTCGAGCGAGGCCTCCCGCGTGCGCGCGCACGGGAGCTCCTGTCCTCCTTCGACCTCTCCGACGCCGCCGACCGTCTCGTCCGCACCTATTCGGGCGGGATGCGACGCCGCCTCGACCTGGCCGCCGCGCTCGTCGCGCGGCCGCCGGTCCTGTTCCTCGACGAGCCGACCACCGGGCTGGACATCCGCAGCCGGATCGAGCTCTGGGACGCGATCGAGGCGCTCGTCTCGGAGGGCACGACGGTGCTGCTTACCACGCAGGTCCTCGACGAGGCCGACCGGCTCGCCGATCGCATCGCCGTGATCGACCAGGGCCTGGTGATCGCGGAAGGGACGCCGGGCGAGCTCAAGAGCCAGGTCGGCGGCGAGCGGCTCGACATCCATCTCTGCGACGAGCAGCGTGGGGGAGAGGCCGTGGTCGCTCTGGCCTCGATCGCCAACGATCGCCCATTCCTTGAGGACGGATCTGTCCGCGTCCCGGTCGCCGAGCGCCGGGGGACGATTGCCGATGCCGTCCGGCGGCTGGACGACGCCGGCATCGCGATCGACGACATCTCCGTCAGCACTCCGACGCTGGACGACGTCTTCCTGAAGCTGACCGGCCATGCGGCCGAGCAGGAGGGCGAGGAAGCGGAGGCGCAGTCCCGGTGAAGGCGCTTCGCTATGGCATCTCCGACACCCTCGTCCTGGCGAAGCGAAGTTTGCTGCGGATCCCGCGCCAGCCGGACCTGCTCGTCGGCTTCACGGTCCAGCCGATCCTGTTCGTGCTGCTGTTCGTCTACGTCTTCGGCGGGGCGATCAACACGCCCGGCATCGACTACGTCGACTTCCTGATCCCCGGGATCATCGTGCAGTCGATCGTCTTCGGAGGCTTCGTGACGGCGCTCGGGCTGGCGGACGACCTGAAGAAGGGGCTGATCGACAGGTTCCGCTCGCTGCCGATGACCCGCTCGGCGCTCCTTACCGGTCGCACGCTGGGAGACGTCGTCACCAACAGCTTCCAGCTGGTCGTGATGTTCTCCGTCGGGCTGCTGATCGGGTTCAACTTCTCGAGCAGCGTGGGGGAGGTCGTCGCCGGGATCCTGCTGCTCCTGCTGATCGGCTACGCGTTCTCGTGGGTGTTCGCCTTCATCGGGCTCTCGTCGTCGTCGCCGGAGGCAGCGAACGCGTTTGGCTTCACGATCCTGTTCCCGGTCACGTTCGTCTCGTCGGCATTCGTCCCGGTCGACACGATGCCGAGCTGGCTGCAGCCGATCGCCGAGCACAACCCGTTCACGTACATGGTGAACGCCGCCCGCGCGCTGTTCCTCGGCATCCCGGCCGAGAACAACGTCTGGCTGGCGCTGGCCTGGACGCTCGGGATCATCGCGGTCTTCGCGCCGCTCTCGGCCTGGAAGTACCGGCGCGTCGTCGCGCAGTGAGGATCGCGCTTCGCGGCGGCCTCGAGCTCGAGGATCCGCTCGACGTGACGATCAGATTCGCCGAGGCGTACCCCGACTACGACTCGCGCGACTCGGAGCCTGGCTCATTCGACGAGAGCGACCTGAGACACGCGAACCGCGGCGGTGCGCGCATCTCTGCTGCCGAGATCGCGGCGATCCTCGAACGCCGCGCCCGGATCGAACGCGCCTTGCGCTCGATTGCCCCCGACGCGTCCCTGGCGGACGCCGAAGACTCGATCCCGTGGCGTTCGTTGACGCAGCTCTTCGATGGGTTCGCAGAGATCTCCGGGATCGGCTTCTCGAAGATGACGAAGGCGCTGCATCCAAAGCGCCGTGCGCTGATCCCGATGCTGGACAGCGTCGTGCAGGCGTATCTCGCGGCTGACGAGCCGCAGGCGTCGACCGCGTCGTTCGGGGAGCGGGCGACGACCTTGGTCGGAAGCTACAAGCAGGACCTGGACCGAAACCTCGTCGCCCTGCGCCAGGTCCAGCGTGACCTAGTCAGCCGCGACTACCGCTCGTTGACCGAGGTGCGGATTCTCGACCTTCTGGTCTGGTCGGCCCACGCCCCGACCGCGCGCTGAGCTCTGCCCTTCCCCGGCATCGTCCTCATCGGGTGATGTGTGGCTTGGTTCCTGGCGTCACGATCGAGGCGCGAGTCCACGACTAGGCGTATCCAGGGAGGAATCATGTGGTGGGGAATCGGAATCGGCGCTGGCATCTTGTACTTCCTTTTGGTCTTCACGCTCGGGCTGATGACGCTCAGAAACGGCCACGGGTGGATGTTCTTCTTCGGGATCTTCTTCCCAATACTCTGGATCATCGGCGCCTTCATGAAGCCGCCGGCGACGGCGGGTGCGGTCTAGGGATAGACAGCGGAACGCGACGATGACCAAGAAGCGCGGTCTGCTGGTCTGGGGCCTGCTCGTGCTGGCGACGATCCTGCTGTTCGTGTCGTCGCTCACGGTCTGGTCGAAGCGTCAGCTGCTCGACGACCAAGCATGGGCCGATTCCTCGTCGCAGCTGCTGGCAAATGACGAGGTTCGCGGTGCGATCGCCCAGAAGATCAGCGACGGACTGTTCCAGCGAATCGACGTGGAAGCCCAGCTGCGCGAGCGGCTCCCGGAGCGGTCGAAGGCAGCTGCCCCCGTGCTGGCGGCGGCGCTCCAGAACAGCGTCGGGCCTGCGGCCGCCAACAGGCTGCTAGAGCGGCCGAGGGTGCAGGCGCTCTGGGAGAACGCCAACAAGCGCGCCCACGCGGCAGTGGTGAGGGTGCTGGAGGGCAAGGAGCTGGGCAAGAACGGGAACATCTCGACCGCGAACGGCAATGTCACGCTCGACCTGAGACCGGCGATCACGAGGCTGGCGACGCGGCTCGGGGTGGAGGACAAGCTGAAGGCAAACGCCGATCCGAGCTCCGGCCAGCTGGTGATCATGAAGTCGAGCCAGCTCAGCGCCGCGCAGACGGCGGTGAAGATCCTCAAGGCGCTCAGCTCGCTGCTCGTGATCGCCGTCGTCGCGCTCTACGCGCTCGCGATCTACCTCGCGCGGGGGCGGCGCAGGCTGCTGCTGGGCGCGACCGGGGCGAGCCTCGTGTTCGTCGGCCTGCTGATCGCGTCTCTCAGGCGCTTCGTCGGTGGGGCGGTCGTCGACGCGCTCGTCAAGACGGAGGCGAACAAGCATCCGGTGAGCGTGATCTGGGGACTCGAGACAAGCGTGATGCGAGACATCGCGATCATCCTCGTCGTCTACGGCGCGTTGGTGCTTCTCGCCACGGTCGTCGCAGGCCCGAACCGACCGGCAGTCGCCCTCCGGCATTGGCTCGCACCTTCCTTCAGACACCATCCGATCGTCGTCTGGGCGAGCGCTCTCTTCTTGTTCCTGATCCTGATCGCATGGGGACCGACGGCCGGCGACCGGCGTCTGCTCGGTGTCCTGCTTCTTGCCGCCACGACCGCCGTCGCCATCGAGGCGCTGCGCCGGCAAACGCTGCGGGAGTTTCCGGAGTAGCTCGGCCGCATGGATGCCACCGGGGTCGAACGAATAGGCTCCGACCTACAAGACAAGAGGGAGGCAACGATGTCCACCACACAGGCCTATTCGGGTTTGAACCGCCCGGGCTGGCTCACATTTGCCGCAGTGGTGCTGTTCTCGGTCGGCTTTCTCCGCATCATCTCGGCGATCTACTACTTCGCCGACAGCTCGAGGGTCGCAAACCTGAGCGCTGGTGCTCTGGGCAACCACCTGTTCCTCTGGGGACTGTGGGATCTGGTGATCGCAGTCCTTGCGCTCTCGGCCGGCTACTCGCTCCTCAGCGGGAACACCTTCGGCCGCGTCATCGGCTATGCGTGGGCCGTGTTCGTGATCGTGCAGAGCTTCCTCGTGATCCAGTACGCACCCTGGTTCGCCTTTGGGATGCTGCTGATCGCGATCCTCGTGATCTACGCCCTGTCGGTCGCGTCCGACTGGAGGGAAACGCCCGTCTAGGCGAAGCGGCCGGTTCGAAGAGCAGGGCGGAGGCCGGAAGCCTCCGCCCGTTCTCCTCGAGAAGCGTGACTACGGCGTGTGCTTGACCTTGCTGGAGACGCACTTGCCGAACGCGTTGGACTTGTTCGCGTTCGTGCCGTAGTGGGCCTTGAATGTTGCGGGATCCGCCTTGCGCTCGGTCCAGCAGGTCTTGGCGGCGCTGGTCGTCGCCTGCTGCTGGGCCTTCGCCGCGGCCTTGGCGGTCTGCGAGACGCAGTTGCCGAAGGCGTTGGCGTGCTTCTTGCCAGTGCCGTACTTGGCCGCGAACGCGTTCGCGTCGGCATTGCGCTCCGCCCTGCACGTCGCCGCCGCGTTGGACTGGTTCTTCGCATTCTGCTGCGCGAGCTTCGAGACGCACTTGCCGAATGCGTTCGAGCGGTTCGCGTTCGTGCCATAGAGCAGCTTGAAGGACGGTGAGCCCATCGCGGTCCGCTCCGTGGAGCACTGCTTCACGGCCGCCGCATGATCCGCGGGGCTGGGCGTGCCCGCCACGGCCAAGGCGGGAATCGCCAGCGCCGCGGTGATGCACAGGTACACGAGCTTCCTCATCGAGGGGTCTCCTTTTCGGTTGATACAGGAAGAGATCCCCACGAGCCGCGAATCTTGCCCTGTGCAGGAAAAACCCTCGCTAGCTAGCGTCGGTTGAACAGCGAGAGCAAGAGCAGGAAGACGTTCAGGACATCCAGGAAGATCGACGCTGCGAGCAGCGGTGCCGCCCGGATGTCCTTCGTCTTTCTCAGTCGCTGAAAGTCGTACATCGTGAACCCGGCGAAGATCACCAGGCCGGCGATCGCGTAGATCAGGGCGCTGTTCGGGATGTTCACGAAGATCGCGACGATCCCGAAGACGATCAGTGCCAGCAGCGCCCAGAAGCACACGCGGGCGACGCCCGAGAGGTCGCGGCGCGTTGCGTACCCCGCGGCGCCGAAGCCGGCGATGAAGAGCGCGGTCGCCCCGCCTGCCTGCCACACCGATTGCGGGTTCGTCGAGGCGTAGTAGGCGATCGTCGGCGCGGTCGCGAGCCCGATCAGGACGCCGAAGCCGAACAGGAAGCCGATCGCGAGCTGCTCGGAGCGCGACGCGACGACGTTGAGGCCGATCAGGAGCCCGAAGCTTGCGATGAACAGAACGATTCCCCAACCCTGCGAGAGGTCGCGCCCGAGGTAGGCGCCCACGGCGAAGAGGCCGGCAGTGACCGCCACGAGCCCCATCGTCTGGCCGAAGAGCGCGCGCGCCTGGTCACGCGCGACAGCAGGTTGAAGAGACGTGTCGACGGAGCTCATGAGTCCGAGCGTACTCCCTCACGAACGGGAATCAAGGTAGGCCCGGCTTGCGCGCGCATCACAGCTCTCCGTCCGGGATGACGCCTCGGGCGAGGCTCTCGACTTGGCTCGGAGTGAACGGTGACTCGAAGAGCTGTTCGGTCAGATGAAAGACCCGGAACAGGTGCACGATGTAGTGCATCCGCTGGTCGAAGTCCGACCAGTCGCGCGCGCCGCAGTTGTCTGCGGCCGGCGGAACCGGCTCGAATCGAGCCAGTAGCTCCTTGAGCTCCGGATCGGTCGGCTCCGCCAGCTCATCCGGGTACGCGTCGGTGAGGTTCGCACTGAGAGCCAAGACGCGTCCCGGGAGGGACAGCACCATCAGGGCGTCGGTGATCGCTTCCCGCGCGAGCTCGTTCGAAGCTCGCTGGATCGCTTGCGCGGGAACGCCCAGCGCGCCGGCGGCCGAGCTCCGCGCCCACGCCCACCAGCGTGACGCGGACGGAAACAGCGCGTCGAGTGCTCGCCTGCCGAGATCCTCCCGCGTGGCCGAGGCAGCGTCGAGCGCTTCGAGGATCTCCGGCTGTAAGCGCGTCTGCTCGTGGAGGCCGATCTCCAGGTTTGCCAGAAACGCGAGCTCGACGCGCCGCTTGGGGTCGCGCTCGACTCGCGCCTGCTCGTACCGCGCGAAGGCCTGGCTCAGCAGGCGCTGGCCTTCGGGCGGGTCGCCGGGCCTGAGGTCTGCGGGGTGGCCAGCCTCGAGATACCGGGCGAACTGGAGCCCGATCTCCTCGAACACCTTGAGGTTGCCGCGGGCGACCGCGTCGCTGGCCCGCTCGAATGCGTCGAACGGGGTGTGGAGCTCGTTCGTCAGACGTCCCAGCCGGGTCCCGCGCTGGAAGAGGCCGCGCCGCAGGAGCTTGCGCCAGAGCGACGCGACGGGATGCATGATCCAGCGGCCTTCCGCGAGCCTGCGTCCCAACGCCGCGAGCAGGTCCTCGCCGCGGATCGACCCTCCCGCCTGCCGCGACGCCCACGTCGCGTAGGTGCACCAGTTCGCGCCCTCGCCGATTCGCGTCGCACTCGCTGCCGCGAGACGCGAGTAGCAGTACGTGATCTCGAGGTTTCGGACGACCGGGCTCTCGATTGCGACGATTCGCTGAACCTCGTCCACGCTCGGCACGTCCGTCACCGCCGTAGCGTCTCACGCGTCGTGGCATAGTCGCGATCGACAATGGAGCTGCCTTCTCCGCCCAGTGCCGAGAATCCACTACAGGGCTCATGCCTGTGCGGCGGCGTCCGCTTCGAGGTGACCGCGCCGTTCGTCTGGGCGAGCCACTGCCACTGCTCGCGCTGCCGCAAGCACTCCGGTGCCTTCGGCGAGACGCAGGGGCGCGTGCCGCGTGAGGGCTTTCGCCTGATCCAGGGCGAGGAGCTGATTGCCGTCTACCGCCCCGAGGGCGGACGCGTGAAGGCGTTCTGCTCGGTCTGCGGCTCGAGCCTGTTCGGCAACGAGTGGCCCGAGGGCGACCAGATCGGGATCCGGCTCGGCGCGCTCGACGGCGATCCAGGGATCCGGCCGTCGTTCCACACCTTCGTCGCCTCGAAGGCCCCGTGGGAGCAGCTCCCGGACGATGGCCTGCCGCGCTACGACGAGGCCGCAACCTAGAGCGGCCGCTCGAGAAGGGCCCGACAGGTGCCAGGCCCTTCTCGGCGCGAGTAGGACGAGCTACGCGACGCTGAGGACGCGGTCGCTCTGAGCGACGACCTTGCCGCTCGTGATCTTCGGCGTGTTCGGAATCGCCGAGGCGAAGTTCTCGTCGGTGATCCACTTCGAGACGAGCTTCGTGGACTCCTCGGCGTGCTCGGGCGTCTCGAAGAGACTGAGCGAGCTCACGATGCCGTTGTCGGCCTTGATCAGGTAGTAGCCGGCGAAACCGTCGAGCTCGCGAAGCTGCGGGACGAGCGTCTCGTTGACCTTGCCGACGACCTCGTCGATGCGGGTCGCGTCGACACCTTCGTAACGACGAATGGTGGCATGCATGTGATGCTCCTTCTGTGGGTGGTGCAGGGCAGAGCGCTCGAATGAGCGAACTGCGGCGGTCAGGCCAGGGTCACAGTCGGAGAGGAACGTGCAGAGCCTCGACGGCTTCAACTGCTAGAGCCAACGCGCTGAGTCCACCATAGCCGCGATCCTGCCGGGCCGTCGGATCGCTCGGTTGCGCACGATCGCGGGCCGCAGAAGATCCGAGCTATCATGGTTGGGCGCGTTGGGCTTAGCGCCGAAGCCGCCGAGGCTCGAACCCTCTTCGACTGTCACATTTGGCCTGGGTGCACCAGGAACGCTCGTTTCGAGCTTTTCAGATCGACGAGTAGAGGAGTTCAGATGCCAGCGACCCTTCGAAGGTACGAAGGTGTGGATCAGGCACGGTCCGACGAGCTGGCCGCGCGTCTGGTCGCCGCCGTCTAGACGTGCGACGGGATTCCCAGCGAGCGAACGATGGAGGTGGCAACGTCTTGGCAAGTGGCACGGTGAGCTGGTTCAACGAGGAGAGTGGCTACGGCTACATCGTCGCGGACGACGGCGGCGCGAATCTCTTCGTTCACCGGGGGAGCATCGTGGGTAACGACTGGCGCACGAGAACGCTGGTCGAGGGCGCGCGAGTCGGCTTCGACCTGCGCGAGGGAGGCATGTGCCCGGAGGCGATCCACGTCCTGAAACTTGCCACGCAGGGAACGTCATGACCGATTCGAGGGTCGCTCCGAGCCAGAGCGACTTTCGGTGCGCAGCCTGCGGCTACGGAATCAGCGTCAGCGGCGCCCTTCCGAGTTGTCCGATGTGTCAGTCGACCAATTGGAATCGAACGCAATCCGAACCGAATCGAGAGGAGCAGAGATGAGCACAGAAGAGAAGATCCGCGAGGAAGAGAGCACCGATGAGAAGGCTCAGAGGAAGCTGACCACGAGTGTCGGCACGCCGCTCGCCAAGCAGGAGAAGCCCAGCAGAAGGAAGCTGTTCGGACGCCGCCGCGAGCCGGTCACCAAGTAGCGCTCAGCGCGAAAGCTCGATCTCCGCGGGCAGCTCGGAGCTCGCAGGCTCGGCGAGCTCGTCCGCGACCCGCCGGTCGAAGTAGACGTACGTGGTCGTGATCGCGACGAGCGGCATCGTCACCGTGTAGATCAGGCCGGCGATCACGTTGACGAGCCAGAACGGCGCGCTCGTCGCGAGGATCAGGAGCGCGCCGACGATCGGGCCGACGGCGATCGAGAGCGCCGCTCCGACCACGATCAGCGAGGCGACCTTCAACCAGGCGCCCTGAACGAGCAGGCGGCTTCGGCGCAGGCCTGCGAGCGCGCCGAGGTCTTCCAGCTCGATGCTCGGCGCGATCAGCGCCCAGCGGCCCGCCAGCCAGACGGCGATTGGGATCAGGTAGAGCGAGCTGACGAGCAGCGAGACGACGGTGGTTGCGATCAGGAGTGCACCGAGGAGCGGGCGGATGCTGTCCGTGGCGAGCAGGTAAGCGCGCAGCGGACCGACCTGGCGATCCCGGTCGAGCTCGACGAGCGCCCTCGCGGTCGCGGCCTGGACGACGCCGAGGGCGAGCAGGGTGAGCGCCGTCCCGATCGCCAGCACGAGGAAGCCGAGCAGCCCGCCCGGCCAGCTGCCGGTCTCGACACCGAGGATGTCCGTGCCGTGCACCACTAGCGACTGCAAGAGCGCAGTCAGGAACGCGATCGGGATGAACAGCACGCCGATCCCGAGCATCAGCCCCGGTTTGGCGGCGTACATGCGCGCCGCTGCGGCGAGGGTCTGGCCCCACGCGCGCCGGCGCGCCAGGCGCAGCGGCGCAACGGGACGCCACGAGGTTCGCGAGAGGGCGTAGAGCAGCAGCAGCGCGACTGCCGCCAGCAGCAGGGTGAACTGCAACGGACGGTGGACGAGCTGCACGAGCGCTCTCGAGCCCTTGCCGATCGCCTGGCAGAAGAAGTCGGTTGCCGCCGTCCCGAACACGCTGCCGGCCGGAACGGTGAGGCTCTGGTCGCGCCAGCCGTGCGACCAG
>Ga0307289_10000995_pt1 | contig 12220 bp, 10 predicted proteins | sample ER_DNA_143_FD_194483 | JGI IMG/M metagenome (GOLD analysis project Ga0307289, IMG submission 194483) | Bulk soil microbial communities from the East River watershed near Crested Butte, Colorado, United States - ER_DNA_143 | ecosystem: Environmental > Terrestrial > Soil > Floodplain | place...
TACCGGCCGGATTACAGCTGGATAGATCTTCCCGTAGCCGATGACGCCGGCCATCCGATCACCGAGCGTGGCGTCTCACCCGAAATCGGCCTGTACTTCATTGGTGTTGTGTTCCAGTACGCCGCCGCCTCGTCAACCATCCAGGGCCTCGATCAGGACGCCCGCTACTTGATGCGCGCGATGGCCAAGCAGCCCGCCGTCCAGCCAGTGTCAGAAAACGAGGCTGCCGCAGCCTGAGCGCGACTCGTCGCACCAAGTGCTGACACCTCGCAGGTTCCGCGGCCGGACCGCTGCCATGTGCCAGCACTTAACTCCGTACGAGTACCTCGTGCGCGGGCCATGGCGAATCGGCGCCGCGCAGACTGGAGAAACCATCCCGCTCACGCGCGGTCCAGGCAGCGAGCACCCCCGAGACAACAGTTGGGTTGTGCAGTCGACCGTCGAGGACGGCTGCAACAAGATCGTCCAGGGATGCCCACACGGTGTCCATGTGAGCCTCCTCGCCCTCGGGGACGTAGCCGTCTGGCCCGTCGACCGCCTCCAGATCACGGGCGAGATAGATGCGCAGTGATTCGCCGAGGATTCCCGGCGTAGTGAACAGGTCCACCAGCACGGCCCACCGTCCAGCCGCGAGTCCTACCTCCTCGGCCAGCTCTCGCTCGATGGCCGCTAGGTAGTCCTCGCCTCCGACATCGAGCAACCCCGCGGGCGGCTCGATGAGCCGGTGCCGTACGGGGTGCCGATACTGCCGGACCAAAGCCACCCGCTCATGATCGTCAAGGGCGATCACCCCGACTGCGCCGGGATGCCGAAGGTATTCGCGCAAGATCAACTGCCCATCCGGCGTTCGTACCTGATCTTGCACATAGCTGGTGATCTTGCCGCGGGCAAGCTCGGTCGACGACTCAACGGGCCAAGCGAGCGGCACGTCGGCCAGCTCGTCACGACCGAGAACGATCATCGATGATCATCGTCGACCGGCAACCGAGTTGCCAGCTTGCGATCGAGTGCAGCCTCGATCAGGCCGACGAAAAGCGGGTGCGGCCTGGTCGGCCGGGATTTCAGTTCAGGATGGGCCTGGGTGGCGACAAAGTAAGGATGAAGATCAGTGGGCAACTCGATGAATTCGACCAGCTTCGAGTCCGGCGACATGCCGCTGATCACCAGACCGGCGTCCTCCAGCCGCTCGCGATAGGTGTTGTTCACCTCATAGCGATGTCGATGCCGCTCCGCCACGTGGGATTGCCCGTAGCGCTTGGCGACGATGGAGCCAGGCAGCAACTCCGCAGGGTAGGAGCCCAAACGCATCGAGCCACCAAGATCACCGTCGCCGGAGACGATAGCGACCTGCTCGGCCATTGTCGCGATCACGGGATGCGGAGTGTCGGGGCAGAACTCGCTGCTGTCCGCACCATCGAGCCCGGCAAGATGCCGGGCCACCTCGATGACCATGCATTGCAGGCCGAGGCACAATCCCAAGATCGGGATCTGGTTCTCGCGAGCGTAGCGGATCGCACCCACCTTGCCCTCGACACCGCGGATGCCGAAGCCGCCCGGGATGACTACGCCATCCACCTCGCTCAACACCCGGGCCGCGCCTTCATGAGTCTGGCAATCGTCGGATGGCACCCAGCGAATCACCACCCGGGCATGGTTCGCAACGCCGCCCGCGCGGAGCGCCTCGCAGACCGAGAGGTAGGCGTCAGGAAGATCGACATACTTGCCGACGAGCGCGATCGTCACCTCCTCCTTGGGGTGGTGTACGCGATCAAGCAGGTCGTTCCAGCGCGTCCAGTCCACGTCCCGGAAGCGCAGGTCGAGCCGCCGCACCACGTACGCGTCCAGGCCCTCGGAGTGCAACACCTTGGGGATGTCATAGATGCTCGGCGCGTCGATCGCGGCCACAACGGCGGATTCGTCGACGTCACACATCAACGAGATCTTGCGTTTCACCGACTCCGGAATGTCACGATCGGAGCGACACACCACAGCGTCAGGCTGGATACCGACCTGGCGCAACGCAGCAACCGAGTGCTGTGTCGGCTTCGTCTTCAGTTCACCGCTGGGACCGATGTAGGGCACCAGCGAAACGTGCAGGAAGAAGACATTTTCTCGACCCACGTCATGCCGCAGCTGCCGGGCAGCCTCCAAGAATGGCAAAGATTCGATGTCGCCGACGGTGCCACCAATCTCATGGATGACGACGTCGATGTCCGGCCCACCCATGGCCATCATCGATTCCTTGATCTCGTTGGTGATGTGCGGAATGACCTGCACCGTGTCACCGAGATAGTCCCCGCGCCGCTCTTTGGCGATCACCGAGGAGTAGACCTTGCCAGTAGTGATGTTGGCCTCACCCGACAGGTTGACGTTGAGGAAGCGCTCGTAGTGACCGACATCAAGATCGGTCTCCGCACCATCCTCGGTGACGAACACTTCGCCATGTTGGAACGGGTTCATGGTGCCGGGATCGACGTTGAGGTATGGGTCCAGCTTCTGCATGGAGACGCTCAGCCCACGAGCAACAAGGAGGTTACCCAGGCTGGAAGCCGTGAGACCCTTACCGAGTGACGAGGCGACGCCTCCGGTCACAAAGAGGTGCTTGGTGAATTTCTCGCGGTACCCCACGGGCCTCCAGCTTACGTCGTGCTGCCCTATCGCACCGTGAACCCGCCGGAGGAGTTCCAGAAGCCCTTGTAGCGTCGATCGCGACTGACTTCTGCGTACGCCTTGACCAGGTCGTCCACGACGTCGTCCTCGTCGGGCCATAGGGCGGCCTGACGCAGCCCAGCGTCTCTCAGCCGGCGCCGCTCGATCGGGTTGTCAGCAAGAGTCACGATCTGCCGCGCTACCTCCTCGACATTGCCGGGCGGCACCAGGACGGCTGCCGAGTCGACCAGTTCAGCAATCCCGCCTACGCGCGTACTGATCAGCGGTACGCCGGCCAGTAGAGCCTCCTGAGCCACCAGTGCGCGCGCTTCCCAGGTGGAGGTCAGCAACGCGAGGTCGGCCGCGGCCAGCAGCGAACCGATGTCATCGCTTGGTCCCAGCATCCTCACCTGCAGTCGCTGGGCGGCTATCCGGCGCTGCAATGTGTCACGCTCCGGTCCGTCGCCCGCGATGACGAAGCGAAGGTCGGGTCTACCATCCACCGCAGCGGCAATGTCGAGCACCATCCCTAGGTTCTTCTGTGGGGCGAGCCGACCAACCGTCAGGATCACGGTGTCGCTCTCTTGAGCACCGAGAGCGCGTCGCTGGTCCTCGCGGCTGATTGTTGCCGGCGGAACCACGGGGGCTGCGACTTGACAAAGCCGGGCGTTCCGAGCTCCCAGGTGGGTCGCCAGGGCCACAAGATCGCGGCTGGCTCCTAGCGTGAGATCTGCTCCCATCGCCACTGCTCGAAGCGTCTGTCGCGCCGCTGCCGGCGCCAGCCCCTCGCCCAGCACAGCGTTATGCCAGGTCACGACGAGCGGCACCTTGAAGAGCCAAGCGATCGGAAGCCCGAGCCAACCCGCCTTCAGCCCATGAGCGTGCACTAGATCGGCGCCGGTGAACCGACGCACGCTGCGCAGCGGCCAGACGTCGAGGCCGAGCTTGGTGAAACCCTGGGCCTCTGCCGTGGCCTCCGTGCAGAACACCCGCACCTGGTGGCCACGTTGCTCCAGTCTCGGAGCGATGCTTGCGACGTGTCGCCCGATGCCGCCGGTGCTGGCGGTCAGCAATTGTGCGATCTTCACGGCGAACCTACTTCCGCCGCCGGTTTGCGGCGCCGCAGCGCCCACATCTGGGATAGGACCGAGGGTGCAAGAAGTCTCAGCATCGCTGTGAACACTAAGACACACAGCAGCGCCACAGCACAGGCCCCAAGCACCGCTGCCAGAATGCCGACGTCGCTCAGCAGCTGTGAGCCTGCCGCGCCTACGCCGGCCGCCAGCACGGCAGCCGCCAGCCCGACGAGCATCGGCCGGGCCAATCCAACGGCGGGCAGCCCGGATCGCCGGACCAGCATCCAACCCGCGGCGGCGCCCACGACCATTCCCAGGGACACGCTGGCCGCCATGATCGGCACCAGCCACACCGCCGGAACCACGAGGCGCAGCACCGCAACGCTGATGATCACTACGGCCCAGGCGCTCGCGTTGGCGACTCCCGATGCCTTGCCGAGGTGTTGGGCGAGCAACGTGCGCGAGGCGAGGCCGAGCAGGGTGAATCCGACGATTGCCGGCGCGAACGCCACGATCGGCCAGGCCAGCGCGACCGTGCGTTCCGACCCGGGGCCGAGCACGAACACTCGTGCGACGGGGACCGCGGTCGCCACGAGCAAGGCCGCTCCCAGCCATGCCATCACCACGGTTGCCGGGCCCGTTTCGGCAAGCACGTTGCTGACCTCGGCTCGGCCCTGCTCGGCGGCGGCCGCCAGCCGCGGGAAACTGAGCTGCAACAACGGCGCCGCCAGCACCGCGTACGGAAGCAGATAGATGGCGTTTGCCCAGGTGAACCGGGTCAACGCCCCTTGATCTCCAGTTTGCTGAGCCGACCAGTTGATCAACAAAACACTGAGCTGCTGCAGTACCAGGCCGATGATCCCTGCTGCCGCGATGGTGATGATCACCGATCGGTCACCTTCGCCGAACCGCAGCCGAGGCCTGAGCCGCAGCCCGATCCGGCTAAGCGGTACGAGGGTGCAGGCAGCCAGCGCCAGCACGCCCAGGGTCGTACCCCAGCCCAGCGCGGCAAGCGCGGGCGTCGTCAGCTGCGAAGGGTCGTCATTAGCGGCGGGTACGGCGAGGGCGGCGTAGCTGAGGTACGCGATGATCACGACCACGCTGGAGAGCAGTGGCGCCGCCGCAGCTGCCAGGAATCGATGATGCGCCTGCAGCACCCCGGCACTGACCACCGCCAGGCCGTACAACCACACCTGCGGAGCGAACATGAGCACGAGCGCGGCCAGTGTGTCAGCGCTGCCGGCGCAGTCCGCCTTGGCAAGGGCACGAGAGAAGAGCGGCGCGCCGGCGAGCACCGCCAACCCGGCGGGAGTCAATACCAGCAGGGTCCAGGTGATCAGCGCAGACGCTGTGCGTGATGCGTGCTCCCCTCGGCCTGCCCCGACGTGCCGCGCGACCACCGGGACAACGACACCGGCCAGCACCCCGCCAGCGACCATTTCGAACAACACATTGGGCAGGCTGTTGGCGGCGTTGTAGGTGTCACCGAGGCAGGTGTCGCCGACGGTCTTGGAGAAGACCAGCGACCGGCCGAATCCGACGAGCCGCGAAGCGAGGGTCAGCCCAGCGACACCAGCGGCGACCGAGGCAAGACCGGCTCTCACGCTTGCCCGTCAGCCGTGGGGGTTGCGGGAACCGGGCGACCCAGTTCATCGAGCCGCCGGAGCAGCGGTGAAGCCTCGATGACCGCTGTGAAGCTGACCTGCTCGCTGGCGACGTTGAGTGCGGTAACGGCTGCAAAGGCAAGCAACCGAAGCTGCCACGGCAAGGCTTGAGCGGCAGCTGTACCGACTGCGGCACCTAGTGCATTGGCGCCGCAGTCACCGAGCATGGATCGGCCAGCCAAGTCGGTCGGCAGACTGCCCACGGCCGCACCGACAGCTGGTGCGGCGCCGGAGCCGAGCAGGCCCGAGCCAAGCAAGATCACCACCTTGGCCGCCCGACCCGGCCGGAGGTCGAGTAGGTTCATGAGGTTGGCCGTCGCTGCGATCAGCCCGGTATCGAGCAATCCCGCAAGAACCCGGCACGCCGGCTTGGGACATTCAGGCCGAGAGCGTTGCGCCAAGGCTGCTGCCGCGGCTGCGCTGACGCCCACGCCGAGCACCTTGATCATCCCGCTGGTCAGCTGACCGGCGCCAAGCGCCCGAAGGTGGCCTCGAAATCCTTTGGCCTGACTCGATCCATAGCGGTCGTCGTACGCCCCGACCAGCCCAGATCCGATGCTGGCTACGGCTACGGGCAGACCTCGCCGCCCCGCGGGGTCGAGCAGCCGATCTGCCCCGGCACCAACCAGCACTGCGGCCACCGCGATCGGGCCTTCAGCAAGCGTCACGGTGTTCCCAGCGAAGTTCGTCCGGGTCGAGCGCGACCCTTGGGGAGCTCGAGCCGCTCTTCGGTTGACGGCCGCGGCCGCCAAGGCAGCACTCATCCCTGAGGCCGCGCAGGCCAACAGCCGGCGCCCCACTATCGGACCGGCAGGTCGGGCAGCGGTGCATCCGCCTTTGCCAGCGCACCGTAGTGCTGTGGCGGCCGGCCAAGCAGCCGCTCCTTGCCCGCCAATACGACGGTCGTGACGCCGCTGCTGAGGTCGGCCACATCCACAGTGCTCACGCTATCCACCGCAGTTGGGTCCGACCGCGCGGCAAGTACATCGGTGCCTTCGATGTCCTCACTGTTCGGGCCGGCCAGCAGCACCCCAGCCCGACTGGTCATACCCACGTCGAACTGAACGTGCGCGGTGAGTTGCTCTGGAGTCGGGCGCGGATCCGATGCCGGAGCCGTGACCACAATGATCAGCTGCGCCTGGGCGGCAGAATCCTTACTGATGGTGACCAGTCCGCGCTTCTCGAGCGACTCCCCGACCGCGATCGCCAGCGCATCGCGGTCTTCGGTGTCCTTGGATCCAATAGACCTGCCGAGGGCGACACCGAGCCGGGTCGCGGGAGACATGGCGTCGCTGAGGCCGAGCGGGCCGATGTAATTAGCCAACGCCCGGCTGAGATCCTCAGACTTTGCCGTGTCGAAAGCCTCGGCGTTGACCTTGACATCGCGTACGACCGTACCGCCGGCCCCAACGACTGCATCCGAGATGGTCCGCAGCACGCCGGCAGGGGCGTCCGGCATCGCAACAATGGCGACGCGCTGCCCGTTCAGGACGCCCGCGGTGACGGCGACGCCGACCTGCTCGTCGTAGGCGTTGCGGTAGTCGTCCAGCGCCTTGCGTCGATCCAGCTCGGTACGCAGATCGGTCACCTGCTTACGATCCTGCGCGGCCTGCTGCAGCAGCCCTTGGTCCACCGACGGGCTGAGCGAGACACCCACCGCAATCCCTACCGACAAAGCAATGAAGACCGCCATCAACGACACGATGTGGTAGCGGAAGTTGATCAAGTGAAGAGTTCCTTTATCCAGTAGAGCAAGTCCCGCATCCGCGCAGCGATGACATTGCCAAAGGCCCAACCGACGTCGGTGAAGAGCAGCGCCGTCAGGAGCGCAATGACGCCGGACAACACGAACAAGATCAAGTGCCAGGTCTTGATCTGACTGCGGTAGATCCGCGAGACACCCTTCGCGTCGACCAGCTTGGGGCCCACCCGGAGCCGGGTCAGGAAGGTGGAGGCCATCCCCGCCCGACCTTTGTCCAAGAACTCCACCAGTGACGCGTGGGTGCCCACGGCAACGATGAGGCTCGCTCCCTTGGAGTCGGCGAGCAGCATGGCGGCGTCCTCACTGGTGCCGAGGGCCGGAAAGACGACGGCCTGCAAGCCGAGCTTCTCGATTCGCTCCATCCCAGGCGCGCGACCGTCGTGGTAGGCGTGCACCACGAGTTCCGCGCCGGTGCGCAGGGTTTCATCAGAACAGGAATCCATGTCGCCGATGATCATGTCGGGCTGATATCCGGCTTCGATGAGCGCATCAGCCCCCCCGTCGACGCCCATCAGCAAAGGCCGGTACTCCGAGATGTACGGCCGCAGTGCAGCGAGGTCGCCACGATAGTCGTAGCCGCGAACCACGATCAAGACATGGCGCCCCTCGATCTGGGTCGCAACCTCGGGTACCCCGACACCCTCAAGCAGCAGCTCCTTTTCCACCCGCAGGTAGGTCATGGTGTTATCGGCGAACGCCTCGATCTGATCAGAAAGACCATGCCGTGCGTACTGCAGATGATCTTCCAGGATCTCAGTGGTGTAAAAGGTTCCCTCCGCGACCACACTTCCTCCGGAGTCCATCAAGCTGCCGCCGTCGAGGACCAGCCGGTCCCCCTCGTGGACTCGGGTGAAGACGTGATCGCCGACGTTGTCGATCAGCGGGATGCCGGCCTCGAGCAAAATCCCAGGACCGAGGTTGGGATAACGGCCAGACACCGATGACACCGCGTTCACCACAACCGCGGCACCGGCCTCGACGAGGGCCTCTGCGCTGACTCGGTCAAGATCACTGTGATGGATGATCGCAATCTCGCCGGGGCGCAGCCGCTTGGTGAGGTTCTTGGTACGCCGATCCAGGCGCGCGACACCCCCGATCTGGCTCGGTGTTCCGCGCTTGCGCAGCAGGGTGGGAAGTCGCATGTCGCCGTCCATCCTCCCACCCGTGCTGCAAGGGTCTTCAAATATCAGCGAACGATAGCTGCCGAACGCCGAAGCGACTCGGGTTGCGTCCTCGGCACCAGCCGGAAGGCTAGAACAAGCGACTCATCCGCCGCCGTCGCGGCGCAGCCGGTAGCCCAGCCCGCGTACGGTTTCCAAGGACCGTACGCCGAACGGCCGGTCGATCTTTTCCCGTAGATATCGGATATACACCTCGATCACGTTGGACCGGTACTCATGTCCGATATCCCACGCGGCGTCCAGTAGCTGGCTATGGCTGAGAACCTGGCCGGGACACCGCATGAACGCCTCGAGCAGCGCAAATTCTCGGATGGACAGCCGGATCTCCTGCTCTCCTCGCCAAACCTGAGCGGACGCCGGGTCGAGTCGCAGCGAACCGACCCTGATGATCACCGGGCGTTCAGCCGGATCGCGTTGCGCCAGCGCCCGCAACCTCGCTAGCAGTTCCCCGAACGCGAAGGGCTTGCTGAGATAGTCGTCCGCGCCGGCGTCCAGCCCACGGATCCGGTCATCGACCCCATCACGTCCAGTGACCATGATGATCGGAGTCCACTCGCCGGAACTGCGGAGCCGGCGACAGGTCACGAAGCCGTCTGCGTCGGGAAGCATCGCGTCCAGCACGACGACGTCGTACGAGGTATCCGCGAGCATGGCGCACGCGGCGCCCGATGTTCCTGCCACGTCTCCAACGACGTCGACGGCACGCAAGGCTCGCCTGATCGCAGCCGCCATCGGTAGGTCCTCTTCGACGACCAGCACCCGCATGCTGGGAAAGCTATGCAGCGGCGGATGAGAGCCTCATGAGACGGCGCGGGAGGCGGCCGCCAATTCCACGAGTTCACCGGCGTGGGCCAAGGCTGAGTCTGTCGTGTCCAGCCCAGCCATCATGCGGGCCAGCTCGACAGCACGGTCCTTCTCGGCCACCTGGACGACCCCGCTGGTGGTCACCTGGCCATCGTCGGCCTTGACGACGGCGTAGTGCCGATCCGCGAAAGCGGCTACTTGGGCGAGATGGGTGACGACTATCACCTGGGTGTGCTGGGACAGGCGGGCGAGCCGGCGTCCCACCTCAACGGCGACCTTGCCGCCGACACCCGCATCAACCTCATCGAAGACGAACGTCACGGCCTCGCGATCGGCCGCGAGCACGACCTCCAAGGCCAGCCGGACACGCGACAACTCGCCACCCGAGGCCACCCGCCCGAGGCTGCGGAGCTCGCTGCCCGGATTGGCTGCAAACATCAGATCTACTCGGTCAGCACCCCACGGTCCGTGATCTGTACCGGTTACCTCGAAGTTCAATCGGGCGTGCGGCATGGCGAGGGCGGCAAGCTCACCAACCACCAACTCACTGAATCTGCCGGCTGCCTCACGTCGCGCGACGCTGACCGCGGTAGCGAGAGACGCCAGCGCGGTCGTGAGCTCAGCTATGCGGTCTTCCAACGTCGCGATCCGATCATCGCTCTGCTCGAGCTGAGTGAGCCGGATCGCGGACTCGGCAGCCCACTGCAACACCTCGTCGCACGTGCTGCCGTACTTCCGAGTGAGGGTGTTCAGCTGAGCCCGGCGTTCGGCGATCTGTTCCAGCCGGCCAGGTTGGCTCTCCAGACTGTCCAGATAGCGCGCCAGATCGGCGGTGAGGTCGGTCAACTGGTAGCTCGCCTCCGCCAAGCGTTCGCCCAGCTGACTCGCCACGGGATCCCTGGAGACCGCTGATTCGAACGCTTTGCGTGCCGCGTACAACATTGCCAGGGCGCCGCCGGCCTCATCATCTTGGCCGGCCAGCGCCTGAACGGCTGACTGAGCCGAATCGCGGAGATCATCAGCCGACTGCAGACGGACCGCCTCGGCTGCGAGTGCCAGGTCCTCGCCCGGCGTTGGGGCAATCCGCTCGATCTCGTCCAGACCGAACCTGAGCAGATCAATCTCACGGGCCCGACCCTGGGCTTCGGCTCGCAGCTGCGCCAACTCAGTCCGTGCCGCGCGATCCTCGGCCCACAGGGTGGAGTATCTCGCGAGTGGTTCGAGCGCCGGGGCACCAGCGAAGCGATCCAGCAACTGGCGCTGACGGTCCGCCTCGGTGAGACGCTCCTGCTCCGCCTGGCCGTGGATCCGGACGAGCGTCGCAGTCAGTTCGGCGCAGACACTGGCTGGAACCTGGGCACCGCCCAGGTAGGCACGTGAGCGGCCGGCCGAGGTGAGATGGCGCGCGACGATGAGCTCGTTGTCGTCCAGCTCACCGCCAGCCTCGGTTACGCGCCGCAGCACGGCCCCGTTTTCGATCGTGAAGCGCCCCTCCACGCGCGCCCGGTCCGACCCGCGGCGCACCGAACGCGGGTCTGCCCGCCCGCCGAGCAGCAAGCCGAGCCCGCTGATGATCATCGTCTTGCCTGCGCCGGTCTCGCCGGTGACCACCGTGAGGCCGGGATGCAGACTGATCGTCGCGTCGTTGATCACGCCCAGGTCGGCGATCCGCAGCTCGGTGATCATGCAGGAGTGTCAATCATGGTGGTGGCAGGGTCGGCTGATCCGCGCCAACCTTCCACTCGGAGTCCGAATTTCTGGACCAGTCGGTCGGTGAACGGCGCCTGGGAGAGTCGGGCCAGTCGGAGGCGTTGCCTGCCACGGCTCACTTCGATCTCCATTCCCGTCCGCAATTCGACGGACCGGCGGCCATCGCACCACACCACACCGTGCGTCGCGGAGGCGTCGAGAACCTCGACCACCACCTTTGATGTCGGGCTGAGTACCAGCGGCCGAGCGAACAGCGCGTGCGCGCTCAGCGGTACCACCAGGAGCGCCTCGACGCCGGGCCAGACCACCGGGCCGCCGGCGGAGAAGGCGTACGCGGTCGAGCCGGTGGGCGTGGAAACCAGCATGCCGTCGCAGGCCCAGCGCGACAGCGGGCGGCCATCCACTTCAACCAAGACCTCGAGCATCCGCTCCCTCGCGGCCTTTTCGATCGACACCTCGTTGATCGCGTACGACGACCAGGCCGGCTGGAGGGTCTTGGCGTCACGGAGTGTGACGTCGATGGTGAATCGTTCTTCGACCGTGTAGGAGCGATTCACCACATGAGTGACGATGCTGTCGATCTCGGAAGACTCCGCCTCGGCAAGGAAACCGACATGTCCCAAGTTCACTCCAAGCAGCGGAATCTCGCTGGCCAGCACCCATTCCGTGCCGCGCAGGATCGTGCCGTCGCCTCCCAGAACGACCATCAGTTCGATCCCGTCGTCGTGTTTGACCGGCTTGGAGAGCGGCATCACCGCGTGCGAGAGCCGATCGTCGAGTGCAGGCAAGTCACCGGCGGGCAGCGCCGAGACGATGCCTGCCGCGCTTAGCCCCTCAACCAGTCGATTCGCCGCGGCGATCGCGGCCGGCCGGCCCATGTGCGTAAGAACGGCGACGCGGCGCACCGAATCTGCGTCTCCACCCCTCTGCTCGCCGCCCCTGTGGGCTGCAGCCTTGGTCACCTGCCACAGCATATTCAGGCTGGGCGCGGTCGTGATTTCCGACGCTCTCAGCCTTCCCGTGTTTCGACGATTGCGGAGAGATCCAGCTCTGGTGCTGGCGCCGCTCGCTCGAGCAGAACGAAGAACTCACGGTTGCCGGCCGCTCCGGGCAGTCGGCTCGGAACTGCGGCTGCGCAATACCAGCCATGCTCTGCGGCCGCCTTGATCACCTTGGACACTGCCAGCACGTGATGGGCCGGCGTCCTGACAACACCATCCTTGCCCAACAGTTCGCGGCCGACCTCGAACTGCGGCTTGACCAGCAACAACAGCCGGCCGTCATCTCGAGTGACTGACACGAGCGGGCCGACAAGAAGGGTCAATGAGATAAAGGAGACATCGGCGACCACTAGATCGACAGGAGCGCCTCCGA
>Ga0307289_10000999_pt1 | contig 12186 bp, 12 predicted proteins | sample ER_DNA_143_FD_194483 | JGI IMG/M metagenome (GOLD analysis project Ga0307289, IMG submission 194483) | Bulk soil microbial communities from the East River watershed near Crested Butte, Colorado, United States - ER_DNA_143 | ecosystem: Environmental > Terrestrial > Soil > Floodplain | place...
ACGCATTCGACCTTCACGAATACGTCGACGGCGAGCCGTTCGAGACCGCCGGTTTCCAGGTCATCCCCGAGCGGGTGCTGCATTACGACCTGCTGGCGTTCGGCTTTCGCGCCTCGGCAAACGGCACCGTGCTCGCCTACTCCGGCGACTCGGGCCCCAGCGACGCGCTGCCGAAGCTGGCCGAGGGCGCCGACCTGTTCGTCTGCGAGGCGACGCTGCTCGCGCCGAACCCCGAAGGCGGTACCCGGGGGCATCTCGCCGCGGCCGAGGCGGTCGAGGCGTTCGAGGAGGCCGGGGCGAAGCGGTTGCTGCTGACGCACCGGCCGACCGAGCGGCCGCTCGAGCCCAGCCTCGAGCAGGCCTACGACGGCATGGAAGTGGAGATCTAGGTCAAACCCTCCTAATACCCGGCCTCTCGCAAGGCGCGGCGGCCGCGGTACCAACCCGTCGCCCCGACTATTGCAGGAATCACGATCACGAGACTGAGGAGGCCGATCGGGAGCAGCAGCCAGAACGGGCTCTCCTTCGACTTGCCGCCCACGGTCGTCGGCGTCCCGAGCTGGGGGCCTGCTTGCGTGAGTGCCCCGGATGCTCCACCGCCGTTGGCGCCACTCGTCGGCGCCGGCTGCCAGTTGTCGACCAGCCAGCGATGATTCTTGCCCGCGCCGACCTTGTGCAGGCCGATCATGAAGACCTGAGCCTTTTCCTCGGAGCCGTTCTTGGGGAAGAGAGCCATGGTGAAACCGATCCCGCGAACGTCGGAGAACTGCAGCTTCCAGCGCGCTTCCGCGACCGGGAAGGGGACGATCGAGTTCTCATTGCGATCCCATTCCGCGCGGGTGATGCCCTGCCGAAGCTCCGGAGCTGCGAGCGACCAGGAACGGTCGACGTTCTTCCGGGCCACGGCACTGTCGATGAACTTCGCCGCCACCTGGAGGGCTTCCGTCCGGTCGCGATGTTTCAGCCTCACCGCCTTGGGCGGGCGATAGTCGAGCCGGATCGGGCCGCCGGTCGGGGCGGCTTGCTCAGAATGGCCCGTATTGCTCCAGATCACGCCAACCGCCACCGCTGACCCGACCACGAGCGCGGCGACCGCCGTCCAAGCGAGGCGCCGCCGCCAGCGATACGACGCGAGAACCCGCTTCATCTCGTCTCGAGGATAGCGGGGGCCATGCCTACCTCAAAGTGGCCGCGCGGGCCTATTCGTGGGGAACGGGCGGGCCTCTGAGGGCGCCGAAGTAATCGACCACCCAGTGGGCCTTCGCGCCTTTGCCGACCTTGACCAGCTCGATCCAAAAGGGCGTCACGGGTTGTCCCGAGCCCTTGGCCGGCACGAGGAAGACGTTCTGGCCCGCCGCCCGGGGATGCGCGTAGTTCCCGTTCTTCCAGTTGTAGCGGATGATCTTCGCGGTCGGGAAAAACGGAACCTGAATGTTTCCGCTCTTCCACTCCGCAAGCGTGAAGCCCGCCCGGACATTCGCGTCCGCGAGCCGGTAGGAAGACGCGAGGTCTTTACGTGAAACCGCGCTGTAGATGAACGTTTGCGCGACCTTCCAGGCCGCGGCCGGGAAGCGAATGTTCGGCTGATCCTTGGGAAGCGCGACCGGAGGGCCCGTCGGATTCGGGTTGTCCGCCTTCGGCGCCGTGTTTCCAAACTGCGTGACGACGATCGCAATCACGCCGGCGACGAGCACGATCGTCGCGATCACGAGCAACCAACGGTTGAAGCGCCTGGAAGACAGCGCTGTCTGGACGACGTTCACTGCCATCGAAATTTAGACGAGGAAACGGCCTTTGAGTTAGGCCGCGTCGCCTAGAAGACCGGGGTTTCCGTCCAGGTCCCCCACACATCGCGCAACGCATCGCACATCTCGCCCATCGTCACGTACGCCTTCGAGGCCTCGACGAGCGGCGGCATCAGATTCTCGTCTCCTGCGGCGGCCTGCTTCAGCCGCGCCAGCGTCGACTCGGCGGCCGCGGAGTCGCGCCTCGCGCGCAAAGCCTGCAATCGGGCGATCTGCTCGCCTTCGAGCGCGGGGTCGATCTTGAGGATCTCGATCTCCGGCTCGTCCTCGAGCTCGTAGCGATTGACCCCGACGATGATCCGCTGCTTCTGCTCGACCTCGTGCTGATAGCGGAAGGAGGCGTCCGCGATCTCCCGCTGGAAGAAGTTCTCTTCGATCGCGGGGATGACGCCGCCTAGCTTCTCGATCCGCTCGAAGTAGTCGTAGGCCTCGGCCTCGAGCCGGTTGGTCAGGTCCTCGAGGTAGTAGGAGCCGCCGAGCGGGTCGATCGTGTTGACCGCGCCGGTCTCGTGCGCGATCACCTGCTGGGTCCGCAGCGCGATCCGGACGGCGTCCTCGGTCGGCAGCGCCAGCGCCTCGTCGAACGAATTCGTGTGCAGCGACTGGGTGCCGCCGAGCACCGCCGCCATCGCCTCGAGCGCGGTGCGGACGATGTTCACCTCCGGCTGCTGTGCCGTCAGCGAGACGCCGGCGGTCTGCGTGTGGAAGCGCATCAGCCACGAGCGCGGGTTCTTCGCGCCGTACTTGTCGCGCAGCTCGCGCGCCCAGATCCGGCGTGCGGCCCGGTACTTCGCGATCTCCTCGAAGAAGTCGATATGCGCGTTGAAGAAGAAGCTCAGCCGCGGCGCGAACTCGTCGACGTCGAGGCCTCGTTCGATTGCTGCGTCGACGTAGGCGAAGCCGTCGGCGAGCGTGAAGGCGAGCTCCTGGATGGCGTTCGAGCCAGCCTCGCGGATGTGATAGCCGGAGATCGAGATCGGGTGCCACTTCGGCATCTCCCGCGCGCAGAACTCGACCATGTCCGTGACGAGCCGCATCGACGGCTCCGGCGGGAAGATCCACTCCTTCTGGGCGATGTACTCCTTGAGGATGTCCGTCTGGATCGTCCCGCGGAGTTCTGCGGGTGACGTCCCCTGCTGCTCGCCCACACAGGCGTAAAAGGCGAGTAGCATCGCCGCCGGCGCGTTGATCGTCATCGAGGTCGACACCTCGCCAAGCGGGATCCCGTCGAAGAGCGTCTCCATGTCGGCGAGCGAGTCGATCGCAACCCCCTCGCGGCCGACCTCGCCGAGCGAGCGCGCGTGGTCGGAGTCGTAGCCCATCAGCGTGGGCATGTCGAACGCGGTCGAGAGGCCCGTCTGACCGTGGTCGAGCAGGTAGCGGAACCGCTCGTTGGTCTCCTGGGCGGTGCCGAAGCCCGCGAACTGCCGCATGGTCCAGAGGCGCCCCCGGTACATGGACGGGTAGACGCCTCGTGTGAAGGGATAGACACCGGGATAGCCGAGACCGTTGTCGTAGTCGATCTCGACCGTGTCGGCGCTGTAAAGCGGCTCGTTCTCGAGCCCGGAGATCGTCGAGAAGAGCTCGCCCTGCCGCTCGGGGGCGGCATCGTAGAGCTTGCGACGCCACTCCTCGGTGCCGTTGTCGATCCCGGGCGGGTCCTCTGTCGTCGCCACGTCGCGCATATTAGGCCCAGACAAGCAGACGGCCGCTGACCGGCGTGACCCTGCCCATCCCTGCATAGGACAGTCTTCCTACCCCGAACGGGGGATATTCGCGGTGCCCGACGTTTTCGGGCTCGGTTTGGCTCATTCGGGCCGGTTCTCGTGCCGATTGAAACCGGGTGACGACCCTGCGTCCCCCGACTGAGGTACCCCGCTCGAGGTCCGAGCCCGAGGAGGCTCCGCGACTGCTGCTGCGTTTCGCGGTCTATTCCGGGGCCGTTCTGCTCGCGGCCGGCCTCGCGATCTTGTGGAGCGTCAACCGTGAGGTCGCCTCACGCGCCGAGCTCACGGTCGAGAGGCAGGCCCGCTCGGTCGCGGAAGAGAACCTCCGGCGCCAGCTCCTTCCGTCCGACTTCCAAGCCCCTGTGCGCGGGAGGCGCCTCGCGGAGCTCGACGACGTTTTTCGTAGGCGGATCCTGATCCCCGGCATCGTCGGCACCCGACTCTTCAACAGCAACGGCACGATCACGTACGCCGCCCGTCATCAACTCATCGGCACACGCGTTCCCTACCGGGCCGACGTCCGCGATGTCTTCGCCGGCAAGTCGAAGCGGCGGGTAACGCGAACCATGAGCTGGCGCGGCGAGCGCAACGTCAAGGTCTTGCAGTCGGTCGTTCCAGTCCGAGAGTCCGGCTCACAGGCGCCGGTCGGCGCCCTCGAGCTCGACCAGGACGACCGCGCAGTCGATGTCACGATCGGCGACGCGAGCAATCGCCTACTGTTGATCCTGGCGATCGCTTTCCTCGCCCTCTACGCCTCGCTCTTCCCGATCCTACGACGCGTCACCGGCCAGCTTGCCTCGCGGAACCAGCGGCTCCGGGACCAGGCGATCGAGCGCGAAGGCCTGCTGGAAGCGGAGCGAAAGGCACGGGCCGACGCCGAGTCGAGCCAGCGCCAGCTGGCCGAGCAGAACGAACGCCTCCGGGAGGTCGACCGGATGAAGGACGAGTTCGTCTCACTCGTCTCGCACGAGCTGCGGACTCCTCTGACGTCGATCAGGGGCTACGTCGAACTGCTGCTCGACGAAGGCGACTCCCTCACGACAGAGCAGCAGAAGTTCCTGAAGGTCGTCGATCGAAACTCAACGCGCCTCCTCGAGCTCGTCGGCGATCTGCTCTTGCTCGCGCAGATCGACGCCGGGAGATTCCAGATCGAGCTCGACGAAGTCGACCTGTTGGAGGTTGTCGAGGAGTCGATCGAAGCATGTCGCCCGATCGCTGATGCACGAGAAGTCGAGCTCGTCGCCTCGATCGAGCCGCTGCCGCCACTGCTTGGCGACCGTGCGCGCCTGTCCCAGGTCCTCGACAACCTGGTCTCGAACGCCCTGAAGTTCACTCCGAGCGGCGGTCGCGTCAACGTCACCCTGACGGCCGGCGCCGAGAGCGCTCTCCTCGAGGTGGCCGACACGGGCCTGGGGATTGCAGCCGACGAGCAGCCGCTCCTGTTCAAGCGCTTCTTCAGGAGCTCCCAGGCGACCCAGCATGCGATCCCGGGGACCGGGCTCGGACTGACGATCACGAAGGCGATCGTCGAACGCCACAACGGTCGAATCACCCTCAAGAGCCAGGTAGACGTCGGGACGACAGTGCGCGTCGAGATCCCGCTGCGAGCGTCACGGGACGCAAAGCTCCCGGAGCACGAGCTCGCAGCCTGATCAGCGGGCGCGCGGCACGTTGTAGCGGTAGCCGAACCCCCGCACCGTTTCGATCGGCGAATCCCCGCTCGAAGGCTCTCCGAGCTTGCGGCGCAGGTAACCGACGTAGAGCTTCAACTGGTCCCGACCGCCGGCGCGACCGTGCCCCCAAGCGAGCTCGATCAGCTGGTCGTGCGAAAGCACTTGATCCCGATTGCGAACGAAAGCCCCCAAGAGGCGAAACTCCAGTGGCGTGACGGGAACGTTCTCACCCGCGGCCTCGACAGTTCGCTGTGTGAAATCGACCTTGAGGAACGTATCGACGTAAGTCTGCGGAGAATCCGTCGCCGGCCGACCGCGACGCAGGAGGCCCTCGATCCGTGCGACAAGCTCCTGCCGGCCGAAGGGTTTCGTCACGTAGTCGTCCGCTCCCGCTCGCAGGCCTCGAACCTTGTCGACCTCCTGGGCGCGTGCGGTCAGCATCACGACCGGCACCGCGCTGACATCCCGGATTCGCTCAAGCGTCTCCCAACCGTCCAGATCGGGCATCGAGGCATCGAGAACGACCAGATCGGGTCGCTCGACGTGGAAGATTCGAAGTCCCTCGCGGCCGTCTTCGGCTTCGTGCACGACGTGCCCGGCCCGCTGCAGCAGTTCGCGCACGAGACCGCGGATATCGGCGTCATCGTCGACGACAAGCACAGAGGCCATTGGCCCCTTCAATACCGAACGTGTCGGCTGACTTCAGTCAAAGGACTGCCCGTCCGTGTCGGAAGCAGTCCCTCGTCCGAGTGATTTTCGGGCACACATACCACTTTCATACGAAAACCTTCCCAGATTCCTTCGTCGTCAGCCGAAGCATGGCCCGTGGCGAACTTTCCCTATCTTCGAACCTTCGTAGCGATCGCCAAGAGCGCGATCGCTGCAGCCTCCACCTCTCCCGTCGCCCTCGCGGCAACAGCGGTGACGGTCGGCGGGGCTGCGATCGCCGTGCCGAGCACGCTCTCGCACCCGGCGCACTCCGCGCAGCGGAGCGACTCGGGCATCCAGGCAGTTGTGCTGGCCAATGATCGAAGCTCGGCTTCGTCGTCGGCCTTGACTGCGACGCGCAAACACCATCTCGCCGCCCCCGCGACCACCGGCGCCGCGAAGCACAAGGCGGCGCCCCCGGCGGCCAATCTCCCGAGCGGGAACCAAAAGTCTTTCGCAGTTTCGCAACGCACCTCGAGCTTCTCGGGAACGACGAGCGACGCAACCACCGGGAAGCGGAAGCCTCATCCGCCTGCACGCGGCAAGAAGCCGGCTCCGGCGAAAGTCGGCGCGGCGGGCGCGGCGGGCGCGACCGGCCCGATCGGTCCTCCTGGCGCAGCCGGCCCGACCGGCTCCCAGGGCGAGACCGGTCCTCAGGGACCGCAGGGCGAGGCCGGTCCTCAGGGACCGCAGGGCATCCCAGGCACCTTCGCAGGGAAAGGCGACAAGGGCGACACCGGTGATCCCGGAGCGACCGGGGCCGTAGGGCCTCCGGGACCTCAGGGCCCGATCGGCGCCCCCGGCGCTGTCGGTCCGCAGGGACCCGTAGGCGCGACCGGAGCGCAAGGTCCCGTCGGGGCAAACGGCGCGACCGGCGCAACGGGCGCGGCAGGCCCCGCCGGCCCTCAGGGGCCAATCGGCCCGACCGGCGCGGTTGGACCTCAGGGCCCGGCCGGTGCGCAGGGACCGCAGGGACTAAAGGGCGACACCGGTGATCCGGGCGCGACCGGCGCGACCGGCGCGACGGGTGCAACCGGGCCGATCGGTGCAACAGGGCCCGCAGGGCCTCAGGGCCTGCAAGGCGCCACGGGTGCAACCGGCGCCGCCGGGGCAACCGGGGCCCAAGGTCCCGCCGGCCCGCAGGGGCCGATCGGGGCGACCGGCGCGACCGGTGCTCAGGGCCCGCAGGGACCGAAGGGCGACACCGGTGATCCGGGCGCGACTGGAGCTACAGGAGCCACCGGCGCGACTGGGGCCGCGGGTGCACAGGGCCCACAGGGCCCACAGGGCCTGAAAGGCGATACCGGCGATCCGGGAGCCACGGGTGCAACCGGAGCTACCGGCGCGACCGGCGCGACGGGAGCCGCGGGTGCACAGGGCCCCGCAGGCGCCCAGGGCCCACAGGGATTGAAAGGCGATACCGGCGATCCGGGAGCCACGGGTGCAACCGGAGCTACCGGCGCGACCGGCGCCCAGGGGCCCGCGGGCCCGCAGGGGCCGATCGGGCCGACCGGAGCAACCGGTGCTCAAGGCCCGCAGGGACCGAAGGGCGACACGGGTGATCCGGGCGCGACTGGTGCGACCGGCGCGGCCGGCCCGGCCGGTCCGCAGGGCGCAAAGGGCGACCAGGGCGACCCGGGTGCCACGGGTGCAACCGGCGCCACCGGCGCCACCGGCGCCACCGGCGCCACCGGCGCCACCGGCGCAGCCGGGCCCGCAGGGGCTCAGGGTCCGCAAGGCGCGAAGGGCGACCAGGGTGACCCGGGCGCCACCGGGGCAACCGGGGCCACCGGGGCAACCGGGGCTCAAGGTCCCGCCGGCCCGCAGGGGCCGATCGGGGCGGCGGGGGCAACCGGAGCTCAGGGCCCCCAGGGCGCGAAGGGCGACACGGGCGATCCAGGTGCGACCGGAGCGACCGGAGCCACCGGTGCGACCGGAGCCGCGGGTGCACAGGGCCCCGCAGGCCCGCAGGGCCTACAGGGATTGAAAGGCGATACCGGCGATCCCGGAGCCACGGGTGCAACCGGCGCAACCGGCGCCCAGGGCCCCGCCGGGCCGCAGGGGCCGATCGGACCGACCGGCGCAACTGGAGCTCAGGGCCCACAGGGACCGAAGGGCGATACCGGTGATCCGGGCGCGACGGGCGCAACCGGCGCGGCCGGCCCGGCTGGCCCGCAAGGCCCGATCGGCAACACGGGCGCGACCGGTGCGACCGGCACTGCCGGCGCGACCGGAGCGACGGGAGCACAAGGCGCTCAGGGACCGCAGGGGCCCCAGGGGCCGCAGGGGCCTGCGGGTGCGACCGGCGCGACCGGGGCCACCGGCGCAACCGGCGCAACCGGAGCGCAGGGACCGCAGGGCACGCCGGGCATGACCACGGTGCGCAAGCCGGCGGACGAGTCGAGCTCGTCGACGACGGTCGGATCCACGACCGGCCTCGGGCTCGCCGTCGCGGCCAATACGACCTACACCTTTGAGTACGACGTCCTGTTCCAGACCGCCGCGACGACCACGGGGATCGGTCTCGCGATGACCGGACCCGCCGGGGGAACGATCAACTACACGATCCAGACGCCGAGCGGCGCGAACGGAACAGGCGCGATGTACTCGGGTTGGGGAACCGCCTACGACGACGTCATCCTCGCGACCGCCGTCGAGGCGGCGAACACGACCTACGTCGCCCATATCTACGGCGTCCTTCATACGGGGGCCAACGCAGGAACGCTGGCGCCCCGCTACCGCACCGAGATCAATGCCTCCGCGGTGACTGTCAAGGCCGACTCGTGGGGCGCCCTGCTCGGCTAGGCGTCTCGACCGGCAGGGGCACACTGCCGAAGCCCGAATGACCACCTGAACCGACGTAAGGGAGCCACGAAAAATGGAAGCTCACCGCCAGACCGAGCCGACGAAGGCAGCGCCGACACTTACGCGCTCGAACGGACCAGCCCTACCACTCCCCCTGCTCGGCCTCGTGATCTTTGCCGCGCTCGTCCTGGGCTTCGTGCTCCTTTTCCGCGGCCACGACGCCGCCAAGGCAACGCTGCCGCCGGTCGGCGTGCCGGCAGCGGTCTCGGAGTCGCAGCTGAAAGCACTGGCGGCCGAGACCGACCATCCCATTTACTGGGCCGGCCCCAAGAAGGCCACCTACGAGCTGACGCGGACGACCGACGGCAGGATCTACGTGCGCTATCTGCCCTCGTCCACGGAGCTCGGCAACCGGAGCCCCCGCTACCTGACGATCGGGACATATCCGACCAAGCGGGCGTTCCAGGCGATCCAGCGCGCGGGGGCGAGGAAGGGCGGCGTGGCTGTGAAGATCGACCACGGCGGTCTCCTGGTCTTTAACCAGGCGACCCCGAAAAGCGTCTACTTCGGCTACCCCAAGACCGCGTACCAGGTCGAGGTGTTCGACCCGTCCCCGATGCAGGCGCGTGCGCTCGTGCTCGACGGGTCGGTCACGGCCATCCGCTGACCTCGGGACGAGCGAGGTTTATGTTCGCGCGTTAACAGGGAACGCTGCTTCTGCTTGCCAAAAGTGGGCGGCATTTTGAACATCGATGCAAGGGGGAACGCGTGAAGCGCGCACTGCTCAGTACCGCCGTCGTTGCACTGACGCTCCTGGCAGGAACCACAAACGGCAACGCCGCCAGTACGGAAATCTCGGCGAACGTCGACGCGATCGCCACCGTGGTCATCAACGCGAACGTCGTCAATTTCGACTTCGACCTCTACAACTGCCCGGCCGGGTCGGAGATCGTCGTGGTCGACTGGAACGCCGTCGAGCCCGACCGTGCCGATTCCGGTGCCACCGGCACGTCTCCTTACGGGATCTCGAACGGCGACCCAGTACAGCATCTGACGTTGTCCGCGGGAGCGAGCGGGTTTCTCGCCGGAGAGAAGTGGGTCGGCAGTGGTCAAATCGCGTGCGGCACCGTGGTCGTCCCGGTCGCCGGCTCCGGCATGACGAAGTCGTTGAACGGCGTCTAGACCAAGGGATAGACCGGCGGCGGGCAACCGCCGCCGGTCAACTCGGCGACCCGCCTGGCCGCCAGAGCGTCTCACCGGTTCCGGCGTTCGCCGCACGAGCCAAGATGAAGAGCAGGTCCGACAGCCGGTTCAGGTAGACGGGGACAAGTGGACTGGCGCCCTCGACGTGGAGGACGGCGCGCTCGGCCCGACGGCAAACGGCCCGGGCGATGAAGAGGCGCGCGGCGAGGTCGGATCCGCCTGGCAGGACGAAGGATTTGAGCGGCTCGAGCTTGGCGTTCGCACGATCGCACTCTGCCTCGATGCGCGCGACCGAGTCCTGCGAGACGCGGAGTCGCTCCTCGCCTTCGGCGCCCGGTGTCGCGAGGTCTGCGCCCAGGTCGAAGAGGTCGTTCTGGATTTCCGCCAAGACAGCCGGTGCGCCCGGTGCCGCCCTGGCCCAGCCGACGAGTGAGTTGAGCTCGTCGACATCGCCGACCGCCGCAACGCGAGCGTCGGTCTTCGGAACGCGGCTGCCGTCCCCCAGGCTCGTCTCGCCCGCGTCGCCGCCGCGGGTGTAAATCCGCGTCAGGCGGACCGGCTCCTCTCGTTTTCGGGTCACCCCTGCGCCAGTGCCCGCTCGGTCAGGCCGAGGATCGAGCGGGCGATCACCAGTCGCTGGATCTCGCTCGTTCCCTCGTAGATCTCGGTGATCTTCGCGTCGCGGTAATAGCGCTCGACCGGAAACTCCTTGGTGTAGCCGTAGCCCCCGAAAATCTGGATCGCCTCGGCGGTTTGACGGCGCGCCATCTCCGACGCGAACAGCTTCGCCTTCGCTCCGGCCTCGGTGTGCGGCTCGCCGCGCTGCTTCAGCTCGGCAGCCCGGTAGACGAGCAGCCGGGCGGCGTCGATCTCGGTCGCCATGTCCGCAAGCTTCCACTGAATCGCCTGGAAGTCGGCGATCCGTTTCCCGAACTGGCGCCGCTCGAGCGCATACGCGCGCGCGGCGTCGTAGGCGGCCTGCGCGATTCCGAGCGCCTGCGCCGCGATCCCGATCCGACCACCGTCGAGAGTGGCCATCGCAACCCGGAAGCCCTTGCCTTCCTCATGCAGCAGCCGGTCGCGCTCGACGAGCGCCCCCTCGACGACGATGTCGTTCGTGATCGAGGAGTTGAGGCCGAGCTTCTCCTCGTCTCGCGTCACCCGCACATGGTCGCCGTCGAGGATGAACGCGCTCACCCCACCGGCCCCCGGTGTCTCCTGGTCGGTGCGCGCGAACAGGAGCACCGTCCCGGCGTACCGAGCATTCGTGATCCACTGCTTCGCGCCGGTGATTCGCCAGCCCTCGCCGTCCGGCTCCGCACGCGTCCGCAATGCGCCGGCATCGGAGCCGGCTTCGGCCTCGGTCAGGGCAAACGAGCCGAGGTGCTCGCCGCGCGCAAGCGGGGGGACGAACCGGGATCGCTGCTCGTCGGTGCCGAACGTGAGGATCGGCAGCGTGACCGCGCTCGTGTGGACGGCCACCGTCACTCCCACGCCGGCATCTGCTCGTGACAGCTCCTCGAGCACGAGGATGTAGGAGAGAAAGTCGGCGCCGGCCCCGCCGTACTCGTCGGGAACGCACACGCCCATCAGCCCCAGCTCGGCAAGCTCCCCGAACAGCTCGCGTGGGAACCGGTGGTCGCGGTCCCATTCCGCAGCGTGGGGCTCGATCTTTTCGGCGCCGAAGTCCCGGGCGAGCGTCTGGATCTCGCGTTGCTCCGGACTGAGCTCGAAGTCCATGCGCCGTGATATTAGTCGCGGGGTCTTGCGGTTCTCTTTAACGCTTGTGTTCCTACTCGCAGCCGTGCTGGCCGGCTGTGGCTCGTCGCCGCCCTCACCGGAGAGCGTTGCCCGCGCCTGGAGCCAAGAACTGAACTCAGGCGACAACGAGGCAGCCGCGAAGCTGTTCGCGCCGGGCGCGGAGATCGTGCAAGCGGGGACCACGCTGCGGCTGAACACCCAAGCCGAGGCGGTCGCGTGGAATGCTGCGCTTCCCTGCTCGGGGCGCATCGTCTCGATCAAGACGCACGATGAAACCGCCACGGCCACGTTCGAGCTCGGCGACCGGCAGCAGAGCAAGTGCGATGGGCCGGGCCAGCAGGTGACCGCGATCTTCCGGGTTCACAAGGGGAAGATCGTCCTCTGGCACCAGACGACCTCCGAAGAGCCGGTCGGGCCGACGATCTAGAGGGTTTCCGAGGAGGGTTTGGCGCAATAAAGTCTTTGCCCCCGGCGTGCCTTATTCCACCAAACCCTCCTAGGCGG
>Ga0307289_10001000_pt1 | contig 12186 bp, 15 predicted proteins | sample ER_DNA_143_FD_194483 | JGI IMG/M metagenome (GOLD analysis project Ga0307289, IMG submission 194483) | Bulk soil microbial communities from the East River watershed near Crested Butte, Colorado, United States - ER_DNA_143 | ecosystem: Environmental > Terrestrial > Soil > Floodplain | place...
CGTCCGGTTTGCAATCACTGGCGGCACGCACGCCTACGTAATGGCTAGAGGTCAGGTCACGGAGGGGACGGACCCCACCGCAGACAGGGTGCTTGAATTCGAGGTGTAGTCGCCATCTGACCCGTGCTGCGTAAATCGTTCTGCACGGAGGGTGACTCCGTACCTAAGCGTGAGCATCAGCCCCAGTGACGCACCGCTGCGAGCCGCAAGCCCTTGAGGGCGCCGCGGAATGGGTGGAACCCGAAGGGAAGAACGGTCGGGCTTTGCTCGTCTTCTTTTCGTTCTCTGCCTGCACCGATGCCGAATCCCTGGAGCATCCCGCGCGCGGTCCTGCAAGATTGCAGAGGCGGGTTTTCCCTTCGGTGCATCCATCGGCGGGCGGCTTCTAGTCGCTGGGTCGTCGCGGCTGCCGGACCTAAACTCACGGCTTCCTCGTCAGCTTCGCTGAGCCGGGTGCTATCGCCCCGGTCCTAATCCCACTGGATACTGACGGCAAAGGGTTTTGTCGAGAACTGCTAATCGGCTATCTTGATCTCCGTTCTTAACGTCGCTGTCGAGAACATTACCGATGGGTTAAGTGGAATTACCAATCGGACAGAATGCCCCCGCTCGCCCGCCGAGTTCGGGGGTTTTCTGCTTTTTGGGCAGTGCCGATACTCTCCCTGGGTGAAACCTGAGACTTGGGCTGCGATTGCAGCCGTCGCAGCCGTCGTCGCGGCGCTAAGTGCTGGAGTCGCCCTGTACCTCAACTGGCGTTCGGCCCGTGCAGCAGATAGCTCGGCTCGCGCTGCAGAACAACAGACCGAGATCAACCGGCAACTACGTATCGACGCCGCCCAGCCCTATGTGTGGGTCGACATCCGCGCCGATGATGCTCAGGGAACCCGCCTGAACCTGGTTGTTGGCAACAGCGGTCCGACTGTTGCCGAGAAGGTGCGAGTAAAGGTTGATCCTGCCCTACCCGCGAGCGACCACTATCGCGAGGGTGTCAAGACCGCCCAAGCGATTCTCATCGAGGGCATTGAGTCTCTTCCACCCGGCCGGACGCTCGTATGGGGGCTTGGCCATTCCGGCGACCTGATGTACAACGACAAGATTCCCCAGTCATACAAGTTCACAGTCACGGCCAATGGGCCGTTCGGCCAGGTGCCGGCGCTGACTTACATCGTGGACATGAGTAACTGGCAACAGTCGAAGACCAGCCCGCTGGGAGCCTATTTCAACTGACTCGGGCTGTTGAGAGGCCGACAAAGAAGATCAGCCCGCAGGGTAATTCCCACACTGAGTAAATAGGTCAAATGATCTAGCGGATTAGTGGTCGGATTAGTGGCACACCGTAAAACCGTGTGCTAGAACGTGTCACCGATGCGTTACGTAAATACACGTTTTCCCGAAGACCTATATGACGAAATGGCCGAAGCGGCTAATGCCGAAGAAAGGCCAATCGGCTCGTGGCTTCGCATCGCTGCCAAGGAAAAGCTCGCTCGCGAGCGTGGCGAGGGCGGTAAGCGTTGGGCAAAGAGCAAATGGCCGACTGATCCCGAGGTGGATTTCGACGCACCCACTACTGACCGCGACTTCAAGAACGGCGGGAAGTAAGTGAGCACGATGACCCTTCCCCAGTTCTTTTCGATGGAAGCGCGCTGTGAGTCGTGCCCTGGCATTCCGTGACACTGCGACGGTTTGGAGACGAACCCTTAACGTCGCTGCAGCAGGTTCCAGCCGTCGATCCGCTGTGCTGGGTGTGCGGGTCCCCGCTCAGTCCCAACACGATCGAGATGCGGATAAACACTGCGCCCATTCCCTCTCCGCCCTCCACTCCTACAGAGAAGGGGGAATAGGTGAGCGAAATCGAAATCGGTGGTGAGACGGATACGAGAAACCTCGAACACCTGCTGAAGAGCGAAGATCGCTGGATCGACAGACCCGTCGACGCGGTTCACCTTCTTTGCACACTGCAAGCGCACGTGGCCCGGAGCCTCGATCTGATGCCCTCCGATTGTGTCTGCCCTGACGTTGTGGACGAGAAGATCGCTACTCACCGGAAGGTTGATCCGGGGCTGACCCGCCGCGACTGGGAGCGCAGGTATTTCCGCAACAACGGTGATGCGATCCGGTTCATCGCCAGAGCGACCTTGGCTGCCCTTTCTTCTCCGCCGTCAACTGATCAACGAGATGGCTCACCGGAATCGACGGTTGACGGCGGGGAACAAACGCAATGAGCGCAGACGCAGGGGTGACAACCGTTATCACTCGCCGCCCAGAACATTGCCGGACCTGCCGTTGCGATCCGGTTCGTGACACTGATTCCCTTTCGATCTACCCGCCTAACGCCACGCTTTACGGCAAGTGTCCGAAGTGCAGAGAGGTGCGCTGGGTGTCCTACCGCTGGACGCAGGACAACGGGATTCATCACAACGGCTCGCCTGAACGCAAAGAGCACTGTCTGTGCTGCACCCATCCTCACGATTTGGCTCCAGGCGGCTATTTCATCCCCAAAGCCCAAGCCCTACGGAGCGAGCAGTGAACGACATCTTTCCGATCCTCTTCGCTGCCCACATGCTCGGGGACTGGGTGATCCAGACCGACAAGCAGGCGATGGCCAAGATGGCGTCCTGGCGAGCGATGGCAGGCCACGTGCTCACGTACCACCTCTGCATGGCGGTTCTGGTTCTTCCGTTCTGGCACGACCGCTGGGCATTGCTCGGTTTTGTCATCAGCGCCTCGACGCATGGCTTGATCGACCGCCGCTGGCCCGTGCGGTGGCTACTTCGCAAGACGGGCAGCGCCAACTTCTCGGAGATGCAGCTGGGCGTGCTCAGCGCCGACCAGGCGCTCCATGCGTTCTTTCTGGCCCTCATAGCTGTGATGTACCAGGTGACGCGATGAGATCTATCTCGCGCACCGACTTCTGGTGGCTTCTGGTGATCTTCTTCGCGATCGTCTCGGCGGCCGCGATTGCCTATGTGGTGGTCAAGACAGAGTTGTCGCTGTTCGAGATCGCTATCTGCTGTGCCTTCACCGTGATTGTGCTTTGCGGTCGGGGGAGGAAGCGATGAGGCAAAGTACGGCGACGGGTTCATCATCCTGGCGGGTGAAGCCGGCGAGATCATTCGCGGCGATGACGGCATAACGGCTGCTGTCTTGGTGGACCGATGAGTCCAAAGGTTTACGATCCTCTGCCACCGCTACCGGAGGAATGTGAGGGTCGCTACATCCTGGATACGCCACAGCTGGTTGAGATGCTTAGCCTCGCTTCTGCGCAGACCGTGTACACCTGGAATAAGAACCGGACAGGGCCGCCGTTCTACAACACGGGGAAAGGCTTGCGTTTCAAGTGCCGGGAGGTTCATGGCGTGGTTCAACTCGCGTAAGGGCGTCCTAGACAAGGAATCGTCGAGAAAATCGGCCGATGAGCTTGATCTCAATGAAACGGCCCAGCTGATCGGCTTGTCGCGGATCGAGCTACAGGAGGCCATAAGGAAGGGCACCGCCCCGCCCTACCGAGTGAATGGCCGCTCGATCCATTGGATACGCGCGGAGGTCGAGGCGTGGATGGCCGAGCAATCTTAAGTTGGGGGTTTCTTGGGGCTTAGGCCCATCGAGAAGCCCCCGATTCATGCGAAAGCCCTAGTGAGAGAGCTGACGGGGAGACTCGAACTCCCAACCTGCTGATTACAAGACAGCTGCGCTACCGATTGCGCCACGCCAGCGATGCCGGGACAGCCTACCCAAGTGTCGCGTTCAGAAGACTCCGGGACCGCCGACGAATGCCGTACCGCGGCCAGTCACGACGACCTTCTCGCCTGCACCCAAGAGTGCGGCTCCGCCGCGTACAAGATCAAGTTTCGCAGTGGGCGAGCTAGCCGTGACCTCACCGTCGGCTACCAGCAGGATGCGCCCGCCGGTTGATGCCGGGACTGGCACAGCCTCGCCACCGGCGTCGATGCGCCACAGCTCGAACTCCGGCGCGGGCGTTGGATAGCGCCAGACTCCCCGTGACTCCTCGATGGGAGTGATCAAGCCGCGAAAGCCCGGGGTGAAGTCCACGATCGCAAGGAGCTCCTCGACGTTGACATACTTCCGCGTCAGCCCGCCCCGCATCACGTTGTCTGAGTTGGCCATGATCTCTATCCCGCCGCCGCTGAGGTAGGCATGCAGGTTTCCAGGCGGCATATAAAGAGCCTCGCCTGGATGCAGCGTGATCCTGTTCATCAGCAGAGCTGCCAGCACCCCGGGGTCGTTGGGATAGAAAGCATCGAGCTCGATGGCGGTACGCCCAAACAACGCCAGCTCATCGGATGCCTGCAGCGCCTCGGCAGCGTGCACCACGTCGGTGATAATGCAACGCTGCTCGGCGGTCAGCCGCAGCAACCGCGCGAACACCGTCGCCAAACGCTCCTCACCGGAGAGCGCAGTATCGGCCAGCGGCCCGATAAGGTCCAGCGCGTCCGGAACGCCGAGCTTCGCGAACAGCTGGTAGGTCGCATCCGGCTCGCGGAAGCCGCAGAGAGCCTCGGTGGTCACCAAGGCGCACAACACCTCAGGCTTTGGCCAGCCGTCGCGATAGGTCCGGTTTGGCGCGTCGCGGGGGATCCCGGCCGCCTGCTCGCTTTCAAATCCGGCCTCGGCCTCCTCACGGGAAGGATGGGCCTGCAGGGACAGCGGCTGTGCGGCCGCGATCACCTTGAGCAGAAAGGGAAGCCGCGGCCCGAAGGCGTCAACGGAGGCCGCACCAACAACACCTACTGGGTCGTGAGCGACCATCTTGTCCAGCGGTTCGCCATCGACCGTCGAAGGCGCCAGAGGGTGAGCACCAAACCAGAGCTCGGCCTGCGGCTCGCCACTAGGTGCCACGCCGAGAAACTCTGGAATCGCCGTCCGCGATCCCCACGCGTACGGCTGGATCACCCCGGTCAGCCGCTCCATGATGGTTCCTCCTGTGCCGGCCTGTCTTGCTGTGGGGCAGCATCGCCGACCGCCGTCTGCCAGAGAGCGAGCGTACGCGCCACAGCCAGCGAGTCACCCCACGGGACCATGAACGACTCGCGCTCACCTGCCCGCAGACAGCGCATGACCTCTTGGGCCTGAAAGGTATAGCCGCCGCCCGGCCACTGGGTAACCAAGACCTCAGGAGCGACATCATGAGGACGCCCGCGATAGACCAGCATCTCGCTTGGCCGAATGAAGAAGTCGTCGATCATGATCCGGCCGGAGCTGCCGTAAACCTGGAGGCTGGTGGGAAAGTCGGCTTCAAGGGAGCAGATGACCGTCGCTGTGGCCGCCGGGCGATCCTGGTTGGCTGGGTAGCTGAGCACCGCAGCGGCGTGACTGTCTACGCCTGTTACCGCATGGCTGCCAAAACCCAGCAACTCCGCCGGCTCGCCCAGAAAGAGATTCACGACATGCAGCGGATAGACGCCGGCGTCGAGGATGGCACCACCGGCAAGTGCCGGATCGAGCAGCCGATGGGTCGGCGCACCTCGAAAGGCAAAGCCGAAGTCTGCCGAGACGTGCCGGATATCACCAAGGTCACCGGAAGCCACCACGGCCGCGGCCTTACGGAGCAGCGGGTTGGTCCGGGTCCACATCGCCTCCATCAAGAACAATCCGCGATCACTCGCCAGGTTGATCAATTCCTCGCTTTCGGCCGGACTGGTGGTCAGGGGTTTCTCAACCAGCACGGACTTTCCAGCCTCCAGACACACTTTCGTAGACGAAAAATGATCATGATGAGGCGAGGCGACATAGACCACGTCGACGTCGGGATCTCCGGCCAACTCCGCGTACGAGTCGTAGGCTCGCGGGATTCCATGATCAGCTGCAAAGGCCATGGCACGGTCGAGGCTGCGTGAACCGACGGCGACCAGCCGCGCCTGGTCCGGCAGCAGCGCAAGATCACGAGAAAACACTGAGGCGATGTGCCCAGTGGCGAGAATGCCCCAGCCCACGAGATCAGTCACGATCCCATCCAACAACATCGCGCGCAATTAGCGGAGTGAGTGGCCGAGTCCGGTCTCAGCGGCTATCTTGCTCCGAGTGTGGCGAATGATCGGGGGCTCGAGCTCAGTCGATGCCGAATCTCGTGACGCCACGAATGACATAGATGTAATTTCGATTTACGATGAGCCCATGATCGTCGCTTCCAGTCCTCAGCATGATGGTAAGGACCCCATTGGCGCGTTGAGCGCCAGGGACGCCGAGATCCTCACGTTCGAGCGACAGTGGTGGAAGTTCGCCGGCGCCAAGGAGCAGGCGATTCGCGACAAGTTCCAGATGTCCGCGACGCGCTACTACCAGGTCTTGAATGCCTTGATCGACAAGCCGGAGGCGCTCGCCCAGGATCCGCTGCTGGTCAAGAGACTGAGACGACTGCGCGCGACCCGGCAGCGTAACCGCTCGGCGAAGCGGCTCGGCATCGACCTCACGATCGACTGAGTTTCAGTCGGCCAAATACGGCGCGGAGGCCTTCCCCGATCGGCCTTACCGGATAGTCGACATAGCCGCCGATGCTCAGTCCCGCCTGGCGCTCGAAGAAGTTCCGTGCTGCCCGGTCCCCGGTACGGATTACCGACCACCCCATAAAGATGACGTACGGGATGTAGTAGGGGAGTCCTAGACAGTACAGGTACTGCCAGCTGTGCACTTCCTCATGCTTGATCAGCAAGGGATTACGGCTGAGCATCTCCTCCCATGTACTACTGGTTGTGATCACACTACCGACGGTGAAGGCGCCGGCGACCGGAAAGCCGAAGCGGTAGCCCTCGCCAAGAAACAGGCCCCGCGGTCCGCGCTTGATCGTCGCGCCACCGATGCCAGCAACTGCCAGTCCAAGGGGGGTGCTGAGGTTGGCAAAGTTGCCGACCAAGCGGACCCACTGCCAGCGGGTCGTCGGCCATCCAGGTTTCACGGTCTCAATCCTGGCAGTGCTCATCGTGCGATGTCTGCGAGCTGAGCCGATGCGCCATTAGCATGACGACGGCCTTCCGTCCGTCTGCCCCCCGGAGGTACGAAATGAGCGTGTCACCGGCTGTCTCCGACCGCGAGGACGCACTGCCAGGCAAAGGTATCCGATGCCGCAGCACAGGCTGAGCTGGGCAAACTCGTCGTGGCACAGCAGGCGTCGATCTGTCGCGGCTTGTCCAAAATCTGGACGGCATTCCCAGGATGCGAAATGTACGTGCGCCAGATGACCCCCCACCCTAGGCTGAGCCGTGTTCATCCAGAGGGGACGAGGGACCGGCCCGATGACTCCCCGGCAACCGGCTGATCGATCAGACATGGTGCCAACTCCGGCTCAGTCGAAGGCCGGCTGAGAAAGATGAAGAGAGACTTCATATGACCGCGGTCGTCCACACCGATCAACCCCCCACTCCCGGCGTCCGGGCCGGCGCATTCGGGAATGCCACACACCTCGTCTGTCGCGAGTGCGGGGCTATTACGCCGCTCGGCCCCTACTACGTCTGTACGGACTGCTTCGGTCCGCTCGAGGTCGGTTACGAGTTTCCGACCATTACCCGGAGCAGGATCGAGGCGGGCCCGCGGAGCATCTGGCGATATGCCCCGCTGTTACCGGTCCCAGCCGACATCGCTACCTTCCGCTCTACCGACCCCGGCTTCACCCGGCTGGTCGATGCCCGCAATCTTGCGGATGATCTTGGTTTGAAACAACTCTGGGTCAAAGATGACTCGGGCAATCCAACGCACTCCTTCAAAGACCGGGTTGTCGCCGTTGCCCTGTCGGCGGCTCGCGAATTGGGACTCCAGGTGCTGGCCTGTCCCTCGACCGGCAACCTCGCGAACGCCGTAGCCGCAGCCGCTGCCCGGGCTGGCATCAAGTCGGTCGTCTTCGTGCCGCAGAACCTTGAAAAGCAAAAGATCTTGGCTTCCGCTATCTATGACACCTCGCTGATTGCCGTCGAAGGGACCTACGACGACGTCAACAAGCTCGCCAGCGAGATCGCGGCTGAGGAAGAGGGCTGGGCCTTCGTCAACGTCAATGTGCGGCCCTACTATGCCGAAGGCTCCAAGACGTTGGGTTACGAGATCGCCGAGCAACTTGGCTGGCGACTTCCTGATCAAGTCGTCGTCCCGGTTGCCTCCGGAGCCCAGCTGACCAAGATCGACAAGGGATTCCGCGAGCTGATCGAGCTCGGCCTCGTGGAGGAGAAGCCGTTCGTGATCTTCGGTGCTCAGGCCAGCGGCTGCTCACCCGTCGCGCAGGCGTTTCGCGCTGGCCTTGACTTTGTCGCGCCGGTGAAACCGGACACCATCGCGAAGTCACTTGCCATCGGCAATCCGGCGGACGGGCCGTACGTGCTCGATGTAGTACGGCGTACGGGCGGCGTGGTTGCCGACGTCGATGACGACACGTTGGCGTCGAGCATCCAACGGCTGGCGCGTACCGAAGGCATCTTTGCCGAGACCGCAGGCGGCGTCGTGGTCGGGGTTACGGCCCAGCTCATTACCGATGGAGCGCTGGACCCGGAAGCAGAAACTGTGGTGATCAACTCAGGTGACGGGCTCAAGACCCTCGATGCAGTCGCCGATCGGGTCGGGCCCAAGATCACGATCCCACCGCGCTACGAGGCGTTCATCGACTTCTGGAAGGAGACGAACTCATGAGTGCCACCGTCCGCATCCCCACCATCTTGCGCACCTACACCGCTGGTGCGGGCGAGGTGAGTGCCGATGGCAGCACTCTTGCCGAAGTCTTGGATTCCTTGGAGAGCAACCATCCGGGCATCAGGGGGCGGATCATCGATGACGCCGGTGCCCTGCGACGCTTCGTGAATGTCTACGTCGGTGACGACGACGTACGTTTCATTGGCGGCCTGGATGCGAAGGTTGCCGAGGGCACCAAGATCTCCATTATTCCGGCAGTGGCGGGCGGGGCCGAGCGCTAGGTGGCCCCGGGCTTACCCGGTCCCTCCTTGCCCCGAAAGTGGTCATCAATAACAAGAGTCCGGCCGGATCGGGCGTTGTTCGCGACCGGTTTTGATAGGGACGGTGGCTGCGTTCAAGTGCCAGTGAGACTAGCGTCGGGCTCATGGATCTCGAGCGGTTCGTCCGAGCGCAGGATAGTGGTCGCACCTATCAGCGGGCATTAACCGAGCTCCGGAACGGCCGCAAGACCAGCCATTGGATGTGGTTCATCTTCCCGCAAATCGCTGGCTTAGGGCGCAGCCCCATGGCCCAGGCGTACGCGATCAGCGATTTGGCCGAGGCGCAGAGCTACCTCGCGCATCCGGTGCTCGGACCACGGTTGGTCGAGTGCGCCGAGATCCTCGCCTCGCATAGCGGATTCACCGCAGAGCACATCTTCGGTGGTATTGACGCGGTCAAGCTGCGTTCCTCGATGACCCTCTTTGCGCACGCCGATCCTGATCAGGCGATCTTCCAGCAGGTGATCGACCAGTATTTTGACGGCCCGGATCCGGAGACCGAGCGTCGCCTGTAACTATTCTTTGATCAACTTGATGCCAGGACCAGTCACCGTGTGCAATGTAGCTACACCTCGGCGCTGTGGTGGGAACGGCAGATCCGCAGCTGAGTAGCTAACACGGGAGGCAGTCCTTGCCGGATCGGAGCCGCGCAGCAAACGAGCTCACGATCATGATGACCGACGTCGTCGGTTCGACGGAGCTACGGCGGACATATGGCGACCAAGACGCCGATGACATTCTCACGCTGCAGGCAGCGATCGTGCAGCACCAGGTCGCAGCATTCGGTGGCCGGGTACGCAAATCCCTGGGCGATGGGTTCCTGATCTCCTTTCCCTCCGAAGTAGCAGCGGTGCATGCTGCCGTCGCCATCCAGCGTGCGTTGGAGGAGCACAACACCGCAGAGCCGCAACGCGCTGTCGAAGTCCGCATCGGCGTCCATTCTGGCCAGGTCGCCGAGCGGGATGGCGATCTGCTCGGGCAGGCGGTGCATGCCACGGCCCGCGTGATGACCGAGGCAGTCGGCGGGGAGATCCTGATCACCGATGAGATACGCAAGCATGCCGAGCCGCAGCTGGACTACTCATTTCTGGACTCCGGGCTTTTCTGGCTGCGGGGATTCCCTGAGTTGTGGCGGCTGTACGAGGTGTCTTGGAACGACACCTCGGCGGGGCCGCGGCCCAGTGCTGTGCGAGCCCCACTCACTGCTTTCGTCGAACGGGAAGCCGAGAGAGCGCGCTTACGCCAGCTGGTAGACGACGCACTCGTCGGCCGCGGCAGGTTTGCGCTCGTCGCTGGCGAGGCAGGCGTCGGCAAGTCACGGCTTGTTGCCGAAATCGCCGACGAGGCTCAGGCACGCGGCATGCGGGTGCTCACCGGGCACTGCGTAGAGATGAGCGGCACCCCGCCGTACCTGCCTTATGTCGAGATCATCGAGCAGGCGATCAGCAGTCCGCGCAGCTCAGTCGCGCTTCGTGAGGCGCTGGGCGAAGTGGCCCCGGAGATCGCCCGTATCGCCCCTGCGCTGCGACGTGCCTTCCCGGGGATTCCACCACCTGTCGAGCTTCCGGCAGAGCTGGCACGCCGCTATGTATGGAACAGCTTCAGCGAATTCGTGGGTCGTGCCGCGCAGCGCCAGCCGCTGCTACTCGTGTTGGAAGACCTGCATTGGGCGGGCGAGTCGACAGTGCTGCTCACGGAGTATCTCGCGCCGTTACTGCCGGACATACCGGTACTGGTGCTCGGCACCTATCGAGATGACGAAGTGGATCTGAATCATCCGCTGGCCCGTGTCCTCGGCCAGCTGGGTCGCCGCCGCCTGTTGGAACAGGTGAGCCTTCACCGACTCTCCTTCGACGGCGTACGCGCGATGCTGCGGGCCCTAGCCGGGCAGCCGGCACCGGAGCAGTTAGTGCAGGTGATCGACCGCGAGACCGAGGGCAATCCGTTTTTTGTCGAGGAGGTCTATCTGCACCTCGCCGAGTCCGGTGTGCTGCTCGACCAGCTTGGCCGGATGCGGGCTGACCTGCGGCTGGAGGAGGTGTCGGTGCCCGAAAGCATCCGGTTGGTGCTGGGGCAACGGCTGGGACACCTGGCCGCATCGACCCGGGAGGTGCTGATCGCGGCCGCAGTGTTCGGCAGGATGTTCGCCACCGAGCTCGTTGGCGAGGTTGTCGACGCCGATCCGGACGCCCTGTTCGAGGCCTTCGACGAAGCGGAGCGAGCCCGGCTTGTCGCACCCGGCAGGGTCCCTGGTGAGCTGATGTTTGGTCACGAACTGATCCGCCAGACGCTGCTGTCCGGCGTCTCGGCGGTCAAGCGTGAGCGGCTGCACCTACGGGCGTCCGAGGCAATCTCGCGGCGCTACTTCGACGACCTCGAGGCGCACGCTGCGGATCTTGCCTACCATCTTTCGCACGCCGGAAATGCAGGCGACAGGGCAAGCCTCGTGCGCTACCTGATGGTCGCGGGCGACCGAGCCTTCGACGCAGCCGCGTTCAACGACTCCGTCGGGCATTTCGAGCACGCGCTTGCGCTTATCCCTGTCAGTGATGAGCTTGGTCGAGCCGAGCTTCTCGAGCGGCTGGCGATGGCACTCCGCAGCGTGGGCCGCTGGGAAGATGCACTGCGTACGATGAACGAGGCGCTGGACCACTATGAGGTGCTCGGGCGGGCTGAGGACATTGGCAGGTTGGGATGGGCCATGGTGTATCAACTCACCTGGAACGGCCAGCTGATCGAGGCGGTGGCGGTCTGCCGACGAGCGATGGCACCACTCGGCGACACGGCGAGCGCGGATAAGGCTCGCCTGCTCTCTGCGCTGGGACGCGCGCTCAGTGCCAGCGGCGACTACGCCACGGCCGTGGCCATGTTCGATCAGGCGCGCGGGCTAGCTGAGCAGGTGGGCAACGAACGGGCACTGGCCGACGTGCTGCACATGCAGACCACCCACCATCTCGGCTACGCCGAGTTTGCCGACGGAATTCGCGTTGGCTTGCAGGCAGCCGAGACGTTCGAGCAAGAGGGTGCGCTGTGGGATCTCTGCAGCGTCCAGGCATTCGTGATCTACCAGGACGGTTCGCTGGGGAGTCGCGAGCAGGCCGTCAGGCTAGCCGACAAGACGTTGGGCATCGCCGAGCGGCTAGGCCACCACGGCGCAGCATTCCTGGTGCTCATGGACCGAATCCGCCAGGCGGCTATTCTCTGCGACCTGCCCCGAGTGGAGGAACTCGGTCCGCAGATT
>Ga0307289_10001002_pt1 | contig 12162 bp, 9 predicted proteins | sample ER_DNA_143_FD_194483 | JGI IMG/M metagenome (GOLD analysis project Ga0307289, IMG submission 194483) | Bulk soil microbial communities from the East River watershed near Crested Butte, Colorado, United States - ER_DNA_143 | ecosystem: Environmental > Terrestrial > Soil > Floodplain | place: USA...
GGGGCAACGGTGGGGGCAACGGCCAGGACGAGAACGGCCAACGCGGCCACGGGTCGAACCACTAGCATCCGGCGGATGCCAAAGCTCACTCGCCGCGCGGGAACGTTCGGGCTCGCCCTGACGCTCTGGGACGTCTGGAAGCGGATCCCGCCCCATCACCGCAAACGGATCATGAAGCAGGCCCGCAAGCACGGACCCAAGCTCGCCGCGCGTGCGATGCAGGCGCAGCAGGCCCGTCGCCAGCGTCCGCGCTAGCGGTCTAGCTCAGAGCCTCACGAACGATTCGGTCCTGCTCGCGGAGGTGCGCGGTCGGATAGCCCTCGCTCGGGCTCGCCCGCCACGGCCGCCCCGCGAAGCGGAGCTTGACCCCGGGGCGGAGCGACTCCTCGAGGCGGTGGCGGATCGCGCGCCACGCGCCCATGTTCTGCGGTTCCTCCTGCGCCCAGACGACCTCCTCGAGGTGCGGGAAGGAGCGGACGAGCTCGGCCGTGGCCGTGAGGGGGAACGGGTAGAGCTGCTCGACGCGCCCGATCGCAAGCCAGGGCGCCTCGTGGCGCAGCTCGTGTCCGGCGAGGTCGTAGTAGAACTTGCCCGAGCAGAGCACGAGGCGGCGGACGTTCTCGGGCGCGACCTCGGCGTCCGCGATGACCGTGCGGAACGAGCCCTCGGCCAGGTCGGCGAGCGTCGACGAGGCCTCCTTCAGGCGCAGCAGGCCCTTGGGCGTCATCACGACCAGCGGCCGCGCGCTCGGATCGAGCGCCTGGCGGCGGAGCAGGTGGAAGTACTGCGCGGCGGTCGTGCAGTTGGCGATCCGGATGTTCTCCTGGGCCGCGAGCTGGAGGAAGCGCTCGAGCCGCGCGCTCGAGTGCTCGGGCCCGTTGCCCTCGTAGCCGTGCGGCAGGAGCAGCGTCAGGCGTGACGTCTGGCCCCACTTCGAAAGCCCGGACACGATGAACTGGTCGACCGCGATCTGGGCGCCGTTGACGAAGTCGCCGAACTGCGCCTCCCAGCAGACGAGCGACTCGGGCGCCGCGATCGAGTAGCCGTACTCGAAGGCAACGCACGCATATTCGGAGAGGGGCGAGTTGTGCACCTCGAGGGACGCCGCGGCTTCACGCAGGTTCTGGACTGGCGTGTACGCCTCGCCGGTCTGAAGGTCGTGCAGGACGAGGTGGCGGTGGGCGAAGGTGCCGCGCTCGGTGTCCTGGCCCGTCAGCCGGGCGGGGATGCCCTCGACCAGGAGGCTCGCGAGGGCCAGCTCCTCGGCCTGGCCCCAGTCGATCCCGCCCTCGTCGAGCGCGGTGCGGCGGCGCTCCAGCTGCCGCACGAGCTTCGGGTTGACGGTGAAGCCGTCGGGCGCGCGCAGCAGCTCCTCGTTCAGCTCGCGCAGCTTGTCCTCGGCGACCGCCGTCACGACCTCGGCATCCGTGGCCGAGGGGATGCGGCCCTCGTAGGCGACCGCCGGGACGCCCTCGCGGAAGGTCGCCTTCAGCCTCTCGTGCGCGTCCTTGAGCGCCTGCTCGGCCTTGCCCGAGAGCGCTTCCGCGTCCTCCTGCGAGATCACGTTCGCGGCGACGAGCTCCTGCGCGTACTGCTCGCGGACGCTCGGCTGAATCTCGATTCGCGCCGCCATCAGCGGTTGCGTATACGCGGCCTCGTCCCCTTCGTTGTGGCCGTGCCGGCGGTAGCCGACGAGGTCGATCACGAAGTCGGTGGAGAAGCGCCGCCGGAACTCGAGCGCGAGGCGAACGGCCGCGAGCGCGGCCTCGGGGTCATCCGCGTTCACGTGGACGATCGGGATGTCGAAGCCCTTGGCGAGGTCGCTCGAGTAGCGCGTGGAGCGGCCGTCGGCGGGGTCGGTCGTGAAGCCGATCTGGTTGTTGGCGATCAGGTGGAACGTGCCGCCGGTCGAGTAGCCGTTCAGGTTGGCGAGGTTGAGCGTCTCCGCCACGACTCCCTGGGCCGGAAACGACGCGTCGCCGTGGATCTGGATCGGCATCGCGACCGAGTAGTCGCTGTAGCCCGTGCGGCTCGAGCGGTCGGTCTGCTCGGCCCGGGTGCGGCCCTGGACGACCGGGTCGACCGCTTCCAGATGGCTCGGATTGGACGCGAGCGTGACCGTGATGTCGCCGGCCGGCGTCGTGCGTGAGCCTTCCGCGCCGAGGTGGTACTTGACGTCGCCCGTTCCGCCCTCCGGGTCGGCCACGACTGCTTCGAGCGTCCGCTCGCCCTCGAACTCGCGGAGGATCGTCTCGTACGGGCGGCCGAGGACGTGCGCGAGGACGTTGAGGCGGCCGCGATGCGCCATCCCGAGCACGACTTCGTGTGCGCCCTCGTCGGCGGCGAGGGCGATCGCCTCGTCCAGCATCGGCACCATCACGTCCAGGCCCTCGATCGAGAACTGCTTCTGGCCGAGGAACGCCCGCCGCAGGTAGCGCTCGAAGCCTTCGACCTCGGCAAGGCGCCCGAGCAGCGCGCGCTGCTCGTCCGGGTCGAGCGGCTTGTGGTAGCTGCCGGACTCGATCGCGGCGTGGAGCCAGGCTCGCTGCTCGTGGTCGGAGATGTGCTCGACCTCGTAGGCGCTCGTGCCGCAGTAGATCTCGCGCAGTCGCGGCAGGACGTCTGCCGCGGTCTCTCCGGGGACATTGACGCCGAGCGCGGCGGCTGGAATTCGGGCTTGCAGCTCGGGCGTGAGCGCCGGCTCGAGGCGCTCGGCCTCGAGCGACGGGTCGCCGACGGGCTCCGAGCCGAGCGGATCGAGCCTCGCGGCGAGGTGGCCTTGTGTGCGGATGGCCGCGACGAGGGCAACTGCCGCGGCGACGGCTGCGAGCAGCTCGTCGTCCACGGCCGGCGCGGCGGGAACCGCCGGCATCTCGGGGGCGACAGGCGGCGCTGGTTGTGGTGGTGGCGGCGGAGGAGGCGGCAGCGGCGGCGCGGCGGCGTGACCGTTTCCCTCTGCGCGCGTTCCATCGGACCGGGCGAGGTCGAGCAGTCGCGTCAGGCCCGGGTGCGCCGCGACGAGCTCGCTCGAGCCGCTCTCGAAGAGCGCGCGCCACTCGGGCGGGACCGCCTCGGGGTTCTCCAGGTACTGCTCGAGAAGCGCCCGCGCGTAGCCCGCGTTCAGCCCGTCGACGTCATGCATGGACACACCTTTGTTCTAGCAGCCGGCATCCCTGCCGGAGCGGCCTCAGAAAATGGGGTTGTTCGTGATAACCGCGAGCGCGAGCCCGACGATGAAGCAGAGACCGCAGACGAAGACCGCCGCCGCCGCGAGCCGCGCGTGGCGGCCCCCCATGGCAGTCGCGATCAGGGCGATCATGATCGCGAAGGGGATCACGCGCGCCGGGCGGTAGGCGAGGCCGATCAGGCTCGCGAAGAGCGCGAGCGAAGCGAGCAGGCCGGCGATCGCGTCGGCAGGACGATCCTGCTCGATCGGCGAAGTGCTCACGCGTGCTGCACCGGGCGGCCGGGCCGGGCGTAACGTCGGGTCGGGGAGCCGTGCGGTCGCGGCTGCGGCCTGCGCCGGCCGTGCGCGCGCGGCGAGGGCCGCGGGCCGGGCGCGGGCTCGGGCAGCTCGTGCCGCACCACCGCGTGCTCGGGCGGATCCGGCTCAGCCTTCACCGCCCAGTAGACGACCAGGCAGAGATAGACGATCGGGATCTTCAGGATGAGCATCATGAAGATGAACTCCCAGACCATCGAGGCAGTGTACGAAAACGGGGCTATTTGATCGAGTGCGGTGGCGGGCAGCGGCTTTGCGGGACGGAACGCGGCGCGCAGACGCGCAGGCCCTCGTCGAAGAACGCGACGTAGTGCTTCTTCCCGACCCGGTAATAGACGTCCAGCCCGTTGTACGAGAACGAGCCTTTTCGCAGCGGGCTGATCCCCACCAGGATGTCGACGCTGTCCTCGAGCCCGTGGTAGGGCGGCACCTGGTAGCCCGCGAGCAGGTGGAGCTTGTCGACGAAGTGGCGCGGAGGGAACTCCCGGATGAGGCCGAGGCGCGAGTTCTTGGTGACGAGCGGGCCGAGCAGGAGCGTCCCCGGTGTGCGGTGCAGATAGACGACGCGTTCGAGGACCGCCGGCGCCTTGCCTCTGTTCTGGAGAGTCGCCGCGTCCCAGGTTCCGAGCTCCGCGATTCCCATGGGCATCGACCCGTCGCCCTGGCAGTTCCCGCACGCGAGCGGGCCGCCGTGCTCCACGTGCGCGCCGTCACTGCCGCAACCGGCGAGGGCGAGCACGAGGAGCCCGGAAGCGAGCACTTCCGGGAGGCGGCCCGTCTTACCCACCGGCGAGAATCCTGGTTGACCTGCCGGGCCTGTTGTCGTTCCCGCACAGGTAGTGGTCGGTGTTGCGGCCGAAGGCGTAGTGGTAGTGGACTCGCTGAGACGCGCCGCTTCTGGCGTGCAGCGCTACTCCCGCAGTGCCGAGGCCGACGACCACACCGGCGCCCCAGGTGCGGAGCTTGTAGCTCGCCCTCGTGAACCCGGTGTCCGGCCCGAAGTGGGCGGCATACGCCTTGTACGTCGTCCGGCACTGGTGCAGGTAGCGCGACTCGTCTGCGCCGGGCCAGATCCCGCCCCACCATTCCTTCGGCTCGATCGTGTGCCAGGTGGAGCAGACCCGGCCGTCCCAGTAGCTGATCCGCTCGTGCTTGTACTTCGCGTACACGAAGTCGGAGAGGAGGTCGTGCGCCCAGTCCGGCACCGGATTCGACTCCGCGACGTACTCGGCATCGCCGCGCGTGACGTGCTTGAAGACACCGGCGGCGACGTGCCAGACGCCGCTGCCGAGGTCGCTCGCGATCGAGATGTTGCTGTCGGCCCTGTTCGCCTCGCCGTACGTGAACGTCCCGTGCGCGTCTAGGGCGACGTGGAGCTCGCCGATGATCGTCGGGTCCCGCTCCGTCGCGACGAGCGTCGTCCTGTCCTCGGCCCACCAGCACGCAGGCGACTCCACGTCGGGCCCGCCCCCGCCCGCGATCGAGCCGCCCTGAGGATCGAGGTCGACGTCGTCGGGCAGGACCGGGTAGTCCGGATCCGTAGCGGGCGTGTCCGCTTGGTCGGGGCCTTGCCAGCCGCCGCTGCCGTCCCACTTGCGGCTCGAGACCGCGTAGTACGGCACGTCACCCGCGGTGCCCTCGACTGCGAGATTGGCCCAGCCCTGGTCGTCCGTCAGCCCCTCGGGATCGGCGTGCAGCTCGTAGTAGCCGTTGCTCCCGCTGGTCGTCCGGTCGATCGGCGCGGACTGGCTGCCGGAGTCGTCTCGAACGGCGTAGAGCACCACCGCCGCGCCCGCGACCGGCTGCCCGTTCACGTCGTGCACGTAGCCCCGCACGGCGACCGGCGGAGTAGGCGGCGGTGGCGGCGGTGGCGGGCTCGCCGGAACGACCGAGTTCGAGCTCTGGGCGTACGGGAGGTAGCAGCCGTAGTCCTCGTCGCAGGCCGAGACTGCGGAGCGCAGCTCGTGCCCGACATCCGCAGGCTGGATCGTGTACGTGAAGCTGGCCGGCGCCCCCTCGACCCAGTCGGGACCGCTGACGACCGAGCCGTCGCGCAACCACTCCTTGTAGAAGCCCGTGAACGGCTCGCCGCCGCAGGTCGCCCAGCCGCCCCCGCTCGACGTGATCGTGTCGCCTGCGTGGGCCGGATTCGGCGCCGTGAGGAGAGGTCTCGAGCTCAGCGTGATCTCCCCGTACCAGCAGCTCGTGCCCGCGTCGGCGCGACCCCCGCCGACGAGCGTGGCGACCACGATCGCGAGAGCTGTTGCGGCCGCGAGCAGCGGCCAATAAATACTGCGAAGTACGCGACTGGACATCCTGGGCTCCTTTCACGCGTCCCTTCACGGGGCAATGCGTCCTGGCTGATCGACTCCCGTCGAGGGTAGGCGTGTCCAGCGCACGTGTCTGTCACGAGACTGTGTCGAAAGTGCGACATCTGCCTGCGCGGGTCCTACCGCGCGGCCGACGCCGTGCCTAGTGACCGTTTCGGACCGGTCCGAAGCCGCCGCCGCCCGGCGTCTCGACCCGCACGAGGTCTCCTGCGGCGAGGTCTCGCGTCGCCTTTCCGGGCAGCTCGGCACCGTTCAGGAAGTTGCGTCCGGGCTCTCCGGGCTCCCCGCCGCGCGCGCCTTGCGGTGGGTGCAGCCGGCGCTCGCCGACCACCGACAGCCGGCACGGTTCGAGCACGCGCAGCTCGCGCACCACGCCGTCTCCGCCCGAATACAGGCCGCGGCCACCGGAGCCGAGCCGCAGCGAATGCCGTTCCACGCGGAGCGGATACGACAGTTCCAGCGCCTCGGCGGGCGTCGACAGCGTGTTCGACATCGCGACGTGCACGCCCGAGGGCCCGTCCCCGTCGGGGCAGGCGCCCTGCCCGCCGCCGACCGTCTCGTAGTAGGTGAAGCGGTCGTTCCCGACGGTCAGGTTGTTCATCGTCCCCTGGCCCTGAGCCGGCACCGTGAGCGCTCTGCCGAAGGCGGCAAAGACGACGTCGACGATCCTGCTCGAGGTCTCGACGTTCCCCGCAGCCACGGCGGCCGGGGGGCCGGCGTTGACGAGACACCCTTCGGGAGCGCGGACCCGGACCGGAGCGAACGCGCCTCCCGAGGCGGGCACGTCGGGGCCGGTAAGGCAGCGCACGACGAAGTAACACGCCGAGCGCGCGACCGCGAGCGGGCAGTTGAGGTTCCCTTCGTGCTGCGGCGCGGTCCCGGCGAAGTCGATCTCGAGCTCGTCGCCGGCCACGGTCACGGCCGCGCGAATCTCGAGCTCGCCGCCGTCTGCGGGCTCCAGCACGTCGGCCGCCTCGAAGCGCCCGTCCGGAATCCGGGCGATCGCCGCGCGCACGAGGCGCTCCGAGTAGGAGTAGAGCTCTTCCATCGCGGCCTCGACCCGGTCGGTTCCTCGGCGGGCGCAGAGCTCTCGGAGACGACCGTCGGCGAGCCGATGCGCCGCCAGTTGCGCGCGGAGGTCGCCGCGGCGCTCGTCCGGGTCGCGCATGCGCAAAACGAGGCGGTCGAGTGTTGCGTCGTCCAGGCGCGTCGGCGGGATCACGACGCCCTCCTCGTCGAGCCGGCGCGAGCCCGCGGGCAGGCTGCCGGGCTCCCGGCCGCCGACGTCGGCGTGGTGCGCTCGTGTGACCGCGAACCCGACGGGCGTACGCGTGACGAGCGTGATGTCGGGCAGATGGGTCCCGCCCGCGAACGGGTCGTTGAGGATGAAGACGTCGCAGGGCGCGGGCTCGTGCGCGCGAACGGCGGCGACGGCGTCGGGCATCGCGCCGAGATGGACTGGGATGTGCTCGGCCTGGGCGATCATGCGGCCGCGCCGGTCGAAGAGCGCGGTCGAACAGTCGCGCCGTTCCTTGATGTTGGCGGAGAAGGCGGACCGGATCAGGACCGCGCCCATCTCCTCCGCAACCGAACGGAGGGCGGCGCCGATCAGCTGGAGCTCAAGTTCCACTTTTTTCACGCTCTCGTGACACATTCGTGAGCCGCAGCGTGCTACTGGTTCCATCCCTAACCCCCACCCACCCCGGGGGAATCCAGCAGGTGGCGCCTTCGAGGTCGAGGCGCGTCGGGCCTTCGGCTCGCAGGGGCTCGGCGGGCGGCAGCTCCAGGCGAGGCCCGGGCCGGACGTCGGCCGTGCGCACGGCGACCAGCTCGATCTCACGCTCGGGATCGGCGTACCCGTAGTGCGCCTCGTGTGCGCGGTGGAACGCGGCCGCGAGATCCGGCTCGAGCGACACGGTCAGCTCGAACGACTGCCCCCGGTAGCGCAGGTCGGCCTCGCCCTCGGCTGGGAGCTCGTCCGCTTCGTCCAGAGCGCAGACGTACGAAACGACGCGGTCGCGCCGCTCGTCGCCGACAGCCAGGCCGAGCGCCGAAAGAACGCCGGCCTGCGCGGGAACGAGCACCGTCGAGATCTCGAGCTCCTCTGCCAGGGAGCACGCGTGCAGCGGCCCCGCCCCACCGAATGCGACGAGCGCGAAGTCGCGCGGGTCGTGGCCGCGCTCGATCGAGACGAGACGCAGAGCCCGGAGCATCTCGGCGTCCACGACCTCGACCGCCTCAGCCGGATCGATTTCCCCGAGCGCGCGCTCGGCCGCCGAGCGATCGAGCTCGAGCCCGCCCGCCAACCGCTCCGGCAGCCGGCCGAGCAGCAGGTTCGCATCGGTCACGGTCGGGCGCTCGCCGCCGCGGCCGTAACACGCCGGCCCCGGCTCGGCGCCGGCGCTCTCGGGCCCGACCCGCAGCGCGCCGCCCTCGTCGCGCCAGACGATCGAGCCGCCGCCTGCGCCGACCGTCTGCAGGTCGACCGTCGGCAGCCGCAGCGGCAGGCCGGCGACCTCCCGCTCGGCCGCGCGCCCGGCCTCGCCGCCCCGGATCAGGCAGACATCGGTCGAGGTCCCGCCCATGTCCAGGGAGAGCGCCTCCTCGGCGCCCGCCAGGCGCGCGACTCTTGCGACCCCCACGACCCCTGCCGCAGGCCCCGACACCAAGGCGACTGCCGGATGCGCAGCCGCCTCGGCGAGCGTCGCGACGCCGCCTGACGAGCGCATCACCAGAGGCTCCGGGAGCCCGGCCCGCAAGCAGGCCCGCCCGAGCTCCTCGAGATAACCAGACACCGCAGGGCCGAGGTACGCGTCGACTGCCGTCGTCGATGCGCGCTCGTACTCGCGGAACTCCGGCGAGATCTCGTGCGACGCGACGACCCGCACCGTCGGGAAGCGCCGCCGCAGCTCCTCGGCGACCGCCCGTTCGTGCGAGGGGTCGCGAAACGAGAAGAGGAGACAGACGGCCACCGCCTCGACCTCCGACCCGAGCTCCGGCAGCGACGAGAGCTCGAGCGGCGTGACCACCCCGCCCGGCCCGATGCGCTCGCGGACACCGTGACACCGCTCGAGCGGGACCAGGGGCTCCGCATGCGCCGCGCACAGACGGTAGAGGTGCGCGCGGTCCTGCCGCCGCAGGTGGAGCAGGTGCTCGAAGCCCTCGGTGGCCACGAACGCCGTGCGCGCGCCCTTGCGCTCGAGCAGCGCGTTCGTCGCCACCGTCGTGCCGTGCGTGAAGCGCTCGATCTCCCCGGCGCCCACCGCCCGCACCGCCGCGAGCACGGACTCCTGCTGCCGCGCGGCCGTCGGCACCTTCGCGGTGCGCACCTCGTCGCCGTCGAGCAGCACGGCGTCGGTGAAGGTGCCGCCCACGTCGACGCCCAGGACGGCCATCGGGTCAGGCGCCGAGCACGTCCGAGAGCGCCCCGACGAGCAGCTCGGAGTGCTCGTCGCCGAACACGAGCGGCGGCCGGATCTTGAGCACGTTGCCTTCGCGGCCGGTGCGGCCGATCAGGACGCCGCGCTCACGCATCCCGTTGACCGCAGCCTCGGCGCGCGCCGCCGATTCGAGCTCGACGCCGAGGAGCAGGCCGGCGCCGCGCACCTCCACCGCCCCGAGCGCCTCGAGAGACCGCCGTAGCGCAGCACCGACGCGGGCGGCGCGCTCGACGAGGCCCTCGTCCTCCAGAACGTCGAGCACGGCGAGGGCCGCCTGGGCCGCGACCGGGTTTCCGCCGAAGGTGCTGAAGACGCTCGTCTGCGCCGCGAGCCGCTCGACGAGATCGCGGCGCGCGACCACGGCCGCGGCGGGGTAGCCGTTCCCCATCGGCTTGCCGAGCGTGACCGCGTCCGGCGCAAGCCCGTAGCGTGCGAACGCCCAGAGCTCGCCACCGAGGCGGCCGTGTCCCGCCTGCACCTCGTCCGCGACGAAGAGGCCGCCGGCCGCGCGCGTCTGCTCGACCACGGCCTGCAGCTCGGCGGGGTCGGGGACGCGCACGCCGTCGCTCGTGAAGGCGGTGTCGAGGAAGGTTGCCGCGAGCCCGTGCCCGCGCGCCTCGAGCCGCTCGATCGCCTCCGCCAGCCCCACCCCCGGCGGCGCGACGGTCTCGACGTGCTCGGGCCGGTGACCCGCCGACCACTCCTCGGGCGAGAGGTCGGCGATCGCGCTGGTCACGCCGTGGTACGCGTGCTCGGTCACGACCGCACCGCGGTTGCCGGTCGCAGCGAGCACGAGCCGCCACGCGAGCTCGTTCGCCTCGCTGCCCGAGTTGACGACGAGGACCGTGTCGAGCCCCGAGCCCGGCGGCATCGACGCGACGAGGCGCTCGCCAAGCTCGACCAGCGGCTCGTAGAGGTAGCGCGCGTGCGTGTTCAGCCGGCGGGTCTGGCGGACGACCGCCTCGGTGACACGCGGGTGGCAATGCCCGACGACCGGAACGTTGTTGTACGCGTCGAGCAGCCGTGCCCCGTCCGCCTCGAACAGCCAGACTCCCTCGCCACGGACGACATGCACCGGAAGGTCGTACGTGAGCGCCGTCAGCGCCGGGCCGAGGACACGACCGCGTCGAGCGGCGAGCTCGCCCGTCGCCACCGCCGGCCGCGCTGCGCCGAGCCGGTACGAGACCTCGTCGGCTCCGAGCGAGTCGAAGGTCTCCAGCAGCGCCCAAGAGTCGGCGTCCCAGAGCTCGATGTACTCCCGGTTCTCCGGGTAGCGCTCGGCGCGCCACGCGCTGATCGCGACGATCGTCGCCAGCCGCGCAGTGACGAGGTCGCCGAGCACCTCGAGCTCCTCCGGCTCGAACGGGACAAGCGCCGCGTAGCCGTCGATCGCGATCCGCGCGACGCGGAAGAGGTCCCCTTCCGGCCGCCCGCGCAGGAGCGATGCCAGCGCAACGGCGAAGTCGCCCGCCTGCGCCGAATGCGCGACGTCGCCGAAGTCGACGATTCCCGAGACGCGGCCCTGGTCGTCGAGCAGGACGTTGTCGAGGTTGAAGTCGCCGTGGACGACCTGCGCCCGCAGGCGCGGCCAGAGCGGGACGACGCGCGCCTCGAAGCGGTCGAGCACGCGCTCGAGCAGCCGGCGACGGCCCTCGTCAGGCACAGCCTCGAGCAGCGGGCGCAGGCCGGGCGCGTTCTTCAGGTCCCAGAGCAGGTGACGACCCGCCGCGGGATGGAAGAAACCGCGGAGCGCGAGGTTGAGCCGGGCCTGCGTGGCCGCGTAGGCGCGCACCGCGTCGTCGGGAAGCTCCGGGCCCCAGTGCCGTCCTTGCAGCCGCGAGAACAACCGGACGAGGTGGCCCTGCGCCTCGACGGCGGGCGTCGGCTGGGCGACCGGCAGCCCCGGATCGACCCGAGCGACGTGCAGCACCGCCTCCCGCTCGAGGTCGAGCACAGCCGCGTCCTCGGCGCTGTTCGAGATCTTGAGGACGCCCCCGCCCGCGCCGTCCTCGATCAGGAACGCCTGGTCGCGCTCGCTGCCGAGCGCAATCGCCGATCCCGACACGTCGAACAGCTCGGCCGCGAGCTCGGCCGCCTGCTCCGGCGTGAAGCGCGGCGGCTCTGCCTCGAGGACGTTCATCGGCTGCAAGACTTGCACGGTGAAGGTCGAGGCGAGGCTCGAGGAGCTGGGGCTCGTCCTGCCCGAGCCGATCCAGGCGCCGGCGGGCGCGCGGCTGCCGTTCGTGTTCGCGCGGCTCGGGGGCGGCCGGATGTACGTCTCCGGTCACGGCCCGCAGGCCGCGGACGGTTCGCTGCTGCCGCTGCGCGGCAAGGTCGGCGCCGAGGTCTCGCCCGAAGAGGGGTACGGGGCGGCGCGGGCGGTCGCCCTCTCGATGCTCGGCACGCTGAAGCGCGAGCTCGGCGATCTCGACCGCGTGACCGCCTGGCTGCGCGTCTTCGGCATGGTCAACTCCGCGCCGGGGTTCACTGACCAGCCCGCGGTGATCAACGGCTTCTCGGACCTGATCCTCGACCTCTATGGGCCGGAGGCCGGGCAGCACGCGCGCTCCGCGGTCGGCCTGGCCGAGCTGCCGTTTGGGATCCCGGTCGAGATCGAGGCCGAGGTCGCGGTCGACTGAGCTACGCGCCGACACCCCTGGCGGAGATCCAGGCCGCGCGCGAGCGGATCGCCGGCTCGGTGGTGCGCACGCCGCTGGTCCGCCTGCAGCACGACGGGCCCGGCGAGGTCTTCCTGAAGCTCGAGAACCTCCAGCCGATCGGCTCGTTCAAGCTTCGCGGCGCAGGCAACGCGCTGGCGCTGGCGGAGCCAGACGAGCTCGCCGCCGGGATCTGGACCGCGAGCGCCGGAAACATGGCGCAGGCCCCACCG
>Ga0307289_10001009_pt1 | contig 12107 bp, 9 predicted proteins | sample ER_DNA_143_FD_194483 | JGI IMG/M metagenome (GOLD analysis project Ga0307289, IMG submission 194483) | Bulk soil microbial communities from the East River watershed near Crested Butte, Colorado, United States - ER_DNA_143 | ecosystem: Environmental > Terrestrial > Soil > Floodplain | place: USA...
CGCGGCCTACGAGGAGGACCACGCCGAGGGGGATCTCGGCGTCGCCGTCGCGCCGGACCAGCTCGCCTACATCCTCTTCACCTCAGGCTCCACCGGGGAGCCCAAGGGCGCGATGTGCGAGCACGAGGGCATGCTCAACCACATCTACGCCAAGATCGCCGACCTGGAGATCGGCGAGGGGGAGGTGGTCCCCCAGACCGGTCCACAGTGCTTCGACATCTCGGTCTGGCAGCTGGTCGCCGCGCTCCTGGTCGGTGGCCGGACGCTCCTGGTCGAGCAGGAGGCGATCCTGGACGTCGAGCGGTTCGTCGACACGATCGTCGACGGCCGGGCCGGCGTGCTCCAGGTGGTGCCGTCCTACCTCGACGTCGTCCTGTCCCATCTGGAGCAGCACCCCCGCGAGCTGCCGGACCTGCATTCGGTGTCGCCCACCGGCGATTTCGTAAAGAAGGAGCTGGTGCAACGCTGGTTCGCCGCCCAGCCCAAGATCAGGCTGGTCAACACCTACGGGCTGACCGAGACCTCGGACGACGCCGTCCACGAGGTCATGGACCGGGTGCCGGACCGCGAGCGGGTCCCGCTCGGCCGCCCGATCAACAACGTGCGCGTCTACGTGGTCGACGAGCAGCTGGCGCCGGTGCCCCTGGGCGCCCCCGGCGTGATCGTCTTCTCCGGGGTCTGCGCCGGCCGCGGCTACATCAACGACCCCGAGCGCACCCGCCAGGTGTTCATGGCCGATCCGCACCACCAGGGTCAGCGGCTCTGCCGGAGCGGCGACTATGGCCGCTGGCAGCCGGAGGGCAAGCTGGAGTTCCTCGGCCGACGGGACAACCAGGTCAAGATCCGCGGCTTCCGGATCGAGATCGGCGAGATCGAGAACGCCCTGTTGCGGGTGCCAGGTGTCCGCGACGGCGTCGTGGTGGTCGCCGAGGGGGCCGACCGGAGCAGGCGCCTGGTGGCCTACTACTCCGGCCAGCGGCCACTCGAGGTCGACGTCGTGCGTGACCGGCTGGCCGAGACGCTGCCCGGGTACATGGTCCCATCGGCCTTCCACTGGCGGGAAGGCCTCCCGCTGACCCCCAACGGCAAGATCGACCGGACGACCCTGACGGCGCTCGCCGGAGAGCCCGACCTCGTCGAGGGGGACCATGCCGCGCCGATCAGCCCGACCGAGCAGCGGCTGGCGGCCGCATGGGCGACGGTGCTCGGCATCCCCCAGGACCAGATCGGCCGCCGGGACCACTTCTTCGACCGGGGCGGCACCTCGCTGTCGGCGGTGCGGCTGGCGATCACCCTGGACCGCGCCGTGTCCCTGAAGGACGTCACCCGTCACCCGGTCCTCGCCGATCTGGCCGAGCTGGTCGACGGCAGGTCCGAGCCGCGCGCCGGGCTGTCGGCGCCATCCCCGAGTAGCGACTGACAGGAGGTCGAGATGTCGTACCCGTCCCCGGCGTTCCCGGTCGAGGTGGCCCTGGACGCCGGCAAGCCTCCGGTGCTGCGGGCCGAAGCCACCGGCGACGCGCCGAGCTGGGCGGCCGAGCACCGGGAGGCGCTGCGCGGCGTGGTCGCCGAGCACGGGTCGGTCCTGGTCCGCGGCCTCGGGCTGCGGGACGCGGCCGAGGTCGGTGCCGTCTCCCGGCGGCTGGCCACCGGCCTGATGAGCGAGCGGGAGGCGTTCGCGTCCCGGCGGAGCTACGACGACGGCGTCTACTCGGCGACGAAGTGGCCGCCGAACCAGCCGATGTGCATGCACCACGAGCTGAGCTACACGCTCGAGTTCCCCGGCCTGCTGCTGTTCGCGTGCCTGAGCGCACCGAGCGCCGGCGGGGCGACCGCGGTGGCCGACTCGCCGACCGTGCTCGACGCGCTGCCCACCGAGCTGGTCGCGCGCTTCGAGCGGGAGGGCTGGCTGCTCACCCGCAACTACAACGACGAGATCGGGGCGTCCTTCGCCGAGGCGTTCGGCACCGAGGATCGTGGCGCCGTCGAGCGCTACTGCCGCGCCAACGGGATCGAGTTCGAGTGGCAACCCGACGGTGGACTGCGCACCAGGCAGCGCCGCAGCGCCGTGGTGCGGCACCCGGTCACCGGCCAGCGGTGCTGGTTCAACCAGATCCCGTTCCTCAACGAGTGGACGATCGCCTCCGAGATCCGCGAGTACCTGGTGGACGTCTACGGCGCCGAGGGGTTGCCGTTCAACACCAGCTTCGGGAACGGCGACCCCATCGGCGAGGACGTCGTGGAGCTGCTCAACCAGGTCTACGAGGCCAACACCGCCCGCGAGCCGTGGCAGGCCGGTGACCTGCTGCTGGTCGACAACGTCCGCACCGCGCACGCCAGGGAGGCCTTCGAGGGGCCCCGCGAGGTGCTGGTGGCGATGGCCGACGCGGTGCGCCTGGCCGACTGCTCGCCGACCGTCGAGGTGACCGCCGGATGACCGTCACCGCGCCACCGTTCGCGGTGGTCTCCGGTGCCCAGGTCCAGGACGCGCTGGAGGGGCGCGAGAAGCAGGTCGTGGAGCTGGTCGAGGCCACCTACCGGCTGCACGGCGCCGGCGCCTCGGTCAACCCGCCCTCCCACTTCCTGCGGTTCCCCGACCGCCCGACCGCCCGGATCATCGCGCTCCCCGCCTCCATCGGCGGGCAGGTGCGGGTCGACGGCCTGAAGTGGATCTCCAGCTTCCCGGAGAACGTGGCCGCCGGCATCCCGAGGGCCTCAGCCGTGCTGATCCTCAACGACCACGACACCGGCTACCCCTTCGCCTGCCTGGAGAGCTCGATCATCAGCGCCACCAGGACGGCGGCGTCGGCGGCGTTGGCGGCCGACTGGCTGAGCCGCGGCCGGGAGCGCCCGACCCGCGTCGGGTTCTTCGGGGTGGGCCTGATCGCCCGCTACATCCACACCTTCCTGGCCGGCACCGGCTGGTCGTTCGATGCGATCGGGGTGCACGACCTGTCCGCCGACAGCGCGGCCGGCTTCTACGGGTACCTGGAGCGGTCGGGCACCGCCGGCCGGATCACCGTCCACGACGGCGCCGAGCAGCTGCTCCGCGCCAGCGACCTGGTGGTCTTCGCCACCGTCGCCGGTCAGCCGCATGTCAGCGACCTGTCGTGGTTCGGACACGACCCGTTGGTGCTGCACGTGTCGCTGCGCGACCTCGCGCCCGAGATCGTGCTGGCCTCCACCAACATCGTCGACGACGTCGAGCATTGCCTGAAGGCCGACACCTCGCCCCATCTGGCCGAGCAGCTCAGCGGCAACCGGGACTTCCTGCACGGCACACTGGACGACGTGATGGCCGGGCGGGTGACGCTGCCGGCCGGCCGGCCGCTGGTGTTCTCGCCCTTCGGCCTCGGCGTGCTCGACCTCGCGGTGGGCAAGTACGTCTACGACGAGGTGGTCCGCTCCGGCGAGCTGCGCGTCGTGGACGGCTTCTTCTCCGAGCTGGGCCGGTACGGACGTGGGTAGCGTGACCGGGTCGGTCGACCTGGCGGGTTGCGCGTGGCTGGGGTACGACTACGGCCCTTCGCTGCTGCCGCGGGACCAGCCAGGCTCGCTCACGATGTGGCGCTACCGGGAGCTGCTTCCCGTTCCCGACGGTCCGGTGCGGTACCCGGTGCCGATCGGGGGCACGCCGCTGCTGCCCACGCCCGCCCTCAGACACAGGTTGGGCGCGCCCCGGCTGTGGATCAAGGACGAGACGCGCAACCCGACCGCGTCCAACAAGGACCGCGCCACCGCGCTGGTGATCGAGGACGGGCTGCGGCGCGGGGTGGGCACCATCACCACCGCCTCCACCGGCAACGCGGCCGTGGCCACCGCCTTCGGCGCGGCGGCGGCCGGGATGCGGGCCGTCATCTTCGTGTCCACCGCCTGCCAGCCGGAGAAGCTGGCGCTCATGACCCAGGCCGGCGCCTGGGTCTTCCAGGTGCCCGAGGGCTACGCGGCCGCGGTCGACCTCTCCCGGGCCGCCGCCCGCGCGTTCGGCTGGCTCGACCGCAACACCGGCGCCAACCCGTACACCATCGAGGCCAAGAAGACCGTGGCCTTCGAGGTGTGGGAGCAGCTCGGCCGCCGGGTCCCCGACCTGATGATCGTCCCGGTCGGCGACGGCCCAACGTTGGTGGCCCTGGACAAGGGCTTCGCCGAGCTCGTCAGCTGCGGCCTGGCCGAGCGGCAGCCGCGCCTGGTCGGGGTGCAGGCCGAGCGCTGCCAGCCGTTGACCCGGGCCTGGCTCGGGGCGCCCGCCGGGCCGGCGGAGCTGGATCCCGCGGCCACGGTCGCCGACGGCATCGCGGTGGTGCGCCCGGCCATCGGTGACGCCGTGCTGGAGGCGGTGCGCCGAGGCGGCGGGGGGATGGTGGCGGCCGGCGACGACCAGCTGCTCGGCGCGGTCGCGGCCCTCGCGCGCTGGGCGGGCGTGGGCGCCGAACCCGCCGGGGCGGCGTCCCTGGCCGGGCTGGAGCGGGCCGTGGAGCGCGGGCTGGCGGCCCGGTCGGAGACCGTGGTACTGCTGGTCACCGGCCGGGAGGTGAAGGTGGGCGGGGCGCCGGCCGACCTGGGCCGGGTCGCGGTCGTGGAGCGGCTCGACGAGGTCGAGCGGGTGCTGGCGGGCGGTCGCTGACGGTCACCCGGCCGTCAGCAGCTGCTCCGCGGATCGCTCCTGGACGACGACGGGTCGGGGGCTGAGCACGGCGACGGCGCCGACGTACCCGAGCTCAGGGCCGAGGTCGCGGAGCTGCGCGGCGAGCCCCCCCGGTCGTGGGTAGCCGAGCACACGTGGCGGCGTCCCCGGCGGGGAGACCACCACCTCGCCCAGCGGCACCGTGACCCCGTCCCCGGTGGCCTTGACCAGCGCCTCCTTCCGGGTCCAGTAGGTGAAGAAGTCACGGGCGACGGCGACGTGCCTGGCTTCGGACTCGGCCAGCACGAGCGGCGAGAGCTCCTGGACGGAGCCGTCATCGACCTGCTGCACGTCGACGCCGACCTCGCCGGCGTTGCTCACGGCGACGGCCACCGTCGCGCCGGAGTGCGAGATGGAGACGTGCAGGCCGGTCCCTGGGAGGCGCGGTCGGCCGTGGTGCCGGCCGCAGCTCGGACATGTCCGGTCGACCACCACGCGGGCCGCAGATCCCGAGGTGAGCGGGGCCGCCACGAGGCGGAGGAGCGCCGCCGCCACCGTGTACTGCGCCCGATGCCCTGGGTCCCACAGGCCGGCGCGACGGGCACGCTCGCCGTCGCCCAGGATGTCGGCATGCCACGGCCGTATCCAGGCTGTGCTGGCCCACCACACTTGGCACGACCCAGGCTCCATGGACCACCACGATGGATGCGCGACGCTCGGGACCAGCCTATCGCGCGGATGGCCGCTCGCGGGGGTGTTGTCCAGCCGGCCTAGAATCGCGGTATGACCGTCCCGACCAGCCCGAGGCCCAAGCCTGAGGCGATCCCCGACCATCCCGGCGTGTACCTGTTCCGCGACCGGGACGGGCGGGTGATCTATGTCGGCAAGGCGATCTCGCTGCGCAAGCGGACCGCCAGCTACTTCCAGCCGATGCGCAACCTGCACCCGCGCACCGCGGCCATGGTCGAGGCCTCGGCGTCGCTCGAGTGGATGCTCGTCCAGAGCGAGGTCGAGGCCCTCCAGCTCGAGTACAACCTGATCAAGCAGCACCGGCCCCGCTACAACGTCCGCTACCGCGACGACAAGTCGTACCCGTGGCTGGCCGTGCCCCTGGCCGACGAGATCCCCCGGCCGCGGGTCGAGCGGGGGCCCAAGCGCAAGGGCACCAGGTACTTCGGGCCCTACGCGCACGCCTACGCGATCCGGGAGACCCTCGACCTGCTGCTGCGCACCTTCCCGATGCGGACCTGCTCCAAGGGGGTGTTCGAGCGGCACCGGCGCCTGGGCCGGCCCTGCATCCTGTACGACATCCACAAGTGCTCGGGGCCGTGCGTCGGCAAGGTCTCGCCCGAGGAGCACCGCGAGATCGTCGAGGACTTCGTGACCTTCATGGACGGGCGCACCCGGCCGACCCTGCAGCGCCTGGAGGCCGAGATGCGCCAGGCCGCCGAGCAGCTCAACTTCGAGCTGGCGGCCCGCCTGCGCGACCAGCTGGGCAGCGTCCGCAAGGCCATGGAGCGCCAGCAGATGGTGTCCTCCACCCCCGAGGACTTCGACATCGCCGCCTTCGCCGAGGACGACCTGGAGGCGGCGGTGCAGGTGTTCTACGTCCGCCGCGGCCGGGTCGTGGGCCGGCGCGGGTTCGCGGTCGACAAGGTCGAGGCCCTCGACACCCCGGCCCTGGCCGCGACCTTCGTGCAGCAGCTCTACGGCGACCGGGCCGACGAGGTCCCCCGCGAGGTCTTCCTGCCGGTCGAGCCCGAGGGGGCCGAGGCGCTGCGGGCCTGGCTGGCCGGGCTGCGGGGCCGGCCGGTCGACTTCCGGGTGCCCCGCCGGGGGGAGAAGCGGGCCCTGCTGGAGACGGTCGCGGCCAACGCCCGCGAGGCCTTCGCCACCCACAAGCTCAAGCGGGCCAGCGACTTCGACGCCCGGGCCCGCGGCCTCAAGGAGCTCCAGGAGGCCCTCGACCTGCCCGAGGCCCCGCTGCGGATCGAGTGCTACGACATCTCCAACCTCCAGGGCAGCCAGGTCGTGGGCTCGATGGTGGTGTTCGAGGACGGCCTGCCCCGCAAGAGCGAGTACCGCCGCTTCGAGATCCGCTCGGTCGAGGGCCAGGACGACGTCGCCTCCCTACGCGAGGTCCTGACCCGCCGCCTGGCCCGCCTGGCCACCGAGCGCGACCAGCCCGAGGACGAGACCGGCCGCAGGAAGAAGTTCGCCTACCCGCCCAACCTGATCGTGGTCGACGGGGGCCGGCCCCAGCTGGCGGCCGCCCTGGAGGCGGTGCGGGCCTCGGCCAGCCCCGACCTGGCCGTGGTGTCGCTGGCCAAGCGGATGGAGGAGGTGTACCTGCCCGGCTCCCCCGACCCGGTGGTCGTGCCCCGGACCAGCGAGGCCCTGTACCTGCTGCAGCGGGTCCGGGACGAGGCCCACCGCTTCGCCATCGCCTACCACCGCAAGCTGCGCGACCGGTCCATGACCCGCAGCGTGCTCGACGGCATCCCCGGGGTGGGGGAGACCCGCCGCCGCCAGCTGGTGCGCCACTTCGGCTCGGCCCGCAAGGCCGCCCAGGCCAGCCTGGAGGAGCTGGAGGAGGTCCCCGGCCTCGGCCCCCAGCTTGCTAAGGTGGTCTACGACCATCTGCACGGCCGGGGGGCTGCCCGAGCATGACCCAGGAGCTGCGGACCGAGGACCGCCTGCGCGCCGCCGCGGTGGAGTTCGTGGTCATCACCGGGCTGTCGGGGGCCGGCCGCTCGGAGGCGGCCAAGGTGCTGGAGGACCTCGGCTACTTCGTGATCGACAACCTGCCCCCGTCGCTGATCGGGCGGGTGGCCGAGCTGGCCATGGTGGGCCGCGACCGGACCCGGGTGGCCCTGGTCCTGGACGCCCGTGGCGGCGCCTTCACCGCCGACGAGTCCGAGCTGTCGGCCGCCCTCGACCAGCTCCGGGCCAGGGACATCAACCTCCGCGTGGTGTTCCTGGAGGCCTCCGACGAGGTCCTGATCCGCCGCTTCGAGGCCACCCGGCGCCGCCACCCGGTGGCCGGCGAGCGGGTCGCCGAGTCGATCGCCCTGGAGCGTGACCTGCTGCGCGAGCTGCGCGCCGACGCCGACCTGGTGGTCGACACCAGCGACCTGAACGTGCACGAGCTGCGGGCCAAGATCCTGGCCGCGTTCGCCGGCGAGGCCGACGGCATGCTGGTCACCGTGGCCTCCTTCGGCTTCAAGTACGGCCTGCCCCTGGACGCCGACATGGTCCTGGACGTCCGCTTCCTGCCCAACCCGTACTGGGTGCCGGAGCTGCGCCCCCTGCCCGGCACCGACCCGGCGGTGCGCGGCTATGTGCTCGCCCAGGACGCCACCGGCCTGTTCCTGGCCCGGCTGGAGGCGCTGCTGGAGACCGCCCTGCCCGGCTACGTCCAGGAGGGCAAGCACTACCTGACCGTGGCCATCGGCTGCACCGGCGGCAAGCACCGCAGCGTGGTCCTGGCCGAGGAGCTGGCCGGCTGGCTGACCGACAAGGGCTACCGGGCCCACGTCGCCCACCGGGACGTGGAGCGCGAGTGAGGGTCGTGGCGCTCGGCGGCGGCCGCGGCCTGGCCGTCACCCTGACCGCCCTGCGGCTGATCGGGGTCGAGCCGACCGCGGTCGTGACCGTGGCCGACGACGGCGGCTCCTCGGGCCGGCTGCGCCGCGACCTGGGCATGCTGGCCCCCGGCGACCTCCGCAAGGCCATGCTCGCCCTGGCCGACCCGGCGGCCGAGATCCGCGAGCTGTTCGCCTACCGGTTCGAGCGCGGCGACCTGGCCGGCCACAACCTGGGCAACCTGGCCCTGGCCGCCCTGACCGACCTCAAGGGCGGCTTCTCGGAGGCGCTCGAGGAGGCCTCCCGCTGGCTCAGGGTCCACGGGCAGGTGCTGCCGGCCACGCTGGAGCCGGTGCGCCTCTGCGGCCGGGTCGACGGCCGGCAGGTCGAGGGCCAGGTGGCCATCATGACCGCCACCGGCCGGGTCGAGTCGGTCTGGCTGGAGCCGCGCCGGCCGGCGGCGGTGCCGGCCGCCGTCGCGGCCGTCCGCCAGGCCGACCTGGTCCTGCTCGGCCCCGGCTCCACCTTCACCTCGGTGGTCCCCAACCTGCTCGTGCCCGAGCTGGGGGCGGCCCTGGTCGAGGCCTGGCAACGGCTCGTCTACATCTGCAACCTCGAGGCCCAGGCGGGGGAGACCACCGGCTTCGCCCCCGAGAGCCACCTGGCCGCCATCCTCGGCCACTGCCCGGGGCTGCGGGTGACCACCGTGCTCTGCCAGCGGCCGGCGGACCCGGCCGCGGTGGCCAGGGAAGCGCGGGTGTTCGCGGAGCTGGGCGCGGCCGTGGTCCACGCCGAGCTGGCCGCCGACGGCCACCCCGGCCGCCACGACGCCGCCCGCCTGGCCACCGCCCTCAAGGAACTTGCCTAGGGTCGCCGATGGGCAGGGGTGAGTTCACCGTCCAGGTGAAGGAGGAGCTGGCGGCCCTGCGGCCGGCCGCCCCGGCCGAGCGCCGGGCCCTGCTGGCCGCCCTGCTCCGCTTCGCCGCCACCCTCCACATCGGCGGCACCCTCGGCCCCCGCTACACCCTGGTCCTGGCCACCGGGTCGGGCGGGGTGACCCGGCTGGCCTTCTGGCTGCTGCACGCCGGCTACGGGGTCCGGCCCGACTTCCGGGTCCGCGAGGCCGGGGCGCTGGCCCCGCGGGCCCGCTACGAGCTGGTCCTGGCCGACCGGGTCGAGCGGGTGCTGACCGACAGCGGCATCCTCGACGGCGCCGGCCGGCTCAGCTTCGGGGTCGCCGGCGGCCTGGTCCGGAGCCGGGAGGCCGCCGCCTGCTTCGCCAGGGGCGCCTTCCTCGGCCGCGGCTCGGTGTCGGCCCCGACCCGCGAGCCCCACCTGGAGATCGGCGCCCCCGAGGAGCGCACCGCCACCGACCTGGCCGCCGTCCTGGAGCGCCTCGGCCTGCCCGCCCGGACAGGAGTGCGCGGCCCCGACGAGCACCGGGTGGTGGTCAAGGGCGGCGAGGCCATCGGCCGCGCCCTGCTCGTCATGGGGGCCCAGACCGCCTACCTGGCCTGGGAGGACGGCCGCATCCGGCGCGAGGTGCGGCGCGAGGCGGTGCGGCTGGCCAACGCCGACCACGCCAACCTGCGCCGCAGCGTGGCCGCGGCCATGTCCCAGGTCAGCGCCGTCGAGCAGGCGGTGACCCGGCTGGGCTGGGACGGGCTGCCGGCCGACCTGGCCGAGGTGGCCGCCTTGCGCCTGGCCCATCCGGACGCCAGTCTGGCCGAGTTGGGGACTATGCTCGACCCACCCCGTTCCAAGGGTGGCGTGCTGGCGCGTCTGCGACGGATCGAGGCGTTGACGGCACCCGTTGCGGGTAGTGAAGAATGAGCCGGAACGTTCAACCTCCCGGGAGGCAGCCATGACCGTCCGCGTCGGCATCAACGGCTTCGGCCGCATCGGCCGCAACTACTTCAGGGCCGCCAAGGGCAAGGACGTCGAGGTCGTCGCCGTCAACGACCTGACCGACAACAAGACCCTCGCCCACCTGCTCAAGTACGACTCGACGTTCGGCCGGCTGGACGGCGAGGTGACCTACGACGACGAGTCGATCACCGTCGGCGGCCAGCGGGTCCTGGCCAGCGCCCAGAGGGACCCGGCCCAGCTGCCCTGGGGCGACCTCGGGGTCGACGTGGTCATCGAGTCGACCGGCCACTTCACCAAGCGCGACGACGCCGCCCTGCACCTCAAGGGCGGGGCCAGGAAGGTCATCATCTCGGCCCCGGCCAAGGACGAGGACGTCACCATCGTGATGGGGGTCAACCACGAGACGTACGACCCGGCCAGCCACGACATCATCTCCAACGCCTCCTGCACGACCAACTCGGTGGTCCCCCTGGCCAAGGTCCTGCTCGACAGCTTCGGGATCGAGAAGGGCTTCATGACCACCATCCACGCCTACACCAACGACCAGGTCATCCTGGACTTCCCCCACAAGGACCTGCGCCGGGCCCGCTCGGCGGCGGTCAACACCATCCCCACCTCGACCGGCGCGGCCAAGGCCGCCTCCCTGGTCATCCCCGAGCTCAAGGGCAAGCTGGACGGCATCGCCCTGCGCGTCCCGGTGGAGGACGGCTCCCTGACCGACCTGGCCGTGGTCCTCAGCCGCGAGACCACCGTCGAGGAGATCAACGACGCCTACCGCGCCGCCGCCGAGGGCCCGCTGGCGGGCATCATCCGCTACTCGACCGACCCGATCGTGTCCCGCGACATCGTCGGCGACGACGCCTCCTGCATCTTCGACTCGCCCCTGACCCAGGCCAACGGCAACCTGGCCAAGGTGTTCGGCTGGTACGACAACGAGTGGGGCTACTCCAAGCGACTTGTCGACCTGACCGAGCTGGTCGGCCGGCAGCTGTAGTCCGGTGGAGCTACGCACGGTCGACCAGGCCGAGGTCGCCGGCCGGCGGGTCCTGGTCCGCAACGACTTCAACGTGCCCCTGGAGGACGGCAAGGTCACCGACGACCTCCGCGTCCGGGCCGCCGTCCCCACCCTGCGCTGGCTGCTGGACCACGGGGCCAGGGTGATCTGCTGCTCGCATCTGGGCCGGCCCAAGGGCCAGCGCGACCCCAGGTACTCGCTGGAGCCGGTGCGGCCGGTCCTGGCCGACCGCCTCGGGACCGACGTCGCCTTCGTCGACGACGTCGCCGGCGACCAGGCCCGCCGGGCCGCCGAGGCCCTCGGCGACAACCAGGTGCTGCTGCTCCAGAACCTCCGCTACGAGCCCGGTGAGGAGAAGAACGACCCCCACCTGGCCGACCAGCTGGCCACCCTGGCCGAGGTCTACGTGGACGACGCCTTCGGGGCCGCCCACCGGGCCCACGCCTCGGTGGTCGGGGTGGCCGAGCGCCTGCCCGCCTACGCCGGCTACCTGCTCGCCGGCGAGGTCAAGGAGCTGTCGCGGCTGCTTGTGGACCCCGAGCGGCCGTTCACGGCCGTGCTCGGCGGCAGCAAGGTCTCCGACAAGCTGGCCGTGCTCGACAACCTCCTGGGCCGGGTCGACAGCCTGGTCGTGGGCGGCGGCATGTGCTTCACCTTCCTGGCCGCCCAGGGCCAGGAGATCGGCGACTCGCTGTTCGAGCCCGACCAGGTCGACGCCGTCCGCCGGCTGCTGGAGACGGCCAGGAGCCAGGGCAAGCCGGTGCTGCTGCCCACCGACGTGGTGGTGGCCCGCGAGGTCAGCGAGGACGCCGAGACCCGCACCGTGGCGGCGGACGGGATCGAGGCCGGCTGGAAGGGCCTCGACATCGGCCCGGAGACGGCCAAGGCGTTCGCCGCCGCCGTCGCCGAGGCCCGCACCGTGTTCTGGAACGGGCCCATGGGCGTGTTCGAGCTGGCCCCCTTCGCCGCCGGCACCAAGGCGGTCGCCGAGGCGGTGGCCGCCGCCGACGGCTA
>Ga0307289_10001018_pt1 | contig 12043 bp, 11 predicted proteins | sample ER_DNA_143_FD_194483 | JGI IMG/M metagenome (GOLD analysis project Ga0307289, IMG submission 194483) | Bulk soil microbial communities from the East River watershed near Crested Butte, Colorado, United States - ER_DNA_143 | ecosystem: Environmental > Terrestrial > Soil > Floodplain | place...
TCTGTCGAGGTCGACCTTCATCGCCTCGTCGCCCGGCGGGCGCGATCGGTCGACCGCGAGCAGGACGCCTTCGTCTCGTGCCTCGAGCAGGGCCGTCTCAACGCTGGACGGGTGCACCGTGTCCCCGTTCACGAGCAGCGCTCCGTCGCGGAAGGCCTCGCGTGCGAGCCAGAGGGAGTGGGCGTTGTTCCACTCCTCCGCGCGCTCGTTCAGGATCGGCGCGAGCCGCAGGCCGTGCCGCCCCTCGAGCTCCGGCAGGGCCTCATCCACCCGCTCGGCTGCGAACCCCGTCACGATCGCCACCTCGTCCACGCCGACGGCGGTCAGGTTGCCGAGCACGAGGTCGAGGATCGTGCCGCCTTCGCCGAGCGGCAGCAACGTCTTGGGGAGGTCCCGGGTGAGCGGGCCGAGCCGCCGGCCCGGCCCCGCGGCCAGCACGACGGCTTTCACGCGCCGCTCGTCTCGTCCGGGCTCATGGGACGACGGTTCTATCATGGCGCCTCGTTGCGATGAGCGAAGCAAACACCGAGAGAAGCCGGGCCGGCTCGTCCTTCGTGATCGCGACGCGGAGCCGGCCGGAATACCTGCTGGGGACCGTACGCAGCCTCGTCGGGCAATCCGTGCTCCCCGCCGAACTCTGCATCGTCGATGCGAGCGACGAGGCCGCCGCTCGCTCCGAGATCGAGCGCCTGTGCGCGGAGGCCGGGATCGAGCTCGCCTACGTCCATCCCGCCGAGCCCGGGCTCACGCGCCAGCGCAACGTGGGCATCGACCGGACGAGCGGCGACCCGGTCTTCTTCATCGACGACGACGTCCTTCTGGACGGCGACGTCCACGAGCAGGTGCTGGCCGAATACGGGCGCTGGGGGCCCAAGCTCGGAGGCGTGCGCGGCTCGCCCGTCCATCCTCCGTCGCCGGGCCGCGCGACGATCCTCTGGCGCAGGCTCTTCGGCATGGGGGGCTGGTGGCCTGAGGCGAGCGGACGCATGCGCGGGGGCTTCTTCGTCGAGGGTGTGTCCGCGTCCGCCGATGTACGGAAGCTCGAGTACTTCAACGGCTGGTTCATGTCCTACCGTCGTGGCGTCTTCGACCACGAGCGCTTCGACGAGAGCCTCGGCGGCTACGCCTTCAAGGAGGACATCGACTTCTCGTACCGCGTGTGGAAGCACGGCTACCTGCTCGTTCAGACGCCGAAGGCGCGCATCGACCACCTGAAGGCGGCCTCGAAGCGCCTCTCGCCGTTCCAGCTCCAGCGGATGATGCTCGGCAACCAGTTCTATCTCCACCGCAAGAACATGCCCCAGACGCTCGGGAACCGCGCCGCGCTCTGGTGGGCTCTCGTCGGCATGTTCGTGCTCAACGCGGGCAAGGCCGCGCACACGCGCGACCGCGGCTACCTGACCGGGCTCGTCGTCGGCGCCTGGGAGCAGGCACGCGGGCGCGGCCTGATCGACCCTGCCGAGGAGCAGGAGAAGTCTGGGAGCTAGACTCGCACGTTTGCAGGGAAAACACCCCGACTGGCCGGAGGAGCTGAGCGACGTCCCCTCGATCAGGGGGTGGCTCTCGCGCGACGCTGCGCTCCTCCTGTACCGGCTCGCCTCGCAGGTCGCGGAGGGTTGCATCGTCGAGGTCGGAAGCTTCCGCGGGCGGTCGACGGTCGTCCTGGCACGCGGCGCCGAGCACGGTCACGGGACGCGCGTCTACGCCGTGGAGCCGCATGAGCCGTTCGTCGGGCCGCGCGGCGGCGAGTTCGGGCCCGAGGACCGGGCGGCCTTCTTCCGAAACATGGTTCGCACGGGCGCCTACAGGACGGTGCGCCTCCTGAACACGAGCAGCGAGATCGTCGCCCCGGGCTGGACCGAGCCCGTGGCGCTCCTCTGGCTCGACGGCGACCACTCGTACGAGGGCGTCCGGCGGGACTTCGACGCCTGGGGCCCGCACCTCCTGCAGGGGTGCGACCTGGTCCTCGACGACACCGACGACCCGCGCCTCGGGCCCCAGCGGCTCGTCGAGGAGCTCACCGCCGCGGGCTGGGTCGAGGTCGAGCGGGTGGACCGCGTCGCGCATCTGCGCCGCCAGCCGCCCGACTAGGATCGGCGGCGTGATCCTCGAGATCCTGTTCTGGGCTTCGCTCGGCGCGATCCTCTGGGCGCACGTCGGGTATCCGCTCGCCGTCGCCGCGCTCGCCTTCGTGCGCAGGCGGAAGGTGGCGCAGCGCGACATTACGCCGAGCGTCTCGGTGGTGGTGGCGGCCCACAACGAGGAAGCTGTGATCGGGCGCCTCGTCGAGAGTCTGCTCGCCCAGGACTATCCGGCCGACCGGCTCGAGGTCGTGGTCGCCTCCGACGGGTCCACAGACGGGATGGACGCGCTGGTCGAGCAGCTGGCCGCCCGGGAAGGCCGCATCCGGCTCGTCCCCTGTCCGCGCGGCGGGAAGGTCGCCGCGCAGAACACGGCCGTCGGCACCGTCCAGTCGGAGGCCGTAGCGTTCGCCGACGCCGGCGCGGTCTGGCAGCCGGATGCGCTGCGGAAGCTCGTCCGCAGCCTGGCCGACTCAGAAGTGGGCTACGTCGCGGGGCGAGTCCTCCTCGGCGAACCGGACGGCACGAACCGCGAGGGGCTCTACTGGCGCTACGAGCTGTGGCTTCGCGGCCGAGAGTCGGCCCTCGGGTCGATTACGGGCGGGAATGGCGCCATCTACGCCGTGCGACGCGAGGACTACGTGGACGTCGACCCGCGCTTCGGGCACGACCTCACCTTCCCCTACGTGATGGTGCAGCGCGGCAAACGCGCCGTGTACGACTCCGACGCGCGGGCCTGGGACCGGCCGGCGCGCGACCTCGAGGACGAATACGGGCGCAAGGTGCGCATGTTCGAGCACTGCTGGCTCATCCTCTTCCGGGGCCGCATGCTCCGCGGCGTCGGGCCGCTCTACCTCTTCGAGCTCTTCGCGCACCGGGTTCTCCGCTACGCGAGCGGCCTCATTCACGTCGTTCTCCTGGGGACGAGCCTCGCTCTCGTCGGTGAGGGGCTCGTGTACGAGCTCGTGCTCGGGGCGCAGATCGCGCTCCTCGTGCTGGCTCTCGCCGGGCGCCTGCGCGCTCCGATCCCCGGCGCCGCGGTCGCCTACTACTACGTGCTCGTCACGTGGGCGACGGTGGCCGCGCTCTTCCGCTACGCGCGCTTCGGCGTTCCGCCCGTCTGGGAGAAGGTCGAGGGCACGCGTTGAACCGCGTCGTTGACACGCTCGGCGCGGGCGTCGGGCTCGTCCTCGCGAGCCCGCTCATCGGGCTCGCGGCATTTGCCATCAAGCTGGACGACGGCGGCCCGGTCTTCTACCGGCAGCGTCGGGTCGGGCGGGCCGGCCAGGAGTTCGACCTCGTGAAGCTGCGCACGATGATCCCGGGCGCGGAAGCCCAGGGCGCCGGCTGGGCGGTGGACTACGCCGACCCTCGCATCACCCGTGTGGGCCGTGTCCTGCGGCGGCTCTCCATCGACGAGCTGCCGCAGCTCTGGAACGTTCTCCACGGCGAGATGAGCCTCGTCGGCCCGCGTCCGACGCTTGCGTACCAGGTGGAGCAGTACACGCTAAGGCAGCGGCGGCGTCTCGACGTGAAGCCGGGGCTCACCGGCTGGGCGCAGGTCAACGGCCGCGCCAAGCTCCTCTGGACGGACCGGATCGAGCTCGACCTCTGGTATGTGGCGAACCAATCGGCCTGGCTCGACCTGAAGATCATCGCCAGGACGCCGCGCGTCCTCTTCAGCGGGACGTACCGGGGCGATACGGGCGGCTGGCGGGCCCACCGATGAGCGCTGTCGTCTTCACCTGCGCGGGTCAGCGCGTGGACATCGTCAGCGCCTTCAAGCGCGCTGGCGCCGAGACGATCGCAGCCGATGTGAACCCCCTCGCGCCTGCTCTCTATGCGGCCGACCGCTTTGTTCTCGCGCCGCGGATCGAGAACCCCGGCTACGTGCCGGCGCTCGCGGCAGCCGTCGCCGAGCATGGAGTCGAGCTCGTCGTCCCGCTCACCGACCTCGACCTGACGCTCCTCTCCGAGCGCCGCGACGAGCTCGGTGCCCTCCTCCTCCTGCCCGACGCCGAGGTCTCAGAGCGGACGAACGACAAGTACCTCACGCACGTCTTCCTCGAGGAGCGCGGGATCGGCTCGCCGGCGGCCTGGCTGCCCGGCGAGCTTCCGGCGGAGCTTCCGTACCCCGTGCTCGTGAAGGCGCGGCGCGGCTTCGGCTCGCGCAACATCTTCCGTGCCGAGGATCGCAAGCAGCTCGACTTCCATCTCGCCCGCACGCCCGCCGACTCCTTCGTCCAGGAGGTCTGCGTTGGCGAGGAGTTCTCCATCGACGTCTTCTGCGACCTCGAGGGCCGCTGCCTCAACTCGATCCCGAGGACGATGATCGAGTCGAAGGGCGGCGAGTCCATCAAGGGGATGACCATCGCGGACGCGGAGCTGATCGCGCTCGGACGCGACGTCAGCGAGGCGATCGGGGTGGTTGGGCCCGCGACGATCCAGTGCTTCCGGGCCTCTCCCGGCGAGTGCAAGGTCACCGACGTCAACCTGCGCTTCGGCGGCGCCTTCCCGCTTCCGCTCGCGGCCGGGAGCGACTACCCGGCGCTTGCGCTGGCCCTGGCCCGCGGCGAACGGCCCGAGCCGCGGGTGGGCTCGTTCCGGGAAGGCGTCTTCATGACCCGCTTCTTCTCCGAGGTCTGCCTTGTCCGCGGCTCGGACGGTGAGCTCGTGCGGTTGCCGGGGTAGCCCTCGGGTCGCGTCGATACGCTGTCCCCCGGGTCCGGATGTCTCGTCTCTCATGCTTTCGACACGCCGCTGCGGCGCTCGTGCTGCTGGCCGCGCTCGCCCTCGCGGCCTCGGCGTGCTCGGGCGACGCAGAGCCCGCCGCCGCCGACACCGCCCGCTTCGCGACCACTGCGAGAGGCTCGCCGACCCCGGCTCCGCCGCCCGCGACGACCGTCCGCGTTGTGGACGGCGACACGGGGAAGCCCGTGCGGTCGGCGCGCGTCGCCGCGCGCGGCAGCACTGTCGCCGCCACGGCCGGAGTCGCGGCGCTCGGTGTCCCGCGCCATCGCGTCTCGCTCCGGGTCTCGGCCCCCGGCTACGCGGCACGCAGGCTGCAGGTGGACTTCCGCGAGCAGCTCCGCCACCGCGTGACCCTCTGGCGCCCCTCGCTCCAGTGGCCGCTCTACGGCGGGACCGCCTCGCGCACCCAGGTTCAGCCGGCCATCAAGGTGCATCCTCCGTTTCGGATCGTCTGGAGGCGCAACGTCCACGGGCTGATGGAATTTCCTGCCACGACCTGGGAGGGAATCGCATACGTGCACACGATGGGCGGCGCCCTTCGCGCGATCTCAATGAAGACCGGCCGTGTCCTCTGGAAGCGTGACGCGGGCTCGCTCATGGCCTCCTCGCCGACGATCGATCCGGAACGCAGGCTGCTCGTCTCGACCTCGATGCGGCCCGGCTATGTGACGGTTCGCTCCCTCGGCACCGGCCGGGTCCGCTGGCGCTACTACACGGGGCTGACCGAGCCTTCGCCGGTGATCCGAAATGGAGTCGCCTACTTCGGGGCGACGAACGGAAACGTCTACGCGCTCGACCTCGATCGGCGGAAGCCCCGCTGGGTCTTCCACGGCGGCGTGAAGATCACCTCGAGCCCGGCGCTCGTCGGCAAGAGACTCTATTTCGGCGACTACGCGGGCCGCGTCTACGCGCTCGACGCAGGCAACGGGCGCGTCCTCTGGCGGGGGAGCGCGGGCAGCAGGGTGTATGGCACCGTTGCCGTGGCCGGCGGGCGCGTGTTCGCCCCGTCGGTCTTCAGCGGGCTCTCCGCGCTCTCGGCGCGAAGCGGCCGGCTCCTCTGGCGCGTGCCGGTCGGCTCATACCTCTACTCCTCGCCCGCCGCGTACAAGGGGCGGGTGTACTTCGGCGCCTACAACGGGCTCGTGTACTCCGCCTCGGCCTCCTCCGGCCGCGTGCTCTGGACCCGCCCGGCGGGGGGCCGTGTGTCCGGCGCGGTTCAGGTCGTCGACGGCCTCATCTACGCGGCGAGCCTCGAGGGGCGCACGTCGGCGTGGAACTGGCGGAACGGCAACACCGTCTGGACGTTCCCGCACGGCAAGTACGTGCCCGTCTCGGGGAGTGGCGAGCGGTTGTTGATCCACGGGTCGAACGAGCTTTACGCCGTCGAGGAGAAGCGGCGCCCATGAGGAAGCGCTGGATCCTCGCGATCCTCGCGCTCGTGCTCTTGCTGGTCGCAGGAGTGGCGGCGGCGGGCTACGTCGTCTGGCAGAAGCGCCATCCGGGCACGATCCGCGGCTCGAGCTCCACGGAGTTCGTTGCCACGGAAGAGCCGGGTGTCGCTACCCGCCCAGAGAGACAGGTCCAGAAGATTCCGTGGCCGACCTATGGCTACGACGAGCAGCGGAGCCGGTTCTCGCCGGGCTTCGACCTGCGCCCGCCCTTCGACGTCGCCTGGCAGCGCGGCACGGGCAGCCTGCTCGAGTTCCCGCCGGTCGTCGCGTACGGGCGGGTCTACGTCGGAGCGAACGATGGTCGGTTCATCGCCCTGGAGGCCGAAACGGGCCATCTCTCCTGGAAGAAGGAGTTCGGCCGGTGCATCGCCTCGTCGCCGACAGTGAGCCGCGGGGTGGTCTACCAACCGCTTATGGACCCGTTCCCCTGCGCGCAGCACAAGCTGAACGCCCCCGGCTACGTTGTCGCGCTCGACGCCCACACGGGAGAAGAGCTCTGGAGGTTCCAGGCGGGCGTGGTCGAGACGTCGCCGCTCGTCGTCGGGAACCTCCTCTACTTCGGTTCCTGGGACACGAAGATGTACGCGGTCGACGTCAAGACCCATAAAGCCGTGTGGACTTTTCCCACCGGCGACGCCTTGAAGGCCGGCCCTGCCTACGCGCACGGAACGCTCTACTTCGCCTCCTACGACGACAAGGTCTACGCGGTGGACGCTCTCACTGGGAAGCTGCGCTGGTCGGCTAGCGGGACGGCGAACTTCTACGCCACGCCGACGCTCGCGTACGGACGCGTCTTCATCGGGAATACGGACGGCCGGGTCTACGCGTTCGGAGAGCAGAGCGGACACCTACTCTGGGCGAAGGCGACCGGCGGATACGTGTATTCGTCGGCGGCCGTCTGGCAGAAGACGGTCTATGTTGGCTCCTACAGCAAGCGCTTCTACGCCCTCGACGCGGGCTCCGGCGACGTGCGCTGGTCGTTCGACGCGGGCGCACCGATCTCCGGCGCGCCCACCGTCCTCGACGGCATCGTCTACTTCTCGACGCTCGGGGAGAAGACGTTCGGGCTCGACGCTCGGAACGGCAAAAAGCTCTGGGAGTTCGGCGACGGCAAGTACAGCCCCGTCGTCGCTGACGAGCAGCACGTCTACCTCGCCGGCTACAAGAAGCTCTACGGGCTCCTGCCCAGGGGCGGCTAGGATCGAGACGATGGCCTCCAAGGCGCTCGTGATCGGGCTGGACTGTGCTGCCCCGCAGTGGGTGTTCGATCGCTGGCTCGACGAGTTGCCGACGATTCGCTCGCTGACCGAGCGCGGCACGTTCGGCATCCTCAGGAGCTGCGAGCCGCCGATCACGGTGCCGGCCTGGTCGGTGATGACCTCGTCGCGGACCCCCGGCTCGCTGGGCTTCTACGGCTTCCGCAACCGGCGCGACCACTCCTACGAGGCGATGGCCTTCGCGGACTCGCGGGCGGTGCGCGTGCCGCGGGTCTGGGACCTCCTGTCGAAGGCAGACCGGCCCGTCGTCGTGCTCGGCGTTCCGCAGACGTACCCGGTCAGCAGCGTGAACGGCGTCATGGTCTCGTGCTTCCTCACCCCGGACACCGAGACGAGCCAGTACACGTATCCGCCGGAGCTCAAGGGCGAGATCGAGAACATCGTCGGCCGTTACATGGTCGACGTGGACAACTTTCGCACGGAGGAGAAGGGGCGTCTCCTCGAGCAGATCGAGGAGATGACGGCGAGGCGCTTCCAGGTCGCCGAGCACCTGCTCGAGACCAAGCCCTGGGACCTCTTCTTCATGGTCGAGATGGGCACCGACCGCATCCACCACGCGTTCTGGCGCTACTTCGACCACGAGCACAGGCTCTACGAGCCGGGGAATCCCTACGAGCAGGCCGTGCTCGATTACTACAAGGCGCTCGACGAGAAGATGGGCCGGCTGCTGCGCTTCGCCGACGACGACACGGCTGTCCTCGTCGTCTCCGATCACGGGGCGAAGAAGATGGACGGCGGTATCTGCGTCAACGAGTGGCTCCTGCAAGAGGGCTACCTGGCCCTGAAGGAGGAGCCCACGGAGCCGGGCCCACTGAAGCCCGAGATGATCGACTGGGAGCGCACGACCGCGTGGGGAGAGGGCGGCTACTACTGCCGGCTCTTCCTCAACGTCGCGGGGCGCGAGCCTCAGGGGGTCGTTGCGGCCGAGGAGTACGAGCGCGTGCGTTCAGAGCTGAAGCAGAAGCTCGAGGCGCTTGGCGATCCCGAGGGCAATCCGATCGGCACGATCGCCCACCGCCCCGAGGATCTCTACCCGGAGCGCAACGGCGTCGTCCCCGACCTACTGGTGTACTTCGGCGATCTCTCGTGGCGGAGCATCGGCCTCGTCGGAGGCGGCTCGGTGCACGTGTTCGACAACGACACGGGCTCCGACGACGCGAATCACGCCCACGACGGGCTCTACGTCCTCGCCGGCGACGGGATCCAGTCGGGACACGGCCCGCAGCAGGACATCCAGGACGTCGCCCCGACCCTCCTGCGTCTCCTCGGCGAGCCGGTGCCTTCCGAGATGGAAGGCTCGATCTTCGAGGCCGCGACCGCGGTCTCGGTCTCGTCCGCTAGCGCCAACCGCGCCTAGCCGGCGCTACTGGTCGCCGAGCAGCAGGGCGTAGCCGTCGTGGAGGAACGGCGTGCGGTCGATCAGGGCCGCGATGTCCTCGGGCGGAAACTCGCCCTCCTCCGTGACGAAGAGGTCGATGTCCCCGGGGCCGGTGAGGTCGAAGCGGTCCTCGCCGGGCTTCCGCGGGTCCTCCGGGGCGAGCTTGATCACCTCGCAGGCGACGACGACGGGAACGCTCGCCTTCTTGGCCGCCTTCGCGAGCCCGGCCGTCCCGACCTTGTTGACGAGCGAGCCGTCCCGGAAGACCGTGTCGGCGCCGAGGAGGAGCAGGTCGACGGTGCCGACGGCGTGCTCGGCATCGGTGTCGTCGACCACGTCGACGGCGAGCTCGCTTCCCCGCAGGGCCTCGGCGAGCTCACGGCCTTCCTCGCCGGGCGCGGACACGGTGCAGACGACGCGGTCCGGCGGCGTGTGCTCGACCGCTTCGCGCACCGTCGCCGAGTTCGAGTGCGTCATCACGACACCGTGGAGATGCCGAGTGAGGAGGACGGCGATCGCCTTCGCTGCCCGTTCGCGCGCCTCGAGCAGGGCGTGCGCCTCCTCGACGATCTGCTCCTTGCTTCGCCCGGATGCGAGCACCCTGCCGAGCGCGCCGGCGATCGCGCCCATCGCGGGCCGCGCGTGGACGATGTGCTGCGCGAGGGCGAGCGGGTCCTCCCCGAGCTCGACCGCTTCGCAGACTGCCTCGACCGCCTCACGGGCGAGCCAGCTCGCGCCGTGGCGGTCGTCTTTCTCGATCAATTCGACCCGTTCCGCCAGCCTGGAGTCCATGCGCTCCCTTCAGGTTGTGCGAGATCGTGCTGATGGTAGCCTGCTGCGCGATGGCAGACACAGAGCTGTATCCGCGCCCGCTCCGCGATCTCACGGATGACGATCGTCCTGACGTCACTCTCGTTGTGCCCGTCTACAACGAGGAGAGAACCATCGCACAACTCGTGGAGCAGGCGGTGCAGGTGCTCGAGACCGACCCGCGCACGTTCGAGGTGATCGTGGTCGACGACGGCTCGCGTGACGGCACCTGGGCGGCGATCGAGCGCCTTCATGCCGAGGATGGGCGCGTTCGGGCTGTGCGCTTCAAGCGCAACTTCGGCCAGCACCCGGCGATGCACGCAGGGCTCGTCCGCGCCCGCGGCGACATCGTCGTGACGATGGACGGCGACCTCCAGAACCAGCCCTCCGACCTGCCGAAGCTGATCGCGGCCGTCGTGGCCGGTGCGGATGTCGCTTCGGGCCGCCGGCGCGGCCGGGAGGACTCCTGGGGCCGCACGCTTCCGTCCAAGCTCATCAACGGCATGCTGCGCCGCTTCACCGCCGCGGACATTTCCGATTTCGGCTGCTCCTTCAACGCGTACTCACGCGATGCGCTCACGCCGGTCCTCGGCGTCATCGGCAAGCAGAAGTTCACGAAGGCACTCGTCCTCGCCGCAGGCGCGCAGGCCGTCGAGGTCGACCTGGACCACCGCGCCCGAGAGGACAGCTCACGCTACTCGCCGCTTCGCCTCACCCGCCTCGCGCTCCACGTGCTCGCGGGCTTCTGGCCGCAGCCGATCCAGTGGGCGGGGATCCTGCTCGGCGTCCTCTGCGGAACGCTCGCGCTCGTCGCCGCGGTCTGGGCGACCGTCGTCTGGGTCCTGAACGGGGACTTCCCCGGCCAGCTCTACCTCGGCGGGCTCGTCCTCGGCGTCCTCGCGGTGCAGGGATTCATCCTCGCGCTCGTCGGGGAGTATCTAGGGCGGATCCAGCGGGATGTCGAGGGACGCCCGCTCTACACGATCGAGAGGGAGCTGGTTTGAGCGCCTCTTCTAAACGCGTTCTGGTCACCGGCGGCGCCGGGTTCATCTCCTCCAACCTCGTGCGCCACCTGCTCGAGTCGACCTCGCACGAGGTCGTCTCGCTCGACGCGCTCACGTACGCGGGCAACATGGACAACCTCGCCGACGTCATCGGCCACGAGCGGCTCTCGTTCGTGCACGGCGACATCCGCGACCCCGAGCTCGTCGGGGAGATCGTCTCCAACGTCGACGTGATCGTGAACGCGGCGGCCGAGTCGCACGTCGAGAAGTCGATCGAGGAGGGCGCCTCCGAGTTCGTGACCACGAACGTCGAGGGCACGCAGATCCTCCTCGACGCGATCAGGCGCACGCCCGTCGACCGCTTCATCCTCTTCTCCTCGAGCGAGGTGTACGGGACGGCCGAGTGCGCGCCCATGCACGAGGAGCACCCGCTCAAGCCCCGCAGCCCCTACGCGGCGACGAAGGCGGGCGCCGACCGGCTGGCGTACTCCTACTTCGTCACCTACGACCTCCCGATCACGATCGTGCGCCCGTTCAACAACTACGGGCCGCGCCAGCATCCCGAGAAGGTCGTCCCGCGCTTCATCACGCAGGCGCTCAGGGACGAGCCGCTCACCGTGCACGGCGACGGGCACGCAAGCCGTGACTGGGTCTTCGTCGAGGACGTGGCCGAGGCGATCGACGCCGTCATCGAAGCCGACATCGACCTGATCGCGGGCGAGGTCTTCAACATCGCCACCGGCCGCGACATCGCCGTCGAGGAGATCGCCGACCTCGTCCTCGAGCGGCTTGGCAAGCCTGCCTCCCTCAAGGTGCACACGCCCGAGCGCCCTGGCCAGGTGGACCGCCACATCGGCTCGACGGAGAAGGCGATAGAGCTGCTCGGCTGGCGCGCGCGCACCTCCTTCGAAGAGGGTCTGGAGCGCACCATCGGGTGGTATGACGACAATCGGGCCTGGTGGGAATCTCCGCTACGAAGCGACAGCGCCGTCTACTCGTCCTAGGAGCCGGCCCGGCACAGCTCGGGCTTCTGCGCGCGGCACGCGACCGCGGCCTCTTCGTCGTGGCCTGCGACCGCGATGCGCGGGCGCCCGGGTTCGAGTACGCAGACCGGCGTGCGATCGTCTCCGCCGAGGACGAGCTGGCGATCGGAAAGCTCGCCCAGGCCGAGGGAGTCGACGGCGTCATCGCGCCTGGAATCGACTGGCCCGTCGCAATCGCCGCGCGCGTCGCGGCCCGCTTTGCCCTCCCGCACCCACTCTCTCCGGAGACGGCGTCGCTCGCGGTCTCC
>Ga0307289_10001022_pt1 | contig 12029 bp, 9 predicted proteins | sample ER_DNA_143_FD_194483 | JGI IMG/M metagenome (GOLD analysis project Ga0307289, IMG submission 194483) | Bulk soil microbial communities from the East River watershed near Crested Butte, Colorado, United States - ER_DNA_143 | ecosystem: Environmental > Terrestrial > Soil > Floodplain | place: USA...
ACCGGGGCCCACGCAGGGACGGCTAGCGCGAAGGTTCTAGCGCAAGGCTGGAGGGGCGGCCGACACCGTCCCTCCAGCGCGCGCAGCCGTTCTCAAGACAGCCACTAGGATCCGCCCGTGCAGCAGAAGTACGTCGTAAGCGAGCTCGATTCTGGCCAGCGCGTGATCACCGAGCGGATCCCGAGCGTGCGCTCCGTCGCACTCGGCTTCTGGATCGGCGCCGGCTCGCGCGACGAGACGCCCTCGAAGGCCGGCATCTCGCACTTCATCGAGCACCTCCTGTTCAAAGGCACGCGCTCCTACTCCGCGCAGGACATCGCCGAGATCTTCGACGGGCTGGGCGGCGAGCTGAACGCGGCCACCTCGCGCGAGCACACGCTCGTCTATGTCCGCGTCGCCGACCACCACCTCGAGCAGGCGCTCGACGTCATGAGCGACATGGTCTACGCGCCGCTCTTCGCGGATCTCGACTCCGAGCGGGAGGTCGTGCTGGAGGAAATCGCGATGTACGAGGACACGCCGCACGAGCTCGTGCACGACCTGATGAGCGAAGCGGTCTTCGGCGACCACCCGCTCGGCCGGCCGGTGATCGGCACCGCCGAGGTGATCTCGTCCGTCGGCCGGCGCGCGCTGACGACCTATCACCAGACGATGTACCAGGCCGGCAACGTCGTGGTCGCCGCGGCGGGGAACCTGAAGCACGACGACCTGGTCGCGCGCCTCCAGAAGGCGGAGCGGAAGCAGGCGAAGGCGCCCGGCAAAGGCCCGCGCCTCCGCAGCCCGCTCGTGAGGCCGCCGCGCCCGAGCGTCCGCTTCCAGCGCAAGCGCACCGAGCAGTACCACGTCTGCATCGGCGCACCCGGGATCGCGCGCTCCGATCGGCGTCGCTTCACCGCGTCGCTGCTCGACGCGCTGCTCGGGGGCTCGGCGTCGTCGCGGCTCTTCCAGGAGATCCGCGAGAAGCGCGGCATGGCCTACTCGGTCTACACGTTCGCGTCCCAATACACGGATAGCGGACTGATCGGCTTCTACGTCGGGACGCGGCCGGAGAACCTCGCCGACTGCCTCGAGATTGCGAACGAGCAGATCGGCGAGGTCGCAGAGGGCCGGCTCCGCAAGGGCGAGCTCGAGCGGGCGAAGGAGAACCTCAAGGGACGGATCCTGCTTTCGATGGAATCGACCTCGAACCGGATGAGCCGCCTCGGAAAGTCGCTGATCTCCGACACGGAGCTCCTGTCGATCGACCGGATCGCGGCCGAGATCGACGCGGTCACCCCTGAAGCGGTCGCCGAGCTGGCGGCGGTGCTGCTCGCGCCGGAGAATCTCTCGGCCTCGGGCATCGGGCCGAGCGAGGAGCGGTTCCGGGACGCCGTGCGGCGGATCACGCCGGAGCTGCCCGCCCGCGCAGCGGCGTGAAGGTCAAGCTCTTCGGGGCGGGCGGAAAGGTCGGCTTCGTCCTTGCGCCGGCCCTACGAGAGGCAGGGCACGAGCTCGTCGAGCTCGAGGCGGCCGAGGCGATGGTTGACTTCACCGCGCCGGACGTCGTCGTCGAGCACATCACGGCAGCGCTGGAAGCAGGCGTCCCGTGCGTCGTCGGCACGAGTGGCTGGAACACGGACGACGTCGCCCAGAAGGCGGAGGCAGCCGGCCTGCCGGTCTTCTACGCGCCGAACTTCGCGATCGGCGCAGTCCTCATGATGCGCTTCGCGGCCGAAGCGGCGAAGCACATGCCGCGAGCGGAGATCGTCGAGCTGCACCACGAGACGAAGGTCGACGCGCCCTCCGGAACCGCGAAGGCAACCGCCGAGGCGATGGGCGGCGACGTGCCGATCCACTCGGTGCGCCTGCCGGGCATCGTCGCGCACCAGGAGGTGCTCCTGGCCGAGACGGGTCAACTTCTAACGATCCGCCACGACGCGTTCTCACGCGAGGCCTACGTCCCTGGCGTACTCCTCGCGCTCGAGCGCTTGCAGGACCTCGCGCCTGGGTTGACAATTGGGCTCGAGAACCTCCTGTGAGCCTGGCAAGAGCCCTGATCCTGTTCTGCAGCGTGCTCGCGCTCTCGGCTTGCGGCTCGGCGAGGAGCGTGCAGCCGGCCGACAACGCCCAGATTGCGCCCTTGCCTCCGCCACCCATAGAGGCAATTGACGAGCCGGCCGACACCCGGTGGATGGATGAGCCTCGCGACGGAGACACAGCGAGCATGTACATCTGCGGGCAGGAGGATTCGAAGACGACCACGGACACCGGCTGCAACCCGACTCCCGAGATGAAAGAGGAACTGCGCCGCCATTCGGAGGAGATCAAGCGGGCCACTACCCCCGCGAAGGACTCCGAGGCGCGGGCGATCGCCCAGCTTCGGCTCGAAGAGAGGGGGCGGAACGCGCGTATACGCCTGATCGCTTGGAACAGCCAGTTCGGGGAGCTCTGCCTGGCCGACGACGAGACAGATGAGGAGGGCGGCGGCGGCGGCGGCCCGTTCGGCCCTTGCGAGCCGGGCGGACACTGCCGTGATATTTGCCTCTCATTCTCGAGTAGCGGCACCGGGACGGGATGGCTGAGCACAACCGCCGGAGTGGTTTCAGCCAGGGCCGACCTGCTCCGCATCACGTTCGACGGCGGGCGAGTAGCGAGCTACCAGCTCGATGGGCCGCTCGTGCCTGGCTTCCGCAAATATCGCGTGTTCATGCTCGACCTCGGACGCGGCATCGAGACGCGGCTTGAGCTCTTCGAAGGCGACAAGCTGATAGCGGAGGAGAAGCGCTCGGACGCCGAAATCAGGCTCATGCGGTGCTCCAACAAGTATCCGGTCGATGACATGCCCATGACCCGCGAAGAAGCCGGGAAGTCCCCGCTCGCACTGTGCTTCGAGAAGGCGAGATCCGAGTAGGGTGACCCCGGTGCTCGGCGAAGTGCTGACGGCGATCGTGACGCCGTTCGACAAGGACGGCGCCGTCGACTACGCACGGTTCCGAGCGCTCGCGCGGCACGTGATCGAGAGCGGGGCGGACGGCCTCGTCGTCGCTGCGACGACCGGCGAAAGCCCGACGCTCACCGACGAGGAAAAGCTCCAGCTCTGGACCGTGGCCGTGGACGAGGTGGGGGAGAGGGCGACCGTGATCGCAAGCACCGGCACGTACTCGACCGCGCACTCGGTGCACCTCACCGAGCAGGCGCACGAGCTCGGCGTCGACGGGTTCCTCGTCGTCACGCCGTACTACAACAAGCCGTCGCCACGCGGCATCGTCGAGCACTTCAAGGCGATCGCCGCGGCCAGCGACAGGCCGGTCATCGTCTACAACATCCCTCAGCGGGTCGTCGTCAACATCGAGCCCGACACGATGGCCGAGCTGGCGGGCATCCCGACCGTGAAAGCGGTCAAGCAGGCGACCGAGGAGCTCGACCAGGCCCGGAGGATCGTCGACGAGACCGAGCTCGACCTCTACGCGGGCAGCGATCACCTCGTGTACCCGTTCCTCGAGCTCGGAGGCGTAGGCGGGGTCGTGGTGCACGGGAACCTCGTCCCAGGGCGCGTGAAGGAGATGATCGGCTTCTACAAGGAGGGCGACGTCGAGTCCGCGCACGCGATCGACGAAGAGCTCGCACCGCTCGTCGAGGCACTTGGCGTGACGATCAACCCGGTTCCGGTGAAGGCGGCGCTGAACCTGCTCGGCCACGAGGTCGGCGGGCTGCGCCTTCCGCTCGTGGAAGCGACCGACGACGAGGTCGAGGTCGTCCGGTCGGCGCTCGAGCGCGTCGGGCTGACCGCTCCTGTGCGCGCCTAGAGACCGCGCGCCGACTGTCGGCACGCGGTCTCGTCTAGCTAGAAACGTCGCAGTGGTTGCTTAAGGCCACTTGATGGCGCTGGGCGCAATACCCAGCAGACACGCCAGCAACCCGATCCTGTGAAGCCATTCATACCGCAGCAATGTGAGCTCCTTCGACGGATTTTGCTCGCCTCGGGGGACGAGGCTCGTCACAGGATGAAGATCAGCCGCGGCGGCTCCCTCCCTCTGACGGGTGAATTGTGCTCACCCTTTTGGGGTCCCCGCAAGTGATACTTCAGGCCATGTCTGTACTGCGGATCATCCCGCTGGGCGGCCTCGGCGAGGTCGGCAAGAACATGACGGTGTACGAACTGGGCGAGGAGCTCGTGGTCGTGGACGCCGGCCTGGCGTTCCCCCGGGACGAGCATCTCGGCGTCGATCTCGTCCTGCCGGACTTCTCGTATCTGCGCGAGCGGCGCATTCGTGCGGTGCTCCTGACGCATGCGCACGAGGACCACGTCGGCGCGCTCCCGTACCTCATGCGCGACGTCAAGGTGCCGGAGGTCTGGGGCACGAGGCTGACGCTCGGGCTCCTCCAGCCGAAGCTCGACGAGCACGGGCTGCTGCACGCGACGGAGCTCAAGGAAGCAGTGCCCGGCGAGCCTCCCGTCGAGATCGGCCCGTTCAAGGCCGAGTTCGTGCGCATGGCGCACTCGGTGCCGGACACGGTCGCGATCGTCCTCGAGGTCGGCGGCCTGCGGATCGTGCATACCGGCGACTACAAGCTCGACCACACGCCCGTCGACGGCCTGCGGACCGACGTGGGCATGCTGGCTGAGATCGGTAACCGCGGCGTCGACCTGATGCTCGGCGACTCGACGAACGCGGAGCGACCGGGAGTGACCGGCTCCGAGCGGCTCGTCGGCGAGGCGTTCCGGCAGATCATCCCCGTGCGCGAGGGGCGCGTACTCGTGGCGAGTTTCGCCTCGAACGTGCATCGCATGCAGCAGGCCGTCGACGTCGCTGTCGAGACCGGCCGCAAGGTCTGCGTGATCGGCCGCTCGATGCGCAAGAACCTCAACATCGCGCGCAACCTCGGCTACCTCGAGGCGCCCGACGACACGTTCATCCGCCCGCCCGAGCTCGATCAGCTCGCGCGGCACGAGGCGATGGTCCTCTGCACGGGTAGCCAGGGCGAGCCGATGTCGGCGCTGACGCGGATCGCGTACCGCGACCATCCTTCGGTCAGCGTCGAGCGCGGCGACACGGTCATCCTGTCCGCGAAGCCGGTGCCGGGGAACGAGCTCCGCGTCCACGACACGATCAACCGGCTCGCGAAGGCCGGCGCCGAAGTGCTGCACCAGGAGATTGCGCCCGTCCACGTGTCGGGCCACGGCAACTCGGAGGAGATCCGAACGATCCTCGGCCTCGTCCGCCCGAAGGCCGTGATGCCGGTCCACGGCGAGTTCCGGATGCTCGCAGCGCATGCTCAGCTCGCTCGCGACTCGGGTGTGCCGGCGGGCTCGATCGTGCTGGCCGAGAACGGGAGCGTGGTCGAACTGGACGAGCGCGGGCCGCGGATCGTGGACACCATCGAGACGGGCGTGACGTTCGTCGACGGGCTCGGAGTGGGGGACGTGCGCGACGTCGCGCTGCGCGATCGGCGGCACCTGTCCGAGCACGGCGTTCTGATCGTCGTCGCCACGGTCGGAGTGAACGCGCGCCTACCCGTGGCGGCGCCCGAGCTGATCGCGCGCGGGTTCGGCGAGACTGAGCCGCTCGTCGCCGAGATGCGGAGCGAGGCGGCGCAGGTGCTCGACCAGTGCCTCGAGCAGGACGTCACGGAGATCAAGCTCCTCCAGGAGCATCTCCACGACTCGCTGGCTCAGCTCATATACGACAGAACTGGGCGGCGGCCGATGATTCTCCCCGTCATCGTCGAGGTCTAAGCAGTCATAGTGAGGCAATGAGCACCTTGCGCGCAGAACCGGGTTGGGCCGAACTGTTGGTCGACTACGCGCCCGAGGGGACGACCGCACAGCGCCTCGTGGCGCAGCTCCGCGCGTGCCAGGTCTCGGCGCTGGCGTTCTGCCGGTTGCTGGAGCGCTGGGCTCGCGGCGAGGCGTCGCCGTCCACGGCGGGCGCTCGAGAGGCGGCGCTGCGACGGGCCGCGGAGCGAGCCGAGACGGCGCTCTCCGGGCTGGAGAGCCCACTCGGCCGGTACCTGCTCGAGCTCGAGGCCGACCAGGCGGAGGGACGCTCCTGGTACGGCGAGCCCGGACGTGCCGAGCTCGTCGAGTGGCAGCCGGTCCTGAGCCGCGCCGGAGTCCATGCGTCGCCGGTCCGCGTCGCGCAGGCGTACCTCGAGCTGGCCGTGCTCGTCCGCGCCCTGGAAGGTCTCGCGACCGCGGCGCGAATGCGCTCCGCCCCGGATCCGTCCGACCTCTGGGCGGGCCTCTTCGACCTGCGCGAGAACCTCCTCAACGGCGCGCTCGAAGATCTGAAAGCCCTGGCCGCTTAGGCCACGTCCCGGGACCAGGTCCCGAGACATGTCCCGTTCGGCGCCGCGAAGGGGATATGCCCTGCGCGTCGAATCGCGGCGCATGGCGCGGCGACGTACGAAACGCGTGCTCAAGCCTCGCGCGCCCTCGCGCGTGAGGAAGGCGAAGCGCGCGAAGACGAAGAAGCCCCGGGGGCACCAGCACCCCGAGCTGATCGGGCTCGGGCTCGTCGCATTCGGGCTCTTCCTCGCCTCCGTGCTCTGGGCCGGCTGGAACGGCGGGTACGTCGGCGGCTGGATCGGCGACGGGTTCGAGGCTCTCGTCGGAGGCCTGGCCTTCGTGCTGCCGCTCGCGCTCGTCATCGTCGGCGGCCTGATGGTCGGCCGCAGCGATCTCGTCGACGTCCGCCCGTTCAGAACGGGACTGTTCGTCTTCGCCCTCGGCCTGCTGCTGACGCTCGGAAGCGAGGGCGGGTACCTCGGCTCGGGGCTGAGCGACGCGCTCGGCTCCGCGTTGGGCAGCACGGGAGTCGCGATCGTCGGCGTCCTCTGCCTCCTGGCCGGTGCGCTCCTGCTGACCGGGGCGTCCGCCGGCGCGCTGCTCCGCCGTGGAGCAACGGCAGCCCGCCGCCCGCTTGAGCGCCCAGAGCGCGAGAAGTTCGAGCCGATCTCACCCGAGCTCATCTCCACTGCGCATGCCGCCGGGTCGGTCCCGCTCGTCGACGCCGCCTCCGACTACCCGGACGTGATCGGCCAGGCCGAGCCCGCGCCGCTGATCCCGTTCCCCGACCCGAACACCGAGGTGGCGCCCGAGCCCGACCACGAGAGCCTCTTCAACGCTTCCCCTGCCGTCGACGACTACAAGCTTCCAGACCGCAGCCTCCTGCGCACCTCGGGCACGAACGCCGCCGCGCCGGCCGAGGCGAGCGGCCAGGTCGCCAACGCGCTCGTGCAGGCCCTCGCCGACTTCGGCGTCCAGGCCTCGGTGATGGGCCAGATCGTCGGCCCGCGTGTCACCCGCTACGAGCTTCAGCTCGCTCCCGGCACCAAGATGTCCAAGGTCTCCGCGCTCAAGGACGACCTCTCCTACGCGCTCGCGACGACCGAGATCCGCATCCTCGCCCCGATCCCGGGCAAGCAGGCGGTCGGCGTCGAGGTCCCGAACCTCACCCCGAATCTCGTCACCCTCGGCGACATCTACGACGATCTCCCGCAGACCGCGAGCCCGGTCGCCGTCTGGCTGGGCAAGGACATCTCCGGAAACGCCGTCTGGACCGACCTCGCCCGCATGCCGCACATGCTGATCGCGGGCACGACCGGCTCGGGCAAATCCGGTTGCATCAACACGATCCTCACCTCGATCCTGCTTCGCTCGACCCCGGACGAGGTGCGGATGATCCTCATCGACCCCAAGCGGATCGAGCTCAGCTACTACGAGCAGATCCCGCACCTACTCGCGCCGGTCGTCTCCAGCCCGAAGGAGGCGACTGCGGTCCTCGCCAACGTGATCGCCGAGATGGAGCGCCGCTACGAGCGTCTCAGCGTCGTGCGGGCCCGCAACCTGCCCGAGGCGAACCGGGCCTTCCGCGAGCGCGGCGAGCAGCCGCTGCCGTACCTCCTCGTCGTCATCGACGAGCTCGCCGACCTGATGATGATCTCCCCCCAGGCGGTCGAGGACGCGATCATCCGCCTCGCCCAGAAGTCGCGCGCGGTCGGCATCCACCTCGTGCTCGCAACCCAGCGCCCGTCGGTCGACGTGATCACGGGCATGATCAAGGCGAACGTCCCGTCGCGGATCGCGTTCGCGGTCTCGAGCCAGACCGACTCGCGCGTGATCATCGACCAGGGAGGCGCCGAGAGCCTCCTCGGCCAGGGCGACATGCTCTTCAAGCCGCTCGGCACGTCGCGACTCCAGCGCGTTCAGGGCGCGTACGTCGGCGAGGAGGAGATCGCGCTGATCGTCGAGCAGTGCCGCGCCCAGCGCGACCAGGAGCTCGATCCATCTCTACTCGAGGCCCCGGAGCCGCCGCCCGAGGAGGCCGACGCAGACGGGGAGTTCGACCCGGACGAGGATCCGCTGCTCGACCGCGCGATCGAGGTCGTCGTCCAGGCCCAGACCGCTTCCACCTCCCTCCTCCAGCGCCGCCTTCGCGTCGGTTACACGCGCGCCGGACGCCTGATCGACATGCTCGAGCGGCGCGGCATCATCTCCGGCTACGAGGGCTCGAAGCCGAGACGAGTGCTCGTCGACGAGGCGCAGCTCGACCGGGTCCTCAGCTAGCCCGCTAGTCGTCTCCTCCGCGTCTCGTTTACCATCGCTCTCCCAGACCAAGACCGGAGGGCAAGGAGGAGCCTGTGGTGCGTAACAAATGGAGTTGGCCGCTCATAGCGGCCCTGTCGCTCGTGGTGGCGCTCGGTGCGGCGAGCTGCGGCGGCGGCGGCAACGACAACAACAACAACGCTAGCGCGACCACGACCAGTTCGAGCGACCACAGCGACGTCCTCGCTGCGCTCATCAGCGACATCGGCAAGTTCAACGACCGATCGTTCAACCAGTCCCAGCTCGAGGGCCTGAACCGGGCCAAGAGCGAGCTCGGCGTCCAGACGGACCCGCTGCAGTCGAACCAAGTGAGCGACTACATCCCGAACCTGACCGGCGCCGTCCGTAAGAACGCGGACATCATTATCTCGGCGGGCTTCCTGCTCGCGGACGCGACGAACAAGATCGCCAACAAGTTCCCGGACACGCACTTCGCGATCACCGACTACTCGGTCAACGTCCCGCCGTTCAAGAAGAACCCGAACGTCGAGGGCCTGACCTACGCAGCCAACGAGTCAGGCTGCCTCGTCGGCGACCTCGCCGCGAACATGGTCAAGAAGCAGGGCGGCAAGCAGGTGATCGGCGCGGTCGGCGGCCTCAAGATCCCGCCGGTCGACATCTGGATCGCCGGCTACCGGTTCTGCGCGAAGCGTGCGAACCCGAACATCAAGGTCTTGATCGGCTACTCGCAGGACTTCGTCGCGGCCGACAAGTGCAAGACGGTCGCCCAGAACCAGATCTCGCAGGGCGCCCAGGTGCTCTTCCAGGTCGCCGGCGGCTGCGGGCTCGGCACACTGAGCGCCGCCGACCAGGCTGGGATCTGGGGCATCGGCGTCGACAAGGACCAGTACAACGACGCGAAGCGCGTCCTGACGAGCGGCGTCAAGCGCGTAGACACCGGCGTCTTCGACACCGTGAAGCAGGTCGCCGACGGCAAGTTCCAAGGCGGAACCGACCTCAACTTCAACCTCGCGAACGGCGGCATGGACGTCGGGAAGATCAACCCGGCCGTCCCGCAGGACCTGATCGACAAGATGAACGAGCTCAAGCAAGAGATCATCGACGGGAAGGTGAAGGTCCCGGCGGCCCTCTAAACGACAGCCACCGCCTCGAGGCTCCTTAGAATCGCGCCAGTGGAGGCGGCACCGGTTCTCGAGATGCGGGGGATCACCAAGAGGTTCCCCGGCATCGTCGCCAACGATCGCGTGAACTTCGACCTCAGGCGAGGCGAGGTTCACGCGATCCTCGGCGAAAACGGCGCGGGCAAGTCGACCCTGATGAACGTCCTCTACGGCCTGTCCCAGCCGGACGAGGGGGAGATCAGGCTCAAGGGCGAGCCGGTGACGTTCTCGTCCGCGAAGGACGCGATCCGGAGCGGAATCGGGATGGTGCACCAGCACTTCATGCTGATCCCGGTGATGACGGTCGCCGAGAACATCGTCCTGGCCAACGAGCCGACGCGCGAGGGCGTGTTCTTCGACCGGGAGGCCGCCGAGCAGCGCGTGGCACAGCTTTCACGCTCGTACCACTTCGCAATCGACCCCGCGGCGAAGGTGCAGAACATCGGCGTCGGCCAGGAGCAGCGGGTCGAGATCCTGAAGGCGCTCTACCGCGCGGCGGACGTGTTGATCCTCGACGAGCCGACGGCAGTCCTGACCCCGCAGGAGGCGGGCGAGCTCTTCGAGATCCTGCGCACGCTCGTCCGCGAGGGCCTGTCCGTGATCTTCATCTCGCACAAGCTGAACGAGGTGCTCGAGATCGCGGACCGGATCACGGTTCTGCGGCGGGGCAAGACGATCGACACCGTTCCGCGCGAAGGCGCGACGGAAGCCGGGCTCGCGCGGATGATGGTGGGGCGGGACGTCCTCCTGCAGGTCGAGAAGACGCCTGCGGGCCCGGAGGGCGACGTGCTCCTTGAGGTCGACGACCTCCACGTGGTGGACGACCGAGGGCTCCCGGCCGTCAAGGGCGTCTCGCTCTCGGTGCGCGGGGGCGAGATCGTCGGCATCGCAGGCGTCGACGGCAACGGCCAGAGCGAGCTGATCGAGGCGCTCACGGGCCTGCGTAAACGGGAGAGTGGGCGCGTACTGATCGCCGGTCAGGAGGTCGAGCGGCCGAGCGCGCGCCGGATGCTCGACGCCGGCCTCGGGCACATCCCGGAGGACCGGCAGCGGCGGGGGCTCATCCTCGAGTTCACGATCGCCGAGAACATGCAGCTCCACGACTACTCGAGGTCGCCGATGGCGCGCTTCGGCTGGATTTTCCCGAGACGGTTCATCGAGCTGGCGCGGCGCCTGATCGAGGAGTTCGACATCCGCGGCGGCGGGCCGACCACGAAGGCGTCGTCACTCTCCGGCGGGAACCAGCAGAAGGTGGTGGCCGCGCGCGAGATCTCCCGCGACCCGAAGGTGCTCATTGCGGCGCAGCCGACCCGCGGGCTCGACGTGGGCGCGATCGAGTACCTGCACCGCCGGCTCGTCGAGGAGCGCGACGAGGGGCGCGCGATCCTGCTCGTGTCGCTCGAGCTCGACGAGATCCTGTCGCTCTCCGACCGCATACTCGTCATCTACGAAGGCGAGGTCGTCGGCGAGCACGGCGAGCAGGCGAGCGAGGAAGAGATCGGGATGGAGATGCTCGGTGCCAAACGAGAGGACGCTGCGTGAGCGAGGGCCTGGCCCCTACCCCGAAACCGCCCGAGCCCGACACGCCCCCGACCACGGTCGCAGGTCGGCTCGACCTCCTGCACCGCGCGGGCGGGATTTCGGTCCCGGTCGTGACCGCGGTGCTGGCGTTCGCGATCGGCGGCCTCGTCGTCCTCGCCACCGGCCACAACCCGCTCCTCGCGTACAGGGACATCATCCAGGGCGCGGGGCTCAACTGGCTCGCGCACCCGTGGGACGTCAACACGGCGCATACAGCGCCCTACAACCTCAGCCAGACGCTCCTTCAGACGACGACCCTGATCCTGACGGGCCTCGCGGTCGCGTTCGCTTTCCGCTGCGGGCTCTTCAACATCGGCGGCCAGGGCCAGTACTTCATGGGGCTCTTCGTCGCGAGCTGGGTCGGGACGAGCTTCGTCAACATGACCCGCCCGGCTCACATCCTGCTCGGCGTCGGCGCTGCCGCGCTCGCCGGGGCCGCCTGGGCCGCGATCGCCGGCTTCCTCAAGGCCGCGGTCGGCGCCCACGAGGTGATCACGACGATCATGCTCAACTGGATCGCGTACTGGATCGGGAGCTACCTCTTCCAGCAGGGCGGGCCGCTCCAGGGCCCGGAGAACAAGCCGCTTGACATCCCGATCTCCGCCGACATCGCTCACAGTGCGAAGCTGCCCGTGTTCTGGGGCGACGCCGATCTCCAGGGCCTGCACATCGGCTTCTTCGTCGCGATCGCCGCGCTGATCGTCTTCTGGGCGATCCTCAATCGGACGACGCTCGGCTAC
>Ga0307289_10001023_pt1 | contig 12010 bp, 9 predicted proteins | sample ER_DNA_143_FD_194483 | JGI IMG/M metagenome (GOLD analysis project Ga0307289, IMG submission 194483) | Bulk soil microbial communities from the East River watershed near Crested Butte, Colorado, United States - ER_DNA_143 | ecosystem: Environmental > Terrestrial > Soil > Floodplain | place: USA...
CTTCGGTAAATGGCTGACTTGATCGAAGTCGTGGGGCTGCGGAAGCGTTTCGGCGGGCTGCTCGCCGTGAACAGCGTCGACTTCACGATTCCGCAGGGCACGATCGTCAGCCTGATCGGCCCGAACGGCGCCGGCAAGACGACCTTCTTCAACATGCTGACGGGCGTCTACAAGCCGACCGCCGGCCGGATCATCTTCGACGGCGAGGACGTGACCGGCAAGCCTCCGCACGCAATCACCGAGCGCGGCGTCGGCCGTACGTTCCAGAACATCCGGCTCTTCCAGAACATGACCGCCCTCGAGAACGTGCTGGTCGGGATGCACTCGCGCCTCAAGGGAGGGATCCTGCGCAGCATCCTCCGCACTCCGGGCCTGAAGCGCGAAGAGCGGGCAGCCTTCGAACGGGCGCGCGAGCTGCTCCAGTTCTCCGGGCTGCTCAGGCGCGAGGACGAGGTCGCCCGCAATCTGCCCTACGGCGACCAGCGCCGGCTGGAGGTGGCGAGGGCGCTCGCGACGCAGCCGAAGCTGCTGCTGCTGGACGAGCCCACCGCGGGCATGAACCCGCAGGAGACCGCGGACTTCACTGCGTTCGTGGCGAAGCTCAAGGCCGAGGAGAAGCTGACGATCCTGATGATCGAGCACGACATGCGGGTCGTGATGGGCGTCTCCGATCGCGTGACCGTGCTCGACTACGGCGAGAAGATCGCCGAGGGCGCGCCGACCGAGGTGCAGCACGACCCCCGTGTGATCGAGGCTTACCTCGGGACCCAGGCGGTGGGGAAATGAGCGTAGGCTCGACGGAGCTCATCAGGGAGCGGAGGCGGCGGCTTTGCCGGCGCCGGGAGCGGGAATGAGCGAGCCCGCAGGGAATCGCCCCGGGGTCATCCTCGAGCTGGGCGACGTGCACACGTACTACGGCGCGATCCACGCGCTCAAGGGCATCTCGCTGGAGGTCCGCGAGGGCGAGATCGTGACCATGATCGGCGCGAACGGCGCGGGCAAGTCGACCACGCTGCGCTCGATCAACGGGCTCAACCATCCGCGCAAGGGCTCGATCTCGTTTCAGGGAAAGGACATCACGCAGGCGGCGCCCCACGACATCGTGAAGATGGGGATCGCGCAGTCGCCCGAGGGGCGGAAGCTCTTCCCGCGCATGAGCGTCTCCGAGAACCTCGACATGGGCGCCTTCCAGCGTGACGACCGCAAGGAGATCCGGGAGGACATGGACCGCGTCTACACGCTGTTCCCACGGCTCGCCGAGCGCAAGAGCCAGAAGGCGGGGACGATGTCAGGCGGCGAGCAGCAGATGTGCGCGATCGGGCGGGCGCTGATGGCCAGGCCGAAGCTGCTCCTCCTGGACGAGCCGTCGATGGGTCTCGCGCCGGTGCTCGTGGAACGCATCTTCGAGACGCTGATCGAGATCAACCAGCAGGGAACGCCGATCCTGCTCGTCGAGCAGAACGCCTTGATGGCCCTCGACATCGCGCAGCGCGGCTACGTGCTCGAGACCGGCCGCGTCGCGCTCGCGGACAACGCGAAGTCGCTCCGCGAGAACGAGCAGGTCCGCAAGACCTACCTCGGCGAGGACTAGGACGATTAGCCCGATCCCGTCCTGAGCGGGAAGTAGGGCGGCGAGAGCAGGAAGCCGATGCGGGCGTCGGGCCCGGTCACGCCGCGAACCAGCTCGAGCGCGGTCCCAAGGCTCCCGGTCGGAACGAAGCCGAGCTGGCGCGCGGCGACCGCGTCGCGGCAGCCCGCGACGATCACGGATCCGACGCGGGTGAGTGCGGGCGCGCACCCGGCCCAGTCGGCGAACGGCAGCAGCGGGTGGCACGTGCGGCCTTCGCGGTAGGCGGCGATCGCGCGAGGGTCGGAGGCAGCGGCTCTTTCCGCATGCCCGAGCTCCTCGGTCTCGCGCGGCCCGGTGCGGAGCGCCTGGAAGACCGCGCGGTAGGGCTGCTGCGTGGGATGGGCGAAGTGCCGGTGGAAGCGGTGGAGCAGGATCACCGTGCCGCCGTCGACGAGCGGGAAGCGGTCGCGCCAGAGCCGCAGCGCCAGGCCGAGGCCGAGGTATGCGGCGAGGAGGGGGTTCGGTCGCTCCCGCGGCAGGTGCGGGGTCGTACGCGGGATGCCGATGCAGATCGCGTCGAGCGGCTCGTCGAGGCTCGCCGAGCGCGCCTCGACCGCGCGCAGCAGCGCCTCGGCGTGGGCCACGGACGGGGCTGCCGCGAACGCCGCGACGGCGCCCAGCTCGCGGCGGATCGACCGGATCGTCCGGTCGCGCACGACGCCGGGCAGCAGCCGGAAGCCGTGGCGAAACGGCGAGCCGGCGATGCGCTCGGTTGCCTCGACTTCGTACGGGTAGCCGCGCGCCGCTCCTTGCAGCTGGGGCTGGTTCAGCACGAGCGACGCGCCGATCACCGGCACGCGCTCGGAGAGGCGGCGCTCGAGCTCGAGCGCGATCCGCCAGCCGAGCGAGGCGCCGGTCTCGAGCAGCGAGTAGGCGTTCGCCGCCCGAAGCGCCACGCTCCGCGCGGCGCCCAGGAGAAGGGCCGGGCCGCCGTGCAGCACCGTCTCCGCGGCGCTGACCGTGACGACGAGATCGGTTTCGAGGAGCGCGCGGTCGACGCTCAGTGGAACCGTGCCGACCTCTCCGAGCTCGACCGACTCGGGGTCCTCCGCGTCGTGGATCCGGACCGTGCCCGCGAACCGGCGTGCGAAGCCCGGCGACACGATCCCCAGGTGCTCGAGCGAGCGGCGGTCTGGGCGGCGCATCAACCCGGACGCGACGAGAAGGGTCTGGCGCTCGGCCGGAATCCCGGCTCGCGCCAGCTCCGCGGAGGCTGCCTCGAGCGCTTCCTGGCGCGGATCCTGCTGGGCGGCCGGGAGCGGCAGCGACGGCGGCTCGACCACGATCGTCGCGCGCCCGCCACGGGGAGCGAGCGCGGCCAGCGGCTGCCCGGCGAGCGGAAAGCGGAGCGCGTCGCGGACGGCGGCGCGCACGTCCGCGTTCGACTCCACCGGCGGCGGCGGCCTGAGAACGACGCCGTTCTTCGGCACGTCGACGACCACGAGGCTCGTGCCGGAGAGGAGGGGAACCCTCACGGAATCGAGCGATATACGCGCAGGAAGACCGGGCGGAAGCCTCGCTTAGGCCAGAAGCGCGAGGCCCAGAGGTTGGTCATCCGCCAGTCGGTCGTCATCACCGGGATCCCGTTCTCGTGGGCCCAGCGGATGACGTGTGCCGTCAGCGCGCGCCCGACTCCGCTTCCGCGCGCCTCGGGCTCGGTCGACGCCTGGGCGAGGTCGATGCTCTTCTCCGGCACGCGCAGGTCGGGCGGTCGTCGGTAGAGCAGGATGTGACCGACGATCCGGCCGTCACGCTCGGCGACGAAGAGCCCGTATTTGTCCTCGAGGCCCTCCTCGCGCCACTCGGCCAAGACCTCCTCCTGCGTCTGGAGCGGGATGTTCGAGAAGCTCGGCGACGGCTGCATCGCCGCGCCCATCTCGAGCTCGAGCCGGGCCGAGTCGTCGAAGTCGTCCTCGTCGCCCTGGCGGATCTCGACGCCCGCGACGAAGGGCTCCTCCGGCGCCGTCTCGCGCAGGGCGAGCACGGCCGAAGCGCCGAACGAGAGCCGGAACCAGGCGTCGACGAGCTCCCCGTCGTGCGAGGGGATGAAAGCGGCGTGCATCGCGTGGCCCTCCTCGACCCAGCGTTCTGCGGCCGCCGCGTAGAGATCGCGCATCGCCTCGCGCTCGTCCTCGATTGCCTGGCCCGCGATTCCGACCCGCATCCAGGTGATCTTCATGTTGGTCGTCGGTGCAGCGATCAGGTAGCCGTGACGCGAGAAGACCCCGGAGGCGCCCTCGGTTTGCCACTCGGCCTCGATCGCCGCGACCGGATCGTCGAGGTCGGGCAGGAGCGGCTCGGCCTTGCGGTGGCGGGCGTGGCGGGCCGCGAGCAAAGCAGCCGCGTCGGCCACGTGTTTGTCGGCAAATGGGACGATTTCGGTACGACTCACGCCGCGTAGACTCGCAGAGATGCCGAAGACGCTCACCGGTGCCGAGCTGCAGCTCGACGATGCGCCCGCCCGCGAATCGGATCTCTTCCTCGTCGACGGCAACAACCTGGCGTACCGCGCGTTCTTCGCGCTTCCAGAGGAGCTCGCGACGAGCGAAGGCTTCTCGACGAACGCGCTCCTCGGCTTCACGAACATGCTCTTCAAGCTGCTCGCGGACTACCGGCCGAAAGGCGTCGCGGTCGCCTGGGACACGCGGCCAGTTCACCGCACCGAGCTCCTCGAGACCTACAAGATCGAGCGCAAGCCGATGCCGGACCTGCTCCGCGAGCAGTTCCCGCACTTCCGTCCGATCGTCGAGGCCTTCGGCTACCGGAACCTCGAGTTCGAGGGTTGGGAGGCGGACGACGTGATCGCCACCCTCGCGCACCGCGCCGACGAGGCCGGGGTCAAGACATGCGTCGTCTCGACCGACCGCGACGCCTTCCAGCTCGTCTCCGAGAACGTCTGCCTGATGATGACCCCGCGCGGGGTCTCGGACGTCCACGTCTACACCCCCGAGCGCGTCGAGCTCCGGCTCGGGATCGCGCCCGAGAAGGTGCCGGACTTCATCGCTTTGAAGGGCGACCCGTCCGACAACATCCCGGGGATCCCGGGGATCGGGGACAAGACCGCCGGCCAGCTCGTCGCCCAGTACGGCTCGCTCGAGGACGTCCTCGAGCACGTGGACGAGCTCTCGCCCGCGCGCTCGAAGTCGATCCGCGAACACGCCGAACAGGCGCAGGGCGCGAAGGTGCTCGCGACGATGCGACGCGACCTCGAGCTCGACTGCGACCCCGCAGAGCTCGTGCTCTCGCCGCCGGACCGCTCGACCCTGAAGGAGATCTTTCGCAAATTCGAGTTCCGCAACCTGCTGAACCGGGTCGACGAGTTGGACGCCGCCGTCCCTGCCGCAGCGCCCCTGAAGAAGACCGGCGTCACCGTCCCGTGGCGCGAGGAGCTGGTGCCGCCACTCGACGAGCTCGCCGGGATCGCGGCCGACGACGGCCGGGTCGCCGTCGCGGTCGGGGAGGAGGTCGTCGTCTCCTCCCGGCCCGACCGCCTGGAGGGTGAGCTCGTCGCGCACGATGCCAAGTCGCTCGCCGTCGAGGCCGTCGACGACACGATGATCCTGGCGTACCTGATCGAGCCCGGCCGGGCCGGCTACGAGCTCGACGATCTGGCCGCCGAGTACGGCCTGGAGCTGATCCCAGAGCCTGAAGCCGAGGAGGAGACCGCCGCTCTCGTCCGGCAGGCGGCGGCCACGCTGCGCCTGCGCGAGCCCATGCTCGAGCGAGTCCGTGAGCGTGGGGCGGAGCCGCTCTACCGCGAGATCGAGCTGCCGCTGACCAAGGTGCTCGCCGCGATGGAGGCAGCCGGGGTCAAGGTCGACACGTACCGAATGGGCGAGATCACCGCGCGTCTCGCCGACCGCGTGGAGGAGCTCGAGGCCAAGGCCTACGAACTGGCAGGCGAAGAGTTCATACTCGGCTCGACCCAGCAGGTCGCCCGGATCCTGTTCGAGAAGCTCGAGCTCACCCCGGGCCGCAAGGGCAAGACCGGCTACTCGACCGACAGCCGGATCCTCCGCTCGATCCGCGGCGACCACGAGCTCGTCCCGGTGATCGAGGAGTGGCGCGAGTACTCGAAGCTGCTGAACACCTATCTCGGCCCGCTGCCGTCGTTGCTCGGCGAGGACGGACGCCTGCACACGACCTTCAACCAGACCGTCGCCGCCACGGGCCGACTTTCGACCACGAACCCGAACCTGCAGGCGATCCCGATTCGCACCGACCTGGGCCGCGAGATCCGCTCCGCCTTCGTGTCCGAGCCCGGTTGCAAGCTGATCTCGGCCGACTACTCCCAGGTCGAGCTGCGGATCCTCGCGCACGTCTCCGGCGAGCCGAAGCTGAAGGAGTCGTTCGCACGTGGCGAGGACATCCACACGACGACCGCAGCCGAGGTGCTGGGCAAGGACCCCACGACGCTGACGAAGGACGAGCGCAACGTCGCGAAGATGGTCAACTTCGGGATCATCTACGGGATCTCGTCGTTCGGGCTCTCGGAGAACCTGGAGATCCCGCGAGACGAGGCGCAGGCCTACATCGACGCCTATCTGGCCCGCTTCCCGCACGTGCAGGACTTCATCCAGCGGACGATCGAGCAGGCGGCGCGCGACGGCTACGTGACGACGCTCTTCGGCCGGCGCCGGCCCGTGCCGGAGATCCGCGCGTCGAACCGCCAGACGCGAGCGCTCGGCGAGCGGCTCGCCGTCAACTCGGTCATGCAGGGGACCGCCGCCGACGTCATCAAGAAGGCGATGGTCGTGATCCACGAGCGCCTCCGTGCCGAGGGCCGCTCGGCGAAGCTCGTCCTGCAGGTCCACGACGAGCTCCTGCTCGAGGCGCCAGAGGCCGAGGTGAGCGCGGTCAAGCAGCTCGTCCGCGACGAGATGTGCCGCGCCTTCGACCTCGATCCACCCCTCGAGGTCGACGTCGGCGCCGGCGACGACTGGAACGAGGCCAAGTAACCGAGCGAAGCCGCGGGGCGGCTTCAGGCAGAGCGGCTACTTCTTGGCCTTCTTGGCCGCCCGCTTCTCTTTCAGCGTCTTCTGAGCCGGCTTCTTCTCCATGCTCTTCTTCGAGTTCTTGTCCTTACTGGCCACGTTCCACCTCCTTGTGGGTTCCGGTAGAGCATCATGCGCGTCGCGGCTCTGCCGGACGCATCGTCGCGCTTCCATCTTCGTCGACTTCGACGACGTAACGTCCGGGGTCTGCGCCGCTGGTGAAGCGTTTCAGACCTCTCGGGCGTTTCGAGATGATCGCGTGGGTGCCCGTGCGGGTCTCGATCACGTAACCCTCTTCCACCTTTCGGTCGAGGAACGCATCGAGGGCATCGCTGCGTGTGCCTAGAGGATCGACCTCACCCACAACCGCGAGTATCGCAATTCCCCCGGCGCTCTCCATGCATCGGCGACCGTCCTGACTCAGAATGACGGCGTGCATCGGTCACGGCTGGCCCCGGTGCCGATCGCTGTGATAGCGAGCCTGGCGCTCGGCGGTTGCGGCAGCGACAAAGTGACGCTCCGCAGTTTCGCCGGCGGCTGGCAGGCTCACGCGCGCTCGCTCAGCATCACTCGGACCGGCGAGGGACACGAGTGGCTCACCTTGGGCCTCAGCGACTTCATCGTCGAGCTGCGTTTCCGTCTTTCACGGCCGATGGGAACGCCTCACGACGCAACGGCGACGGCAAGGGTCACCGCCGTTCGCATCGGGGACAGGAGCTTCTTCACGGCGGTGCGTCCCCCACCACGAGTGGGCGACTCCTTCAGGATTCGCCTTCGGGACGGCGTCATCACCGAGCTGCTCACTGGAGCGAACTACTGCGGCCGGGGCGTTGACTGGCCAGAGTCGGGCTGCGGAGCATAGGCCGGCGTTGTCAGCGTACGGCTCAGCCGTGGACGAGCAAGGCCATCTGACGTTCGCCTAAGGAAGGGCGGTCGGCGGGCGCAGCGCGACGACCTTCGCCGTCGCCTGTCGGCGGTCGAGCGCGCGGAGGAGCGCGGCGACGGAGTCCGGGTCGAACTGGGTGCCGGAGCCCTCTTCAAGCTCGCGCCGGGCAGCGTCTGGCCCGAGCGCCTCGCGGTAGGGCCGGTCTTCCGTCATCGCGCGGTAGGCGTCGCAGACGGCGACGATTCGGGCGCCGACCGGGATGGCGCGGCCGCTGAGCCCGTCGGGGTAACCGGTCCCGTCCCAGCGCTCGTGGTGGTGGCGGACGATCGGCAGGATCGCCTGCAGCGACTGGATCGGCCGGACGATCTGCTCGCCGACCTCCGGGTGGGTGCGCATGACCACCCACTCGGCCTCGTCGAGCGGGCCGGGCTTGTTCAGGATCGCCTCCGGGACGCGCACCTTGCCGATGTCGTGCAGAACCGCGCCCAGCTCGACGGTGCGGACGGCCTCGAGATCGAGCTCGAGCTCCGCGGCGACCGCGACAGCCAGGCGGACGACCTCTTCGGTGTGCTGGCTCGTCACCGCGTCCTTGGCCTCGAGCGCGTTCGAGAGAGAGGCGAGGGTCTCGCGGTAGAGACGCTGCGCGCGCTCCTCGTGCTCGAACGCGAAGAGCAAGGCCGCGATCTGGCTGCCGGCCAGCTCCGCGAGGTGCCGCTCGGAGGCGGAAAAGGCGCGTGGCCGCGAGTCGTAGATCTCGATCAGCCCCCACGGCTCGTCACCGACGACGAGTGGCACGAGGAGCACCGATTCCATCTGCATCTCACGGAGGACGAACACCTCGGCCGGATCTGCGCGCGGGTCGTCGCTCGAGATCCCCCACGGCACGCCCCTTTCGAGGACGGCCTCCGTGGCCGGATAGTCCGCGAGGTAGTAGCTCAGCCCGCGTGCGACCTGACGCTCGGCGCGCGCGTAGTCCGCGATCTCCCGCAGCAGTCCTTCCTCGAGCTGCGAGACCAGTGCCGCCTCGGCCCCGAGGAGCAAGGTGAGCTCCTTGCTCGCGGCCCGCAGCATCCGCTGCGAGACGCGCTCGGCCGAGACCGCGCGGGTGAAGGCGACGAGCTGCCCAAGGGGCTCTCTCGCGCCCGAGAGCGTGATCGGATGCGGCTTGGGCCTGGCGCTCATGCCGCGACCTCTATTCGCGTTCCGGATCGCTTCGCCTGGTACATCGCTTCGTCGGCGACGCGCAGGAGGGCCTCCGGCTCGTCGACGCTGCCGCTGGTGGCGACGCCGAAGCTCGCGCTCAGCCTGCGGACGAGCGGGTCGATGTTTGCAGCGACGGCGGCCACGATCCGCGACACGATCTCACGCGCCTGCAACGGCCCGGCGCCGTGGAGGAGCAGCGCAAACTCGTCGCCGCCCACCCGAAACGCGTTGTCCTGCTCGCGCACGAGCTCGGCGAGGAGCGTCGCGAACTGGGCGAGGACGCGGTCGCCGGCGGTGTGGCCGTACGCGTCGTTGATCTCCTTGAAGTTGTCGACGTCGAGAAAGACGAGCGCGAGCGGCTCGGTCCAGCCGGCCTCGACCGCCGCTCCGAGCTCGTGCAGGAGCGCGCGCCGGTTCAGCAGGCGCGTGAGCGGGTCGTGGTCGGCGAGGAAGCGTGTCTCCTCGAGCTGCGTCGCGACCGCGAGCGCCTCCATCGCCTGGTTGGCGAAGATCCGGAGCGCCTGCAGCACGGGCTCCTGCGGGATGAGGCGCGTGTGCGGCTCGTCGGCCCAGAGAACACCGCGAACCTCGCCCGCGGCGTCGCGAAGCGGAACGACCAGCCAGTGGTGGTTCCAGGCGTAGGGGCCGCGGCCGTTCAGGACGGACTCGTAGACGACCTGCGACGACCCGACGCGAGCCTCGGCTTCGTCGCCCGGCACGAGGTAGCAGCCGGCGATCTCGAACTCCGCGTCGAACAGGCGTGAGATCAGGCTGAGCTCGAGGGGCGCGGTCTCCGCGAGGCCGTCGCCCGCGGCAGCCGCCGGATGCAGCAGCCCCGTCGCGGGGTCGAGGAGCTCGATCATGACCTTCTCGAAGCCGAGCGCCGTCGAGATCCCCTCGCAGACCGAAGTGAGCATCGCCTCCGTCGAAACTGTCTGCGGGAGCTGCGACGAGAGGCGCAGCAGCTGCTCCAGGCCCGCCTGGTGGCGCTCCGAGCTCGCCCGTTCCTGTGCCGCCTCGAGCGCGAGCGCGGCGTGGGAGGCGAGGGCAACCGCGACTGCGAGCTTTTCGTCGTCCGGCCGCCTGCCGTCGATCGGGTCGCCGAACGACATGATCCCGACCATCTCGCCGTCCGCGCGCTCGAGCGGCACGAACACCTCGTCGTTCGGGTGCCAGCCGTCGGGCCCGTCGACCGTCGGCGCCGATTCCGGCACGAAGCGCTCGCCGGTGTCGTCCGACCAGTCGAAGGCGTCGTTCGGGATGAAGTAGGCGCCTGCGCGGATGAACTTGGGGTCGAGGAGCGGCTTCCAGCTCGCCCAGTCGTAGACCGAGCCGGACAGCGCCTCGCGCACGTCGTCGCTCCCGTAGACCGTCTCGACGTAGAAGTCATCCCACTGGGGCCGGTAGACGTTGAGGACGACGGTTCCGAAACCGAGCGTCTCCGCGACGACGCGCGCGATCGCGTCGAGCACCGAGGCCGGGTTGCCGCCCATGCGGACGGTGCGCGTGATCTCGAGGAGGGAGTGCAGAGACGACGCAAGATCGCCGGCCTCGACGTGTCGGGCAGGCATCCGCTTTTGGGTCAAATTCACATCAGTCATCGCCGCAGGCGCCCCCAGCCTTCGCGGCAGGGAGCCCTAGGTGAAGAATCGCGCTCGGGAGGGGCCTCACGCATCACCCGCCCGGGGGAGGCGCCCTCCTTCTCGTGGCGGCGAAAACGTGCTACAAGGGGTCGAGTGCGGCGCACGCTGCTGATAGGGGTCTCGGCGTTCGCGGTTGCCCTGGCGGCCGTCGCTGCCACGCGGTCCGCGACGCAGCCGACACGACAGGCGGACTGCAGGCAGTCGCTCGTGATCGTGCTCTTCTGGCCGAAGGGCCACAGCGCGATCGGCAGCGTCGGCATGGGCGCGAACCACAAGCCGCACCTGGAGATCTACAAGTACTCGAAGAACGGCTACCCGTCCAAGAACCTCCTCGTCGCGGGCAACGCGAACGGGGACTCGCACTTCTCGAAGGTCTGCAAGTTCGCGAGCGGGCCGGGCCCGTCGGGCGCGATCGGCAATCGAATCAAGCTCACGAAGGCGCGGGCGCTCAGCTGCCGGATCCCGACAGGCGGCTTCGAGCGGACGAGGCCGGTCAAGGGCGGACTGCAGATCGACCTCGGCTCTCCCCAGACGCGCGTCGTCTCGGCCAAGCTGCTCAAGCGGGGTTCCACGCTCGATTACGGCCGCGCGTGGTGCAACGTCGGAAAACCGCCTTCCTGAGCGGGCCGGCCAGAACCTCGCGGCTATACTGAGCGACCTTCCAATGGCCAACGAAACCATGGACCGAGAGGGCGCGCAGCTCGACGAAGCGGGCGTCTGGACGACGACCGAGGACGGCGAGCGCGTACCCGACTATGAATCGACCTTCCCCACGATCAACGAGGGCGAGGTCGTGCACGGCACTGTGGTCCGCGTCGACAAGGACGAGGTTCTCGTCGACATCGGCTACAAGTCCGAAGGCGTGATCCCGGTCGCCGAGCTCTCGATTCGGCGCTCCGTGAACCCGGCCGACGAGGTCACCCTCGGCGACGAGGTCGACGCGCTCGTCCTGACGAAGGAGGACGCCGAGGGCCGCCTGATCCTGTCGAAGAAGCGCGCCCGCTTCGAGATGGCCTGGAAGGCGATCGAGAACGCGGCCGAGTCGAAGGAGCCGGTCGACGGCAAGGTGATCGAGGTCGTCAAGGGCGGCCTGATCCTCGACCTCGGCGTGCGCGGCTTCCTGCCCGCGTCGCTGGTCGACATCCGCCGCGTCCAGGACCTCGACGAGTTCCTCGGCCAGGAGCTGCGCTGCCAGGTGATCGAGCTCAACCGCTCGCGCAACAACGTCGTGCTCTCGCGCCGCGCAGTGCTCGAGGACGAGCGCAAGGAGCAGCGACAGCAGATCCTCGACCGCCTCAACCCCGGCGACGTGGTCGACGGCCAGATCTCGAACATCGTCGATTTCGGCGCGTTCGTCGACCTCGACGGGATGGACGGCCTGATCCACATCTCCGAGCTCTCCTGGTCGCACGTCAACCACCCCTCCGAGGTGCTCGAGATCGGCCAGGACGTCAAGGTCAAGGTGCTCGACATCGACCGCGAGCGCCAGCGGATCTCGCTCGGGCTCAAGCAGACGCAGTCCGACCCATGGCAGCAGGTGCTCGAGACCTACAACGAGGGCGACACCGTCGAGGGCAAGGTCACGAAGGTCGTCACGTTCGGCGCCTTCGTCGAGATTCTCCCGGGCGTCGAAGGGCTCGTGCACATCTCGGAG
>Ga0307289_10001025_pt1 | contig 12006 bp, 14 predicted proteins | sample ER_DNA_143_FD_194483 | JGI IMG/M metagenome (GOLD analysis project Ga0307289, IMG submission 194483) | Bulk soil microbial communities from the East River watershed near Crested Butte, Colorado, United States - ER_DNA_143 | ecosystem: Environmental > Terrestrial > Soil > Floodplain | place...
CCCCGGACTCGGCGAGCATGCTGTTCTGGCTAGGCCGGCGATCCATCGACGGAGTGAGCGTTTGCTATCAAGACGCTTGGGAGACGGCACGGCCCACAGACCCAGGACTGACATTCACAGCGGAGAACCCGCTGGTGCGTGCGGGTGAAGTGGCAACAGCCGTATCCCGCCGCATTGACTACGTGCTCGTACGAGCCGGGCGGCATGGGGCGCTGTTGCAGGTGATGCACTGCGAGCGACTGCTTGATGGCCCGGTCGACAGCGTCTGGGCAAGCGACCACTACGGCGTCATCGCTGACTTGTCCCTGCCAGAGCACCCACCTGGTACGTGGACAAGTGGGTTCCGTGCTCAGGGACGTCGTGCGGCCACCACGATAAATCCCGCTGGTAGCCCAATTCCCGACTCGTTCTGGCGACGGGCATAATCCGCCGTCAACGCGGCCTCCACCTCTGCCCGAACTGTCTCGGGTTGGCCTTCCAGCAGCGCCTGCACCGGTCCGGCTGCCGTGGTCATCTTCGCCGCAGCAGCTGGATCGGGGGGCAGATACAGGGTTCGGTTGTCAACTGCAGTCTCGATATCGGCCCACCCAGCCGCGCCGAGCCGGTGGAGCATCGTCGTGGCGACCGTATAGGGAATGCCGAACAGTCCAGTGGCGTACAGGGTCGACCACACGGTCATGATCAATCGGCCACCAGGACGCGTCGCCTCAAACAGATTCCGGAACGCCGCAGGAGGATCAGCGAAGAACATCACCCCGAATCGGGAGATCACAGCGTCATAGGTCTTCGGCGGGAAGTCGTACGTCGCTGCGTCGCCGACGATCCACTCGATCTCGGGAGCCGTGATGCGCTGCCGGGCGGCGTTGATCATCGGCGCCGCAATGTCGATGCCGGTCACCGAACCGTCGGACCGGACCGCCTCCCACGCCTGGCCGGTGGTGGTCCAGAGCCGACTCCGACATCGAGTACGCGCTCGCCGGGCTGCAAGGACGCTCGCTCGAAAAGAGCATCTGAGACCGGTTGCAGCTGCCTCTCGCGCGCATCGGCGTTAGCCAACCAGCAGGCGGCTCGGTCCTCATTCCACACCGGCTGAGCACCCGATGCTGGGCTCTGACTGGAGTCGACATCAGACGTTCGGTCGCTCATGGTTCCTCCTCGATCGCGCCCTTCGTGGAACTATTCCAGTGCACCACGATGAGCGCGCGCCCACATGGCGCGCTCCCTCCGGCGAGAGTGCACTAACTGCCCATCCGCCGTCGCTCGGATGGGCGATTCGCGCACATTGATCATGGAAGACGGGCAAACGACCCGCGCGAGTTCTGTGCGTGCCAGTCTGGCCAAACGGACGCTCGCGCATGACAGTGTGACCGATCCCTTGCGCGGGTACTTCGCAAGCATGGCAGCACGCACCGGCGACGCCATCTGGGGTGAGCGAACGCCCTACGCGCCAGGCCAGGGGTGGCCCGTACGCGTAGATCTGCATCTGGTGGATGGATTAACGCCCGACGAAGTCGATGCCTGGACACCTTCCGCTTGCCTGCTCTGCAGCAATGGTTGCGGTCTCGACATCGCGGTCAAGGACGGCCGAATGGTCGGGGTACGTGGCCGCGCCGAGGATCGGGTCAATCACGGACGTCTCGGACCCAAGGGTTTGTACGGCTGGCAGGGCCAACTCCATGATCGACTAACTAGCCCCATGATCAGAAACGGCACTGATCTGGTCGAGGCCTCATGGGACGAAGCCATGAATCTGATCACCAGCCGGTCCAAGGAGCTACTGGACACGAAAGGTCCGCTCTCGCACGGCTTCTACACCTCCGGACAGCTGATGCTGGAGGAGTACTACACACTGGCGGTGATCGGCAAGGCCGGCATCGGCACTCCGCACATGGATGGCAACACGCGGCTGTGCACCGCGACGGCTGCCGCCTCGCTAAAGGAATCCTTCGGCGCGGATGGGCAGCCCGGCTCGTACGCCGACCTCGACGCCACTGAAGCCCTGTTCTGCTTCGGCCACAATGTGGCGGCAACCCAGACGGTGTTGTGGTCGAGGATCCTGGATCGACTGGCCGGCTCCAACCCGCCGCACCTGGTCGCGGTGGATCCGCGGCTGACCCCAGTCGCCCAGGCCGCCGAGATCCACCTCGCGCCCCGGCCCGGGACCAACGTCGCCCTGGTCAATGGGCTGCTACAGCAACTGATTGCCAATGACTGGGTTGATCATGCCTACGTCGACCAGCACACCAAAGGCTTCGATGCCCTGGCGGCCGTCGTCGCCAACTATCTGCCGGCCCGAGTCGCCGAAATCTGTGGTGTCGCGGCGCGAGATGTGCAGGCCGCTGCCGAAATCTTCGGCACGTCCTCGCAGGCCGTATCGACTGTTCTGCAGGGCTTCTATCAATCTCACCAAGCGACCGCTGCGGCGGTCGCTGTGAACAATCTGCATTTGCTACGCGGCATGCTGGGCCGACCTGGTGCCGGCATCTTGCAGATGAATGGCCAGCCAACCGCCCAGAACAACCGCGAGACCGGTGCCGACGGAGACCTGCCGGGCTTCCGCAACTGGGACAACGAGCAGCACGTCGCAGCGCTGGCAGAGCTATGGGATGTGGATCCGCTGGTGATTCCGCATTGGGCTGAGCCGACGCATGCCATGCAGATCTTCCGCTACGTCGAGCAGGGTTCGATCAACTTCTTATGGGTCGCCGGCACCAACCCAGCGGTGTCCCTGCCCGAGCTTGGCCGCATCCGTCGCATTCTCAATCAGGAATCGCTGTTCATGGTGGTCAGCGATGGCTATCTGACTGAAACGACGGCCTTCGCCGACGTCGTGCTGCCAGCTGCGCTGTGGGGTGAGAAGATCGGCAGCTATACCAATACCGACCGCACGGTGCATCTGTCGGAGCGGGCTGTTGCTCCGCCCGGCGAAGCACGGAGTGATCTTGATATCTGGCTGGATTACGCCCGCCGGATGGGTCTCACCGATCGCAGTGGCCGCCGGCTGCCGAACTGGGAGACAGCTGAGGAGGCGTTCAATGCCTGGCGCGAATGCTCGCGCGGACGGCCCTGTGACTACTCCGGGCTGAGCTACGACAAGCTACGCGGCGGCGTGGGGATTCAGTGGCCGTGTACCGACGACGCGCCGGACGGTACCGAGCGCCTTTATGTTGATCATCACTTCAGAACCGACGACGACCAGTGTGAGACCTACGGACATGATTTGGCGACAGGTGCCAGCGTCACCGCGACCGAGCACGCCGCCGTGCGCTTTGACGGGCGCGCCAGGCTCAAGGCCACGGACTGGGAACCGCCGCCTGAGGGTCCCGACGATGCCTACCCGATGCATCTGATGAGCGGCCGGACCGTCTATCACTTCCACACTCGAACCAAGACCGGCCGCGCGCCTGAACTGAACGCAGCGGCGCCTGAGCCGTGGGTCGAGCTGGCGCCGTCTGACGCCGCGGATCTCGGCGTGGCCGACGGGGATTTGGTACGCGTCGAGTCTCGGCGCGGAGCGGTCGAGTTGACCGCCCGCTGCGTCAGCAACCGGCCGGGAACGGTATTCCTGCCCTTCCACTACGGCGGCACCGACACTGCGGCCAATGAGCTGACTCCAACAAGTTGGGATCCCGTGTCCAAGCAACCGCAGTTCAAGGCTGGTGCCGCTCGGGTCGTACCGGCGGAAGGTGGTTGATCATGCATCTGTCGTCGTATCTGGGCCTATTGGAGACCGGCTGCGCAACCCTGTCGCGGTCCTATCGCCAGGTCGCCAACGGTCATGCCGACGAGCCGGACGTAAGGCGGCTCTGTGAGCAATTCGCGGCCCAGTGTGATCATCAAGAAGAGCTGTTGCAGCCCTTCACGGCGCGGTACGGGTCGCACCCATCCGGCGAGCCGGAACGGCTGCATGCCGATGGGCTGGCTGAGACGCGGAGCGGCGGCCTCGGACTGCTGCGTGATCTTCATGATCTTTATCTGCTGGCCAGCTACCTGGACATGGCCTGGATGCTGGTCGGCCAGGCCGCTAAGGGTGCCCGGGACCAGGAGCTGATTCGTGCGGTCAGTGAGTGTGCCGAGCAGACGCAACTGCAGCAGAAGTGGCTGGCAACCCGGCTCAAGACGGCCGCGCCGCAGGCCCTGCTGGTAGCCGATTAAGCCGTCCAGACCCGAACGGTTTCGATCGACGCGGAGCTGGCTATGCAATGAATGCACAGTCGAGCTCAAGGAGGGGGACCATGCCGGCAGATGTCGTCGAGTTGATCAAGAATGACCATCGCGAGGTGGAACGGTTATTCGATCTGATGAAGCAGCACCCAGCAACCCGAGGCCTCAACTTTCCCGTCCTGAGCGCCTTGTTGATTGCGCATTCGCGCGCCGAGGAGTCCGAGGTATATCCAGTTGCCAAGGACGAGGCCGGTGAGACCGAGGAGGTCGCGCACAGCCAAGGCGAGCATGCCGAAGCCGAGCACATGCTCGAAGAGATGGCCGCAATGGACCCGGAGTCGGCCGAATTCGATACGGCGCTCGATGAGTTGATCAAAGCGGTCAGCCATCACGTCGAGGAAGAGGAGAGCAAGGTGCTCCCCGGCATCAAACAGCGGCTGAGCGACTCGCGCCGGGCCGAGCTCGGTGAGGCGTTCGTCACCGCGCGTACCGAGCACCTCGGTGAGCGGCCTGGCCATGCGACGCGCGAGGAGCTGCAGCAAGCAGCCCGTAACGCTGGGCTCACTGGCACGAGTAACAGCTCGAAGGAGGAGATCAAAGAAGAACTCCTGGAGCATGCGGAGCAAAGCGGCGAGTAGCAGCCGAGGAGGCAATCATGAGTGAAATGTCGAGAGCGCAGGGACAGGCTCACCAAGACCCGAATCCAACAGATGACATGGTGCCGCCCGCGGCGCAGGTGCCGGATTCTTACGTTGAGCAGTTCGGCCCACGGGATAGCGGCGCTGAGGACGTCGGCCCGCAAGACGGCGGTGCTGAGGATGTCAGGCCAGAAGACAGTGGCGCTGAGGACGTCGGGCCACAGGACTTCGGCGCGGAAGACGTGAATTCTCAAGACCTTGACGATTCTCAGCCTGCTGGAGAGCCCTTGCCAACGGCCGCCAACAGTGGCGGCGAGGACAGTGGATTACCGGCGCAATCATCGTCAGATCCCATGCCTGACATCGCGGGGGAAGGCTGGCCCAACAGCCGTAATGCGATAAGACAGCAGTAGTAGACGCAATAGCGGAGCGGTCGCACTGCGCTGTCAGGCCGTGCCTTGAACGCGGCGGGTTTGCCGAAGGAGGCTTCAGCAATGGTGCTCGAGATCACCGGCCCCCCGATCTTGGTCGTGATGGGAGTCGCAGGTACCGGCAAGTCAACGTTGGCGGGCCTGCTCGCCGAGCGTCTCAACTGGGAGTTGCAGGAAGGAGACGATCTGCATCCGCCCGCGAATGTCGCAAAGATGTCCGCAGGCATTCCACTCGACGATCAAGATCGCTGGCCATGGCTGGACGCAATAGCTGCTTGGATCGCGAGCAAGCGGGAACGCGGAGAACCGGGACTCGTCACCTGCTCCGCTCTGAAACGCAGCTATCGTGATCGGCTCCGGGGACCAAATGTGATCTTCGTCTTCATCAACGGACCGCGAGCGGTGATCGAGGCTCGGATTGCGAGCCGGAAAGACCACTACATGCCGCCCGCACTGCTCGACTCGCAGCTGGCGACGTTAGAGCCGCCGACTTCGGATGAGAATGTGCTGCAGGTCGATCTTTCGGCCGAGCCGCAGGAGGAAGTAGCCGAGGTGCTGCGTTCGCTGGAGGGCCGCATCGGCTCCTAGGTACGGCCGCGTTCGGTTGCGACCTGGACGCGTACGGCCGGCACGACTTCCTCGGCGAAAAGTGCAAGCTGGTCATCGCCCTCCCCCCAGAACAAGAACGTGTCGAAGCCGTAACCGACTGCGAGGTCGGTGAGCTCGTCGATCCACTGGTCGATTGGGCCGCGCAACAGGCCGAGGCGCGCTCCGTCGGTGATGTGGCCATTGACGTTCAAGACCCGTCGGATGTCTGCCGGCTCGCGGCCAGCAGCAGTCGCGGCGTCATCAATGCGAGCCGCGCCCTCACTGAGGAAGGTCGTGTCACCACGAAGGGAAGGCACCCACCCATCGGAAACCCGTCCGGCAAGACGCAGCGCGCGCGGACCGTACACGCCGAGCCAGATACCGATGGGATGCACCGGTACCGGCCCAGACTGCGCACCGGCGAGACGGTAATGCGCGCCATCGAAGCGCAAATTGCGCTCGCCACTCCAGATCAGCCGAATGACCTGGATCGCCTCCTCGAGGGCGGCAAGCGCGTCGCGCGGCTCACGTCGCGGCCCGCCGTACGCCTCAATCGCATCCCAGAAGCTGCCGGCACCGAGGGCAAGCTCGAACCGCCCACCGCTGAGCACGTCAAGGCTGGCTGCCGCCTTTCCCAGCACGGCTGGCGGGCGTAGCGGAAGATTCGCCACGTCGGGGAAGAAGCCGACTCGGGTGGTTGCGGCCGCAATCGCGCCCATCAAGGTCCAGGTGTCAACGAAGCGCCGCTGGTACGGATGATCTTGAATGCCGATCCAGTCCAGGCCGCGCTCCTCGATGTCGCGGGCAGTGTCAAGCAGTGGATCGGCAGCGTTGGGGATAAGGAAGTATCCGAACGTCAGGTCGCGGCCGTAGTCGGGCACCCTGACACGCTATCCCGCGGACCAGGCGGAGGTCGCGGTCCCGCCGGGTTGCAGACTGTTAGCAGCTAAGAACCGCCCACACAGGAGACGACGCCATGGGACTGCTGCAAACGGTCCGCGCGGCGCTGCAGCGCGTACGCGGAGGGCCGGCGGTGCAGTGCACGCATCTTGATCAAATTCGTGACGTCACCCCGTTGACGTCGGGCTGCCGGGAGTGCTTGGAGCTCGGCGACACCTGGGTGCACCTGCGGATGTGCATGACCGATGGTCAGGTCAGATGCTGCGACTCCTCGAAGAACAAGCACGCCAGCCGGCACGCGCATGATCATGCGCCTGAACATCAGATCGTGCAATCGTTGGAGCCGGGTGAGGACTGGCTGTGGTGCTACACCGACGAACTGATGGTCTCAGCCCCGCGTCGCGAGGTGTAGTGCAGCGTCAGAATCCACCCAGCTCCAGCTACTGCGACTGCCGCCGCCACTCCAAAGGCAAAGGGGATACCGCTGGCCTGGGCCGCAAACCCCAGTAGCATCGGGCCGCCACCCATAGCAAGATCAAGAAACACACTTGCGGTGCCGGAAGCCGCGCCACGTTCATCTGGCCGTGCAGTCGCGAAGATCGCGGAGAAGAACGCCGGCGTGCTCAGTGTGATGCCTAGTGCGAACACCGCTGCGCCGAGCACCATCCCGAGCGGTGTGGTCCAGAGCGCCATGATCATCAAGCCGCCGCTAATGATCACGAGTGCGACAGCGCCGAGCAGCAGCGGCCGGAATCGATCGAGAACCCGAGCAAGCAGCAGCCTGCCAGTCACCACGATGATCCCGTAGACGAACAAGGGCGTACTCACCGGCATGAGGCCGACCGCGTCGGCCTGCAAGGAGCCGAAGGCAAACAGCGCACCCATGGCCACCACGGACGCAAAGAAGCCCAGGGCTGCAGGGACCGCCTTCCAATGGATCACCCGCATCCGACCGGCCGTAGCCGGCGCGCCCTTTCGGAGATCTCGGATGCCGGCGGCTACCAGGGCCGCGATCACCGACAGCGTCGCGGCGCCATACCAGGCCGCCCTAAACCCGCCTGTTCGCACCAACAACTCCGCTAGTGGCGGACCGAATGCAAGGCCCAAATAGAGGCCGAGAGAGTTGTAGCTCGTCGCCTCACCCATCCTGTTCGGCGGCGCCAAGTCGGCCAGTGCAGCAATTGAGGCGACGAAGAAGGCTGCTTCAGCAACGCCGAGCAGCAGGCGCAGTACAACGACGAGCCCCAGGTTGCCGGCGTACGCGGTGCCGAGCATTCCCACTGCACTGATCAGCGCGCCGCCAACCAGTAACGGACGTCGCCCTCTGGTGTCGGCCAGCCGACCGGCGATGGGTCGGAGGAGCAGCGCGGAGACCGCGAAGGCTCCGAATGCGAGCCCGGCACCCGACTTGTCGGAGCCGACCGGCCCCGTCACCCAGAGCGGCAGGGTGTAGATCGCGACGCCGGTGGAGGTGAAGTATGCGACGTCAGCAAGCGTCAGCCGGATGAAAGCGGGTGTGAGCAGCCGTTCGCGGGTGGATTCTGCTCCGGACTGGCGCACATCAGCATTCTGAGCGCGGATGATCTTTTTCGGCATGGGCAGAACTACCCAATCTGATCAAGCAGGCCGTGCTGCATCGCGAACATGGCCGCTCCAGCGCGGGTCGAGACGCCGATCTTGAGATAGATGTCTTGAACGTGGTGCTCGACCGTACGCCGAGACAACACCAGCCGCTCCGCGATCTCGGCATTGGACAGGCCGCGGGAGACCAATCGAAGTACCTCCACCTGGCGTTCCGTCAGGTCCGCCGGGCGGCTGCGCCGAACCGCTCGACGGCGGCCGATGGCCTCGATGACCGCACTCACAGCATCTGCATCAAGCCGTCCAGCCCGTGCCTCCGCCTCGAGGCGATCAACGGCACGCGCCACAGCGATGGCTCGGCGGTGTGGGCGATCTTCGATCATGCGGCGGTACGCGTCGGCACAAGCGAGGACGCGGGACGACATCGACAGTTGGGCTGCGGTGGAGCCTCGGTGATATCCGGTGCCATCACAACGTTCGTGGTGCTGGCCGGCGAGTGTTGCCAGCGAGGCGAGCGGAGGGATGCGAGCGAGGATGCGTTCGCTGTGGTACGCGTGCAGTCGCGCTTGGTCGCGCTCAGCCCCGCTCAGGGGGCCGGGCTTGTCCCAGATCGCAGTCGAGACGCCGACTCTTCCAAGATCATGCAAATATCCCGCGATCCGTAACGTCTCCATCTCATCACGCAAACCCAACGTCCCCGCCGCACCGGCTGCAAGATCACCAACCGCCGCAGAATGTCCATGAAACCAAGGACTCTTGAGGTCCACCAGATTGCCGAAGGTACGCGCCACGCCGGCCATCTCGTTGTCCTCGACCCGGCGCAGCGGGGTTGGCTCGGCTTGGAGCACGGCCTGGTAGGCGTCCACCTCCTCCAACTCGCCAAGCAGTTCCTCCGCTCGCTCGAGCAAGAGACCGGCGATGTGCGGATCCAGCTGGGTGCCAGCGCGCCGCCGAACCTCCGCGACGGCGACCTCGGCCGTGGCATGTGATGTGAACATCACCGCCGTCAAGGAGACCTGCATGATCCGGGCGGCGAGCGGGATCGCCTCACCCGCCGTGTTCGGGAAGCCCTTGCCGTTCCACAGCGCAAACATGTGCGACAGGGCCGCCTGGACTGGCTCCGGAAGTCCGAGCCCTTGCGAAGCGCTGCGAGCCACTTCGCAGGTCGCTGTCTTGCCCTCGGACTCCATTCGCCGTGAGGTGACGACGGTGGTCGCGAGCACCCGGGCCTTTGACCGGCCGGTCGCCATGGCAACTCCGGGAAGCCAGACGCGCCACATGTCTGCGGGCTCGCCCGAGCTGCTGAGGAAGTTCACCCGCGTGGTGACAACGTCGTCGCCCCACACCCGGGCGACTTCGTGCGCGTACGCGGTGCAGCCGAGATGCTGCAGCAACGCGGTATAGAGCACGTCGCTGATCTCGGCATCCGAGCAGCCCATGATTCGGGCTAGCCGGGTTGCCACCAAGCAGCGCTTCAGCGACTCCTCCAGAGGTGATCCTGTGCCAATGTCAGTGACCAGCGAGAGCCCGCCCAGCAGCTCCAGCATCCGGAACACGCGTTCAGCATCGCATAGGTTTTCTGGTGACCTCGAGCCCATTTTCGCGGCTGTGGCGCGAACCGCGGTTGGCTACCGTCGAAGGATGATGTCGCCGCGGACTGTAGGAGGAGACGCCTCAGATGGCAACGATGCTTCGACGGTCCGTACTCTGATCACTGGAATGTCGGCTGTTGGAAAGTCGAGTGTGATCAGCGAATTGATCAAGCTCCGGTACCGCGCGATAGACCTGGACACCGACGAGTGGTCACAGCTCGTACCCGATGACTCGGTTTATGCAGATCCCACGACACTGGCGCCAATGGACTGGAGATGGCGTGAGCAGGAAGTTCACGCCCTCCTGACGGGAGCCGTCGAGGACACGCTGTTCGTGGCCGGGACATCCACCAATCAGTCTCGGCTCTATCCGCTCTTAGACCATGTCGTGCTGCTGATGATTCCCACAGCCGTCGCAATCGATCGCCTGGCCAATCGGACGACCAATGCCTACGGACAGGACCCAGCCGAGCTGCGCCGCGAACTTCAACTACGCACAGTTGTCGAGCCACTGCTGCGTCGCTCCGCGTGCTTAGAGATCGATACGTCGAGGCACCCGGTCGCGAGCGTCAGTGCCGTGATCACAAACCACGTAGCGGCGGGACACTCAGGTTAAAGCCGGCGTACCCGACCACTCTGAGTATCTGCGGCGGTCGAGACCAACCCGATGATCAGCTTGGCGGCCTCGGCATCGCTGAGACCCTCGCGGGCGAGCGACTGCCAGGTTTCAAACGCGACGGCGTGGGCGATCGCCGCTCGACGCAGCCGGAACCGACGCGGCCAAGCGGAGTCGAGGATCTCTGCGACGGTCCTGGGATAGGACTCGATCCCGTGGCGTATGGGGGATGGCAGCACAGCCAGATCTCGGAGCAGGTTGGCCCGCATTGATTCAGCCGATCGGTACCAGCCGTATAGGGCTGGCAGTGCCGACCTGAGCCGATCGTACGGATCGGGAACGGTCGCCCACTGCTCAGGATTAGGTGCCGGGTTGGCGCTCCGCCACTCGGCGCTGCACGCCTTGAGAAGCGTCTCGTCGTTGGGGAAGTGCCGATAGAGCGTCGCCCGGGTGACGCCGGCCCGCTCGGCAACAGCACTCATCGTGGTTGCAGCCGGACCGATGCTGCCATGGAGGTCAATCGCGGCCTGGGTGATGCGCGCGCGAGTGCGCTCCATGGCGTCGGCTCGCACTCCCAACTGATAGGACCTGTGCGATTTCGCAATACGGCTCTGTTCAACCATTGACAGTCTGCGTTCGGTAAGTGATCATCTGAAATGAGAATACAGTAGTGACTCGCGAAAATAGGGAGGTTCAGATGTCTGCCGGTGCACCGCGCGCTCGGCTCGCTGTCGTTTCGCCGGACAGTCGAGAGGTCACTCTGGTCCCGGGCTTCACCGCGACCGTCAAGCTCGCCGCTTCGGAGACCGGTGGGATCTCCATCGTCGAGCACACTTTTGACCCGGGCGTACTCATCCCGCCTCATCGCCACACCAAGGAAGACGAGATCTCCTGCGTGACCTCCGGGAAGATCGGATTCCGATCCGACGGCCGCGAGGTCTCGCTCGGCGCGGGGGGTTACATCGTCAAGCCTCGGGGTGAACTGCACTCGATGTGGAATGCCGGTGACGAGCCAGCGCGCATGATCGAGATCATCAGCCCGGCGGGATTCGAGAAGTACTTCATGGAGCTGGCCGAGGCGACCGCAGCCGCCGGCGGCGTACGGCCGGATCCGTCAGTCACAGCGCCGATCGCCGAGCGCTTCGGCCTGTCCTTCGATTTCACCGAGGTGCCCGACCTCGTTGCTCGTCATAGGCTGCGATCGCCGCGCTAGCGGCACGCGTTCCAGTCGCTGCGAGGGCCCTTTGACGGCTGAGCGGCGAAACGCATCAGTTCCAGCCGGCGCCGAGGGTCGTCTCCACGGTTGTGCGGCGAAACGCATCCTCCGGGCCAGCACAGCTGCCTGCCGCAAGCGAGCAGACGCGGGACGACAAGAATGCTGCATATGGCGACGGAACGCTGGACCGCGTACTGGACGATGGCTCCGCGGCACGGTGTGCTCCGAACAGAATCGGCTCGCGCGCCGCGAGCCGATGAGGCGCTGGTACGGACCATCT
>Ga0307289_10001027_pt1 | contig 11990 bp, 6 predicted proteins | sample ER_DNA_143_FD_194483 | JGI IMG/M metagenome (GOLD analysis project Ga0307289, IMG submission 194483) | Bulk soil microbial communities from the East River watershed near Crested Butte, Colorado, United States - ER_DNA_143 | ecosystem: Environmental > Terrestrial > Soil > Floodplain | place: USA...
CCCTCTTCCGGAGTGCCGGGCGGCTCGACCGGCGTCGTACCGTCATACGGAGACGGCGACGTCGGCTCCTGGGAACAGCTCGTTGCGTCCGAACACGAAGGCGCCGTTGGCCATGACCCTGAAGCTGAATGGGTATTCGACGGCCCAGTTCGGCAAGTGCCATGAAGTGCCGGTCTGGCAGTCTTCGCCGCTGGGCCCGTTTGATGCCTGGCCCTCCGGTCGTGGTGGATTCGAGACGTTCTACGGCTTCATCGGTGGCGAGAACAATCAGTGGGATCCCGCGCTCTATGACGGTACGACGCCGGTCGAGCCGCCCGGCACTCCGGAAGAGGGTTATCACCTGACCGAGGATCTGGCCGACCGGGCGATTAGCTGGGTGCATCAGCAGAAGGCCTTGATGCCCGACAAGCCGTTCTTTGTGTATTTCGCGCCCGGTGCAACGCACGCTCCCCATCACGTACCGAAGGACTGGGCCGATCGCTACAAGGGCGAGTTCGACGACGGCTGGGACGTGCAGCGGGAGCGTACGTTCAGGCGGCAAAAGGAACTGGGGATCATTCCGGCGGACGCCGAGCTCACCGCTCGGCACACCGAGATCACGGCGTGGGATGACATGCCCGAGGAGCTCAAGCCGGTGCTAGCGCGCCAGATGGAGGTGTACGCCGGCTTCTTGGAGCACACCGACTATCACGTCGGCCGGCTAATCGATGCCATCGAGGATCTCGGGATCCTCGAGAACACGATCATCTACTACATCATCGGCGACAACGGCGCATCTGCCGAAGGAACCCTCAACGGCGCATTCAACGAGATGGCCAACTTCAACGGCATGGCCGCGCTCGAGACTCCGGAGTTCATGCTGAGCAAGGTGGAGGAGTTCGGCTCACCGAGCTCCTACAACCACTACTCGGTGGGCTGGGCCTGGGCGATGAACGCACCGTTCCAGTGGACCAAGCAGGTCGCCTCGCACTGGGGCGGCACCCGTAACGGGACGATCGTGCACTGGCCGAATGGGATCGAGCAGGCCGGCGGCCTGCGCTCGCAGTTCACCCATGTGATTGACGTTGCGCCGACGATCTTGGAGGCAGCAGGGTTGCCCGAACCCACGATGGTCAACGGCGTCCAGCAGTCGCCCATGGAGGGCTCGAGCATGTTGTACAGCTTCAACCAAGCGGATGCCCCGGAGCGCCACGACCTGCAGTATTTCGAAATGTTCGCCAACCGCGGCATCTACCACAAAGGCTGGAGCGCGGTGACGAAGCACCGTACGCCATGGGTCATGGTCGGCGGCAAGATGCCGGCATTCGACGACGACGTTTGGGAACTCTATGACGGCACCACCGACTACAGCCAGGCTCACGACCTGGTGTCTGAGCGCCCTGAGATGCTCGCCAAGCTGCAGCGACTCTGGCTGATCGAGGCTACGAAGTACAACGTGCTGCCTATGGACGACCGCACCTCGGAACGCATCGAGCCGACGATGGCGGGACGACCGACTCTGATCCGCGGGGACTCACAGCAGTTCTTCCCGGGCATGGGGCGGCTGTCGGAGAACAGCGTGGTGAGCATCAAGAACAGGTCGTTCTCGGTCACGGCAGAAGTCGTCGTATCCGGTCGCGGCGCGGAAGGTGTGATCATCGCGCAGGGCGGCCGGTTCGGCGGGTGGTCGGTCTATGCCAAGAACGGGAAGGCCAAGTTCGTCTACAACGTGCTCGGCATCCAGGAGTTCATGATCGAGTCCAGCATGCCGATCCCCGAGGGCACACACCAAGTCCGCATGGAGTTCGCGTACGACGGCGGCGGACTGGCCAAGGGCGGCAACGTCACCCTGTATTACGACGGCACAGAGGTCGGTGCGGGCCGTGTTGCAGCGACCCAACCGATGATCTTCTCCGCCGATGAGACAACCGACATTGGCTACGAGTCCGGTACCACGGTTACGTCCGACTACACCGCGCGTGACAGCCGGTTCACGGGCAAGATTAACTGGGTGCAGCTCGATCTAGGCAAAGATGATCATGATCACTTCATTGATCCCGAGGAACGGCTCCGGATTGCCCTGTCGCGGCAGTAGCGTCTAAGAGATCCGTTTATTCATGGCGTTAGCGACCGCCCGTTACTGCGGTGAGTCGGCACGCTTCCGCCCAGGCAGCATCGTTGACCCCGAAAACGGATGCTTCCTTGCCGGTCCACGCCGCGCAGACCTCGATCGATTCGACGAGCATCCTGCGCAACATGACATCTGGATCCGGAATCAGTGCATGTGCGACACCGTCGACCGCAAAACGGACAGCATGTGGTGCTGCCCGCCGACTGAAACCTACTAGTCGGGGATGGACGTTAGTGGCGGTGAAGCGGTGAGCCCATTCGGTCGCTTCGGGTACTGCATCCAGTACGCGCGCACTGTCTGGAGAGAGACTGTCCGCCTGACGCCCATCGAGTTGCGCCAACACCCTTTCGCAGACCAGGACCGAGACAGCGAGAACCCGCTGTCGATCAGCTGCTGCGACCGGCAGCGCGATCGTTGCGCAGCGGAGGGTGATCAAGGCATCGATGTGCAGGTCGTCGCCGGTCAGCCCGATCACAGATGGAATCAATTCGGCAAGGTGGTGGCGCCCCTGGTCAGACGTGTGGTCGTTGACCAGACGCGCGACGCATGCCAGCACCGAGTGCGTGCACGCCGGGTGATCGCTCCATCGCTCACCGGCAAGGTAGGACGCCAACTCCATGAAACATGCGCCCTTATGGGGGTTGCGGTGCTTTCCTCGCGAGAGCACCGGCAGCATGTCGGGCGAGTGCGACTGGGCCTTCGACATGGCGAATCTCCTAGGACGATCAGAAGTGACACGACCAGTCTGCGCCCATCCGGCCTCCGGCCGCTAGCGTGCACCCCCAGGGGCGGACAGTTCTGGGCGTGAGCCAGCAGCGTTCGATCACCAACGCTTAAGTCGCTGTCGATCAAGATCCGCGAGTCGTTCGGGCACCTGTCATGAGCCCCCCGTCGACGGGAAGAGTGTGTCCGGTGATCCAGGCGGCATCGGCTGAGGCGAGGAAGGCGACTGCGGCAGCGACGTCCTCGGGTTCGCCGACGCGTCCGAGCGGATAGAGGTGGCGGAAGCGATCGGCGCCACCCTCTTGCCCTTCCCAGTTTCGGGTTCTGATGGTGGCTGGCGCGACCGTGTTTATCCGGATGCCATCGGCAGCCAGACTCGCCGCCAGGTTGATAGTGAGGGCGCCGATTCCTGCTTTCGCAGCCGAGTAGGGTTCGCTGCCCCAAGCGATGAGGGCGTTGACCGAGCTGACATTGACGATCGCTGGAGTCTCGGTGCTGCGCCGTAGGTGAGGAATCGCTGCCCGACAGCATCGGACGACACCGAGCAAGTTGAGCTCGATCATCCGCATCCACACCTCATCGCCCGTCTCTTCGAATGCGCCGTGGTGGGTGTCGCCGCCGGCCACGTTGATCAAGACGTCGATGCCGCCGAGTTCGGAGGCTGCCTCCGTAAAGGCCCGTTCCACCGAGGACGCATCGGTGACATCCAGCCAGACAGCCACATGGCGGCGGTCCTTGTGAGGAAGAGCCGTTGCCACCTGTTGGGCTGCGCTCTGATCAAGGTCGGCAACCGCGATATGTACGCCCTCTTCTGCTAGGCGGGCGGCACATGCCCGACCGATACCGTGCGCTCCGCCGGTAACAATCGCAGCGGCGCCGGCGAAGCGTCCAAGCTCTCGTTGCTCCATCAGTGGAGCCTGCCACGCTTCCGTCTCCGATAAACCCTCGCCGAGACCGGCGCAGTTAATCGTCGCCCCGTTTGGCGGCTCGCCGAGCCCGCGGGTTTTGTCAGTGGGCTTCTCTAGGGTGAATGTATGTTCGATTCGACCGCGGAGCTGCCGACAGTGAGGACTGCCGACTTGGCGGGATTGATTGAGCAGAATCATGCCGAGCTAGTGTCTGCGGAGTGCCGGATGTTGCAGCTGGCCTGTTCCTGGGCGGATGCGCATTATCTGGATTCGGGCAGCGAGGAATATCAGCCGTTGATTCAGCGGGCATGTGCCTGGGGTGGTGAGGGGACTCCGGAGGTCTCGGAGTACTGCGCCGCAGAGTTGGGTGCGTTGCAAGGCACCGGAATCATGGCGGCTCGGTCCTTGATTGCTGATGCGTTGGACGTGCGGTATCGGCTGCCGCGGCTGTGGGCTCGAGTCTTGACCGGTGGGGTGCGGGCCTGGCAGGCCCGCGAGATCGCCGAGCAGACCCGGTGTTTGTCGTGGCAGGCCTGCGCGGATGTTGATCATGCCTTGAGTGATTTTGTGGGGATGATGCCGTGGCCGCGATTCGCAAGGATCTTGTCCGCAACCATCTTGGAGGCTGATCCGGCGTTGGCTGCGGAGCGGGCTGATCGGGCCCGCATGGCACAAGACGTCTTCAGTTTCGACTCCGAGGACGGCTTGAAGACGGTAGTGGCGAAGGCGGCGGCCGGTGATGCGATCTGGTTTCTGGCAACGGTGAACCGGATCGCTGAGATTCTCGCTGCCCGGGGCGACACCGATCCGGTAGGGACCCGGCGGGCCCGCGCGCTGGGGATTTTGGCCCAGCCTGCGGAGGCGTTGCGGCTGCTGATCGAACACCAGCACGACCGCACCGACCAGCCAAACGAATCCAGCGAGCGGGAGCCGGCCGAGGCCGACGCCACGTTCGACGACGAGCCAGACGCTCCGTCTGAGCGGGAGCCGGAGTCGGATGTGGAACCTGATGATCATCACTCTTTGTCGATGGCGCCGCCGCCGGCCTTTGATGCTAGAGCGGTGAGGCCCCGGGTGGTCCTGCACTTCCACCTCTCCGATGCCGCCTTTGGTGCCGGTCATGCGCTGGTCCGGTGCGAGGACGGCGGCCCGCTGAGGCTGGCGGAGCTAGTGGAGTTCTTGGGCCGTACCGGGTGTCAGGTACGAATACAGCCGGTGCTGGATCCGACCCAGGTAGCGCCGGTCGACGGCTACGAGATACCGCAGCGACTCCGGGCGGCGGTCCGAGCCCGCCAGATCGCTGATGTGTTTCCGTTCGGTACCTGTCTTAGTTCCAGCATGGATCTGGACCACACCGAGCGGTATGTGCCGACCGATTACGGCGGGCCGCCGGGTCAGACCCGGCTGGGCAACCTGGGCCCGATGGCCCGCCCCGGCCACCGCGCCGAAACCCACGGCGGGTGGGCTAAGCGGCAGCCCGAGCCAGGCTATTTCGTGCACCGCTCGCCCAACGGCTATGTGTACCTGGTCACCAATCAAGGCACCCTGGCGCTCGGCCGTACCGCCTTCGGCGCTGCAGTCTGGCAGGTCGCAGCGCCGAAGCCAGCCGCAATCCCCGTCTAGTCTTCTGCTGAGCCACACCCCAGCACCCGATTCTCAGAGCCCAGATGCCATCTCTCCCCAGATGTCCTCCAGGTAGCGGTCGGCGTCGCGCAGTCCTTTGAACCACTCGTCCGCAGAGGGATCCGAACCATTGGTCTTGGCGCGGTAGATGTCCATCAACGCCGCGCGTACCCCGGGTGCCATGGTGTTGGCATTGCCGCAGACGTAGATCACCGCACCGGCCTCGATCAGATCCCAGACGTGGTCACCTTCGCGCTGGATCAAGTGCTGAACGAACGTTCGAGGCTGCCCGGGCTCGCGAGAGAACGCCACCTGCAATTTGGTGATCCCCGACTCCTCGAAAGACTTCAACTCGTCGGCGTAGAGCATGTCGTGCTCTGCGTTTCGGCAGCCGTAGAAGAGCATCGACTCTCCAACGGGGACTCCCTTCTCCGCGAGCGCTGCGCGCTCCTGCAGGAAACCACGGAAGGGCGCCATTCCGGTGCCTGCTCCGACCATGATCATCGGAAGGTGCGGGTTCTCCGGCGGCCGGAACGGGATGGTCGGCTTGCGAACAAAAGTGAACTGCGTGCTGTTCTCCATGCTGCTCGCCAGGTGGTTGGAGGCAACGCCGTTGAAGTACCCATCCCCGCTCCTGGCCGGACCATGCACCACACCGACCGTGATGTGACAGTTGTTTGCGACTGCGGGGGAAGAGGAGATGGAGTAGTAGCGCGGCCGCATCGGTGGCAGGAGCTCCAAGTAGACGTTGAATGGCAGGTCGACGCTGGGGAAGTCGTCCAGCAGCTCGAGCACCGATTGCCGCGGCGTTGCCACTTTCTCCCGATAGGCCGCGCGGCCGGCATCGTCCAGGCCGGACATGGCCGTCAGCTCGGCCGCTTGATCGGGATCAGTCGCGTATTGGGCGAGTACAGCAAGATCGTTGCGGCTTGCGACGTCCTGCATCTCGACACAGGCTCCGAGGATGCCGAGCAGCGGCGCGGGTTCTCCCAGCGGAAGATGGGTGTACGTGCCGCCGCCCGATGGATTGATGGTGATATAGGTGCCGGCGTCAAGACCGAACCGAGCCATCACCCGTCGAATGAGGTCGACGTTGTTGCGAGGGAGTATGCCGAGGTGATCACCAGTCTGGTACTCCATTCCGGCCGGCAACTCCAACTCGATATGGCGGGCCGATCGCGAGTCGGTAGCTGACTGACCATTCCTGAGTAGCTCTCGATTGATTAGCACAATGGAGGGATGAGCCCGGTACGACATCACCACCGGGTTGGTTGTCTGCTTGTTCTCCATGGTGAGGCGTAGCCGCGGCTCCGTTGTAGACGCCGTTGTCGACTCCGTGCCGAGCCCGAGTCCGTCGGCGAGCGATGGCCACAGGCCCTGGTACCACTCGGAGAACTGACCGTCGAAGTCAGAGCGAGCGTCACCCTCACCGCGGGCATGGATCCGGTGGGCACCGTGACTCTCAAGCTGTGTATCGATCAGCGTCGGTACGGCCTGGTACGTCGAGGCCCAGTCCATGTTGCCGCAGCCGAAGACCGAAAAGGCCAAACCGGAACCGGCATCTGCGGGTGTGGCCGAATCGGTGATCCAGCGGCAGAAGCGCTCGGCGTTATCCGGCGGCTTGCCGTTGTAAGAGGCGCACACCACGATCAGCGCTCCCTCGTGTGGCAGCTCGCCGGTGTGATCATCCAGGGCACCAAGGGTCACGGCATAACCCCGGTCTGACCCATCTTGGGCAATGCGACTGGCAATCCCTTCTGCGGTTCCGAGGTTGGAACCGAACAGCACCATAAGCGGCGTGTTGTGTCCCTCCGCCGTCCGCTGTGGGCGCGGTTTGGGCTTAGCGGCTTGCCCGTTGATTGACGGGGTGGTGATCGCGATCGGTGCGATTCCGGTGGTTCGACCCGGACGCTGCTTGATCTTGATGAGCAACCCCTCGGGCTTGATCGTCAGACCCTCTTTGACCTTCAGCTCATAGTTCAGGTAATCAACGAACTCGAAGCGTTGCAGCAGCATGCCGAGGACGAGCATCGCTTCCTGCATGGCGAACTGGCGCCCGATGCAAGCCCGCTGACCAGAACCGAACGGCTTGAATGCGTTAGGCGGAAGCTGCGACCGGGTTTCGGGGCGGAAGTGGTCCGGGTTGTACTCCTCGGCGTCGGCGCCCCAGACACTCGGGTCGCGGTGGAGCATGATCGTCAGTCCGGTAATCGAGGATCCCTTCGGCATCAAGTACGGCCCGACCATGGCGTCCTCGTACGGGTAGCGCGTGAACCCCGACACAGTGGGCCACAGCCGTAGGGTTTCGCTCAGGATCTGATTGACGTAGGTCAGGCCCTGCACTTGTTGATAGGTGGGCAGCAGCGAGGTGTCGGTGCCGAGGACCCGATCGACCTCCTCCTGCGCGCGGGCGACAACCTCAGGATGTTTGATCAAAAAGCTGATGGTGAAAGAGAGCAGTCCGCTGGTGGTTTCGTGACCAGCAATCAAGAAGGTCTGACATTGAGCCACAATGTTGTCGTCGCTCAGCTTCTCGCCGGTCCGCTTGTCCACCCCGGTCAGCATGGCGCTGAGCAAATCCTTGTGATCTTCGACGTTCCCGGCGCGCCGACGCTCGTCGATGATCTGTTGAACTTCGCCCTCCATGTAGCGGTAGTTCTCGGTCAGCTTCCGCGAAGCACCGCGCCGCAGCTTGGTCTGGATGGGCAGTGCCCGGGCGCGTCTTTGGCTCTCACCCAACACGCCGTACATGGCCTCGACGAACGGATGCATGGTGTCGCGGTAGAAGGAGTTGAAGCGGTAGCCGAAGCCGCACAGCGCGATGGTGTCGAGAGTGAGCCGGGTCATGTCAGCAGTGACATCGACCGGTTCGCCCGGATTCAACCGCTCCCACTTTTGCATCAACTGCGTCGCGATGTCGTTCATCATCGGCACGTAGTCCCGCATTGCCTGCTGGCTGAAGTTAGGCAGCAAGATGTTGTGGGCCTTCGACCAGTTCGGATCATCGGTGTCGGAGGTGAACAATCCGGCGCTCCGGCCGAAGCTTCGGACCGCCTTCTGACCGTCACCGACGAGCTTGTCGAATCGCTCGTCATCACACAAGTCGTCGATCATCGCGAGGCCTGAGGTCGCGAACCGATCACCGCCCGGGGTTCGCAATCGGATCATGGGACCGTACTCGCGGGTCAGCTCCATCAGTGTGACGATCGTGCGTTCGGGGGGTACGTCGAACATGTTGCCTACGACGGGTAGGCCCTTCGGTCCTGGGATGTCATCAACGGTCAACGGTGTGGCCTGACGGTCCTCAAGCGGTTGCGGTGCAGTCATGCGGATTGCCTTTCAGATTCGGCCGGTTCGGCGACCCGACCGGCGCGGAGGAAGACCACCAGGCCAGCGACCACGACCCAGATGGGGAAGAGGAGCACGACAACCGGGTGCAGTGTCGTGCTGATCAACAAGAAAAGGGCCAGCAGATAGCTCACGATCGCCAGCCAGGTGGGCATAATGCTCGCTCCCCGAAGCAGAGTGGTCGTCGTCAGCGCATACATGCCGGCCCCGCGAATGGCATACACAAAGACCATCCCATAGCCGACCGCGAGCATGCCGCGGACGAAATCGGCCGACGGCAACGGCGCGTTTGTCAGATCCTTCAAGAGCGCAACTGAACCGGCCGAAGCCGTCCCGGCGAAGAGCAGTACGACGAAGAGGATGCCGGATGCCAGCTGCAAGCCGTACGGAATGGCGGAGGGCGATGGCGTAAGGGATCTGATCAGTAGTCGGGTGGTGTGCGCATGCCAGAGGAAGGCGATCCCGGCGAACGGGACGAGATAGAGGCCAACGGTCACGAGCACTGTGCTACTGCCTGAGTAGAAGGCAGTGATCGCTTCATCCGACGCGGACAACCTGGGTGTCGTATAGATGAAGACCAGCGCCAGCACGAAAAGTGCGGCGAAGACAATGCCCGTCAGGCCCGATAGCCGGGCGAGCTTCACAGTGGGCGACGCTGCGAGCCGCTTGGCGGTCAGTGGCTCGGCCATGATCGTCAGCCTCCCCAGATGTCCTCGAGGAACCGGCCGTCGGCTCGCAACCCGGCGAGCCAGCTGTTGCCGTCCGTCGAAGCACCCGATTTCATCCGGAACACTTGGATGAGGGCGGTGCGGACACCAGGCGCCATGGTGTTGGCGTTGCCGCACACGTAAATGTTGGCGCGCTGATCTTCAATGAGATTCCAGACTTCGTCGGCTCGCCCGATGATCGCATCCTGTACGTAACGTCGCTCGGCATTTCCCTCGCGGGAGAACACCGCGTCCACCTTGACCACGCCGTCAGCCTCATAACCCCGCAGCTCGTCTTCATAGAGGTAGTCGTCTGAGGAAGTGCGGCAACCGAAGAACAGCAATGAGGTGGCGACGGAGGCGCCGTTGGCGCGCAGCGCGGCCCGCTCCTGCAAGAAGCCGCGGAATGGTGCCAGCCCCGTACCGGCTCCGATCATGATCATCGGCAGTTGCGGATCATCGGGCGGCCGGAAGGCAATCGTCGGCTCGCGTACGAAGGCGAACACCGTGCTGTTCGAGGCGTTGGATTCCAAGTAGCTGGAGCACACCCCACTGAATTCGCCGGTCCCCGATCGCGCCGGCCCACGCAGTACCCCCGTGGTAATGCTGACCATGTCCGGGCTGACAAGAGGGGATGAGGAGATGGAGTAGTAGCGGGGTCGCAGCGGTGGCAGGCGGTCGAGGAAGACCTCGAACGGCATGTCACAGGCCGGGTAGTCCTCGAGCAGGTCGAGCAATGAACGGCCACGCGCTAGCACCTCGTTACGGAACCTGGTCTGAGAAGTGTCGTCGGTACCGACGAGGCCCTCCAGCGATGACCGTTGCTCCGGATCACTGGTGTAGCGAGCCATTACCTCGATGTCGCTGCGGGTTGCCGGATCCTGAAGTTCGACGCAACTGCCCAGGATGCCAAGTAGCGGGGCCGGCTCGTCAGTGGGCAGGTGGGTATGGTTCCCGCGGTTCGCGATGATCGTGACGTAAGAGCCGGCGTCCAGACCGAAGTGCAGCATGACGCGCCGGATGACGTTGATGTTGTTCCGCGGCAGCACTCCAAGGTGGTCGCCTGCCTTATAGCGCACACCGGACGGTAGGGCGACTTCAACGTGCCGAGTCGAGCGGTCCGCGCCGGCACCCAGCAACTCGCGATTGTCACGCACGACCGCCGCCTGCGCGTGATAGGACACGATGACTGGATTGGTGACCTGACGATTCGTCACGGTGATCGACAGTCGCGGCTGGCTCTCATCGGTTTCCTGGGCTGCGTCGACGCCGAGCGCAGCGGCGATGTCTTGCCACAGCGTGTCGTGCCAGTTGCGGTACGCGGCATCGAAGTCGCCGCGTACGTCGCCAGCCCCGCGCGGGTGTACCCGCTTGCCGCCGTGTTGCTCGAGCCCGGCATCGAGTTCAGCGGGCACCGCCTGGTACGTCGTGGCCCACTCGGTGTTGCCGCAACCGAAGACGGTGTACGACAAGTCGTCAAATGCTTCCGGTCCCGACTCGTCGAGCCACTGGTGGAACTTGACGGCATTGTCAGGGGGCAGCCCGTTATAGGAGGAGCAAACCAGGATCGCCGCTTTCGCGGGCAGCTGCCCGGCGTAATCATCGAGGGCACCCAGGGTCACTTCGTAGCCCCACTCGGTTCCCTCTTGCGCCAGCCGAGTTGCGATGCCCTCCGCCGTCCCAAGGTTCGACCCGAACAACACGGCCAAGGGCGTATTGTGCCGCGGCCCAGTGGCTGGCCGAGGCGCGGACTCCGCTGCGGGGGAGACCGTGACCGGCTCGGCTTTGTCGATCGGCCGATCTGCACGACGCCTCACCTGAATGAACAAGTCTGCCGGCTTGACGGTCAGAGTCACCTTGGTGTGCAGCTGGTAGCTCGGGTCCTTGATCAACTCGAACCGCTGCAGCAGCATGCCCAGTACTAGGGTTGCCTCCTGCAGGGCGAACTGCCGCCCAATGCAGGCCCGTTGCCCAGTGCCGAACGGTTTGTACGCGTTCGGAGGGATGGTGCTCATCCGCTCCGGCGTGGTGTGGTCGGGATTGAACTCTTCGGCGTCCTCGCCCCAGATGGATTTGTCACGGTGCAACATCGGGGACAGGACCATCATCCCCAGATCTTCCGGGATCGCGTAGCGCCCGCCACCGATCACGGTGTCCTCCCTCGCGTGACGCCGAAATCCCGCGGCCGTGGGCCACAGCCGCAGCGCCTCATCGAGGACCTGGCGTACGTAAGTCAGCTCATGCACCTGATCGAAGGTCGGCTGCAGAGTGCCGCCGAGTACCCGATCAACTTCCTCACGGGCTCGGTCCAGGTATTCCGGATGCTCGAGCAGGAAGTAGATGGCAAACGACATCAGTCCACTCGTCGTCTCGTGGCCCGCGACCAAGAACGTGATGCACTGGGCCCGGATGTTTTCGTCAGGAAGAGTTAGTCCAGTTTGTTTGTCGACTCCCGTGATCATTCGGCCGAGCAGGTCCGTATTGTCCGCGGCATCACCCATGGCTCGGCGTTTGCGGATCAGATCATCCACCAAGCTGGCCATATAGGCCTGATCCTCTTCGAACTGGCGC
>Ga0307289_10001028_pt1 | contig 11986 bp, 9 predicted proteins | sample ER_DNA_143_FD_194483 | JGI IMG/M metagenome (GOLD analysis project Ga0307289, IMG submission 194483) | Bulk soil microbial communities from the East River watershed near Crested Butte, Colorado, United States - ER_DNA_143 | ecosystem: Environmental > Terrestrial > Soil > Floodplain | place: USA...
GCATCTTGTCAAGCTCATCGGCGAGTTCGGGATACTCCCTGCTGTAGGCGGTGAAGAGCTCGTCCCACTCCGCACGTACCTCGGCACCATGTACACCGAGGTCGGCAAAGTGAGTGCGGACCTTATTGGGGACCAAGAAGCTTTCGTCCTCCGGCCAGCCGTAAAAGCGCTTCGCCCCACGGATCTCCTCCACCCCCAAGGGTTCGCCGTGCGCGGAATGGCTGCCCTGCTTGGTGGGCGCGCCGTAACCGATGATGCTCTTGACGACGATCAAGGTCGGCCGATCTTGCTCAGCATGGAACGCGTCGAGTGCTCGATTTAGCGCGTCAAGATCATTGGCGTCGTCGACGTGCTGGACGGCCCAGCCGTAGCCCTCGAACCGCGTCGCGACGTTCTCGGTGAATGCCAGATCGGTGCTGCCCTCGATGGTGATCTTGTTGCTGTCATAGAGCCAGCAGAGATTGGAAAGCCTCTGATGGCCGGCGAGCGATGCTGCCTCCGATGCGATGCCTTCCATCATGCAGCCGTCACCAGCGATCGCGTAGACGTTGTAGTTGAACAATTCGTAGCCGGGTCGGTTGAACGTGGCCGCCTGCCACAGGCCGGCCATCGCCATGCCAACGCTGGTCGCGATGCCAGTCCCTAGTGGCCCTGTGGTGCATTCAATACCTGCGGTCCACCGGTATTCCGGATGTCCAGGGCACTTCGAATCGAGTTGGCGGAACTTCTTCAGATCTTCCATCGGGACGGCCAGCTCGCCGCGGACTTCATATTGGGGATTGACCGACTTGACCTCTGCCAGATGGAGCGTCGAGTAAAGCAAAGTCGAGGCATGACCAGCGGACAGCACAAATCGATCGCGGTTGCTCCAGATCGGATGATCGGGGTCGAAACGTAGTTGTTGCCAGACGGCGTACATCACCGGCGCGAGTGCCATTGGCGTCCCGGGATGTCCGGAATTCGCAGCCTGCACGGCATCCATGCACAAGGTGCGGATCGTATCGATGGCGAGCTTGGAAATGGGATCGCTTTCCAGGGCCGGGAAGTCGGTGGCGGTCTGGGTCATGGTCAACCTTCCTCGGTACGCGACCCGGATCGAAGGTCGCGGTCAATCGGTGGTCGTCGGCGGACACTCATGCCTGAATGCACGCTATCGCCCACACCTCCTTGCGGGAAGAATCGGTGGTATATCAGGAGCCGACCAAGGGCGTCGTCAGCTGCCGCCGGCCTTCTCAGCCCTTGATCTGGTCCAAGATCCGTTGCGCGGACGCCTTGCTGATGGCATGCCCGGGATCAGTGAGAATGATCAGCGTGATCCGGCGGCCATTCCGTTCGGCGATCTCGGTCCACTTGCTGTAGGGATAGGTACGGCGGTCGACCAACCCGCTGACGCCCGACAGGATCGCGGTTCGTACGGGTTCATTTCTTGTAGTGCAGGACTGGACCTGTCGACGGTAGAGCTCGAAGTAATGAGTCGCGGCCAGCTCGTCATCGAATTCCAGGACCAGTCCGATCCCGCGGTCACCTGATCGATTGTGATAGTTGCCTTCGAGGGCCGCCGCAGGGTCGGTGTAGTCGTCGCGCGTGACTGTGGCACAACCGAGGGTGATCACATCTTGTGCCGCATAGCGGGGATCACGTGCGTGCACCCAGGTGCCGTTGCCCTCAAAGCCTTCCTCGTCGCTCCCCGCGAGTACCGCCGTCTCCCACCCCGCCGGAATCGGGAGCGACGTGGCCGTCAGGCTTCCGGCCGTCGCCGGCGCCGGCCCGCTCGGAGGTGGCGGGGGAGGCAGCGTATTGGTCGTCGTCGGCTCGGCCGTCGCAGCGGCGTTGGGTGACGGTACGGCCGATGTCGCGGAGACCTGTGGCGCGGACGTAGTGCCAGGCGAAGGCGCTGGCAACGACGGCGAGCATGCGGCGAGGACGAGGCTGCTCAAACCCGCCAGAGAGGATCCGAGCAACCGCGCGCGGATCGTAGCGTAAGTCATCCGCGATATTCGAAGTGCTGGTAATCCTTGCCTGGTGACCAGAGGCCACCCCAGAAGAAGCCGTACGAGCGCAGTTTTTGGGTCAAGTAGGAATCCTTGGTCAGCATCCCGGCCCGATATGGTGTGCGGTCAATGTAGGGCTTGCCGTTCTCGGGCCACCACTTGCCGTTGATGTCGCGGTAGGGATTCTGCACAGGATTGACGTCGATCGAAGTGCCGTACGAGTGCGGGGAGAGTTTGTACGGGTTGCCGACCACCTGGCGGCAGTTGAAGGCGCTGGTGTTGTTCGCCTCCATTTGCCGAGGGTCGTTGCCGTCGTAGACGTTCGGATTCTTCATCTTCGCAATTCGGAAACGGTGCCGGAGGCTGGTGTCGAAGCTGCGGATCACCTGTGTAGTGAGATCGGACCGAACGATGAGCAGACCCCTGTGCATTTTTTTGTCAAGGCCGTAGAAGTTCATTGTGACCGTGCGGAGCTTGGACGGCCCGACGGGGCAGCCGGCGTGGTACGTCTTCTCCACATCTGCAGACGTCGTCTGGGTGATGACCGCATTGATCACCGCTATCCGGGTGAAGGTCTTGCTGCTGCTCACCTCCCACCGGTCGCGGTTCGGGACCTTGTAGGTGCCACGGATTCGGTATGTCGCAAGCGAGCCCTTGCCGTAGCTCAGCGAGGTCGAGAATCGGCCCGACGAATCGGTCGTTGTGGTTTCGGCCGTCTGGTAGGTGTCAGAACGCTTGACGTCGATATGAACCTCGACGCCACTTCGCGCCGGGACGATCGTGCCGCTGATTGTCGGGTTCTTCAACGAGTCGATCTCGGCCACAGGCTGATCGAGTGTGATCTTCGAATCCTCAACGGTGATCATCACCTCGTTGCTGCTGATCTCATCCCCGCCGCCCGGCGCACCACCGGTCGTGGAGGCGAATACGAAGGTGCCTCGCTCGCGTACCGGCAGGGTCGCGGAGTAGCTCTCACCACTCAGCTGGGTTGTCGCCTGCAGCGTCCAGCTTGAGGCCGAGGTGCGGCGGTAGATCTCAATCGTCGTGCCATCGTCGAGGTCGGTTGCGTCGCCGGTGAAGGCGTAGGAACCGATGTCTTGGAAGAAGTGGCCAGCGACCGGACCGCCCGTCGATTCGATGGACAGGCTGAGCGAGCCAGCAGCCTCTGCAGCAATACGAGTCGTGCTCTCGGCGGACGGCGTGGCTGAGGTGTTCGCGGTCGCTGCGTCGCTGGGCGCTGTCGTCGTCGGTTCCGGGATGGGTGAGGGCGTCTCGGCAGATGCTTGTCCAGCCATCATGATCACAACGATGAGTGATGCGGCGATCGCCAGGCTGCTACTGGTGGCGGCGCGACAGCGAGAAAATCGGCGCAGGCTCACAAGGACCCCCAAGATGACTCCCGAACGTGTGTCATGCCCGGAGCAGGGGTATAACCATCGGCTCCGGGCACGGTCTTCGGGCATCGTAGCGATGAACACACCGTCTGGTGAGAAAAGTCGCGTTGACTGACCGAAAAGCGCGTCAGGCTACCGGTACATCAGCGATAGAGCTACAGACTTTCGAGACTCCGAGTCGAAACCGGGCCCGCGGCGACTCTGTTAGGTATACGATCGCGGCGATTTGCACGTTTCGACTTCGGGGGAATACATGCGACGCGGGTTCAAGATCATGACGGCAGTTGCGGCAATCTCGACATTAGGCCTGACACCCGCGCTCGGTGCCATCCAGCAGCAGCCTGAGCCTGCGAGCGGGGCGAGCCCATTCGGAGCGGCGGACTGCAATACGCAGCCCCAAACCGGCACGTTGTACCCCGACTCAGAGGTCGAGCCGTGGCTCGATGTGGACCCGACCAGCGCCGACGACAGCGATGGCCCTGACTTCATCGGCGTGTACCAGCAAGATCGTTATTCCGATGGCGGCGCCCGCGGTCTCGGAACGAGCGTCTCGACCAACGGTGGCGCCAGCTTCTCGATCCTGCCCGCCAACCATCTGCCGGACTTCACACAGTGCGTCGGCAACCGGCTCTATGAGCGTGCGTCCGATCCTTGGGTGAGCTTCGGCCCCAACGGCGATGCCCACCAGATATCGCTGTCCTTCAACAACACCGCCAACCTGGACAACGCGGTTCTGGTCAGCAAGTCGCCTGCAGGCAGCGCCGGTCAGCAGTGGGGCGATCCGATCACCTTGAAGCGCGATACGAACCCTGCCGTTTTCAACGACAAGGAGTCCATTACCGCCGATCAGAACAATGCGAATTATGTCTACGCCGTATGGGATCGGCTGGTGTTCCCGAACGAGCGCACGCACGGCAAGTCATACTTAAACACTGCGGCGTTCCGTGGTCCGACATGGTTCTCGCGCACGACCAACGGAGGGTCGAGCTGGGAGACCGCCCGGCCGATCTTTGATCCAGGTCAGAACGATCAGACTATCGGCAATCAGATCGTTGCGCTCGGCAATGGTGATCTTGTCAACGTCATGACGGTCTTCAAGAACGACAACCGCAATGGTCAGCAGGGCGGAACCGTCGCCGCTTTGCGATCCACGAACCGGGGCACGAGCTGGAGCGGCCCGATCACCATTTCCCCGCTGGGAACTGTCGGCGTCACCGACCCTCGCGACGGACACGACGTGCGGACTGGTGACATCATTCCGGAGATCGCCTCAGACGAGCGCGGCGGACACGACGAGGTTTATGCGGTCTGGCAGGACGCGCGGTTCAACGGTTTCCAGCGTGATCAGGTTGCGTTCTCCCGTTCCACAGACGGCGGCCGCACCTGGTCCACGCCTGTGCGCATCAGCACCCACAACGAAACCCAGGCATTCACGCCAGCGATCCGCGTCGACGCGCAGGGCAACATCGGCGTCACCTATTACGACTTCCGCAACGACAACTCGACCACAACCGCACTCGACACTGATGCGTGGTTCACCCGCTCCAGCGACGGAGGAAAGACCTGGAGCGAGGAGCGGCTGACGCCCCAGTCGTTTAACATGCGATTGGCGCCCGATGCCAACGGGTTGTTCGTGGGCGACTACGAGGGCCTCAGTGCTCTGGGCACCACGTTCTACCCGTTCTGGTCGCAGTCCGACGAAAGCGGCACCAACGTATTCGCCTCGACGGCGCGAGCGCCGTTCCCAGCAGCGACCTACACACCTTCAACGACCGAGGGCGACCAGCCTGCCAAGGCATTCCCGGTGGTCAAGGGCAAGCCAATCCCGCGGTGAGCTATCTCCGGCATTGCCGCGATAGCTACGCCAACGCCGCCTCTCGGTATCACTGACCGGGAGGCGGGAAGCCTCCAACAGCGGCCGACTACCAGGCCACCAAGTACCGTCAAGACCGCCACCAACGCAGCACCGATGATCATCATGCAGCAGATGATCCCGTCTTCCAGACGCGGCCTCAGATGCTGATTGGCGGACGAGTCGGTCGGTAAGCCGGATATCGGCTGCGGTCGGTTCGTGACTAGGGGAGATACCCACTAAACTCACTCTGACTAGGACTCTCACCTGTCATCACTGACGGTTGCTACCCGTCTCTTATCAACGTACTGCGGACTTTTGCGGACTAACCGCGGACCAAACCAAGATCAACCACTGACCACAAGTGGCCCGCCAGGAGCGGCAACTCCCAACGGGCCTGAGATCCCACTAACCAGGAGCGGGATCCCAACGACCCAGTCAACCATCCTGTCCGGCGGCCCTATCAACGGTGCCGACGCCATCACCATCGAGCTGATCCAGCCCGACAGCATGCCCGCAGTCGTCCCATCGTCTGGCCGACCCGCGGCAACGATCACGACAACCCGCCCGCTACCTTGAGGTCGCCGCCGCCACAACAAAGGTGGTGGCCGAAGCCTCCACCACGCTGGCCAGGATCAAAGCGATCCGGCGGCGGTGACCGGTGCGGCATGCGCTTTCGCGACACTCCCAGCGGAAGGACTATGAAACGTTCGGGTTCAGTCGCCCAGGTCCGCAATGCCGATGATCATGGAAATACGCATGACCAGCCTAGCCATTCTTGTTATCTGAGTGTTCAAGTAGTTTGGGCAGACTGAAAGCGAGCTGATTAGGAGCGATGATCTGGAGCGGGTGACGAGAATCGAACTCCCATGACCAGCTTGGAAGGTCGCGGTCTGCGTGTGTACATCCGCGACTGGAGGCGGAAAGGGGTGCCCGAGAGATGCCGTGAATGGCCGGGTTTCGCCCGGGCTAATGGCACGCTAATGGCCCATAGAGCGCTGCGCCGTCGCCTCTGTTGGGCGCAGTGCAGGCGGGGACGACGGCACCGCTGCTCATACCCGTCCGATCTCCCGGGGGGATGCTGTCGGACCCGTGCGTGTGATCAGTGCGAGCCGCATTTGGAGGGGCTCGCCCGATCCGGAAATGTCAGTCCTAGTCCGGTGGCCGCTGCTGGCGGCAACAAAACGCGGCCCTGCGGCTCAACTACGACACAAGGGTCCGACCCGTTGGTCGCGCGTACTGTGATGCACGGCCTCAAATCGGCCATGTTCAGTTCGGCGGCCAGCTCGTCCGCGACGACGATGTCGGTGGCCGGCGTCCTCTTGGATCGACGGAGGTTCTGATGTCGACAACCCAGGCGCAACCAGACCCCGCCGACCCGGTCACCCTGCATCACGTAGCCCTCTACGTATCCGACCTCGACAGGACTCGCACCTTCTACTGCGACGTGCTGGGCATGCACGAGATCAGCAGGCCCGCTGATTTCACGTTTCCGGGGGCCTACTTCAAGCGCGGTACCGCCGAGGTGCACGTCGTTGTGGAAACCACTCCCGGCCGCACCGCCGAGCTGCGCACACCCTGGTCTGCAGACGAACTACGAACCGGCTACTGCGTCCATTTTGCGTTCGAGGTCCCGTCGCTGGACACCTACCGCGACATCTTCGCCGGCAGCGGTATCGCTCCCGTGGGCGGTCCTCGGATCCGCGCTGACAACGTCGAGCAGATTTACCTCGCCGACCCTGACGGACACATCATCGAGCTCCTCTGCAGACTCGACCAGCCAGTCGCCGATCAGCGCCGAGCCGAGCTGGCAGCCAGCGGTGAAGGTGTCCCCGTCGCGCCCGCCGCCAGATGCTGAAACCACCTCGGCCTACTTGGCAAGCCACTTCCGATCTCCAGGAACAGTCAAGACCCGTGGATCGGCGTCTCTCATGCTGCCTGCACGTCACCTCCGTGTTGATCTTGGTCTGCTGGCCGGTGCCCTAGTCGAAGCTTCCGAGATCCGCCCTCATCGGAATGATCAGTGCGCGCATCGAGTCCGAGTCGCGTGCCACGGCGCGTGATGGACGACGCCTACACCTGGCTCGAGGACGGCGTTATGGACCCGAGCGAAGGCACGCGCCCGTGGATCACCGGGGACATCCCGGCCGGAGGCATCCGATAAACGTCGCGCGCCTGGTCCTCCCTTCGATGAAGGAAGCTTAGGCCGAGCCACTGGGGCCTTCGTCCACCGTCGGTCACGGGCGCCGCCGCCTGGCCATAGCGCGCGCCCCCAACGACTCGCCATCGGTAGCACCGAAAGAATCTGGTATTCAGTCATGCTATCTACCGGTACTCTGTCCTACTATCTAGTAGTACTCAGTGACACCGAATAGCGAAAGGAGGGCGGTGGTCATGGGAAAGCAGATGACGGAGATGCTCAAGGGCACGCTGGAAGGCATCGTTCTTGCCCACCTCGCGGTGCAGCCGGCCTACGGGTACGAGATCACCGCGCAGCTTCGGAAGCAGGGCTTCACCGACATCGTCGAGGGCACCGTCTACGCGCTGCTCGTCAGGGTCGAGCAGCGCGGCCTCGTCGACGTGGCGAAGGTTCCGTCCGAGAAGGGGCCGCCTCGCAAGGTGTACACGCTCAACGCCAACGGGCGAGCGGACCTCGAGCAGTTCTGGAGGGCCTGGAGCTTCCTCGCGGAACGGATCGAACAGCTCTACCACATCGAGCACCAGCGGGAAGAAGGAGAGAAGTAGCTATGGCCGCCAAGTGGATCGAGACCCTCACCGGGTCGCTCGAGCAGAGAAGCAGTACAAGCAGTACCGGGCCCGCATCGAGGCCCTCCCCGAACCGTACGGCGCCGCCGCACAGGCGTTCAACCGGTACTTCATGTACTACGGGGGCATTACCGATGGCGACACCCTCCTGACGATGTTCGGCGACTTCGCCGACCTCTGGGAGCGCGCCGCAGCCGATGGGATGCCGCTGCGCGAGATCGTCGGCGACGACCCGATCGAGTTCGCCGAGACCTTCGCGCAGGCCTACTCCGGCAAGCGGTGGATCGACAAGGAGCGCGCCCGCCTGACCAAGGCGATCGAGGACGCCGAGCGAGAGGAGCAGAAGTGACCACCCACCAGGCCGAGGCACCCGCGATCCGGGTGCAGGGCATCGAGAAGTCCTTCAAGGACCTACACGTGCTGCGCGGCGTCGACTTCGACGTGAGCGCGGGGAGCATCTTCGCGCTCCTCGGCTCGAACGGCGCAGGCAAGACCACGCTCGTTCGCATCCTGTCGACGCTGCTGAAGGCCGACGCGGGCACCGCCACGGTCCACAGCTACGACATCGCCGGCAAGCCCGGCGACGTGCGCCAGTCGATCAGCCTGACCGGCCAGTTGGCTGCTGTCGATGAAGTTCTTACCGGGCGCGAGAACCTCGTCCTAGTCGCGAAGCTTCGTCACCTGAAGAACCCGGGTGCGATCGCCGACGACCTGCTCGCCCGTTTCGCGCTCACCGACGCCGGGAACCGCAAGGCGTCGACGTACTCGACCGGCATGCGCCGCAGGTTGGACATCGCGATGAGCCTGATCGGCAACCCGCCGATCATCTTCCTCGACGAACCGACCACCGGCCTGGACCCACAGGCGCGGATCGAGGTGTGGCAGACAGTCAAGCAACTCGCCAAGGGCGGCACGACCGTGCTGCTGACCACCCAGTACCTCGATGAGGCCGAGCAGCTTGCCGACCGCATCGCGATCCTGCACCAGGGCACGATCATCCAGAACGGCACCCTCGCCGAACTCAAGCAACTCCTCCCCCCCGCCAAGGTCGAGTACGTCGAGAAGCAGCCCTCCCTCGAGGAGGTCTTCCTCACCCTCGTCGGCGACACCGGCGACACCGACACCGCCGACGGCGACCGCAGCACCGGCACCGTTCCGGCAGGAAAGGAACCCCGATGACCACCCACGTCCTCGGCGACACCAGCGTCCTCACAAGCCGGTCACTGCGCCACATCCTCCGCAGTCCCGACACAATCATCACCACCGCGGTCACCCCGATCGCACTGATGCTGCTGTTCGTGTACGTGCTCGGCGGCGCGATCAACACCGGATCCGACGAGTCGTATGTCAACTACATGCTCCCCGGCATCCTGCTCATCGCGATCGCGTCCGGCGTCGCGTACACCGCGTACCGGCTGTTCCTCGACCTGCAGGGCGGCATCTTCGACCGCTTCCAGTCCATGCCGATCGCGAGGTCGAGCGTGCTCTGGGCGCACGTGCTGACGTCCCTGGTCGCGAACATGGCCGCGGTCGCGATCGTCATCGGCGTCGCGCTGATCATGGGATTCCGCACCGGAGCATCCGTGGCCGGGTGGCTCGCCGTCGCCGGCATCCTGATCCTGTTCACCCTCGCGCTGACCTGGCTCGCCGTGATCGCCGGGCTGTCGGCGAAGACCGTCGACGGCGCGAGCGCGTTCAGCTACCCCCTGATCTTCCTGCCGTTCATCAGCTCGGCGTTCGTGCCCACCGACTCGATGCCAGCCCCGGTGGCGTGGTTCGCCGAGAACCAGCCCGTGACCTCGATCGTGGACACCATTCGGGCCCTGTTCGCCCAGGAACCCGTCGGGAGTGACATCTGGATCGCCCTCGCCTAGCTCGTCGGCCTCCTCGTCATCGCCTACGCCGTCGCCCTCGCAATCTACCGTCGCAAGTTCAACTGAGGCCGAGCGCTGCTCGCAGAGCACAAACGACCGCGGCATCTCCTTCACATCAGTTCACCGAACTCGACCTGCTCAACGTCGTCGAGGTCCCGCGCCGGGCGTAGCACCACGAAGAGGGTGTCGCCGTCGGTTGGTCAGGTTCGCCGCCATTCGTGAGCTGCGGGTTCGGCGGTCGGCGGCGGAGTGGCTGGGGACGGCAGGCCGCGCCGCCTTGCTGTGCCCTAAGGTCGCTCGCCAGGTGTTAGCTGATGATCTGGTGCTGCTCGTCTGCCTGGATGCCCAGATTGTCGGCGCGGAGGCGAAGCTGGCTCAGCTGCTGCCAGATACCCGGTTCGCGCCGCTGACCACGGTGCCTGGCTGGGGAACGGGCCGTGCCGCCAACAACGGCGCTGCTGTTGGTGATCTTGACCGCTGGCCAGGAGCCAGCCAGCTTATCGCGCCTCTGGTCTGTCGCCCGCGCAGTATGAGTCGGCCGGGAAGCGTCGGGACGGCAGCATCAGCCGCGAGGGCAGCGTGCAGCTGCGGTGGATCGACCTCGGGATCGGGATATGGCATGCCGACCCGGCCGCCCGGCGCTATAGCCAGCAGGTGCGGGCCCGCGGCAAGAAGGGCGGCGTGATCGGCTGCGCAATGGCCAACCGCACCAACAAGATCGCCTACGCCTTGGTCCGAGACGAGTCCGGCTACGACCCCGACCGCTGGGCCTGACCGCACCAGGGATTCCTCGATCACGGCCCACTTCGTCGCGCGCAGCATCGGTCAACTTGGAGCGCCCACAGCGCAGCGAGGACGAACGAGGTTGACGAACAAGTCGGAGAAACCGGCCCGACTCTCATAGCGGCTGGACCGACAAACGGGGGCCGGTCAGGCGGAGGAAGCGGTGAGACCGCTCAACGCAACTACCAGGAATGCTGCCGTGGAGCGTGTGACCAGAATCGAGCTCGCATGACCAACTGGAAAGCTGGGGCTCAGAGGGCCTGTCGATGGCCCAGATCTAATGGCCCAAGTTGTGGCCCGGGCCCAGTGCGCTCTTTTGAAGGCGCATGGCGGCATGGCGAAAGCTGCCCTGACTAGGGACGTCGCTTAGAGCGGGTGACGAGAATCGAACTCGCATGACCAGCTTGGAAGGAATCCGCGCACCGACGGAGCCCACCTCGGATGCGCCTGCTGGTCTGACCTCCTTGCACCGCGAGGCACCATCATCGACTCTGGCTTAGGGCCCGCAAAGGGCCCGTGCGACTGCTGTTCGATTGCTCTCTTCTTGCTCCAATCTCCTGAAGCACGCCGCAGCCGCGACGCCGGCCGCCGTACCGTCCCGACGGTGACGTTCAACGTGCTGCAGATTTGTACGCGCGGGGTTGGACCCCTGCACAGTCGATGCGGCACAGGTGGCAGTCGCCAAGACGGCTCTTACTGCCGAGGCGTACGACACAGCCGCCATCCAAACCGAGGTCGCCGCTGCTCGCGGTGCTGTTGCGCTAGCCGAGGGCGATGCCGCGACCGCGCTACCGCTGCTGCGGAACCCGGCGTGCTCGACGTGGTGCCGCTTAGCGTGGCAACGGGCAATGTCAGGGTTTACATCACCGCTCTCTCATATAGCCGCCGTCTCGTGGTCACCCTGAAACAGTGACCTCTTCCGTGTGAAGCACCCCAGATGGTCGTCGATCGTAGGACCCGAGCGCCGAAACTTCCAGGATTGTCCAGGCGCGGTTGCCGATCTGCGCCTGCAATGGTTAATCAGTTCGCTACTCACAATTGGTGCGACGGCAGCACTCCGTCCGAGTCTCCCTGGTAGGCGCTCGGAGAAGCCGACGCCAAAGCGGACTTTGAGTACGCGGGCTGACGCTTCCGTGTCAGGGCAGAACCTCTGGCTGGGAATGCGGGCGAGTGTTGCGTCTGGAACGTGTAGAAGGTCGAGGCGTGCGCTACACCACCGTGCGGCTTCTGCCCTTGTATCTCTGGACGGTTGGGCTTGCAGGGTCACTGGTGGTTTGGCTACCAACTGACATGACCAGCTTGGAAGGTCGCGGTCGTTGCGCCTGC
>Ga0307289_10001033_pt1 | contig 11958 bp, 12 predicted proteins | sample ER_DNA_143_FD_194483 | JGI IMG/M metagenome (GOLD analysis project Ga0307289, IMG submission 194483) | Bulk soil microbial communities from the East River watershed near Crested Butte, Colorado, United States - ER_DNA_143 | ecosystem: Environmental > Terrestrial > Soil > Floodplain | place...
ACCGACACCACATCTTGGACTGGATCCTCGGCGGACTCACCGACCTAGACAATCTGAGCCTGCTCTGCAGATACCACCACACCCACTTCCTGCAGAAAGGCTGGACTTGCCGCATCAACACCGACGGTCTGCCCGAATGGATACCGCCCTGGTGGATCGACCACGACCAACGACCCCAAATCAACGCACGTATCCGACGCCTCCACGCCCAACGCCAAAAGAAAGGTTGGCGTCGGCGGCGACCACTCGACGCCGCATGAACGACCGTAGTGCGACGGCTTCTGCCGCGTGGCGCGGTCTCCCCCACTGCAGAACCATCAGGCTCCGGTCTCGTGGTGTGGTTCGGCGACCGGCTTGGACTCAGGCGATCCGCGTTGCCGCAGGTAAACCGAGGCAAAGACGATCGCCGCTACAGCAAGGAATTCGCTCTGCCAGTTCTGAAATGACTCAAACCAGAACTGCGAGGTGCCGAGGTACTGCAGTGTGCTCACAGGCTGACCGCCATGCGCCAGCTCTTCATCGCTGTACGCCTTGGCGCCGCCCATCGCGTGTCCGACGATCGCTGCGAAGAACAAGAGGAAGAACAGGCCCGAGAGCGAGTGCTCGTACGCCGTCAGGACCCAGCCGCCGCGGCGTACCGGCCAGGGCGCGTCTGGACGGTCTGTCGCCTCCCGGGGGTCCTCGTCCTGAGGAGCGGGCTCGTCAATGGGCTTCGACTCCGATGATCCTCGCTGGAAGAGGAAGGCGGTCAGCACCACGTACATCCCCATTTGGAGAAATTCGCTCTCCCAGTTCTCGAAGGTGGCCTCGACGAAGTCGCCACTCAGCAGGTAGCGACTCAGCGAGACCGCCTGCCCACCGTGTTCGAGCTGCTGGGAGTTGTAGACCCGGACGCCCGACAACACCATGCCGCCGAAGAAGATCACAAAGAGCAACAGGTTGGCGATCAGCAGTCCATGATCACGCACCCAGGTGCGCATCGTCCCCCACTCCGCATCGCCCAGCTAACCCTGATCACTTCGGGACAGGCGTATCCATCGGTATCCCCAGCCGTTGAGCGTGAGGCCCGTCAGCTTCTTGGTTGGTGCCGGGTACGGGCCGTCCACGAACAGGTCGTACGGCGTGCCCTCCATGCCTGGCAGCGGGCCAATGTCCACTGTGACCGTGGTGTCGGCCAAGTTGTGCAGCAGCAAGATCGACCCAGCCGGCGCATCGAATCGGTGTGCCAGCACAGAACGTGGCAGCGGGGCGTCGACAACCGAGCAAGTACCGGTGCCAATCTCCGGAGCGCTGCGTACGGTGTGGATCAGGTTCTCAAACCAGCGCAACAGCGAATCGGGGTCGCGTTGCTGCGCGCGTACGTTGACCTTCTTTGCCCCGAACCGGCCCTTCATGGTGACGGGTCGGAACAGCGCCTCGGGCGGTGCTGTGCTGAAGCCCGCATTCGCGGTGTCGTCCCAGTGCATTGGCGTTCGGACCGCGTCGCGGCCGTCCAGGCTGAGGTCCTCCCCCATCCCGATCTCTTCGCCGTACCGCAGGGCGGGCGTGCCAGGCATCGAGAACTGCAGGGCGTACGCCAGCTCGATCCGGCGGACATCCCCGTTCAGCATCGGTGCCAACCGGCGGCGAATGCCGCGACCGTACAGCCGCATCTCAGGGCGCGGGGCAAAGACCCGAAAGGCGTCACCGCGCTGTTCGTCGGTCAGTCGACTCAGGTCGAGCTCGTCGTGGTTGCGCAGGAAGCTCACCCACTGCCCACCTTCGGGCAGCTTCACCGCCGTGGTCAGAGCTTCGATGAGCGGCTCCGCGTCGCTGCGAGCCAGCGCCAGCCAGAGACGCGGGTTAAGCAGGAAGTCGAACATCATCTGCGCCCGGTCGCTCGGGCCGTCGGGCCGGCTGCCGACGAAGGTCGTGATCTCGCTCGGAGGCACGTTGGCCTCACAGAGCAGCACCGAGTCGCCGCGCTGCCATTGGGTCTCTTGCCGCCAGGAGTCCATGATCGAAAAGTCCTGCGGGCCGGGATCAACGCCGGCCTTCACTTGCTCGAGGATGAACGGCGCAGCGTCGATCCGGAAACCGGCGGCGCCCAGCTGCAGCCAGAAGCTCATCACCTTGGTCATTTCCGCCCGCACGTCGGGATTGGCCCAATTAAGGTCCGGCTGGAAGTCATAGAAGCGATGGAAGTACCAGGCCTGCGCCTGCTCGTCGAAGGTCCAGGTCTCGGTCTGCTCGCCCGGAAAGACGGTGCCTTGATGCCGGTTCGGCGGTTCCTCGGCGCTCCAGACGTACCAGTCGCGGTACGGCGAATCGGGGCTGCTCCGAGCCGAGATGAACCAGGGATGCTCGTCAGAGGTGTGGTTGATGACCAGGTCGAGGACGATGCGGATGCCGCGCTCCTGGGCTGCTCGGGCTAGGTCGGCGAAGTCACCGAGGCTGCCCAATGCTGGGTCGATGCCGTAGTAGTCGCTGATGTCGTAGCCCCCGTCTCGGCCGGGACTCGGATAGATCGGGTTCAGCCAGAGGCAGGAGATACCCAGCCTGGAAAGGTAGTTGAGGCGGCTGATCAGACCTCGCAGGTCACCGCGGCCGTCACCGTTAGAGTCCTGGAACGCCGACACCTCAGCGCTGTAGATCACGGCTTCCTGGTACCACTTATTGGGCATGATCACATAGCCTTCCGCCGTAGTGCGAACCTCCCCACCATTTCACGCCGACTGACTTACCCGCGGGAAGTCAGCCAACACTGCGCTCCACTGCACCGCCTGGCAAATGCTGCGAAGTCGACGTGGGCACGAGGAACCAGGTATTAGATTGGTCGGCGCGTGGCGCGACCTGAAGTCGAAGTCCGCTCGTGTAGCCCCCAGCACATCCCAACAGCGTTGCCTCGCCCGCCGTCGGGGAGCGCAGCAGATCGGAGGACTCGTACTCGATGACCGAGTCCTCTGATGTTCAACGAGACCCCTCCACCGATCCTGTGGCCGATGGCTCAGCAGACCGGCCCTCCATGCGATCGGTGTATGACGAGGTCGACTGGTCAGCCACACCACTGGGTCCGCGCGATTCGTGGCCAGCGCTGCTGCGGCTCCTCGTGGATCTCTGCCTGGACTCAGAATTCCCCGTCCAAATCAGCTGGGGACCAGACCTTCTGGTGCTCTACAACGACGCCTACATCCCCCTGCTGGGTGTCGAAAAGCACCCATGGGCACTCGGTCGGGCGGCGAGGGAGGTGGGGCCACACCCTTCGGCAGCGAGCGAAGGGCATTTGCGCGATGTTATGGAAACAGGCCGGGCCTACCACAGTGCCGATCAACGGCTCATCATCAACCGGCACGGCTATCCCGAGGAGGCGTACTTCACGTTCTCCACGAGCGCCATCCGGGACGCCGACGGCATGATCGTCGGGCTGTTCAATGCAATCACCGAGACGACGCCGCACATCCTGTACGAGCGACGACTCCAGGTGCTGCGCAGGCTGGGTGCCATTTCGGTCACCGCCGACGAGTCGCTGGCCTCGACCTGCCGGGCCGCTGTCGATGTGATCGGCAGAAACCGCAAAAGTGTCCCCTTCGCCGCGGTATACCTCCGCGACCCCACTGACCAAGGTCCCCGACGGACGGCCGGCTACGGCTTTGACGAGGCCGCCGCCGCCTGCGAGCTGGCCGAAGTCGCCCCGACGAGTGGACCGGTGCTTGAGGTCATGGAGCATGGTGGCACTCAGCTCGTGTCCGGACTGCGGGAGCGATATCCCGGCGTCTTTGAACCAGGGCCGCTGGGACCGCTGACCCCCGACCAGGCCTTTGTCTTGCCAGTCGTCATGCTCGGCACCCGGAGGCCGATGGGGGTCCTCATCCTTGGAATCAATCCCTACTGGCGACCGGACGAGGCCTATACCGCTTTCGCCGCGATGGCCGCGCGGCAGCTCGGCGTCATCGTCACTGACGCGGTTTCCTATCAGAACGAGCGCAAGCGGCAGCTCGCCCTTGCGGAACTGGATCGAGCGAGGACCGAGTTCCTCCAGAATGTGACTCACGAGCTGCGTGCGCCGCTGACCATGCTGCTCACTCCACTGCAGGACATCCTCGATGAGCCTGGCGTCGTCCTTCCGGCCGCGGCGCGCAACACCGTTGAGACCTCCGTACGCGCCGCTGACCGGCTGCAACGCGTCGTCGAGGCACTGCTGGACCTGTCGCGTGCCAAATCCGGTGTGCTGATTCCGGATCGGGAGGTCATGGATCTGGCTTCGGTGACCGCCGACGTGGTTGAGGGGTACCGGCCGGCCACCGAAGGACGCCTCAACCTGCGTGTCGACCTGCCGCCCGAACCGCTCCCGGCCTACGTCGACCGAATGATGTGGACCACTATCGTGACCAACCTGGTGAACAATGGGGTGAAGTTCACGCAGCAGGGCGAGGTTGCGGTAAGCCTGAGCGGCGACGTCAACCAGGTGGTCCTCACGGTGGCCGACACCGGCGTCGGTATTCCGCAGGACGAGCAAGCTCAGATCTTTGAGAGGTTCCATCGCGTCAGCAATGGTGATCACCAGCCGGGTTCGGGGATCGGCCTGGCGCTGGTCGCTGAGATGACTGCCGCCCATGGCGGATCCGTCGAGGTCGCCAGTGAGCCTGGCGAGGGCAGCCGATTCATGGTACGGCTGCCCCGTTACAGCACGCCTACGGCAGAGGCCGATCTGGCCGAAGGAGCAGCCGGAGCGCAGCCTGCGGATGAGTCAACTGAGGATCGCAGGCGCCTCCTGATCGTCGAAGACGAGCCTGACCTCCGGAGCTACCTGACCAGACTGTTTAGCAAGGCCGGGTACGCCGTTGAACCGGTGGGCGATGCAGAGACCGCACTGACATCGCTGGAGAGCAACGCACCCGACATCATGATCACCGACGTGATGCTGCCGGCACAGAGCGGATTCGACCTGCTCGTCACCCTTCGGCAAGACGAGCGGATGACCCGGCTGCCGGTCGTCGTGCTGACCGCACGTGCCGATGCCGAATCAGCGGTGGAGGCCTTCGCCGCCGGGGCTGACGACTTTGTCGTGAAGCCGTTCAACTCTGCTGAGCTGCTGGCGCGTGTACGAGCTCATGACCAGATGAACCAGTTACGGGACGTCGCGATCGGTGTGGCTGAAACCACTGTTGGACAGCTGCGCCAAGCACTACAGACGAACCGCACGATCGGTACTGCGGCAGGGATTGTGATGGCTCGCTACGAGCTGGATCCGCAGCAAGCATTTCAGGTGCTGGTTCGTACCAGCCAGCAGAACAATCGCAAGCTGCACGAGATTGCTGCAGAGGTCGTACGCACCGGTTCTCTGCCTGGACCCTCCAGCTGAGTCCCGGCCTTTCGACCGATGCTCAGGACCTTCGGCGGCGCCAATCGGCCACCGCTTGCTCCATGTCAACGAGCCTGACAATGATCGGCGGACCGTCGAGCCGGCGCCGGTAGGACTCGGCGATCCGGTGATTCAGATCGGCCACGATCTCGCGTACGGATTGCTCGTCTGTGATGTCGGCCAGCGTCTCGGGAAGCGTCATGACCTCTTTGCGGAGTGCCAGCGACGTCGGCAGCGGAAGCGGGAGCTGCTCCCGCTCTAGATAGGCCTTGACCCACCAGTTCTCATCGTCGCGACCACTCAAGCCCCTGATCGGTCTGCCTTGGCCCGGCAGGTTGTCGAACTCTCCGCGCTCGATCGCCTCGCGGACTAGACGGTCCACCCAGCCTTCGTACGGCATGTGCCCATTTTTTCGCACCGGATCAGACACTCAAGCCCTCCAGGGGTGCACGCGACGGTGTGGCACGCTGAACAGGTGGATCCGTGGAGCATCGGCTTGATCGTGCTGATCATTGCGGGGCTTGCGGCGATCATCCTTGGTGCTCTGTGGGACCGCCGGCGAAACAAGCAGCGGGCCGCCGAGATGCTCGCGCCGCCGGCCCGGATGATTCCCCAATTCCACCCCGACGCTGCCGCGCCGCACTATCTGTCCGATCTGCAGGCCCGGCGCCGACCCGAGGAGGCGGAGTCGACCGATCTCGGCGACGCCGAACGCGCATCCATCGCCCAACAACTTGCCGATCCGCACACCGTCACTGTCGATGCCGGATACGCCTCGCGCGATTTCATCACCGACTCCAGCTCCGACTGGGCGGTCCTTGACCGGCCCGCAGTGCTGGTATGCGGCGACGCGGTCGAGAGCTTTCGCGAGCTGATCAGCACCCTGGAAAAGTTGATCTTGAGCCGGACGCCACTCGTCGTGGTGGCGCCGAACATCGCGTCTGATGTGCTGGCAACGTTGGAGGTGAACACGATCAGGCAGACCATGCGGCTGCTTGCCGTCATCTGCGATCAGACGTGCCGCGGCACCGTCGCGGCCGCCTGCCAGGCCGTGATCATGGACCGATCTGACCGACAGTCTGGATACCTGGGGCCGGATCATCTTGGCCACTGCGAACGCTGGATCAGTACCGCCACGTCCAGCCATCTGATCACTGCCGCGGAGACGACGAAAGAATCCGCGTGACGGCCGAGAGCGCGCCCGCCAGAGCAGCGCCGTCTGACCGGCACACCGGTGGCTGGGGATACGTGGCCGCACTGACTCCGATCATCTTTGGCACCACGTACGTGCTGACCACCGAATTCCTGCCGCCCGGCCGTCCGTTGTTGGCTGGCCTGATGCGCTCGCTGCCCACTGGGCTAGTGTTGATCATCGGCAGCCCGATTCCGCCGCGGCGCTGGATGGCTCGCTTCTTCGTCCTCTCTGTGCTGTACGCCTCCGGACTCTTCCCGCTGCTCTTCATCGCCGCCTATCGGCTTCCGGGAGGGGTCGCGGCCGTGATCAACTCGCTCAGCCCGTTGCTCGTCGTCGTGATCTCTGTGCCGTTGCTCGGCACTCGGATTCGCGCGGTCCAGATTGTCGCCGGCATCTTGGGTGCGGTGGGTGTCGCGCTGCTGGTGCTGCGATCGGACGCCAGGTTGGATGTGGTCGGCCTGATAGCCATGGCCGGCGCCGCGATCATGTTCAGTGCCGCCACGGTGCTGACCAAGCGTTGGGGCCATCCCGAAGGGATGAGCTCCATTGGCGTCACCGGCTGGATCTTTCTGCTCGCCGGACTCACCCTGTTGCCTGTCACCTTGCTCATCGAAGGACTGCCCGACCATCTCACCGCGCGTAACATCGGCGGACTTATCTACCTCGTGCTGATCAGCGGCATACTCGCGTACGCACTGTGGTTCTGGGGGCTGCAGCGGCTGTCCGCGAGCGCGGTGACTTTCCTGACGCTGCTCAACCCGGTCACCGCGGCCCTGCTCGGCTGGGTTGTTCTCGATCAGCGCTTCAATCACTGGCAATTGTTGGGCGCTGTGCTCATCCTCATTTCCGTGGTACTTGGCCAACCCGGAACCCTCGACTGGCGACGACGCCGACGATCGGCACTAGCATCGCGAGTGTGAGCGCGCCGACTCAGCACCGCGACCGTCGCTGGCCGCGTCGCGTGTACGCAGCAGGCTCGGAGCCCGACCCACGATTCACCTTCGCCAACGAACGCACCTTCCTGGCGTGGATCCGAACCGGCCTGGGCTTCCTAGCCGCGGGCGTAGCGATTGCCGCCGTCGCACGGTGGACCGATCGGCTAGGCCTGGAGATACGGCTCGCTTCGGCCGTCCTGGTCACCTGCGGACTGGCCTGCGGAATCGGCGCATTCAGCAGGTGGATGGGCAACGAACGGGCGATGCGGCTCAACGAACCGCTGCCGTCATCGCCGCTACTGCTCGTCGTCACCGCTATCGTGGCCGGCGTTGGGATCGTGGCGTTGATCGTCGTGGGCTTTGGATGACGCTCGCGCCGTGGGATCCCGGACTGCAGAACGAACGGACCGGTTTGGCCTGGCAGCGCACCATGCTGGCCGGTCTAACCTGCAGCCTGCTGGTCGCCCGACTCCTCGCGTCGATCTCGATCTTCCTCGCGGTGATCATCGGCTTGCTGGCTCTGCTCTGTACCGCCGGGCTTGGCTGGATGGCGATCCGCCGCTTTCGACTGAACAGCCTCGCCATCCATCAGGAAGAGGCGCTCGGTGACGGCAAGGCGAACGCGCTGCTGAGCATGCTGGTCGTGATGACCGCCGGCGCCGCGTTGCTCTACGTCACAGTCGCCTAACCCCAACTACTCGGGTTTAGTCGTAGCCGAGTTCGTGGAGTCGATCGTCGTCGATCCCGAAGTGATGGGCGATCTCGTGGACGACGGTGATCCTGATCTCTTCGATGACCTGCTCGTTGGTGTCACAGATCGCCAGGATCGGGTACCGGAAGATCAAGATGTGATCAGGCAGTCCGGTGTAGAACTCGCCGCGTTCGGTGAGCGGAATGCCTGAATAGAGGCCCAACGTGTCCGGCAGATCCGGTGGTGGGTAGTCCTCCACCAAGATCACGCAATTGTCGATCAGCGCGGCCAGCTCAGCCGGGATCTCGTCCAGAGCTTCCGCCACGTGCAGCTCGAACTCCTCGGCGGACATCTTTATGCCGGCGCTCACAGCCGCAGCCTAGACGGCTCTCCTTCAATTCAGATTTCAAGACAGTTGTGGAGTTTTCGCGCGTACGCCCCGCGCACCACGAATTACATCGATGAAGTTTTTCGCATTGACTCCGGAGGCCTTGTAGTGACGATTGTGACGAGATTAGAGTTCTGCGCAGCTTGTGATTTTTGTGACTGATGTGATTCAAGTGTAGAAGGCGATCGAGGCGTCGACTGGAAGGTCTGATGATGCGCAGAACCGTGATCAAGGTGCGAGTCGCGACTCTCCTAGCCTTGGCGGTGATCTTGGGACTGCTGTCTGTCCAGATGGCCAGCGCATCGACCCAAATGACTGCGACCGCTGGCGTCAACATCCGTTCCGGAGCCAGCACTAAGACAGCGGTCCTCGGCAGTCTCTATCGTGGCCAGACGATCACTGCCATCAGCAGCTCCCACGGCTGGACAAAGATCAAATTCGGTGACTCGACGGCGCATGTTGCCAGCAAGGACCTGACCAAGGGATCCAAACTCCCAACACCAAGCCGGATCGGACCCGGTACGGTCAAGATCACCACCACTGCCCTCAACCTTCGTACCGGTCCTGGGCTCTCCTACCGGGTGATCAAGGTCATCAAAGAGGGCACCAAGGTCACGATGACCGGCAAGACCGCACGGGGTTGGGCCCAGCTCGTCAACGGCAAGTCCGTCGGTTGGTCCAGCATGCAATATCTCGCCAGCTCGACCACCGGACGGCCGGCGATCATCGGTAGCCGCGTGGCGACGGCCGATCTCGACATTCGTACGACGAGCGGCGCCAATTCCCGAACCGTCGCTGAGGTGAAGAAGGGCACGAAACTCTCCGCCACGGGTGCAATTCAGAACGGCCGCGCGCAGATCATCTACAAAGATGCCGTCCGCTGGGTGACAGCGCGCTACCTCACAAACCTGAACAGCAACCTGCCATCCCCACCCAAACTGCCCAAGATCACCGGGACCCGGTACGCCAAAGCAACGTTGAACATCCGCTCCACCTACACCGACAAATACCGGCTGATCACCGAGGTGCCGCGGGGCACCGAGCTCAAGATCACCGGTGTTGTGAAAAACGGCCGGATGCAGATCGTCTTCGAGAAGGCCGTCCGCTGGGTGACCGCCAAATACCTCTCGAAATCCGTACCCCGCGCAATTCCATCGAGCTGGCGCGCAGTCGAGAGAGGCCTCAAACCCAACGCGATCAAAGTCCACCGGGCTGCGCGGGCGAAGTTCCCCCAAATCACCACCTACTACACCGTCCGGGCAGGCGTGTTCACCGACCACTCCACCGGTCGAGCACTCGACCTCATGATCCCCAATTACCGATCAGCCTCAGGGAAAGCGTTTGGTTACAAGGTGGCAGCATGGGCCAAGGCCAACGCCAAGCCACTCGGGATCAATTACGTGATCTGGAACCAACACATTTGGAACGTCCAGCGCGACAGCGAGGGTTGGCGCTACATGGCTGACCGCGGCGGCGATTCGGCCAACCACAAAAACCACGTCCACATCACCGTCTTTGCAGCAGGCTTCGACCCCCGCTAAGAGGTTGTTCGCTGATCACGTGTTCGAGTGACGTTCCAACGCGGCCAGCCGAAGCTCCAGTTGATCAACTCTATGCCGCAGTAGTGTCAGCTGGGCCTCCATGCTGACCTCGCGCTCGGCGCGGCGCTGAATGCGGGCTGACTGCGCGGCGCGATCTAGCACCGCCTGCAGCGGTACCAGCCGTTGCGGGCCGTGCGGGCCGTCGACCAGTCGTGATGCGATCTCACCGTTGCGGTACCAAGCGCGCAACGCCGAGCGGGACACGCCCGACTCAGCCTCTGCGATGGCCAGCGGTACCCACGGCGTGTCGTCCAGTTTGGCCAATAGCTCCAGCTCGTCGCGCCAGGCAGCGAGGCGGTCATCCCACTCAGACGGCACCGTGCCTCCTCTCATCGAACCTTATTAGTAGCAGCGTATTGACATGGTTTTAATAATGAAAACATGTTTGAGCGATTCTCCGGGCAAGCGCGGCACGTCGTGGTCAGCGCGCAGGAAGAGGCCCGCGAGCTAGACCACAACTACATCGGTACTGAGCACCTGCTGCTCGGGCTGCTAGCAGCGTCGGACTCGGTGGCGTGCCTCAGCCTCACTGCCCTCGGTTACACCCACGACGACGTGCGGGCCACGGTGGAAGCCATGATCGGCCGGGGCAAGGCGACCCCCGGCGGGCACATTCCGTTCACCCCACGGGCGAAGAAGGTGCTGGAGCTGTCACTGCGCGAAGCGCTGCAACTCAAGCACAACTACATCGGCACAGAGCACATCCTGCTTGGCGTGCTCCGAGAGGGCGAGGGTGTCGCTGCCCAAGTCCTAGCGGACAAGCACCCGCTGGACCGGATCCGCGGCGAGGTGCTGACCCGACTCGACTCGCCTGCGGGTCGCGAGGCTCACGGCGCGAGCCGTACGCCGGCAGCGCACGACGTGCTGGCGCTGGCCGCGGAGTTCGCCGGCGACACGCCGATCGGCAGCCACCACATCCTGGAGGCGATCCTGCAGCAACCCGACAGTGCCGCGGCGAAGGTGCTCGGCGACGCTGGCATCGATCTCGACCAGCTCGCCGCCAAACTCGACGAGGTCAGTACGGAGAACACCGCCGATGACACACCGGAGCAGGCAGCCGCCCGGCAGCTCGAGCTGTCGGTAACAGACGAAGCCGTGACGGTCGTGTTGCGCGATCGCCGTTCCATCGAGCTGGGCAAACAGATCATCCGGCTGAACGACGGGCCGCTGACGGACCGGGGTCCGCAGCTGGACCTGCTCGGCCAGCTATGGGCCTCGGTCAACAGCTGGCTCGCCGCGACCGCGCAGACGCTGTCACCCCCGCCCCACGTATCGCCGGATGAAGCTGAGGAGTTGTTCGGTCGGGGCCTGCGCTCCCGGTTCCGCCGCCGCAGAGCCAGTTAACCGCGTCCGACGGTCATCCCGAGTCCATCGCCCGCGAGGTTGTGGCGTGCATTGCATCGGCTCGGTCAGCAAGAAGCTGGGTACTACCGGATGGCGTCGTTGGAAGCGCTCCTGGTAAGCGAACTCGGCCAGCAGCAGCTCGTATGATCGCTCCGCCTGGCGCTCGGCGCCACGCCACAACGCGGCAGCAACCGCGCGGAGGCTTTTCGGCACCCACTCCTTGACCTGCAGCGCCGCCGAAGGATCCTCGTGTACGTCCCAGACCAGATTGCGCAGCCGGAGCCCGGCTGCCGCCACGAGCAGCTCCGGGTCGTGCACCAAGACGAGATCGTGATGTCGCGCCAGCCGTTTCAAGAGGTCACGAGCCGCCCGATCGGCCCGGCTTCGCCGCCGGCCTTCGGCCCGCGGAACATCGAGGCAGGTGAGCGAGCCGGGAAGTCGTGCGTCCCGGACTGGCGGGCAC
>Ga0307289_10001035_pt1 | contig 11941 bp, 13 predicted proteins | sample ER_DNA_143_FD_194483 | JGI IMG/M metagenome (GOLD analysis project Ga0307289, IMG submission 194483) | Bulk soil microbial communities from the East River watershed near Crested Butte, Colorado, United States - ER_DNA_143 | ecosystem: Environmental > Terrestrial > Soil > Floodplain | place...
TCGGCGCAGCCGCCGGTGCGGGTAGTGGAGGCGGCCATGACGACGATGCCGTGTCCGGGTGAACGAGCGGTAGCCGAACGGTGAACGTCGAGCCTTCGCCTTCGGAGCTCCAGACGGAGACGTCGCCGCCATGGTTGGTGGCCACGTGTTTGACGATAGCCAAGCCAAGACCGGTGCCCCCGGTGGAACGTGAGCGCGCCGGGTCGACCCGGTAGAAGCGTTCGAAGACTCGGGCCTGATCGGCTTCCGCGATGCCGATGCCCTGGTCGCTCACCGAGATCTCGACGGCGGCGTCATCGTCACCATCGGCGACTCGGGCGTGAACGGCCACTCGGGTGTCCGGCGGGCTGTACGTGATGGCGTTATCGATCAGGTTGCGCACTGCGGTGACTAGCTGGTTCTCGTTGCCGCGCACCCACAGGTCAGCCGGCGCTCGCCGAACGACGGTGATGGCACGCCGCTCCGCCACGAGACGGGCCCGGTCGCAAGCCTCGGCGATGACGCGCGCGACCTGAACGAGGTTCGACCCGGGCAGCGGGTCGGCGCCCTGCAACCGGGACAGATCAATCAGCTCACCGACGAGCTGGCCGAGACGGGTGCCCTCCCGCTGCATGCTCTTGGCGAATCGCGCGACGGCCTCCGGATCATCGGCAGCGTCCTGTACCGCTTCGGCCAGCAAGGTCAGCGCCCCCACCGGTGTCTTCAGCTCGTGCGACACGTTCGCGACGAAGTCTCGCCGCACGGCCTCGAGCCGGTGCGCCTCGGTGACGTCCTCGATCAGCAGAGCCACCGAACCGACGCGAGCCGGCTGCACTGGGTCGCGCAACGGAATCGCGGCCGCGGCGACGGCGATCGGCTCCCGACCGAGTCGACCGGCCGGCAGCCTGATCTCGGCGTGGGTGGAACGGGTCTCGCGGATCACGGTCCGGGTCAGCTCGACGAGATCGGGCACGTCTAACCGGTCGCCGGAAAGGACACCCATGCGCCGCGCGGCGGGATTGACCAACCGGAGGCGCTCGTCCCGGTCCAAGACGACTACTCCGGTGCCGAGGGCGTCGATTACCGCGGCCGACAGTGCCGGGACCGGTGATGCCGGTCGCTTCGGCGCCGCGGCCACCGGCGCCCGGCGGCGCACCGCGACGAGATAGCCAATGGCGAGTCCGCCAGCAAGCGCGACGCCCACCGCACAAATCACCAGCACCGGCACACTCAGATGGTAAGCGTGACGTAGCCGCTAGTTGTGCTGTTGAACAGCGCGAACGGCCTCATCCACCGACATGCGGAGCTCCCTGACGCGCGGAGTTCACCTGAGGTACGGCATTCGTTCATGCGGGTACAACCATGGTTCGACCCGGGCAACTAGGCTCTCGGGCGAGGAACCCCGAGGAGAATCGACATCAGATGCGCGATATCTACCACGACGAGCTTGACGAGATCGGCAACAGGCTCGAGGCCATGACTCAACTGGTCCAGGAGGCAATGGAGCGTGCCACTAACGCACTGCTCGACGGTGACCTCGCCGGTGCCGAACGGGTCATCTCCGAAGACCCTCATATCGACTCGCTGCGCGAGGAGCTCAACGAGCGCACCTTCCAGATCATCGCTCGGCAACAGCCGGTGGCCACGGATCTACGCGTTCTCATCGCGACCACTCACCTGGTAACCGATCTCGAGCGGATGGGGGATCTCGCCCTGCATGTCGCCAAGGTCGCCCGGATGCGGTTCCCGGAGATCGCGGTTCCCGAAGAGGTACGGGACGTCATCTCGCAGATGGGGATGGTCGCCCTCTCGCTCGTGGGCAAAGTTGCCGCCGTCATCAAAGGCCGCGATGTCGCGCTCGCCCAGGCGATCGAGGCCGAGGACGACTCGATGGACGCCCTGCATCGGAAGCTGTTCACGTTGCTGCTCTCGCCCAATTGGACACACGGGATCGAGGCGGCGATCGACATGACGCTGCTCGGCCGGTACTACGAGCGGTACGCGGACCACGCCGTGGCCGTCGCGCGACACGTGGTGTACATCGTGACGGGCCGCATTCCTGAACCGCTCGGCACCGGACTCACCCAGTTCAGCGGCTGAGTGGGGGGAATCTTCGACGCTGCGTCAGGTTCTTGACGCCTGACCTTGGCTGGCGACGGCAGCGATCGCCGCGACAGCAGCCTCCGGATCGAGATACTCCGCCGGCTTCAGCGGGCTCAACGTCCGTTCGTCGAGCTCGTATCGCAGGGGAATGCCGGTCGGCACGTTGAGGGACACGACAGCCTCATCGGACAGACGGTCGAGGTGCTTGATCAGCGCACGCAGCGAGTTGCCGTGCGCCGCAATGAGCACCAGGCCCTGCCGCAGATCCGGAACGATCACGTCGTACCAGTACGGCAACATCCGGACGACGACGTCCGCTAAGCACTCAGTTCTAGGCACGGCGTCGAGCAAGTCCGCGTAACGCGGGTCACCGACCTGGCTGAACCGGTCACCTTCCGGCAGGGGCGGGGGCGGCACGTCGTAGGACCGGCGCCACAGCATGAACTGTTCGTCACCGAACTCGGCGCGGATCGCGGCCTTGCCCTTCCCCTGCAACGCCCCGTAGTGCCGTTCGTTGAGGCGCCAGGATCGGCGGACCGGAATCCACATCCGATCAGCAACGTTCAAGGTGATCTCCGCGGTGCGAATGGCGCGTCGCAGCACGGACGTGTGGATGATGTCCGGAAGCAGGTCATGCTGCACGAGCAGCTCACCGCCCCGCTCGGCTTCGGCCACTCCCCTTGGACTGAGGTCGACGTCGACCCATCCGGTGAACAGGTTCTGCTGGTTCCAGTCGCTCTCGCCGTGGCGAAGTAATACGAGGGTGGCGGTCATTCAACTCATCCTGCCAAAGTGGTACGGCGCGATGCCGCGAAGGATGCAGTCGATCGTGAACTGCAGCTGGGCTCGGCTGACGTGCGGGCGGTGGGTCAGCACGGCGACCATCACCGAGGCGACCAGCAGGTCGCTGACCCATTGCCTGCGGCGCCGCGATCATGACTCCCACGGCCACCGCAACGAACGCGACGCCGAGGGCCAGGACCGTATATCCGCGCACGGCCTGGAGGAAGTACGCCAAGTAGAACGTCGATCCAATGAGGGAGAACACCAACGCGGAGACGCCGACCGCCCACTGCATCTGGCTCTGCGAGGCGGCTTCCACTGGAGACGTATGCGCATACCGTGGCCACGGCAACGGAATATGCCTACCTATGGGACTAGCGCGCCGCGCCGTCAGCGGTCGTCGCGCCGCGCAAAATCAGCGAACGCCGCCAGATTCGCTAGCGACTCACCGCGTTTCACCCGCCATTGCCACTCTCGCTTGATCGAGGACCCGAAGCCGAGCCGGAGCAGGGCGTTGAACGCGCTGTCGGCGTACTCGAGGACCGCACCGAGGATCCGGTCGAGCTCCACCGGCGTTATCGCCACAAGCGGCACGTGACCCGTCAGATACACATCACCCCGGTCGTCGATCGACCAGCTCACGGCATAGGTACGCGCGTTGTGCCGCAGCAGGTAGGCGTATACCTGCTCCTGGTTCTCCTCCGGGTGCCGCATCACGAACGCTTCCACGGTGAGCGCGTGCTCGCCGACCCTGAGCCAGCAGGCTGTTTTCAGACGCCGTTCGCCAGGCAGGGCGGCGACGAAGACGTCCGGGCCGGGCCGCTCGAACTCAATGCCAGCATCCCGCAGTGCCTGTTCGACGACCTCGACTCGCTCCCCGTCCATGGTCAGTCGCCGACCGCCTCTGGGAGCGTTATCTCGAACGTGTCGATGGCGCGCTGATAGGCACGTAGCAATCCATCCGTGGTGCGCCGCCAGGAGAACCCCTCGGCGTACCGGCGCGCGGCACGGCCTAGCTGACGTCGACGGGCGGAATCGCGCAGCAGGTCGCCGATGACGTGGGCCCAGTGATCGGGGTCGTGACCATCCACGAGCACTCCGGAGACGCCGTCGGCAACCGATGTGGGCAGCCCGCCGACCCGCGCGGCGACTACGGGTGTGCCGCACGCCTCCGATTCGAGCGCCACCAACCCGAACGACTCGTTGAAGCTAGGCACGATGGTCAGGTCGGAAGCGCGGTAGTAGTCGGCGAGCGTGGCGCGATCGACCGGGGGCGCGAACGACACTCGGTCGGCCAGTCCGAGCTGCGAAGCCAGTTCGGGAAGCCAGTCCGGATAGGCGAGGCCCGATCCGCTCGGTGCCCCGAGTACGAGCACCCGGAGGCGGCGTCCGAGGTCCGGATCCGTGTCGCGAAGCAGGGCAGCGGCGCGCAGCACCAGATCGGGGGCTTTGAGCGGTTGGATGCGGCCGACGAACGTCACGACCAGGTCGTCAGGTGCGATGCCCAACCGCTCCCGCGCGCCCGGTGCCGGCGCGAACGTGACCAGATCCACCCCGGGTGGAATGACCGAGATCCGTGAAGGATCGGCGCCATACCAGCGGATCAGGTCCCGCGCCTCACCCTCGGTGGAGGCCACCAAACGGTCCGCCTCGGCCACCACCTGTTGCTCACCCGCGATGCGGGAGAACGGCTCGGGGGTGTCGTCCTCGGCCAGCGCCGCGTTCTTGACCCGCCCGAGCGTGTGCGCAGCGTGAACGAGGGGCACACCCCACCGGTCACGCGCCAGCCAGCCCACCTGGCCGCTGAGCCAATAGTGCGAGTGGATCACGTCGTACCACCCCGGTTCGTGCCGCGCCTCCGCCCGGAGCACCGCGGCAGCAAATGCGCACAGTTGGGCGGGCAGATCCTCCTTGCACAGGCCCTCGAACGGCCCAGCCGCGACGTGCCGCACGAGGACGCCGGGATGGGCTTCGACACGCGGCGGCTGGTCACTCGAAGTGGCGCGGGTGAACACCTCGACCGCGATGCCCGCGTCGGCGAGCCGGCGCGACGTCTCCAGTATGTAAACGTTCATGCCGCCGGCATCGCCGCCACCCGGTGCGTCGAGCGGAGAGGTGTGCACGCTCAGCATCGCTACGCGACGGATCACGGCCTTCCTTCCGGAAGTAGGAGTCGTTCGCCCCCGACCGATCATGCCTGACCGTGCAGGTGCGGCGTCGCGCGGCGCCAACCGGTCAAAAGGTGATGCCCTTCAGGTGCGCCTCCGGCCGGAGCCGAATGCCGAACTGGCGTTCGACGCCAGCCCGGATCTCCACGGCCAGGTCGAGCAATTCGGTTGTCGTCGCGCCCCCGCGATTGGTGAGCGCCAGTGCGTGCTTGGTCGAGATAGCCACTCGCCCACCCCCCCGGTCCAGGCCGTAGCCCCGGGGGAATCCGGCGTTCTCGATCAGCCACGCGGCGGACAGCTTCACCTGACCGTCCACGATCCACTGTGGGCAGTCGCGCGGCGCGAGGCGGGGGGCGACAAACGGGTTCACGAAGAACGAGCCAACGCTCCAGGTGTCGTGATCCGAGGCGTCGAGCAGCATGCCCTTCCTGCGACGCAGATCGAGGACGACGTCGCGGACCGCGGCCGACGACGCCGCATGGCCCGGCTCGATGCCCAGCCGACGGGCCAGCTCGGCATATCGCACCGGTGCCGAGTTAGGCGATCGGTGCAGCCGGAACGTGACCTCGAGCACCACGAAACGGTCAGTGTGTTTGAAGGCGCTTGTTCGGAAGGCGAAGCCACATTCCTGGGGGGCGAACGGGCGAACCTCACCGCCCTTCCGGTCCAGAACCTGCAGCTCGACGATCGAGTCGGCAACCTCGCTCCCGTAGGCGCCGACGTTCTGCACCGGCGTCGCCCCGGTGAGGCCCGGGATACCCGACATGGCCGCCAACCCGGACCAGCCCGCGGCGACCGACTGAGCGACTAGCTCATCCCACACCACGCCGGCTCGGGCGGTCACGCACACCGCGTCGTCCTGATGTTGCACGTCAACGCCGGATGATTCGACGAGCACCACCACGCCGTCCCAACCCGCGTCCGCTGCGACCAGGTTGCTGCCGCCGCCGACGATCAGCAGCGGCTCGCCGGCCGCGTCGGCGCTTCGCACCGCCTCGACGACTTCGCAGGTCGTTCTGGCATGTTCGATCCGGCGGATAGGGCCGCCGAGGCGCAGCGTGGTCAGCGCATCCAGGCGGGTCGGCACGAACGGCCAGATTACGCTGCCGCGTCGCTCAGTCGAAGCGCCCGGCCAGCCGCTCCTGCATGGGGCCGAGGCCGAGCCCGGCCGACTCCGGCAGGAACATGTGCAGGTGCGCGCGGGCCAGATACGGGCCGACCCGGGTGCCGTCCACCTCGACGAGTAGCCGCTGGACGGCACCCACAGAGGTCGCGGGATAGACAATGAGCTCGGAGTAGCCGGCTACCAGAGCGGACCCTGCGATATGCGCCAGCACCGTCCGGGCCGATGCCCTGACCCTGCCACGACGTCCGCCACGAGCAAACCCACCTAGGCGCTGTCCCGGCCGTGCGCCGGATCGGCCAATGCGACTGCGTCCCGGTGGCCGGCGAATTCGTCCGCGGGTAAGCACGGTGTCAGGGCTTCCGCGCTCGTCATGTACACACGGTGACACTGCGTGCGTCACATGTGGATGACGCGCGCGGCCGGAGTCCTGCGCGCGCAGTCGCGTCGCCGCCACCTCTTAACCAGGCGCCGATGGGGCCGGTAACCTGGCTCGTCTGCGGCAAGGCTTGGTCTGGAACACTCATGATGCGAGGGCCTCTAGCTCAATAGGCAGAGCTGCGGACTTTTAATCCGTAGGTTGAGGGTTCGAGTCCCTCGGGGCCCACAGGCTGCAGGGCCCGGATTTACTGGGCTGCAGCGTCTCGGTCGAGTTCCGGGAACATGATCAACTGTGGTTCAGTCCGCAAAAAGTCCGCAGAGAGTCCATGCGCGGTCCGCAATGCGTCCATCCGGTCGGCCACTTCGTCGAGCCGATCGCCGTAGAGGTGGCCGTACAGATCGAGCGTCATCGTCGCGCTCGCGTGTCCAAGCATCTCCTGGACGACCTTGACGTCGGCGCCGCTTGTGATGGCCAGCGACGCCGCAGTGTGCCGCAGGCCGTGCGGTGTGAATCTGTCCAGGCCCGTGGTGTGCGCGGCGCGGTCGAAGACGGTGTGCCGGAAGTTCTGCAAGCGCAGCAGGCCGCCACGCGGCGACGTGAACACAAAGTCGTCGGGGTTCTGGCCGGCGACGTGCTGCGCGAGTTCGTCGACGAGGAACCGCGGGATCGGGACGCTGCGCACCTGGTGGGACTTCGGCGTGCTGAACACTGCGCGGCCACCGACTTCGGCCACCGCCTCGACGATCTCGGTGCGGCCGCGCATCAGGTCGAGGCGTCGGACGCGCAGCGCGGACAGCTCGCCGAAGCGCAGGCCAGTGTAGGCGAGGAAGAGGATCACCAGGCGGTATTCGCCGGCTGCGTCGGCCAGCTGCTCGACCTGGTCGACGGTCAGGAAGACCTTCTCGTGCTTCGCCGCGCGCGGAAGCGGGATGTGGTCAGCCGGATTGCGCGCCAAGCGACCGTCGCGCACCGCGAGCGAGAAGGTCAGCGACAGAACGCGATGGGCCTGACGGACGGTCGCCGCCGACAGGCCCGATGCGGTCAGGTCGGCGATCCACGCGGCGACCCCCTCGTGGGTGACGTCGGCCAGCCGGATTTCACCCCAGCGCGGGAGCACGTTGACGCGGAGCAGACCTTCGTAGCGCGCCCTGGTCGACGGCTTCAGGTCGACCTTCGTCTTGAGCCATCGTCCCGACCACTCCCCGACCGTGATGCGCGACCGGCCGGGGTCGACGTACATGCCGGTCGTGACGGCCGTCGTCACCTCGTCGAGCCATCGCTGTGCGTCCACCTTTCGCTTGAAGTGGCGCGAGTGCTCCCTGCCGGCGCTGTCGCGGTATCGAGCCCGCCAGCGCCCGTCCGGACGCTTCGCAATGTTGGCCATGTGATCGCCTCCGAGCCGCGTGACGATCTCGGTGTACCACGACGATCTGTCAGCTCCGAACCCTGCAAGAACAGCCAACGCCAGTCAACGAAAGCCGACTGACACCGTCGCCGAACGCTCCGGCGTTACGCTTTCCTCATGGCAGCTGATCGAGTGGTCACCGATCACCGCGTGATGGGTGGCGTGCCGTGCATTGCCGGCACGCGAATTCCGGTTGCCACGATCGTCGGTCTGATCGCCGAGGGCCTGACACCGGACGATGTGGTGGCCGAATATCCGCAGCTCGCCCGCGGCGACGTTCGGGCTGCCCTCGAGTTCGCCGCCGCGGCCGTCGACGAGCGACACCTTCCGCTCCGGATGCCTGCTTGAGGTTTCTTCTCGACGAGTGCCTCAGCATTCGGCTGGCCCCGCTGTTGCGAGATGCCGGGCACGACTGCGTACACGTCCATGAGCGCGAGCTGCTCGGAGCGCCGGACGAAGCGGTCATGGCTGCCGCCGTCGCGGAGTCGCGGGTGCTGGTCTCCATGGACACCGACTTCGGTGAGTCGCTCGCGACGTCGAACGCGAGCCTGCCCAGCGTCGTGCTTTTCCGTCGCGCCGGCCGCAAGGCGGAGGATCAAGCCGCGGTGCTCCTGCTGAATCTGGCTGACATCGCGGACGACCTCGACGCCGGCGCTATCGCGGTCATCATGAACAGCCAGATCCGCTTACGTCGCCTGCCACTTCGGCCCCAGCCGCCGGCCTGACCGGCAGCCCGTCGCTATCCAACGACGTCCAACGCTTCAAGATCAACGGCACGTATGCTACCAATATTGGTAGCGCGGCACCTTTCTTTCGGGCGACACATAAATGCATTGTTGGTTGTCATTGAGTGGTATTGGGAAATGCACGGCGGCATGAAGACCTACCGGGGTTCAGCGGCCGATGCGCGCAGCTATGTGGAGGCTGATCGGTGGCCGGGCGGATGACTACTACCTCGCTGAGGGGATCGGTCTCGCGTGGTTGCGTGCTGGCCAAGCCAGCCGATGATCTGCTCTGCAGCGCGGCCTTGCGCGGCCCCGCAAGCGACGGCGACATCGTCGTGAAGTTCGGCTGCTGACCAGGACTTGGGTCCGTTGATCACGACCTCAACGAACCGCACCTAGCGGCGTCGGCGCGCAGCCGCCCGCGCTGCCTCAGCGCTGTCCGGGTCGAGGCCGGCCACCCACGCTTCGTAAGCGTCACCCGTCAACGCCTCCAGCTCGAGCACCGGCCCTTCCGGGCCGGCAGCAAGCCGGCGCGCCACGCCGGTCCCCTCCGCCAGGTAGTAGTCATCTGCCCGCGACCGGTCCACCTCCAGGTAGTTGCGGGCAGCCGCCGCCGACCCCCCGGTACACCTTCATTCCGTCGTGCATTTAACCAACCATTTCCAATAACAGCCAATAACAACCAACACTGCAATTCCTGGTATACCTTTACCGCGTTTTGCCGCTACCCAATTGGTAGCATACGTGCCGCTATTCAGTAAAGACTTGAAAAGCGTATGTATACGCTGACTAGGGTTGATAGTCGTTGACGGCTTCATTTGCACGGTAGAAGCCGTCAGTGATTACTGCTGGCTTGCTGTCGACGTCCATGGATGAGGGCCTGGTGCGTAGCGGCGGGGCCGTTGCGAGCGCGATGGATGCTTCGTAGCGAGCCAGCGATGATCGCGGTGACGGTGCCGGTTGGCCCCCCTTCACCGAGAAGGTTCACCCGAACCAGTGTTACGGGACGGCTCGGCTCCGGCCTCCGCTCGCCGGCCTCACCACGCCGAGGTGTGCCGGTGGAGGTTCCGGCTTACGGGACGGTCACGGAGGTGGTTCACCTCGCCGTTGCCGGTCATCGCGCATTGGTCGGTGCCGGCCGGACTGTAGGGTCTGGCGCGGTCCGAATTTTTCGACCGCCCCCTACCGGCCGCCGCGATCGCAGCGCTGCTCGACGAACTCACCAATGGGCCACCGAACGGACGCGGGAGCTGAACTTCACCGCTATGGGCGTCGCGTACAACCGGGTAGCCCCGAACGCGACGGCGTTTGCCCACCGCAGCGAGCGGTTCCTGCTCGAACGCGTCGGCGAGGACAGCACGCGGCGGGTCGATCGGTCGTGGGCGATCGCGTACGCCCACGGCTCCGGACGGGTCTACCCGAACTTCCCCGACCCGCAGCTCGACAGCTGGGCGGACGCCTACCACGGCGGCAACCTCGCGCGCCTCGTCGCGGCCAAACACGCGTACGACCCGACCGGCTCTTCCGTTCCCGCAGGCCTCTGATCCGACTGGAGGAATCATGTCCCAGCTCGCGCTGCCCATCGGGATGTCCCTCGACGGATACGTTGCCAGCGACCGAGAACATCCCGGGGTGGCTGTCCCCGAGGACGACGAGCTCGTCAGCTGGAAGCTCGACCATTGTCGGCAAGCTGTGGAGGGTACGAGTGATACTCATTACCGGCGGCCTGGGTTCTATCGGGTCGCGCACCGCACGGGCACTGCTCGACCTGGGCGAATCCGTCGTGCTCACCGCGCACCGGTCCACCCAGCTGCCTGAGTACCTCGCCGACGAGCCCGGCGGCCGGGTCGTCGTCGATCCGCTGGACACCACGAACGAGACGACCTTCCTCGACATCGGGAAGCGGCACGAGATCACCGGCATCGTGCATCTCGCGGCGGGCCGCCACGACCTGCCCGATCCGGTCGAGTACCTCCGGGCCGACACCCTCGGCCTGCTCAACGCACTCAAGGCGGCGACGGTGTGGGGCGTGCGGCGGTTCTCCGTCGCCAGCACCATCGGCGTCTGCCGGGGGTGGACGAGGTCCCGTGGCGCGAGGACGCCCCGCTGCCGGTGGTGGCAGGGCACCAGATCCCGGTGTTCAAGAAGAGCGCGGAGTTGTTCGCAACGCTGACCGGCGACAGTGCCGGGTTCGACGCGGTGAGCCTGCGGATCGGCACCATCTGGGGACTCGCCGTTCTTCGCGCTTCCCCGCCTGCTCAGCGCGGCGGTCTGGGGCGAGGACCCCGATCTCACCCCGCCCCGGCCGCGACCTACGCGTCAGAGATCGGGTCGGCGGCGTTCGGCCAAGGCGACCTCATGGGCACGGTAGGTCCGGCGGGGCTGGCTGCGGACGAGATCGTCCGCCGGTTGGGCACTCTGGAGTTCGACGACCTGACCGAGGGCGAACGCGCGCCCGGGGCACGGTGCGCAGCAGCCGCTGTCCTGAGCCCACGCGGAGGTCGGTGCCAGGCTGCCGCGCTTAATGGGCATCGGGCCCTGCGGTTCGCCCGATGCATGTTGGAGAAGCCGCCGTGCTTGGGTGCGAACGCTCAGCGGTCAGGCGGCCAGCCCCAAGGGTCGTCGACGCGGGCGAACTCGGTGGGCGTCGACGGGTGCGGATGTTCCTCGGTGTGCTCGAATCCGTCGAGGAGCAGCATGCGGTGAGGCTCGACGTCTTCACCCAAGTGTTTGCGATTAACGGGGGTGCCCCCAAGGTGGAGCCCATCGACAGGCCGCCTGACGCTGGTGACCGTCGGCGACCACCCGTCGTTTTCGGAAGCGCCGGCCGAGCGCCTGGGCGGCGAGCCCGATCTGGAGGTACCGGCGTCGTTCAGCGCGCGGATGAGGGCATTACCGTCATCGCCTGAACCCGCCCCTCCGTCGTTCTGCTCGATCACATGCTGGCGCCGCGGCGATTCTTCGCGCCGTCCCAGTCGATGCCTCGACCGCCAAATAGACGGGCCAGCTCGTCACTACCCCATCGCGGATCTTCACGGTCAGCGCGTCGGGAGACGGCCGGGCAAAGCCAGCAGTCAGCAGCCGGAATCGGAATCCAACCCAGCACCTGTACGAACTCGGCCCGGCGAGATGCGGCAGCAACGCCGCATAGCCCGACGGGCCGGGATCCGGACAACGCCAGATTACCTAGCGAAGGACATGTCATGACCAGCCCAGTTGAACCCGAGTCCTACCCGGCACCCTGAAACGCGACGAAGCACGGTCGCTCGATGG
>Ga0307289_10001036_pt1 | contig 11939 bp, 12 predicted proteins | sample ER_DNA_143_FD_194483 | JGI IMG/M metagenome (GOLD analysis project Ga0307289, IMG submission 194483) | Bulk soil microbial communities from the East River watershed near Crested Butte, Colorado, United States - ER_DNA_143 | ecosystem: Environmental > Terrestrial > Soil > Floodplain | place...
CGCTGGTGGCGCGTCGCGCTGTAGCCGTGCTCCTCGAGCGCGAACTCCTCGTCCTGCAAGCGGACGTACGCGCTCATGCCCTCCTGCGCGTAGCCGCGGGCGAGATCGAACATGGCTGCGTTGAGCGAGTGGAATCCGGCCAGCGTCACGAACTGGAACTTGTAGCCGAGGCCGGCCAGCTCCTCCTGGAAGCCGGCGATCGCGTTGTCGTCCAGGTGCGCGCGCCAGTTGAACGAGGGCGAGCAGTTGTACGCCAGCAGCTTCCCCGGGAACCGCTCGTGGATCGCCTGCGCGAACTCGCGCGCCTCGCCCATGTCGGGCGTCGCCGTCTCGAACCAGACGAGGTCGGCGTACGGCGCAGCCGCCAGGCCGCGCGCGATCGCCGGCTCGAGGCCCGCACGCACACGGAAGAAGCCTTCGGAGGTGCGCTCGCCGGTCAGGAACGGCTCGTCGGCCGGGTCGGCCTCGCTCGTGATCATCGTCGCGCTCAGTGCATCGGTTCGGGCGATGAGCACCGTCGGGACGCCGCATACGTCGGCCGCCAAGCGGGCCGCCGCGAGCATCCGCAGGAACTGAGCGGTCGGGATCAGGACCTTCCCGCCGAGATGGCCGCACTTCTTCTCGGACGAGAGCTGATCCTCGAAGTGGACACCGGCCGCGCCCGCCTCGATGAACGCCTTCATCACCTCGAACGCGTTCAGCGGACCGCCGAAGCCGGCCTCCGCGTCGGCGACGATCGGCGCGAGCCAGTACCTGTCCGTGTCGCCCTCGGCCGCATGGATCTGGTCGGCGCGCAGCAAGGCGTTGTTGAGCCGGCGGACGAGGGCCGGGCCGCTGTTCGACGGGTAGAGGCTCTGGTCGGGATAGGTCTGCCCGGCGAGGTTCCCGTCGGCGGCGACCTGCCAGCCGCTCAGGTAGATCGCCTTCAGCCCCGCCTTGACCATCTGGACGGCCTGGCCGCCGGTGAGCGCGCCGAGAGTGGGCACATGGTCCTGCGTGTGGAGCAGCTCCCAGAGCCGCTCCGCGCCCAGCCGCGCAAGCGTGTGCTCGACGTGGACCGTGCCGCGCAGGCGCTCGACGTCCTCGCTCGTGTAGGGCCGTTCAATTCCGGTCCAGCGGCCGTTCATCTTGCCGTTAGTCGCCATTCAGCTCCTCCAAGTGGTCGTAGGCGGGCAGGGTCAAGAACTCGACGAACGACTCGCCGAGCGCGACCTGCTCGAAGATCTCGCGTGCCTTGCCGTCTCCGTCGTCCAGCTCGTCGATCGCGTCGGCGACCTGCCGGCGCTCGAAGCGGCCGTGGCGGATCCACTGCCAGACCTGCGAGCGCGCGATCTCGGCGGTGGCGGCGTCCTCCATCAGGTTGTAGATGGCGACGGCGCCGGTGCCGCGGAGCCACGACGAGAGGTACTGGATCCCGACGCTGACGTCGTTACGCAGGCCCTCCTCGGTGACCTCGCCGGGCGTGGACGCGACGTCGAGCAGGTCAGCGGCGCTCACCGACACCTCCAGGCGCTGCCGGTCGAGCTGGTTCGGCCGGTCCCCAAGGACCTCGTCGAACTCCGCGAGGGCCACGGAGACGAGGTCCGGATGGGCGACCCAGGTGCCGTCGAAGCCGTCGCCGGCCTCGCGCTGCTTGTCCTCGCGCACCTTTGCGAGCGCGCGCTCGTTCAGCTCGGCGTCCTTGCGGCTCGGGATGAAGGCGGCCATCCCGCCCATCGCGTGCGCGCCGCGCCGATGGCAGATCTGGACCAGCAGTTCCGTGTAGGCGCGCATGAACGGGGCGGTCATGGTCACGCTGTTCCTGTCGGGGAGCACGAACTCGGGCCGGTCGCGGAACTTCTTGATCACGCTGAACATGTAGTCCCAGCGACCCGCGTTCAGGCCGGCGGCGTGCTCGCGGAGCTCCCAGAGGATCTCGTCCATCTCGAACGCGGCCAGCACGGTCTCGATCAGGACGGTTGCCTTGATCGCGCCGCGCGGCAGGCCGAGCTCCTCCTCCGAGTGCGTGAAGACGTCGTTCCAGAGGCGCGCTTCTAGGTGGCTCTCGAGCTTCGGCAGGTACAGGTACGGCCCGGTGCCGCGGTCGAGCAGGCGGCGCCCGTTGTGGAAGAGGTAGAGGCCGAAGTCGAACAGGCTTGCGGAGACCGGCTCGCCGTCGACGGACAGGTGGCGCTCCGGAAGATGCCAGCCGCGTGGCCGCACGAGCAGCGTCGCCACCTCGTCGTCGAGGCGGTAGGTCTTGTCCTTGCTCTCCAGCTCGATCGTGCGCTCGATCGCGTCGATCAGGTTCACCTGGCCCTCGACCATGTTGGCCCAGGTCGGCGAGTTGGCGTCCTCGAAGTCCGCCATGAACATCTTCGCGCCCGAGTTGAGCGCGTTGATCACCATCTTCCGGTCGGTCGGGCCCGTGATCTCCACGCGGCGGTCCTGGAGATCGGCCGGTACGGCATCGATCGTCCAGTCCGACTCGCGGATCTCCCGCGTCTCCGCGAGGAAGTCGGGCAGCTCCCCGGCGTCGAGGCGCCGCTGCCGCTCGGCGCGAGCCTGCAGCAGCTCGGCGCGGCGCGGACCGAACCGGCGCTGCAGGCCGGCGACGAACGCCAGCGCCTCCTCGGTCAGGATCTCGTCGCTGCGCGGCCCGGCCGGCGCCGCGAGCTCTGCCCGCGTGACGGTCGACACAGCCCTAGTCGTTCTCGTGGTCGCGCTCGCAGAAGTCCGGGCACGTGCACGGCGCCGTCTCCGCGGCGGTCAGCACGTAGCGGCTACGCCCGGCGCGGCTGCGGCCGCTTACCGAGCGGAGCTCGGAGTGGCCGTTGCCGTTGAAGCCGTTTCGTGAACGGCCGAGGAGCCTGGACAGCAAGCGGGTCATCTCCACCATCCTCTCTCATTTCGGATCCGAAGTCGAGTCGTTCTAGCCATATTCCCGCTATTTGGGTAGGAAAACACCCCATCTGGGATCCAGACACTACCTTCCGCCCCGGACGAACGGGCAGCGCATAATCCTTTCCGTGCTCGACCCGGAGCTCGCCGCAGTCCTGTTCGCCGTCGCTCTCGCGGCTGCACTCGCGGTACCCGGCTGGATGAAGGCCGTCACGCGCGCTGGCCGGTTCTGCGAGTCCTGCGGCCGTCGCGTGCTCCGGGGCGAGAAGACGTGCGACTGCGACTGAGACAGTGGCCCCCGACACGGGCGCAGTTCCGCGCCTTCCTCGGCTACTGCGTTGCGTCGGCCGTATACATCGCGATCGGCGTCGCCGTCACCGATTTCCTGTACTCGTTCTGGGTCGGCGTCGCCTACGTGCTCGTGACGTGCTGGCTGGTCCCGACCCTGGTCAGGCGCCGCGCATGAGCTGGGCCGCCCACGACGTCGAGCCTTACGCGATCCAGTGGCATATGAGGCTCAAGGTCGCGTTCGTGCCGCTGCTGATCGGCTCGTACTCGCCGGACATGATGACCAAGTGGTTCGTCTACGGGATCCACCTCGGCCCGTGGGACCTCAAGGCCTCGGACCCGGCGCAGTTCCACCGTGGCTGGCCCGGGCTCGGCTTCACGCACTCCTTCATCTACGGGATCGCCATCGGGCTGATCATGTGGAAGGTCTTCGGCTCGAAGCTCTGGGGCGTCAGCTTCATGATCGGCCAGTTCGCGCACGCTTTGACCGACACCGGCGACACGGTCGGGACGATGCTGCTCTTTCCCTGGACGTTCCACTTCCACCTCGGCGCCTGGGCGTATGCCGGCCAGACGGGCCGGACGACGGACGCCGCGGCGTACTTCAGCGGCCTCGGCTGCATGTGGGACCTCGTCTGGATCGTGTACGGCCTCTACGCCTGGCGCGTCCTCACGCGCGGCTTCTTCGATGACGTGATCTACAAGGCCGACGGCTTCTGGCCGTGGGCGAACCGGTGGGTTCCGCGAGACGCCCTGCTGGTGCTCTACCGGGCGGCGTTCTTCTACGGCACGTCGCGCTGGATCGCCTGGACGATCTGGGCGCACGTGATCCACCACTACCCGTACGACCTGAGCTGGGGCGGGCCGCACTGGGTGCAGGCGGCCCACCCCTGATCCGGCATCAGCCGTAGTTGTAGTAACCGCCCGAGCTGGGCGTCGTCGTGCCGACGGAGGCCACCTTCCAGTTGAAGTGGACGCCGCCGAACTGGTCGGAGGCGCCGTCGCCGTTCACCGTCTTCGGCGAGGGGTCCTCGACGAACGTGTAGAGCGGCTTGCCGTCGAACGTGACCTGCTTGCGGCCGTCGGGGCGCATGACGGTTCCGAGCTTGCCCGCCACGCTGGAGTCGCCGGTCGGCGAGCCCTTGACCGTGAGCGGCACCCAGATCGCGGTGCAACTGCCGGTGCAGCGGATCATCCTGGAGCTGTCCTGCTTCGGGCTGTAGAGCGCGAAGCCCTTCGAGTCGACGAGCACCTGACCGACACCGGAGACCTTCGCGAGAGCGACGGTCGTCGCGGGTGATGCGGCAGCGGGCTTCTGCGCCTGCTGCGAGCTCGAGCCGCAGGCGGTCAGGGCGGCCGCGGCGAGAGCGATCAATATGAGGGGGGTGATTCTCTTCATGTCCTACAGTACGCGGCCCCCACGGCGCCGGATGACGTGTGTAACGATCCCTTAATGAACCGCCTGTTGACCGCGGCCGTAGTGCTCGCAGCTACGGTCACGGTCGTCCCGCAGGCGCTCGCGGGTGGGATCGCCGAGGTTCGCGACGGGTCGGGCCACCTTCGCGCGACCGCGGGCCCCGGAACGTTCGCGACGGCCTACGACGCGGGCTGGACGCTGCGGTTCGACTCGGCGAGCCGGAGTGCCCGCGGCGTCGAGCTGCGCGGAGTCTCGGTCGCCGGCGGCCACGTCTATGCGAACCGAATCTTCGTTCCCGCGCACGGCCTTGGCGGCGCGCGCGTCCAGGGGCTCGAGGTCGGCGGGCACCTCGTGGCGGCGACGCCGAACCGGCTGGTGCCACTCGGGCCGCGCAGCTACCTCGTCGTCCTGCAGGAGGCGGTCGTCCCCGGCGAGGGCAGCGGCGTCGTCGGGCTGCGGATCGTCTCGGGCGACACGTCCCTCGGGCTCGATCCCGGCACCCAGCTCCTGATCGGCTTCGCCCGGGCCGCCCAGCCGGCGGTGCACCATCACCAGGAGCGGCTCGCCTGGCTCGCGCTCGGCGTCTCGGGACACGGCGCGGACACGGGCGCACAGGGTGCCTTCCCGGAGCTGATGGCCGTGCCGTCCTCAGGGCCGCGCGGGACGCGTGCCGTCGCGATCGCCGAGCGCTACCTCGGCGTCCCCTACCTCTGGGGCGGAGCCGACCCGATCAGCGGCTTCGACTGCTCGGGCCTCGCGATGTACGTCTACGCGCAGCTCGGCGTCGATCTGACGCACTACACCGGCGCGCAGTGGTACGAGGGCACGCGTGTGCCGCCGAGCCAGCTGGAGCCGGGCGACCTCGTCTTCTTCGAGCCGAGCTCCCGTGGGCCCCAGCACGAAGGCATCTACATCGGCAACGGCCAGTTCATCCAGGCGCCGCATACCGGCGACGTGGTGAAGATCTCGTCGCTGGACCAGCCGTCGTACCGCTTCGGCTACGTCGGCGCGGTCAGGCCCTGGACCGGCTGAGGCTTGCGCACTGGTGCCTTCCCGACGAAGGCGAACCCGCTGAACATCAGCGCGATCCCGAGTAGCTGTCCCGCGTAGACGAGCGAGTACGAATCGGCTCGCGAGAGCCCGGTCGCCAGTGCAACCACCAGCGCTCCACCTCCGATCCAGATGTTCGGCCGCACCCGCTGCCGCCGCAGGATCGAGTAGAGCGAGCCCCCGACGAGGAAGAGCGTCCCGAACGAGTTCAGGCCGATCGCCCACAGGAAGGCGTGCCCGCCGAGAGCAGAGTTGGCGGGCGGCCTTCCGTGAGCGGTTCCTGCAAGCGCGCCCGCGCTGACGGGAGCCAGGGCGACGGCGATTGCGGCTGCCGCCGCCGCCACCAGGAGCCCGCCAAGGAGAACGTCGCGGGCGCGCCGCGGGAGGAGAAGCCAGGCGGAGCCTGCGCCGAGGAACGCGACGGTCAGCACGCCCCCGGCGAGGTAGTAGGTGCGGAAGAGAACCGGATCCCAGCCGGCCCGTTGCGCGGCCGCCTCGCAGGCGGCGGCGAGGCCGAAGAGGACGAACCCCGTCGCCCAGAGTGCCTTCTCCCCCGACCGCCGGCGCCGGAACGACCGCAGGAGCAGGAAGGCGAACGCAACGGCGACGAAGGCGGCGCACAGTGGCAGGAGCGCGTCGAGCACCGCGGGCGCCGTCGCGCGCGGGCGCGAGCTGATGGCCGTCACCGGCGAGCCCGGCCCGACCACCTGCAGGTACGCGAAGTCACGCCCGCCGAACATCCCCTCGTGGGTCGCCACGAACGAGTACCGGCCCGGCTGGAGCGGTTTTGCGGGAGCGAGCGAAAGCTGGCGTGCAGTCGAGGTGCGGACAACGAGCGGGACCGGCTGCTGCCGCGCGAGGTCGTAGAGTTGGTAGGCGTGCGGTGAGTCGACCGCGGCGGCGCGCACGAGCAGCGACTGAAGCTGCGACGCGTGCAGCCGGAGCGCATCGTGGGGGAACGACGTCTGCGGATCGCTCCAGCTGAACAGCTTCACCGGAACGCCCTTCGTAGTGATGAATTGGCCCGTGACGTCCTTCGTCAAGCGCGGCTCGTACGAGTAGCGGACGGTGCTCCCGCCGACGCCCGCGACCGCGGGGACGAACGGAATGGCGACGAGCAGGAGCATGATCGTCCCGGCCGCGACGCTCACGCGAGTCCGGTAGCTCTCCGGGCTGCGCATCCGTCGCGTGCGGCCTCGAGGCGGGCGGCCCTCGAGCTTCGCGCGCCGCCGTGCGTGAGCCCGGTAGAGGGCGGCCGAAGAGATGAGCGCCATCAGCGGCAGCCAGACGAGCTCGACGCCCCAGCCCAGCTCCTTCAGCGGCCCGCGGCCGTAGGGGCTGAACGCGACCGGGATCACCGCCCACGTGAGCGCCGGGCCCGCAAGCAGCAGGATCGAGGCCGTGAACGGGAACCCGGCGAACAGCCACCCCACTCCCGGGAAGCCCATCAGCCCGAGCGGCAGCTCGTAGCCGGCGAGCGCGGCCGGGCTGCGGCGAGCCACGCGCGCCGGGATCGTGCCCGTGTAGACGCGCGGAGCCGCCGCCAGGGTCGCTCGCCCGGCCGCCCGCTGGCGGGAGGTCATCGGCCAAACCGCGAAGGCGAAGGCGCTGAAGCCTGCGAGCACGCCGAGCGCTGCAGGCACGAGGACAAGTGCCTCCCACGGCTGGCTCGCCGAGACTGCCGCCGCGAACGAGCGTCCCCCTTCGACCCGGTGCGCCTCGACGGCCGAGAAGGCCACGCCCGCCGCGTAGTACACGCCCATCCCGGCCGGGACGAGCACGAGCGCCAGACGAGCCGGCCGCGCGCGCCAGGAGGCGCCGAGCAACTCGAGCGATCCGAGCGCGATCCCGATCAGCAGCAGCATCAGGCCCGCGAGCATGTTCAGCTGGGCGTGAAGGTTCACGATCACGTCCCCCGCCTCGCCGCCGCGGTCGAGGGCTTCGTTCACGAGCGGCACCGCCTGCACCGGGCCCTGCAGCGTCCCCACCGCGAGCGCGCCGCACCCCGCGAGCACGAACGGGCGGAGCCTGGATTGCGCGCGCCACACGGACCGGACGGCGACCGCGAGCAGCAGCCAGAACGCGCCGAACATCGCGATCCCCGAGCCCATGATCAGGAACGGGTGCAGCGCGGTCGCCTCCTCTGCCGCCTCCGGGGACAGACCCCGGTGGACGACGAGCGCGCCTTCGTGGAAGCCGAGGTAGAGCGTCGAGAAGTAGAAGGCGAGGGAGCCGCCGAGCAGCGTAAAGAAGCACGTGTTCACCAACCGGCGCGACGGTTCGGCCCCACCCAGGCGACGCACGAAGGCGAACAGCGAGCCCGCCACGAGCATGGCGAGGCCGGTGACGAGGTTGATGTGCGCGTGGCTGATCGGGTCGATCCACTCCCCCGCGTGGCCAGCCTTGTAGAGCCAGTCGGCGTTGGCCGACTGCACCTGGATCACGCCCTGGACCGTCCCGACCGTGAGCGCGGCCGCGCCCGTCGCGAAGAACTTCCAGAGGTGCCACTGGGGCTTTTCGACGTGGACGAGCCGCGACTGGAAGATGGTCACGAGCACGTTCGTCGCGAAGCACCAGTAGCCGAGGCCCATCACGCCCGCGCCCATGCCGGTCGGCGCCCTGTACCACTGGCCCATGTGCGCCTTCGCAGCCGGGTACGTCCAGCCGTGCTCGATCAGCGGGCCCATCGCGAGCCCGTTGCCGATCAGCGAGACGTAGAAGACCGCCAGGCCGATGACGGTGAACCAGAACGCGCACTGCGCGAGTCCCTCGCTCGCGAGCGGCCGCCGCACGATTCGCGGGAGCGCGAGCCAGCAGAGGCCCGTCGCGAGGAGCGTCCCGCCGCCGACGATCATCACGTGGGTGTTCGACAGGTCGCGGACGAGGTGGCCCGCGTAGCCGGTGCGCGCCAGGTACTCGGCGAGCCAGGGCAGGTTCTTGAGCACCATGTGCAGGGAGCCGAGGACGAGGAAGAGCGAGCCGGCGATGAAGTACTTCGCAGTCTTCGCGTCGTGCGCGTGCAGCTCCTCGTCCGGGTACGGCTCGTCGCGCACGGGCGGCGCGCGGCCCGGGACGAACTTGCAGATCGCCGCGATCACGACCGCGAAGAACGCGACGTACGTGAGGAACTGCAGCGACGAGAGATGCTTGACCCACATGGGCCGCTGCTCCTACCGGAGGCCGGGCTCGAGGAAGTAGACCGTCAGCGTCCAGCCGAGGTAGAAGGCGGCCAGGATCGCCAGGATCACCCAGGCGCGGACGATCGCGCGGCGCCCGTAGCGGTGCGGCTCGGCGCCGGTGTCCCGGTAGCCGACGAGCGGGCGGGCAGGGCCGGTCTCTTCTGGGGTGCGGTCGCTCAAAAGACCTTCTCCACGACGCGTGTCGGTTCGGCGGCGATCCCGGCCACGTCCATGAGCATGCGCTCGACGGTGTAGCCGCGCTCGAGGAACGCCTCGAGCTGCTCGGGCGTGTCCCAGGTCGTGTAGCAGTCGATGCGGAACGAGCCGTCGCTGACGGCCACGAATGCCTCGAGCTTCTGGCAGCCCGGGTACTCCTGAACATGGCCCTTGAGCGCTTGCAGGGACGAGTAGACGAACGGCCAGTCGGCCGCGGGGATCACGGCGACGGTCTCCGACGACCAGGCGACGTACGGGAGGGCGGACGCGGCGGCTGCGCCTTCGGCGGTCGCCATCAGAACTTCTGCCCCCAGACGATGTGGCCGACGATCAGGACGACTGCGAACCCGGCGATGATCACGGTCAGCAGGATGAAGAACAGGGTCGCCGGCCCCGCCATCTCGGTCGTGAAGCCGCCGAAGCTGTCGATCGGGTAGATGCCGGTCTTCTGGCGGGTCGAGCGGTACTGCCAGACCCACCAGATGATCGCGAGCGAGAGCACGATCATGAAGCCCCACAGCCAGGCGAGGTCCATCCAGCGGACGTGCCAGGTGTCCGCTTTCTGCATCGTCAGCTGGTGTGCCTGCAGGTAGTGGTAGAACTGCTGCGATTTTTCCGGCGACGAGCCGCTAGGCATTGCCATCGGCCCACTCCTCCTCGTCGAGCGCCCAGTCGGGCGTGTAGTAGTCCTCTTCCTCCACGAACAGCGGCAACGCGCCGACCTGGTCGAGCTCCTGGAAGTGACCTGCCTTCCAAGCCGCCAGGAAGGCGACGAACGCGAGCCCGCCGAAGATGAAGAACGTGTCGATCATCCAGTCGGCCATCACCCAGCGGGACTGCTTGGTCTCCGGCTGGTCGTGCGCGAGCGCGAGCGCCGGCCACGTCAGGGCGGCGACCACCAGGACGAGCCAGCTGTAGGCGAAGCGCCTCATTGCTGGCCTGGCACGGTCGGAGGGACGTCCTTCTGCTCGGCCGGCGGCAGCTTTTCGCTGCGCGCCCGTGCATCGGCCCAGGCGCGGTTGAGCATGTCCTCGTACAGCGCCTCGATCCCGGCGGCAGCGGTCTGGAGCGAAAGCACCGTGTGCGCCTGGTCGTTCAGCGTCAGGTTGTCGCCCGGAGCGAGGCCCGGGAAGACGCGCATCGCCTGCTGCATGAACGGGTCGGTGACCACCTTCTTCTGGAAGCTCGCGTTGTCCGGCAGCGTCTGGTGGGACTTGACCCAGGCGAGCAGCTCCTTGCTCGGCTGCCAGACGATGTAGTCGCTCGGCTCGGGCACGCGGTTCCTGGCGAGCGTTCCGTTCGGGATCGTCTTCACGAAGAGGACGACGCGCCAGATGTCGTTGACCGAGAGCCGGTCGCCGAAGTTCTCCATCGCCGTCCCGGGCCAGCCGCGCAGGATGCGGTAGTAGAAGTCGCCCGGGCCGGTGTCGCCGCCGCAGCAGGCGTCGTCCTTGTCGGTGAAGTCGGCGGGCGGCGGGGAGAGGAACTTCGCTCCCGGCCCCTTGCCGTCGCCCTTGAGTCCGTGGCAGCCGATGCAACGGTCGAGGAAGACGATCTTGCCGCGCAGCAGGTTCGCTTCGGTCACCGGCAGCGGGTCTCCGGACAGCCAGTAGCTGCGGTCGATCTGCGAGAGGTTCGGCGCTTCCTCGAGCTGGTCCCCTTTCGGGGTGAGCTTCTCGTCGGGCAGTGACTCGACGATCGACTTGTTCGCTCCGGAGAAGCCCTTGTAGGCGTGCGGGAAGCCCTGGTTCGCGAGCACCACGTGCTTCGCGTAGAGCTGCCCCGCATAGCGGAGCAGGCCGGACTTGCCGCTCCGCTGCTCGACGAAGGCGATGAGGTCTTCGACCTGCTGGTCGGAGAAGAGCGCCTTCATGTCCGGCATCAGCGACTTCGGGTCCATGTAGCGCGGGTCGTAGAAGTGCGCCCGCTGCCAGTCGTCCGGGTGCCAGCCGGACTCCTGGGAGAGGTCGGGCCCGGTGCGCTCGGTGCCGAGCAGGTTCGGCGACTGGTCGCTGCCGTAGAAGTCGCCCGGCTCGGAGATCTTCGGGTAGAGGAAGTAGAGGCCGGCGCGCACGTCCTGCGGCCGCGAGTAGCCGGAGTGGCAGACGTAGCAGCCGTTCGACGCAAACAGGTTCCGCCCCTTGAGCGCCTGGTCCGAGAGCGGCGCCCAGTCCTTGGACGCCCCCGGGTCGAAGGTGTGGATCGGCAGCCAGACGACGATCGCGACCACCGTGAAGAAGGCGAGCAGGCCGCCCACGCCGGCCATCAGCGGCGTGATCAGCATGCGCTCGGCGGGGTGCCGTCCCCAGCCCCGCGGGAGCGGAGGCTGGCCGTCCGCGCGGCGGTCTTCGTCCGCCATCAGCCGGCCACCGGCGGAGGAGCGATCGCCTCCGCCACCCTCAAGGTCTCACGCCGCCTGCGCTCGGCCGTGTTCGAGAAGATCGTCATCCCGATGTTCACGATCTGGACGATCCCCGAGAGCACGATCATCGCTCCGAAGATCCCGCGCGCGATGTAGTACGCGTGCAGCTGCGGGAGGACGTTCACCTCGGGGATCCCGTCCTGCCACGCGAACCCCTGCTGGAAGCCGGCGAGCGTCAGCACGCTGAAGAAGCCAGTGAAGCCGACAGTCACGAGCCAGTACTGCCACTCGGAGAGGCTCCGGCTCCACAAGGGCCGGTGGTAGATCTGGGCGACGATGTAGTCGATCACCCCCATCCCGAGGATCGTGAAGGCGCCGAGGAGCGCGAGATGGGCGTGGGCGACCACGAAGTTCGTGAAGTGCGTCAGCTTGTTGAAGGGCTGAATCGCCTCGAAAGCTCCCTGGATGTTGACCAGGAAGTAGAAGAAGAAGGCGGTCATCGTGAAACGTAAGGGCAGGTTCGTGAAGAACCGGTCCCAGTTGCCCT
>Ga0307289_10001037_pt1 | contig 11938 bp, 11 predicted proteins | sample ER_DNA_143_FD_194483 | JGI IMG/M metagenome (GOLD analysis project Ga0307289, IMG submission 194483) | Bulk soil microbial communities from the East River watershed near Crested Butte, Colorado, United States - ER_DNA_143 | ecosystem: Environmental > Terrestrial > Soil > Floodplain | place...
ACTCTGGATCGTCTCGCGAAGCTCCTCGGTGCGTTCGGCCACCTTCACCTCGAGCTCCAGGTTGTGCGCGCGCAGCTGCCGCTCGAGGCCCTGGATCGTCTCGAGCTGCGCTTCTCGATCCTCCGTCAGCCAGGCGTTGTGCAGTGCGAGGGCCGCATGAGCGACGAACTGCTCGACCATCGACACCACCCACCGACGCATCCCCGCCGACGTCCCTCCACGCTCCAGGGCCACGGCGCCGAGAGCAGGACCGCCTTCCCGGAACAGGGGCACCACCAGGAGGTTCCGAGCTCCCGGAAGGAGAGCGGCCAGTCGGGGATCCGTCGCGGGGTCGATCTGGCGGACCAATCGAGCCGTCCGATCGGTCCAGACGCCTTCGATGAGAGGGTCGATCCCCGCAGGGAGGTCATCGAGCGGCCCTTGATCGGTCGCGGCCAGCACGCGAAGGTCGCCCTCCGGCGAGGCGAGCACGACCCCTCGCTCGAAGCCGAACGTGTCGCGGAGTCCTTCCAGCAAGATGCCGGGGATCTCTTCGGCCCCTCGGCCGGCATCGATCCGAGCCACCATCGTCGAGAGGGATGCCAGATCGACCTTCTGCCGTCTGAGCTGCCGCTCGCTCGCGGCGGCGGCGGTGGCGGTGCCGAGCGCGAGGAGCCACAACCCCGTCAGCGCGAGCGCCACCGCGACACCACCACCCGCACCTTCGGGGAGCGTCGCCGATCCGTCGATGATCCCGGCGTCGATCGATCCCACCACCAGGAGGAACAGCGTCGTATGCCACAGCGCGATCTTGAGCCCGGTCCGATACGAGCAGAGCAACGTGACCGCGACCACGTGGATGTACACGAGGAACAAGAGGGGGCTCAGGGCCCCGCCGGTGAACGCGACCACCGCAGCCAGGTAGATCCCATCGAGCAGCAAGGCGGCCTGCATCGAGGGAAGAGCGAGCCGCCGGTCTCGACGCAACGCGAAAGGCCCGACCGACACCGCGAGATAGGCGATGGTCGCCGCGACGATGCGGCCGACCGGCACGACGGCGACCCCCGGTGCGAGCGCCATCAGGCCGAGGACGATCGAACCGAGGCTCCAACGGAGCACCGAGAGGTACACATGGCGCTCTTCGAGGGAGAGCAGCTCCGAGGGTTCGGGCCTCGCCCGCCCAGACGACGAGCGAGACGCGATCACGAGAATCCCATCATCTCGGTCTGCACGGGCGCGAGCGTGAGCTTGGGGTCCCGTCGGTCGAGGCGATCCTGGACCATCACGAACCCGACCGCGACCGCGAGCAAGGCGAGGACGACTCCGAGGCTTCGTGCGACCACGTGCGCCGCCGCCCCAGCGAACCCGTCGGCGAAGACGGGGTCCTTCGCCACCGTGACCGGGATCGACGAGGTGTCGGGTGTCGAGCCCGTCGGGTGCGGGCCGGCCGACCGTCCGCCGACCGTCCGCGGGTGCTGCGGTCCGCGAGTGACGTGCTGCCCGTTCCCGCCCGACTGGCCGGCAGTGCCATGGTCGCCCGGGTGATCGCCGCCGGTGCCGCTACCGCCGCCGCCGCCGGTGCCGCCGCCACCGCCACCGCCACCGCCACCACCACCGGGCGGGTTCACGGTTCCGTGCAAGATGTGATCGACCGTCCCCTGGGGGTCGTCGACCACGGGCTTGGCGGTGCCGGTGACGGTGCCGGCCGCGTCCGTGACCGTCTGCTGTCCCGATCCCGCCGTGTCCGTCGCGACGCACGAGACGTCGAGCGGGTCACAGACGTCGTCGGCGAGGGCCGGGGCCGCCAGAGCCAGCGAGAGGACCACCAGCGGGACTGCCGCGAGAAGCTGCATCGGGCGGGCCATGTTCATCCCTCCTGCAAAGAGGTGCGCCATGGTGAAACCTCATCCTCTTTGGGTTTCGGTCTGCGGATCGCGGGGCTTGACCCTCGGCGACCAGGTTTGCGGCTTTTCACCCAGGTCAGCGAGGGTGAGCGGATCGCTCACGATGGGCCCTTGGATCATCTCGACGCCGAGCGCGCGGAGCTCCTCGAGCTGATCCTCCGAGGCGACGTCCGTGGCGATCACCCGCGCCTCCACCTCGGCGGCGCACGCCGTCGCGGACGCGACGATCGCGTGGGTCGAGAAGTTGTCGTGGACCGACCGAGTGAGCGTGTGGTCGAGCCGAGCGAACTCCGGAGAGAGGGAGAGGAGCTGGCGGAGGCTCTGGAGCCCGGGTCCGATGTCCCTCGCCGAGACCCGGACGCCTCGTTCGCGGAGCGTCACCAGCGCCTCGCCGAGGCTCGCTTCGGCCGGGGTCAGGTCGTCCGCGAGAACGAGTGGGCTGAACCCGAGCACGATGCGGTCGGCGATCGAACGGCTGATCGTCCGGCGGAACCTCGCCGTCCGGACCGTTGCGGGGGTCACCTCGAACTCGATGAACAGCTCGGGCGGGATCTCCTTCAGGGCGCGGGTCGCCACTCGGAAGGCCGCGAGCTCGAAGTCGAGGAGCAGGTCGAGCGCCTCGGCGTCCGCGAGCCAGGAGTCGTAGGACCGATCGGGGAGGGTGGCGACCCGCGGTCGGAGATCGAATCCGATCGTGCGACCGGTTGCCAGGTCGACGATGGGATCGAACTCGGCGGTGATCTCGCCATCCAGGATCGCGCGCGCCAGCCGCGGCGCTCGCTCCTCGCTCGCCGAGAGCGGCGGTGTGATGAGGGTGAGATGCGGCGCCGCGGACGCCGACCACGGTTCATCGACCGCACGATGGATCGTGCGGAGGATCTTCTCGGTGGATTCGGCCTTGCGGACGTAGGCGCGCGCGCCCGCGCTGATCATCCTGATCACCGTGTTGGAGTCTTCATGGGCGGAGAGGGCGACGACCCTGGTGGGCGGACACCGCCTCGTGATCTCCCGGACGGCGCGCACGCCGCCCCCACCGGGCATCCGAACGTCGACCAACATCACGTCGGGGTGCTCGCGGACGGCCACGTCGATCGCGCCCTCGGCGTCGCTCGCGGCGCCGACGAACCGAAGGGTCGGATCGGAGCCGATCAACGAGCGGAGGACGTCGACGACGGTCTCCTCGTCGTCGGCGACCGCCACGCGGATCGCGCCGGACCCTTCGGTGCGCTCGGTCGGTCGCATCGTGCTCACGAGATGCCCCCTTCATCGGTTCGGAGGATCCAGGTCGTCTCCCATACGTTCGGGCGCGAGCGGATCGGTCTGGATGGGCGCAGGGCCCGACGGCCCGGGACATCTGTCCCGGTCGTTCCTGATCCTCGGGCCTAGTCCTCGGGGAGGAGCTCCGCCTTGAGGGGCGCCGCAAAGAGGGCCGCTTCCGTCCGATGGCGAAGGTTGAGCTTCCGGAGGAGGCCGGAGACGTGGTTCCGGACCGTCTTCTCCGAGATGAAGAGGCGGGTTCCGATCTCACGGTTCGTCAGGCCCTCGGACAGCAATCCCAATACCTGGCGTTCCCGGTCGGACAGCTGCGCGAGCCGGGGCGTGTCTGCGCGTCGCGACCGGAGGTATCGGAACATCGCTTGGGCGGATCCTTCGCCCACCACCGAAGCGCCCCCGGCGACCCGCCGGACCGCGTCGACGATCTCGGCGTTGGTGGCCTCCTTGGACACGAAGCCTTCCGCACCGGCTTTGGCCGCTTCGACGAGCGCGGACCCGTCGGCGAGGCCGGAACAGACGAGGACCCTGGTAGTGGGTGAGAGGTCGTGGATCTCGGCGCACACCTCGATGCCGTTGCGATCGGGCAGCCGGACGTCGAGCACCACCACATCCGGACCGAGGTGTCTCGTGAGCGCGAGGGCTTCGCTCCCTGTTCGCGCCTCACCGACGACGTGGAAGTCGTCCTCACCTTCGAGGAGCGTCCGGAGACCTTCTCGAACGAGCCCGTGATCGTCCGCGATCAAGATCTCGATCCCCATAGGCCCCGCTCGCGAGTGTAGCCGCCCCGCGAGACGAGGGAGGTGTGCGCGGTCGGCTCAATCGTTCACGGCGATCGCATCCGGTTCCATGAGCGTGCTCGCGTCACCCCAGGTGGGCCAGGTTCCCGAGCTCGGAAGTGGGCCCGGATACCCGAGGAGGTAGCCCTGTCCCAGCTGGACGCCCGCATCGATCAAGGTGCGAAGCTGCTCAGCGCTCTCGATGCCCTCGGCGAGCACTTCGGCTCCGACGCTCGGGGCGAATCCCACGAGCGCTTCGACCAACAGACGGCGTGCGGTATCCGTCTCGACGCCACGCGTGAGGGTGATATCGAGCTTGATCGTGTCCGGCCGGAGGTGGAGGACATGGCGAAGGCTCGCGTATCCCGAGCACGTGTCGTCGATCGCGAGTCGTACGCCTCGTGCACGCAGGGGAGCGAGCGCGTTCGCGAGACGCTCGTAGTCGAGCACCGGTGCGTTCTCCGTGATCTCCAGGACGAGCCGGTGAGCCGGCACGATCTCGAGCAGCTCCGAAAGCTCAGGCGAGCAGCACGCCTCCGGGGAGACGTTGACACCGAGCGTGATCGACGGGTCCAGCCATTCCAGGCTCTGGACCGCTCGACGAACGGCCATGATCTCGAGTTCGATGCCGAGCCCAACATCGGCGGCCTCGGCGAACCACACGTCCGGCGTGCGGGCTGGAGCGGCGCTGAAGCGACAGAGCGCCTCGGCGCCGACCGGCCTGCCGTCCCTGAGGTCGAAGATCGGCTGATAGACGATCTCGACGCCTTGACCGCGGACGACCGCTTCGATCCGTCGCAGCCGTTCTCGGCTGCCGAACGGACGCGTGCCGAACGACCGAGGCAGGAGGGCGGCCCAATGGGTGCGCCCGTCCGATCCCTCGACGCATCGGTGAATCGCATCGACGATCTCGGCCGACCCCTCGCCCTTCACGAGATAGGCCCCGGCGCCCGCTCGAACCATCGCGCGGATGTCGTTCAGGTCGTCGTTGGCCGAGAGCGCGATGAGCTCCGTGCCCGGGCTCACCTGGGCGATCTCGCGAGCGGCCCGCGGCCCCCCGCCTCGGGGCATGCGGACATCCAGCAGCGCGACGTCCGGATGTTCCCGTGCGGCGATCGCGATGGCCTGGTCGGCGTCGCCTCCGGTCCCGACGACCGAGATCTGCTCGTCGTCATCGAGCAGCGAGGACAGCGCGTCACGGATGCCCTCCTCGTCGTCCGCGATCATCACGCGGATCATCGGCTCAACCTCCATCTCCGGATCCGCGCGGCACACCCACGTCGGATCGTCTCGGGTGTTCAGGGACAGCTTCGACGGGCGTCACCGCTCGGTTGGGGGCAACGATCCTTCCGAAGCCGCCGATCAATCGGTCTTTCCCGGGGCCGCCGACCAGGACGTCGCTGTCGGATCCACCGTTCAGCCGGTCACCTCCGCGCCGGCCGAAGAGGCGATCGTTCCCGCCGCGCCCACAGATCACTTCGTCGCGGGTGTTCCCTATGATCCGGTCGTTCCCGGCCGCGCCCCAGAGGTCGCACGCCGAGGACGCGGGTCCGACCTGTGTCGTGAATGACACGGAGTTGTTCATGAGCGTGCCGTCGGTGGTATCGGACACGACGACGGCGGTGGTGTCGGCTGAGCCGGTTGCGCTGGTCGTCGCGCGGACCGTGAGCTTCAGCGATCCGGATGCCTCGAGCGAAGCACGGCTGCACACGACGACCGTGATCGTCGTGCACGTCCCGCCCGACGCGTCGGCATCGAGGATCGTCAGGTCGGTGTCCGGCACGACCTCGATCGTCACGTGGGTCGCGGCATCGGGACCGTTGTTCAAGATCTTCAGGGCGAACGTGACGTCGTGCCCCACCTTCACGCCGATCGAAGAGGCCGATCCGGTGATCGAGAGGTCCGCGTTGCCGCTCGGCGCGGCCCGAACCGAGGCCCGAACGGAGGTGAACGCGATGAGGAAGAGGAGAACGACCGCGAGCTTCGCGCAGGCGATGGCGAGAGGTCGGAAGCGCGGCATGGCCGATCCACCTTTCCTGGTCGTCTCTCCCGCCGAACGTCGGCACCACGAACGTTCTCGGGCCGGGACCTTCTCGAGGTGATGGGTCGGAAGCATCAAGCGGCCGGGACATCCGTCCCACGACACCCCTTCGATCCCGCTCACGGCCCGGAGGTGAGGAAGTGCACGTACACTCGAAGCGTGGAGCTCCGACAACTGCGGTACGCCGTCGCCGTCGCCGACGCCGGACATTTCGGTCAGGCCGCGCAACGGTTGCGGATCGCGCAATCCGGTCTCTCGCAACAGATCAAAGCGCTCGAGCGACTCCTGGGGACCCCGTTATTCGTCCGTGACACGCGTCATGTCGCATTGACGCCGGCCGGTCGCGTCTTCATGGAGCACGCTCGGGTGGTGCTCGAGCTCGCCGATCGGGCAGAGCAGAGCGTCCGATTGGTCGAGAAGGGGAAGACGGGGTTGATCAAGCTCGCGACCAACGCGGCGGGCCTCTCGCCCGCCATGTCCGAGCTCCTCAACCGGTATCGCGACCGGTACCCGCACGTCGAGGTCGAGCTCTATCCGGGGTTCGGCCCGCAGAATCTGGAGGCCTTGGAGCTCCGCCGCGTCGACCTGGCAACGATCACCCTGCCATCGGAGTCAGCGGAACCGTTCAACTACCTGCGTCTTGGATGGATCGAGATCCTCGCGATCGTCCCCGAAGCGCACCGGCTGGCGTCATTCGATCGGATCCCGCGCGACGAACTCGTCCACCAGCCCTTCCTGACGCTCCCCAGGAGCGTCAATCCACGCGTCGTCGAGCACGTGCACGACGTCGTCTTCGCGGGCCGCGAACCGCTCGCGCTCGTCGAGGCCATCGATATGGCGGCGACCGCCCGCATCTCGCAGGTTGCCGAAGATGAGAAGTTGATCGGCATCGGGTTCGGGTCAGAAGCACAGCTGGAGACCTCGGGCGTGGTCTTCCGATCGTTCGAAGAACCGGTGCCACGCATCGAGCATGGGATCGCGTGGTTCGATACGCACGCCTCGTCCTTCGTCGATAGCTTCGTCGGCGTCGCCCGAGAACTCCTCGGGTCGGCCGCTGCCTGATAGGCCCGGCTTCTGGGCCTATCAGGAAGAAGTATTGAGCCGGAGAACATCTCGTCCGTACCTTCTCGAGCGTCGCATCGATGCAAGCTCGGGGGGCTTCGCACACCATCGCAACGGACCGATCGGACCGCGAGGACACGGAACTGGAGACGAGGTTCAAGACCCTCGTCGAACAGATCCCAGCGATCGTCTACATCTGGACCGTCAAGGGAAGCCTCGACGAGGTCGTCGAGGAGTTCGTGAGCCCGCAGATCGAAGACGTCCTCGGCTATCGGGCCGATGAGTGGATGGCGAACCCCGAGCTGTGGATCGACGCCCTGCACCCCGACGACCGTGACGAAGTGATCGGCGAGACGACCCGATCGTTCGAGGCGGGCGAGCCCTTCAAGATGGAGTACCGGATGCTCGCCAAGGATGGTCGCGTCGTGTGGCTCCACGACGTCGCTTCCGTGGTTTCGCGCGACGACCAGGGGGGAGCCACGCGATACCAGGGTGTTCAGCTCGAGATCACGGCCCGGAAAGAGGCCGAACACGCCCAGCGCCAGATCGTCGAGGAGCTCAAGCGTCTGGACCATCAACGCCGACAGTTGCTGATCCGCTCGACGAGGACGCACGAAGAGGAGCGGCGACGGATCGCCGACGAGATCCAGGACGACACGATGCAGCGATTGTTGGCGATCCGCATGTTGTTGGAGGCGGTCGCGAACGATCACCCCGAGATACAAGACGAAGAGCGATCCATCCGGCTCCAAGGGGCGATCTCGGACGCGATCGCGCGACTTCGAAACCTGGTGTTCGAGCTCCACCCGCGCGTCCTCGACGACGAGGGCCTCGTCGCCGCTATCCGTGCCTCCGTGGACGGATGGACGAAGCTCGGCGCTCCCGCGGCGTTCGAGATCACGAACGGGCTCTCGCGGGAACCTCCCGACGTGACCCGCCTCCTGTTGTATCGCATCGTTCAGGAAGCACTGACGAACGCGCGTCTGCACGCGGAAGCATCGCTGATCGCCGTGTCGCTCAACCACCGGGCTCGCGGGTTCGACGTCGTCGTGCAGGATGACGGGATCGGGTTCGACGTCCAAGCCGCCCGGGCATCCACGGGTGACCATCTCGGGCTCGCTTCCATGACGGAGCGGGCCGAGGTCGCCGGTGGCTGGTGCCGGGTGGAGAGTCGGCCGGGCCGAACGACCGTCGAGGTCTGGGTGCCCGAACGCCTGCCCGAAGAGACCTCGCGGCGGGTTCCGAGAGGGGGAACCCCTCCTGACACGGGGGGAGCCGAGGGAAGCATCGACCGGATGCTCGCGTCCCGCGGACTCTCGGCGCGGGAGATCGAGGTCGCTCGTCTCCTGGCCCTCGGACACACGAACGCCGAGATCGCCGCGACCTTGTACCTATCGGTCCGGACGATCGAACATCATCGCGCGAGCGTCTTCCGAAAGCTCCGGATCCATTCACGGGCGGCGCTCGTATCCGAGATGCAGCGTCCCGCTCCTGAGACGGGTTGATCCCAGCCCGAGGCCGCGCGCTCCGGAATCGGGGGATTTCCCCCCATGAAACGAAGAATGCCCTGCGCCGATACCGGCTCCGAGAGGACCTAGAGTCGCTCAGCAGAGGCGGACGACGCCTCACGGGGAGAGGTGACCCGGGTGGGCAGGTGGCAGCGGCGGACAGCAACCGTGGGAGCGACGCTCGCACTGGCGGTTGCCGGCGCGGAGGTCGTGGTCGCACCGGCGGCGCGAGCGCTGGCGCCCGTGGTCGTGGTCTTCCTGCCCCTCACGGGCCCCACCGGCACGTCCGTCACGATCACCGGGACCGGCTTCGCCGACTCGAGCGTCGCGAACGGGGTGGCTTTCAACGGCACGCCGGCAACGTCCTTCAACGTCGACAGCGACACGCAGATCACGGCGACCGTGCCCGCAGGAGCGACGACCGGACCGGTGACGGTCATCGACGGTGAAGGAACCGGAACGAGTGCGGTCGATTTCGTCGTCACCCCGTCCCCGCTTCCCACGGTGCTGCTCTTCGTTCCCTCGAGTGGACCCATCGGCACCACCGTCACGATCACGGGAACCGGATACACGGGGACCTCGGCGGTGAAGTTCAACGGGAGGCCCGCATCGTTCGACGTCAACTCGGACACCGAGATCGTCGCGACGGTCCGGAAGCGCACCACGACCGGTCCCGTCTCCGTGACCACGCCTGGCGGCACGGGAACGAGCCTGACCGACTTCACGGTGACCCCTCCCGCGTCACATGCTCGGTCCGTGAGCTTGCGGCTCCGCTTGCATCTGGTCGCGACGGGACGGGTGGTCGCGGCCGGCAACTTCGGCGCATGCGAGGTGGGTGTCGTCGTCAAGATCCAGCGTCGGGGTCCCAACGGGTGGCAGGGGTTGGGACGTGACGCGACGGGCGGCCGAGCGAGGTACCGGGAGCACGTGACGGATCACGCGGGCAGGTATCGCACGGTCGTACCCCGCAGGGTCGTCAACGGGGGACAGGACGTCTGTGTGCGAACCGTCTCCTCCGTCCGAACGCATCGCTAGACGGGCTCCGAGAGCCTCACTCTCCTCGGATCGGGACATCCGTCCCTCGAACCGATGACCAACGTCATCTGGGCACGAGCAACCGGGCGACCGAAGCTTGCGGTGTTGCACGTCCGATGCACGTCTCGAGGAAGGAGACCGATATGAAGAGGACCTTGCTCATCGTCGGGCTGGTGGCGGCGCTCGCGATCCCCACCGCGGCCGTCGCAGCCGGTCACCGGTCGACCCACAAGGCCAAGTCCGGGTCGATCGCGAAGACGCCCAAGAACAAGGCGAAGGGTTCGGCTCCGCGATCCGGCCTCGCTATCACGATGAAGCGATCGAAGAACGTTCCCGCGTCAGCGAAGACCAAGACGCATGCGAAGCCCAAGGCGGGGACGAGCTCGGGCCGCAAGCCGAAGACCGCCGCATCGGCAGGGAACGCGGGCACGTCGGTGCAGACCCAGCGCAACGAGACGGCCGGCACTCCCGCTGTGGGCGTCACCTTGAACCAGAGTGGCGGTACGGGGGCCTCGGGCAAGCAGGGGATCGGTGGTGTCACCCTGCCGGTCTCGGTTAGCGGAACGAACGTCTGACGAACGAGCGCCAGTGCGTCACCTGCGAGCCGCCCTGGCCGAACCCTAGAACGTGAACGAGCAGTTCTCGCAGCGGAACGCTCCGGTCGGACCGGGCGCGCTGTGTCCGCCGCAACGCGAACATCGGCGGCACGGCGCCCCGGTCTTCCCGCACGGGACGGGATCCGTGGTCGTTCCCGGCTCGTCCCAGGAGGTCGCGCCTTCGGCGGGGCGCGGGAGCTGCATCGAAAGCAGGTACATGGGTTCGGGCCCGGACACGAACCCGTGCGGGTGACGCTCTCCTCGCCCGATCACCATCCCGGGACTCAGCGACAGCGGCACCTCGGTCCCGAAGCGCGCTTCGCCGTTGCCGCCCAAGACGGTGATCCACTCCTCCGAGTCCGGGTGGGTGTGCGCGTACGCGATCTGATGCGGCGCGAAGCCCTGGAGGGAGAGGTAGTAGTCCGAACCGGTCGAGATGGGAACGCGCCGGAATCCAGAGGGGCACAGCTCGACCAGATCCTGCGGGGCAGTGCGGAAGACCCCGAGGTTGTCCAGGACCTCTGCCAGATCCCCGACCGAGTGGTGCATCCCCCCAACATAGATGACGGGAACGAGGGGTGAGCTACCCGGGATGCTCGGCCTCAGGGTGCGTCGTTGATCGGGAACGGCTCCTCGAGCGACGCGAGTACGAAGCCGGCACCCGATCGTCGGAGCTCGTCCACGGAGTAGCTGCCGCTGGCGACGGCGAGCGAGATCGCCCCCACCGCCTCCGCGGCCTCGACGTCGAGCGGGGTGTCGCCGACGACGATCACCTCGCTCGGTTCGATGTCCCGGCCGTGCATCGCGGACACGCGAGCGATCGCTACTCGCGTGATCTCGTGCCGATCGCGAGAGTCGGTGCCGAAGGCACCAACCGGGAAGTACCGGTTCAGATGACCCCGCTCGAGTTTGATACGGGCGCTCCCTTCAAGTCCGCCGCTCACGATGCCGAGCACGACACCCCGATCCATCAGCCGACCCAGGGTTTCAACAACGCCACCGAGGACGCGGTAGCCTTCCGATATCTGGACCTCGTGTTGGAGCCGGTAGACGTACCAGGCGAACAACCGCGAGAGCTCGTGATCCGACGGAGCTCGCCCCAGCACGGCTTCGAACGTCCGCGACGCCACGTCCGGGTCGGTCATGCCGGCCGACGAGGATGTCGCGATGTCAGCCGGCACGCCGTGGAGGCGCTCGAACGCCCAGCTCCAGCTGCGAGCGCCGGCCCCGCCGGTGTCGATCAGGGTTCCGTCGATGTCGAACAGGACCGCTTTCGTCATCAGCGTGTCCCTCATCGCTCGTCGATCGTAGCCCCCGGCTGATCAGCGGTGGCAGGCGTGTCGGCCCCGGTCCAGCACGGCGCCGCGCACGCCGATGAACTGCCACTGATAGCTCCGCGGATGGAGGACCATCCGAAGCACCCCGAACCGGTTGTCGATCCGCGTTTGCGATCCGCCGATCGGGATCCCCAGGTCATAGAGGCCGCGTCCACCCGTCCCGACGACGAACTCCCGGATCCCTGCATGTGGCGCCCGCCTGCCGGCGGGGTTCATCAACGCGAAGCGCTCATAGTTGTGCTCGTGACCATTCAGCACGACGTCCACCCCACGCCGATACAGCACCTTCCAGAGGGACCCCATCGATCCGTTCGATCCGTGCTGGGTTCCCGAGGACCAGCGCGGGTGGTGCCAGTACGCAAGCTCGCATCGGTGGCGGTCCGTCCGGAGGTTGCGCCGGACCCGCCAGAGCTGCCGGTCCGAGA
>Ga0307289_10001038_pt1 | contig 11934 bp, 13 predicted proteins | sample ER_DNA_143_FD_194483 | JGI IMG/M metagenome (GOLD analysis project Ga0307289, IMG submission 194483) | Bulk soil microbial communities from the East River watershed near Crested Butte, Colorado, United States - ER_DNA_143 | ecosystem: Environmental > Terrestrial > Soil > Floodplain | place...
GCTCCGCCCGCTCGAGCCCGCGTAGGTCGGCGGCGCTCCACACGGGGCCGAGCGCGTCCACGACCATCGAGCGGCGGTCGCCCGAGTAGCTGAACGAGAACGCAGCGGTCGTCTCGCCTCCGCGCCAGAGGACCGGCAGCCCGAGCCGCACGAGCGGCGGCACGAGCAGGCGGCGGTCGGCGTCGGCACCCTTGGCGGCCACGATCGCCGGCCGTCCGAGCACTCGCAGGGCGCGGGCCGCATGGAACGGCGCGCCGCCCGGCCGCGGCTCGCCGCCGTCAACGCGGTCGAGCGAGAGGTTCCCGACGACTGCGAGCGGCCGCACGCAGCGAATCTACCCGGGTCAGCAGGAGCGTCAGGCAGAAGGCGAGCGCAAAGCTCGGCAGCGAAGCGGTCAGCGTCGCGTGCCCGGGGCTCAGGCGCCCGACGAGATCGGTCCACCAGCTCGGCCCCTGCGGCGAGAGCCACTGGTAGAGCGCGAAGCCGGCCACCCAGGCGCCGAGCAGCGGCCAGCGCACCCGCGGCCCCTCGAAGACATCGCGTTCGGAGTAGTGCGCGCCGCGCGCCAGCCAGTCCGCGAGCAGCACGGCGAAGAGCGGCACGAAGACCGAGCCGAGCAGGTAGAGGAAGGTCAGGTAGTTCCCGAGGTCGATCACGATCGCGCCGACGGTGGCGGTCGCCGCGACCAGCGCGATCAGGAGCCGCTGCGAGGCTTGCGGCAGCAGGTTCTGCAGCGAGACCGCGGTCGAGTAGATGTCGGCGAAGGCCTCGTCGCTCTCGTCGACGGTCAGCATCAGCAGCGCGACCACGGCGAGCGCGCTGCCGGTTGCGACCACGTTCGGGATCTGCGTCGGCTCGCTCAGGTCGCGCGAGAGCACGAGTAGCGAGCCAATCCCGAAGCACCAGATCGTCGGCACCAGATAGCCGACGCCGGCGCCGAAGAACGCGCTCCGCCGGTTGCGCGCGAAACGGGTGTAGTCGGCCGCGAGCGGCGTCCAGGAGATGATGTTGGCGATCACCAGGTCGATCCCCTGGCCGAGCGAGACCCCACCCGTGCCGGGCTGCTGCCAGAGCGCGTGCAGGTTCGCCTTGTCGAGCACCCACCAGGTCAGGTAGACGATCGACGCCGCGACCGCCCAGGCGGCGAACTTCTTCAGGTAGCGGCGCACGAAGCCGATCGGGCCCAGCAGCCCCAGCCCAAGCGAGATCGCGCCGAAGAGCAGCGCCCAGAGCCAGCGCTCACGGAAGCCGAACACGCGCTCGGAGAGCGCCGCGGCCGCGGTCGAGATGATGATCAGCTCGAAGGTCGACCAGCCGAGGTTCTGCGCCACGTTGAGGACGGTCGGCGCGTACGAGCCGCGGCGGCCGAGCGGCGCGCGCAGCAGCACCATCCCCGGCACGCGTGCGTCCGCGCCGATCGCGCCGGCCAGGCCGAGCAGGACGTTCCCGGCCACGCCCCCGATCACGATCGCGAGCAGGGCCTGCGGGAGCGAGAGCATCGGCACGAGCCCTGCCGCCGCGACGATCACGAGCAGGCTGACCGACAGGTTGCCCCAGAGCAGGGTCAGGTCGAAGAGCCCGAGCACCCGCAGCCGCTCCGGCACGGGCGTGATCCCCCAACTCGGTGTCTGCTGCTCCACTCGCTCCCTTCGCTGGTGCTAGCCAGATCAGGTTCGACGGGTGTGATCTCAGCCGCTTGCCGCGGCACCCCGGGACCGGCACTGTACCGAGCGATGGAAGAGCGGCGCAGACGGGCTCGGTTGACGCCGTTGAGCGGCGAGCTGAAGGCGATGGTCGAGTGGCAGCCGCCCGATCCGACCAAGCAGGAGAAGCCTCGGCGCCCCCGGCGGGAGAAGCGCGCACCCACCACGCGCCGGGCCGTGATCCTGCGCGGGCTGCGGCGGCTTGCGCTGCTGCTCGTCGGCGTGTCGGGGACGGTCGTCCTCATCGCCTGGCTCGTGGCCCGGCACTGGAACCGGTCGTTCGAGCATGTCCTGCCGACCGCGTTCTACTTCGCCGCGGCAGGCGTCGGTGCGCTGGCGGTGCTCGGCGGAACCGGCGTCGGACGCTCCTCCTACCGCTACTCGGGCGGCTACGGAGCGAACGCAGCCCTGCCGCGCCAGACCGCGGTCAATACCTCGTCCTTCTTCGGGCTGCTCGCGCTGTTCCTGTTCGGGCTCGGGCTCGGGCTCGACTACCTGCTCTAGAAAGTCGCGTTCAAAGCACGGCCAGGCGGGAACAAGCCGCGCATGGACGAGGTGCAGGACCACCTGCGTGCCGTGCGGCGGCTCTTCCGCCGCAGGATCGACGCGGCTGCCGACGGGCCGGGGGCGGAGCTGATCGACCTGAGCGTGGTCGAGAGCACGGTCGCCAAGGCGGTCGAGGACCTCGAGCGCGCCGAGCGCGAGCTCGCCGTCGCAGACCCACGCGCCTGAATGCCCCTCGCGTCGGACACGCGCGCCGAGTTCACGAGCCTCTTCTCGCTCTACGAGTGGGTGATGGTTGCCACCGCGGCGATCGTCTTCGGCGTGGTGCTCTGGGCCGCCTGGCGCTACCGCGCGCGGCGCGGCCAAACGCCGTCGGCGAAGACCGAGGCGAACGCCGTCGAACTGATCTTTGCCGTGATCCTGAGCGTGGTCGTCGCCGTGCTCGTGACGCGCACCTTCACGACCGAGAATCGCGTCGACGCGATCGCCTCGAACGTCAAGCGGCAGGTGCAGGTGACCGCCTTCAAATGGGGCTGGCGCTTCACCTACCGCGGCACCGGCGTCAGCGTCGTCGGTGACAACCGGCACCCGCCGACGCTGCAACTGCCGGTCGGCCAGCCGGTCGTCTTCACGGAGCGCTCGCTCGACGTGGTGCATTCGTTCTGGGTGCCGGCGCTCCGCTTCAAGCGCGACGCGTGGCCCGATGCCGACACCCGCTTCGAGCTGACGGTCGACCGCGCCGGCGTCTACGCCGGCCATTGCGCCGAGTTCTGCGGGCTCCATCACACGGACATGAACTTCACGGTCGTCGCCGAGAGCCCGGCCCGCTTCGACAGGTGGCTGGCGGCGCAATGACGACCGTGGCTCTGGAGCGACCGCGTCCCTCAGGCCTGGTCGGCTGGGTCGCGAGCACCGACCACAAGCGGATCGCGCTGATGCAGGTCGCGGCGTCGATGGGCTTCTTCGTCGCAAGCGGGATTGCGGCCCTGCTGATGCGCAGCGAGCTCGCGAAGCCCGGGATGCAGATCGTCTCGCGCCAGAGCTACGACGAGCTGTTCACGATCCACGGCTCCGGAATGATCTACCTGACCGTGACGCCGCTGGCGCTCGCCGTCGGCCTTTACCTGATTCCGCTCCAGATCGGCGCCGCCGAGGTGGCCTGGCCGCGGCTCGCGCTGCTCGGGCTCTGGCTCTTCGTCGCCGGCGGCGTGATCATGTATCTCGGCTTCGCGGTCGATCACGGCGCCGCCAAGGCCGGCTGGTTCGCGACCTATCCGCTCTCGGACGCGGCCAACACGTCCGGCAAGGGCGAGGACATGTGGATCTGCGGCGTCTTCCTGGCAGTGCTCGGGAACACGATCCAGAGCGGCTCGCTGCTGGCGACGATCGTCGGCAAGCGCGCGCCCGGGATGACGATGTCGCGCCTTTCGCCCTTCACCTGGTCGATGCTCGCGACCGTCCTGATGGCGCTGACGTCGTTCCCGGTGCTGCTCGGGACGATGGCCGCGCTCGAGTGGGATCGCCTGCACGGCGGCGTCTTCAGCGGGCACTACGGGCCGGTCGCTTACCAGCTGCTCTTCTGGTTCTACGGCCACCCGGTCGTCTACGTGATGTTCTTCCCCTTCGTCGGGATGGCGGCGGAGGTCGTCTCGGCCTTCTCGGCGCGCAGGTTCTTCGCCTACAAGGGCTTCACGTTCTCGATCCTGCTCTTCGCTGCGCTTTCGATGTCGGTCTGGGCGCACCACATGTTCGCCACCGGCCGGATCAACAACGAGTACTTCTCGCTGACCTCGACCATGCTGATCGTCCCGGCGGGCCTCGAGTACTTCGCGCTGATCGGGACGATGATCGGCGGGGCGATCGTCTTCTCGACCGCGATGCTGTTCGCGATCGGCTTCCTGCTGCTGTTCCTGATCGGCGGGCTGACCGGGATCATCGTCGCCTCGCCGCCGCTCGACTACCACCTGACCGACTCGTACTTCTACGTCGCGCACTTCCACTACGCCCTCTTCGGCGGGAGCTTGTTCGCCTTCTTCGCCGGCGCGTACTACTGGTTCCCGAAGGTGACGGGCGCGCTGCTGCGCGAGTCGCTCGGGAAGCTGCAGTTCCTGCTGATGCTGGTCGGCGCGAACCTGACCTTCTTCCCGATGCTGGTGCTCGGCTTCGAGGGAATGCCGCGGCGAGTAGCGACCTACCCGCCGCGCTTCACGTCCCTGAACGCGCTCGAGACGGTCGGCGGGTTCGTGATCGCACTCGGGGTGCTCGTCTTCTTCGTCAACGTCTGGTGGTCGCTGCGGCGGCGTGTGGAGGCCGGCAACGACCCGTTCGGCGGGCCGACGCTCGAGTGGTGGACGAGCTCGCCGCCGCCGCGGCTGAACTTCGACTCGCTGCCGCCGATCCGCTCGTTCGCACCGCTCTTCGACATGCGGGACGACCGCCGGTGATGCAGCGCCGCTGGACGCCTTTGCTCGTCTGGGCCGGGATGCTGGCGGCGCTCACCTGCATCCAGTTCATCTTCTCGACCAACCCGTACTACTGGGCGACGCTCGGCGGCGCGGCCGTGGCGACTGGGCTGTTCGCGGCTTACTACCTCTGGCGGCCGCCGCTGCAGGTCGAGGAGTACGTGCCCGAGTCGAGCTACGCCACCGTGGCGGTCGCCGCCGGGGCGGCGGTCGCGGTCGCGGGCGTGCCGTTCGGGCCGTGGCTGTACCTGCCGGGTCTTGCGCTGCTGGTGGTCGGGCTCGGCGGGCTGGTGCACGAGCTGCGGGTCGAGCGGAGGCGCGCGTGAGGCGGCTTGCGCTCGTCGTCCTTGTGCTGGCGCTGCCGAGCGCGGCCGCGGCCGAGCCGAACGGGCGGCAGCTCTACCTCCAGGGCTGCGCCTCCTGCCACGGCTTCTCCGCCCACGGCGTTCCCGGCGTCGCGCCCGACCTGCACGGCGCGGGGGAAGCGGCGGCCGACTTCTACCTCTCGACCGGGCGCATGCCGCTCGACGTGGCCACCGGTGAGCAGCCTCTGCGCGCCCGACCCGCCTATCCCCCGGCGGAGATTCGCGCGCTCGTGCACTACGTCGGCTCCCTCGGCGGCCTGAAGATCCCGGCCGTACACCCCGAGCGCGGCGACGTCTCGGCCGGACAGCACGCGTTCGTCGTCTACTGCGCGGGCTGCCACCAGATCGTCGGCGAGGGCGGAGTCGTCACGGGGGCTGCGCCGCCGCCGCTGAAGGACTCGACCCCGACCCAGCTCGCGGAAGCCGTGCGCGTCGGGCCGTACCTGATGCCCGCCTTCGACCGGCGCGAGATCGACCGGCGCACGCTCGACTCGATCGCGCTCTACGTCCAGACGGTGGTCAAGCACCCGCAGGACCGCGGCGGCTGGGGGATCGGCCACATCGGCCCGGTCCCGGAGGGGATGGTGGCCTGGCTCCTGGCAGGCGGCGCGCTGGTGCTCGTCGCCCGGCTGATCGGCGAGCGGATGGAGCGCTGATGCGGGGCGCGCCGAAGCTGCTGCCTCGCCACCGCGCGCCGCGCTGGGCGGAGCTCGCCGTGCTCTGGGCGCTTCTGCTCGCCGCCGCCGCCGCCATCGGCTTCATCGCGATCTATGCGCTCGGCGCGGACACGCAGTGGCTCGGTCTCTCCCTGGGCCTCGCCTTTGCCCTGCTCGCGTTCGGCGCGGTCGTGACCGGCAAGGCGCTCGTCCCGCAGGAGCGCAAGGAGGAGCTGCGACCATCGCTCGACCACGACAAGGACGACCTCGACCTCGCGGTCTACGTGCAGGAGGCCGACGAGGGAATCACCCGCAGCCGCCTGCTCAAGGGCGCCGCCGGCGTTGCCGGGCTGACGGTCGTCGGCGCGCTGCTCGTCCCGCTCGCGTCGTGCGGGCCCTTCCTTGACGTCGCTCAGCTGCGACGCATGGCCTGGAGGCGCGGCCGCCGGCTTGTCGACGAGTCGGGCCGCCCGCTGCGCGCCGACGAGATCGCGGTCGGGTCGATGACGCCCGCCTACGCCGAAGGTGTCGACAAGAAGCGCCTCGACGCCTCGCTGATCGTCGTCCGCCTGCACGAGGACGACCTCGAGTTGCCGCGCGACCGCTCGGGCTGGGCGCCGAGCGGGATCCTCGCCTTCTCGAAGATCTGCACCCACGCGGGCTGCGCCGTCTCGATGTTCCGCTACCCGCTCTACTCGCCGAAGGTGCCGAAGCCGGCACTCGTCTGCCCGTGCCACTACTCGACCTTCGACCCGGCCGCCGGCGGCAAGGTCATCTTCGGGCCGGCCGGGCGTCCGCTGCCGCAGCTGCCGGTCGCGGTCGACGAGCGCGGCGAGCTGCGCGCGGCAGGGCCGATGTCCGGCGCCGTCGGGCCGTCCTGGTGGGGGGTGGACGAGTGATTTACCGGCTCGTCCGCTTCATCGACACGCGCACCGGCCAGACGCCGCTCATGAAGAAGCTGCTGCGCTACGTCTTTCCCGACCACTGGTCGTTCCTGCTCGGCGAGATCGCGCTCTACTGCTTCGTCGTCCTCGTCGGCACCGGGATCTACCTGACCTTCTTCTTCGACCCGAGCAGCCGCGAGGTCGTCTACCACGGCGCGTACGCGCCGCTGCGCGGGCAGCAGATGTCCGAGGCGTACCGCTCCGTGCTCGACCTCTCCTTCCGCACCAAGGCCGGGCTGCTGATGCGCCAGACGCACCACTGGGCGGCCGATGTCTTCCTCGTTGCGATCACGCTGCATGTCCTGCGCGTGTTCTTCACCGGGGCGTTCCGCAAGCCGCGGGAGCTCACCTACTACGTCGGCGTGCTGATGCTCGCGCTCGCGCTGTTCGAGGGCTTCGCCGGCTACTCGCTCGGTGACGACCTGCTCTCCGGCATGGGATTAGCGATCGCCTACTCGGTCGTGCTGGCGATCCCGTTCGTCGGCGCGAACCTCGCCCTCGCGATCTGGCACGGGCCGTTTCCCGGCACGACCGACTTCTTCTCGCGGCTCTACATCGCGCACGTCCTGCTCGTGCCGGTCGCGATCGGCCTGCTGCTCGGGCTGCACCTGGTGACGATCATGTTCACGCACCACTCGCAGTTCCGTGGCTCGCGTGAGCGCGAGGACAACGTCGTCGGCACGCCGCTCTTCCCGGGCTACCTCTTCCGGACGCTCGGCCTCGCGCTGGCCGTAGCGGCGGTGCTGTTCCTGCTCGGCGGGCTCGTCCAGATCAACCCGGTGTGGGAGTGGGGGCCGTTCCGCCCGGACCTCTCGACGAACGGCGCGCAGCCCGACTGGTACCTCGGCTGGCTGATCGGCGCGCTACGCCTGATGCCCGGCTGGGAGCCGCACATCGGCAACTACACGCTGATCCCGAACGCCTTCTGGGGCGGCGTCTTCTTCCCGTTCCTCGTCTTCGGTGCGCTCTTCGCCTGGCCTTCGCTGGAGCGATGGATCACGGGCGACCGTGGTTACCACCACCTGCTCGACCGGCCGCGAGACGCGCCCTGGCGGACGGGGATCGGCGTTGGTTTCTTCACCTGGGTCGGGATGGTCTTCTTCGCCGGCTCGTCCGACCGCGTGTTCGTCGAGCTGCACATCAGCTACACGTCTCAGATCCACGTCTACCAGGTGGCCGTCTTCGTGCTCCCGTTCGTGGCCGGCTGGATCGCGAAGCGCATCTGCGAGCAGCTGCTCCGCTCGGAGGCGCACCCGCTGCGCGGGCCGGGCGGCGGCCGCGTGCGGAGGACGGAGACCGGCGGCTTCGGCTAGGACTGCTTGACGGGCGCGGTCAGCGCAGCGACGGAGCCGAGGCCGACGAAGACCGAGCCGGAGACGTAGCGCTGCATCTTCGGGAAGCTGCGGCTGCGGCGCAGGCGCTCGCCGAGCGTGCCGGCGACGAGCGCCCAGACGCAGTCGCTGAGGAAGCCGAGCGTGGCGAAGAGCAGGCCGAGCGCGAGGATCTGCAGCCACGGGGTTCCTCGCTCCGGGTCGACGAACTGCGGCAGGAAGGCGAGGAAGAAGAGCGCCGTCTTCGGGTTGAGCGTGTTGACGACGATCCCCTGGCGGTAGAGGCGGCCGAGATCGCGAGTCTCGCGGGTCTCCGGCTCGCGCTCTCGCTCCCAGCCGGCGAGGCGCCGGATGCCGACCGCGATCAGGTACGCGGCGCCGAGGTACTTGACCACGTCGAAGGCGAGCGCCGAGGAGGCCAGCAGCGCCGAGAGCCCGACCGTCGCGGCGAGGATGTGCACGAGCGTCCCGGTCGTGATCCCCGCGACGGAGACGATTCCCGCGCGCCGTCCGTGCGAGACGCTCTGCGTGACGATGTAGAGGACCGACGGCCCCGGCACCACGAGCAGGAGCAACGCCGCGCCGACGAAGAGTGCGAGTCGCGACGGATCGGGCATGGCGGCGACGATACCGCTGTGACAGTTCCGTCACGGTGTCTGACACCGGGTCCGACGTTCCCCGCGTCACGCTGTACGGGCTTGTGGACGAACCGGCACACTCCTGTTTGCGTGTCTGACACCGGCTCGAAGCGGACGATCGTCGCGATGGGCGGAATCTCGTGGGAGGACGCCGACCGGCTCCCGCTCGAGGACTACTGGCTCGGACTGACGGGCGCGAAGCGGCCGCGCGTGCTGGTGGTGCCGACCGCCGTCGCCGACGCCGCCGAGCCGACGTTGAGCATCGTCTCGCAGCTGCACCACCGCGCGGAGGTCTCGTTCGTGCGGTTCTTCCCGTGGCCGCCGGACGACCTGCGGGAGCTCGCGCTCGGGCACGACGCGATCTACGTCTCCGGCGGGAACACCGCGAACGCGCTCGCGATCTGGCGTGTCCACGGCTTCGACGCGATCCTGCGCGAGGCGTGGGAAACCGGCATCGTGCTGGCCGGCTGGAGTGCCGGGATGATCTGCTGGTTCGAGGCGGGCGTGACCGACTCGTTCGGCCCGCAGCTCGACGGCATGCGTGACGGCCTCGGCTTCCTGCCCGGGAGCGCCTGTCCGCACTACGACGGCGAGGGCCAGCGCCGGCCGGTCTACACGCGGCTGGTCCGCGAAGGGTTTCCGGCCGGGGTCGCTGCCGACGACTGCGTCGCGCTGCGCTTCGACGGGACCGAGCTGGCGGAGACGGTCACTTCGCGCGACGGTTCGCGCGCCTACCGCGTCAGCGCGGAGGGCGAGGAGCCGATCGAGCCGCGTCGGCTCTAGCGCGCTGCGGCTCGACGGTGTACTTCGGGTCGCGTGCCGACTGGAAGCCGGCCTTGAAGACCGACCAGCGCACCGCGACCTCGCCCGCCAGGACGAGCGCCCCGCCTGCCGCCGCCGCGAGGCGGCTCCGTCGGCCCGGCCCGGCGAGCAGCGCGGCGCCGCCCATCGTGCAGGCGATCGCGACCTTCTTGTACTTGCCGGCTTCGCCCTTCGAGTACGGCTCGCCGAGCATCCCGAGCCGCCTCTCCATCAGCCGGAAGATCGCGTTCTCGACGAGGACACCGCCCACCGCCAGCCGCCGTGCCGGGCCGGCCTCTGCCGTCGGGACGGCGATCGCCGCCGCCGCACCGGCGCTCGCGACCGCGCTCGAGCCGAACAGGAACGGCAGCTCCCGGCGCGCCTCGTGCCAGACCGGGATCGCAGTGTCGGAGATCAACGTCGCGGTGTAGACGGCAAGCGGCGCGCCCGAGACCGCCGAGGCGGTTCGGGCCAGGTCCGCCACGCGCGGTAGGCGCCCGATCGTGTTGAGGAATGCCGATACCGAGCTCGCGGCGCTGGAGTAGGCGAGGATCCAGCTGCCCACGCTCATCGGCGAGGTCACCTTGAAGACCCGCAGCATGTTCAGGAACCGCTCCGGCCGACCGAGGTCGGCGATCAGCAGCGGTGGGCTCACGGCGTCCGCTGCGGAGGAGATCTGAATGCTCCGCTGGGCCAGTAGCTCGTGCCCTGAAAGGCGCGCGACCACGCTCAGCACCGACGAGGCGCCGCCCAGGCCGCCGGTGAAGAAGTAGAGGGCGACCTCCGGCTGCCAGACCGGCTCCTTGAGCAAGGGCCGGCCGTAGTACGAGCTCACCTCGAGCCTCCGAGGAAGGCGGCGACGACGCCGAGCACGAGCGCGCCCATGGCCACTGCGGCCGTCGCCCACATCTCGGGCAGATCGCGCGTGGTCACCACCGGGTCGGGTGGCAGCCCGTAGACCTCGGGCTCGTCGAGCAGCAGGAAGAACGCGCCGAAGCCGCCGACTCCGTCATCCGGGTCGCGGCCGTAGAGGCGGGCGCCGTTCCAGCTCTCGGCCTGCAGCTTCTCGAGCCGCCTGTCCGCGCGCTCGCGCAGCTCGTCCAGCGGGCCGAACTGGATCGAGTTGGTGGGGCAGGCCTTCGCGCACGCGGGCTCGTGGCCGCCCTTCAGCCGGTCGTAGCAGAGCGTGCACTTCCAGACGCGGCCGTCCTCCTCCTTGCTCAGCAGCGGGATCGCCGGCGCGTCGGTGCGCGGCAGGTGCCGCCTGTCGATCACTCCGAACGGGCAGGCGGGGACGCAGTAGCCGCAGCCGTTGCAGACGTCCTCCTGGACGACGACGGTGCCGAACTCGGTGCGGAAGAGCGCGCCGGTCGGGCACACGTCGAGGCAGGCGGCGTGCGTGCAGTGCTTGCAGACGTCGGAGCTCATCAGCCAGCGCAGCGCATCGTCCTCACCCTCGCCTTGCCGGGGCTCGTTCTGCTCGATGAACGCGACGTGCCGCCACGAGTTCGCGCCGAGCTCCGAGGTGTTGTCGTAGGACTCGCCCGTCCAGACGAGGCCGTCCTCGGGGACGAGGTTCCACTCCTTGCAGGCAACCTCGCAGGCCTTGCACCCGATGCAGACCGACGTGTCGGTGAAGAACCCGACCCGCTCCTGCGCCTCGGCCCTGTAGCTATCCAGCACGGCGACGCATCTCCTCGACGAACTGCGGCAGCGCCTTGCCCCGCGGGCGCCGGCCGGGCTTGATCCCAACCGAGAACGCCTTCACCTCCTGGATGTGCACGTTCGGGTCGAGCACGATCGACGCGAGGTCGTTGGCGGCGCCGCCGGTGGTGAGGCCGCGCGTGCCCCAGTGGTAGGGCAGCCCGACCTGGTGCGTCTTCTGGCCCTGCACCTCGAGCGGCGGGATCCGGTCGGTCACGAGCACGCGGGCCTCGATCGCGGCGCGGGAGCTGTAGATCGTCGCCCAGCCACCGTGCACGAGGCCCGCCTCGGCCGCCAGCTCCGGGCTGACCTCGCAGAACATCGCCGGCTGAAGCTCGGACAGGTACGGCACAGTGCGCGACATCCCGCCGGCGGTGTGGTGCTCGGTCAGCCGGTAGGTCGTGGCGACGTACGGGTAGACCTCGCTGCCGACCGGGTTGTAGGGGTTGTCCGGCCGGTCGTACTGCTGGCGGCGCGGGTTCGCGCGCTGGGAGTAGAGCGCGTTGTCGAACGGCGACTCCTGCGGCTCGTAGTGCGTCGGCAGCGGCCCGTCCTCGAGGCCCTGGGGGACGAAGAGCCAGCTGCGACCGTCGGCCTGCATGATGAACGGGTGGTCGCCGGCGATCGCGTGCTCGGCCTCCGCGTCGTCGGGCGGCACGTAGTCGGGCGGCTTGTCCTCCTGGAAGTCGGGCACGTCCAGGCCCGTCCACTTCTCTTCCTTGGGGTCCCACCAGACGTACTTCTTGCGCTCCGACCACGGCTTCCCGTCGGGGTCGGCTGACGCGCGGTTGTAGAGCAGGCGCCGGTTGGCCGGCCAGGCCCAGGC
>Ga0307289_10001039_pt1 | contig 11932 bp, 9 predicted proteins | sample ER_DNA_143_FD_194483 | JGI IMG/M metagenome (GOLD analysis project Ga0307289, IMG submission 194483) | Bulk soil microbial communities from the East River watershed near Crested Butte, Colorado, United States - ER_DNA_143 | ecosystem: Environmental > Terrestrial > Soil > Floodplain | place: USA...
GCATCCGGCGTCGCCCAGGACGAGCAGGTGCGGCGACCCCTCGAACAGGTCGAGTCGCACCACCTCCAGCCGGTGCTCCTCCACCGCGAACGGCAGGCCCCCGGGCGCCCCGGCCGCTGGCGGCCCGGACCCTGTGGTGCGCAGGGTCGTGTCCGCCAGCAGGGCGGGCAGCAGCCGTAATGGTGGCGCGGCGGCCCCGGCCCGGCCGGGGAGGGCTCGGTCGAGGACGGCGCTCGTCTGGCCGGGGAGGGCCGCCTGGAACTGGAGGCCGGACGGGGTGAGGCCTCGGCCGGGGAGGTCGGGCAGGGCGGCGGCCGCCGGGCGGCCGACCTCCGACTCCAGCGGGTCGTTGAGGCGCAGCTCGAGCCGGCCGCCCAGGTTCTCGCGAAGGCCGGGGCGCAGCTCGGCCCACCGGTTGGCGGCCAGGACGAGGTGGACGCCGTAGTGCAGGCTCAGCCCGGCGAGCTCGGTGATCTCCGCCTCCAGCTCGGGCTGCTCGCGTACGAGCGCGCCCCAGTTGTCGACCAGCAGGAAGACCTCCCCGTAGCCGCCGAGGTCGAGACCGGCCCGGCGGAGCGAATGCCAGGAGCCCATCGAGTCGACCCCGAGGTCACGGAACCGCCGCTCGCGGTCGAAGACAAGGGAACGGAGCTCGCGCACCAGGCGGCGGACCCGTTCGGCCTCCCGGGGACCGCACACCGCCCCGACGTGCGGCAGATCGCCGAGCCGATGGAGGAGCCCGCCGCCGAGGTCCACGCCGTAGACCTGGACCTCGTCGGGCTGGTGGGTGGCGGCCAGGGCGGCCACGATGGTGCAGAGCAGCGTGCTCTTGCCCGTCCTCGGCGCACCGACCACGGCGAGGTGGCCGGCGCCTCCCGACAGGTCGAGGACGAGCGGCCCCTGCTCCTGTTCGAGCGGCCGGTCGACCACGCCCACCGGCACCCGGAGCCAGTCGCGGGCGACGGACGTGAGCAGCTGGTCCAGGGTGATGTCGGCGGCCAGCGGCGGGAGCCAGACCTGGTGGACCGGCCGGCCGGCGCCGGCCAGGTCGCCGACCAGCGTCTCCAGGTCGGTGGAGACGAGCGCGGCGGCGAACGCGGCCGGCCGGGCGGCGTCCACCTTGAGGAGGGCGGTCCCGGGGGCCGGGGGCAGGTGGTAGGCGTCGGGGACCCCGAGCACGGCGGTGGACTCGGCGGCGCTGAAGGTGCGCAGGCAGATCCGGTACCGGAGGTGGCTGTCGAGGCCGCGCAGGCGGCCCTCGTCGAGCCGCTGGGAGGCGAGCAGCAGGTGCATGCCGAGGCTGCGCCCGACCCTGCCGATGGCGGCGAACAGGTCCAGGAACTCGGGGCGGGCGGCCAGGAGCTCGCCGAACTCGTCCACCACGATCAGCAGGTGGGGCAGCGGCTCCAGCCGTGGGTCGAGCGCCCGCCTGGCGGCATAGGCGCGAAGGTCGGGCTGGTTGCCGGTGCCGTGCAGGAGCCGCTGGCGTCTGCTCAGCTCGCCCTGGAGGGCGGCCATGGCCCGGTCGACCATGGACACGTCGGATTGCAGGTTCGTGATGAGGCCGGCCACCTGCGCCAGCGGGGCCAGGTCGGCGAACGCGGCGCCGCCCTTGAAGTCGACCAGCACGAAGGCGAGCTGGTCGGGCGGATGGGTGGCGGCCAGGCCGGCCACCATGGTCCGGAGGAGCTCGCTCTTGCCCGACCCGGTGGCGCCGACGACCAGCCCGTGCGGGCCGATGCCGCCCTCGGCCGCCTCCTTGAGGTCGAGGACCAGCGGGTCCCCGCCCCGGCCGACGCCGACCGGCACCTGCAGGAGCCGGGAACGGGGGCGCGGCGGCACCCCGCCGCCGGGTCCGACCGGACCGGCCCGGGGGTCGAGCAGGTCGAGCAGGCGCACCGGGCCGGCGGGTGCCGGCGTCGTCGCCGGCCGCTCGAGCCGGCGCGGCACCAGGTGCCGGGCCAGCAGCTCGCAGAAGGCGGGGTCGGCCGCGTCGGTTCGGATGCCGCCGACCAGGCGGCCACCCGGCGTCGTCTCCTGGAGGCTGGCCCAGCCACGGTCGTCGAGGCGGACGCGCACCGACAGCTCGGACGGCTCACCGGAGACGCTCCTGGCAAGCCAGATGACCGTGCCGCCGGCCGCGGCGGAGCGTCCGAGGAGCTCATCCGCCGTGATCGCGAGGCGTTCGCGCCCGGGCGGCGGGCTGTCGTCTGGGCCCGGCGACGGATCGACGTCCGGCGGCTCGGTCGCGTCGACGATGGCCACCAGGTACGGCGAGGCGCCGCCCGACCCGGCGCCCGCGCAATGGGGTAGCCGCTCCATCCACCGCCAGGCCGGATGGTCGGCCAGGAACCGGAGGTCGTCGGGAGCGTGGAAGGCGGCCAGCTCGCAGACGAGGGCGCGGGCCAGGGCCCGGGTCCGGGCGGGCGGGCCGGTGAGGGTGATGACCTCGAGCTGGCTCAGTGGGACCACGACCGGGGCGTCGGGGAGCCAGGTCGCGCGGTGGACGAGCTGTTCCGCCGCCGCCTGGAGCTCCGGGTCGTGCTCCAGGAGTGGGTCGGCGGGACGGTCGAGCCGGACCGGGGCGGCCAGGGGGACCGGGCCGCGGCCGATCCGGACGCTGAGGAAGTCGGCGTCGGTCGGGCGGCGTTCCCAGAGCCGGTCGGTCCGCTCGACCGTCGCCCACAGCAGGGGCAGGTCGGGATGGAGGTGCTCGGCCGCGGCGAGCTGGGCCGCGGCCAGCCGGTCGGCCTGGAGCGCGGTCTGGTCGAGATGGGCGAGGTAGCGGGCTCGTTCCCGGCGCCTCGCCCGGCGGGTCGTCCGCCGTTCGACCAGGCGGAGGGCGAGGCCCGCCGCCACCGAGGCGACGGCCGCACCGACCACCAGGGCGACCAGCCAGCCCGGGCGCGGGCCCGGGACGGCGAACAGGAACGCGACCGACCCTGCGCTGCCGGCCAGCGGCACCAGGTACTGGAGCCAGCCGGCGAGGCCGGAGGCGTTGCGGCCGACCGTGGGCGGGGACGCGACCGTCAGCGCGCCGGTCGGCGGCGGCCGCGGATGCGCCCGCACCGGCCGGTGCACCACGATGCCGGCTCGGGAGGAACTCGACCCTGCCATGCCGGCACGCTACGACCCGGCCGCGCCCCCCGGACGGCCGCCGGCGAATCTGTGGACAACCCGCTCCGGTGACGCTCCCTCAGGGGAGCATGATCGTCTGGAAGTCGTACGGCTCGCGGCGGAACCCGATGCGCTCGTACATGGTCACCGCCGGGGTGTTGAAGTCGTTGACGTACAGCGACAGGTTGGGGTGGCGGTCGAAGGCGAGCTCGCAGCAGGCGGACATGGCGGTGGCCCCGACGCCGCGGCCGCGGAGGTCGGGGGGGACGTAGACGCCCTGGATCTGGGCGGTGCGGTTGCTGGCGCAGCCGACGTCCATCTTGAACTGGAGCTGGCCGCCCGTCTCGTAGACGTAGGTCCAGCCGCGGGCGATCAGCATGCGGACGCGGCGGCGGTAGCCGTCGGGGTCGCGGGCCAGGGGGTTCTCGCCCATCTCCTCGGTGTACATGGCGGCCGACAGCCGCAGCACCCGGTCCTCGTCGCGCCGTTCGGCGAGGCGGGCGACGCCCGGGGCCCAGTGGTGCGGGTCGCGGACCAGCCGGTCGGGCCCGACCGCGTAGACGAACTGGCGGCGCCGCACCTCGCGCGGGGCCGGGTAGCCGGCGCCGATCAGGGACCACAGGCACTCGACGGCGACCCGCTCCCCGACCACCATGCGGGTCGGGTAGAGGCCGCCGGCGGCGGTGGCCAGGGCCTCGCAGGCGGGCTCGTCGTCGGTGGCCGGGACCAGGTTGGGGCCGACGTGCAGCAGCCCGTGCAGCTCGCCGTCCTCGAACGCGCCCCACAGGGGACTGGGGCCGAGCGAGGTCAGGGCGCCGTCGTGGAGGATGCGGCTGGCGATGAAGACGTCCCTGACCGGGTTGCGGTCCAGCGCCGCCAGGGCCAGGGCCTCGTCCTTGCGGCCGATGGGCCGCACCTGGAACCGGGGCGGCCGCGCCGCCTGCCGAGCCCGGTCGTCGCCGCCGGTCCAGGACCGGAGCATCTCAGCTGCGGACGACCTCGGGGACACCCGGCGTGGCGCCGGAGGTCCGGTACTCCTCGGCCAGCAGCTTGGCCTCGTGCATCAGGGCGTCGACGATCTCGGCCTCGGGGACGGTCCGGATGACCTGGCCGTGGCGGAAGATCTGGCCCTTGCCCTTGCCCGAGGCCACGCCGATGTCGGCCTCGCGGGCCTCGCCGGGGCCGTTGACGATGCAGCCCATGACCGCCACCCGCATCGGCGCGTCGATCTCCGCCATGCGCTCCTCGACGGCGTTGGCCAGAGAGAACACGTCGACCTCGGCCCGCCCGCAGGACGGGCAGGCGACCAGGTCGAGCTTCTTGGGCCGCAGGCCGAGGGCGCCGAGGATGGCGTTGCCGGCCTTGACCTCCTCGATCGGCGGGGCGGTCAGCGACACCCGGATGGTGTCGCCGATGCCCTGGGCGAGCAGGGCCCCGATGCCGACGGAGGACTTGACGATGCCGTCCTTCGGCGTGCCGGCCTCGGTCACGCCGAGGTGCAGCGGGTAGTCGACGCGGGTGGCGAGCAGCCGGTAGGCGGCGATCATCGACGCCGGGTTCTGGTGCTTGACCGAGATCTTGATGTCGCCGAAGCCGACCTCCTCGAGGATGCCCACCTCGAACAGGGCCGACTCGACCAGCGCCTCGGGCGTGGGGGCGCCGTGCCTGGCCAGGATCTCCTTCTGGAGCGAGCCGGCGTTGACCCCGACCCGGATGGGGATGCCGCGGGCCTGCGCCTCCTGGGCGATCAGCTTCACCTTGTCGTGCTTCTTGATGTTGCCGGGGTTGATCCGGACCCCGGCGCAGCCGGCCTCGATGGCGGCCATGGCGTACTTCCACTGGAAGTGGATGTCGGCCACCACCGGGATGGTCGACTTGGCCGCGATCGCGGGCAGGGCGGCGGCGTCGTCGGTGTCGGGCACGGCCACCCGCACGATGTCGCAGCCGGTGGCGGCGAGCTCGGCGATCTGCTGGAGGGTGCCGTTGATGTCGGCGGTCTTGGTGATGGTCATGGACTGGACGCTGATGGGGGCGCCGTCGCCGACGGGGACCCTGCCGACGTTGATCCGGCGTGAGCGCCGCCGACCGACACCTGACGCCAGGTCGGTCATCTCGAGCGGGAAGGCCACCAGGGCTCCTTAGCGGAACGGGTAGGGGACGGGGTTGGTGATGTCGAGCCAGACCAGCCCCACCGTGAGCATCACCAGCAGGCCCACGATCAGGGCGGCCACGGGCACGACCTTGCGCAGGTCGACCTCGCGCCTGGTCACCACCTGCCAGAGCACGAAGGCCAGGTAGCCGCCGTCCATCGGGGGCAGCGGCAGGAGGTTGAACACGCCGACGACGATGTTGAGCTGGATCAGGATGGCGATGAAGATCGCCCACTGGTTGTTGGCGACGGCCTGGCCGGCCAGGCGGGTGATGCCGACGATGCCGATGGGCCCGCTGTCGCCGACCTCTCCGCCGCCGGCTCCTCCGCCGGGCGCCGCCTGGGGGGCGGTCATCCGGTCGGCCAGGCCGGTGACGAAGCTGCCGAGGCCCTTGACGGTGGCCACGGTGGTGTCCCAGAACAGCTTGATCGACTCGGGGAGGGCGGCGAGCACGCCGATGCGCCTGGTCTGCTCGGTGGGCTGGAAGCCGAGGAACCCGCGGCCGTTCTGGCTGGCCGCGACCACGGTGGTGGAGCGCCGCTGGCCGTCGCGCACGTACTCGATGGTGATCTGCTGGTCGCCCTTGTCGGCCAGGGCGGCCCGCAGGTCGTTGAAGCCGCTGACCGGGCGGCCGGAGACGGCCACGATCTGGTCGCCGGCCCGGAGCCCGCCCTTCTGGGCCGGGCTGGGCTGCCCCACCGACAGCGGGACGGTGCGGTCGATCGTGGTCGTGGCCTGGCCGGTGCCGATGCCGATGGCCACCAGCACCATCCAGGTCAGCAGGATGGCCACGAGGAAGTGGGTGATCGACCCGGCGGCGAGCACGATGGCCCGCTGCCAGGCCGGCTTGCTGCGGAACTGCCGCTCCGGCGGGGTCGGCTCGGCGGCGGCCTGGACCGAGCGGTCCTCCTCGAGGAAGTTGCCGTCGTTCTCGTACGGGCTCATGCCGGCGATCTTGCAGAAGCCGCCGAGGGGCAGGGCCTTGATGCCGTACTCGGTCTCGCCGCGGCGGAACGACCAGACGGTCGGCCCGAAGCCGAGGAAGAAGCGCTCGACCTTCATCCCGAAGAACTTGGCGGTCGCGAAGTGCCCGCCTTCGTGCAGGAAGATGGCCAGCATCAGAGCGAGGACGAAGAGCGTGATGCCGAGCAGGCTGGTCATCGGGTCCCCCGGGAGGTGATCAGGTCCTCGACCAGTGTACGGGCCAGTCCACGCGACCACCGCTCGGTGGCCAGGAGGGCGGCCAGGTCGAGGGCGGCCGGGGGCCGGTGCCGCTCCAGGACCTCGGTGACGACCTCGGCGATGCCGGGGAACGGGAGCCGGCCGGACAGGAAGGCGGCCACCGACTCCTCGTTGGCGGCGTTGAGGGCGGCCGGGGCGGTGGCCCCCTCGCGGCCGGCCCGGATGGCCAGGTCGAGCAGGGGGAAGGTGGCCCGGTCGACGGGCTGGAACTCGAGGGTGGCCGCCCGCGTCCAGTCCATCCGGCCCACCGGCCGCTCGTCCCGCTCGGGCCAGCCCAGGGCCAGGCCGATGGGCAGCCGCATGTCGGGCATCGACAGCTGGGCCACGGTGGAGCCGTCGCACCACTCCACCATGGCGTGGACGATGCTCTGGGGGTGGACGACGACCTCGATGCGGTCGTAGGGCACGCCGAACAGCAGGTGGGCCTCGATCACCTCCTGGCCCTTGTTCATCAGCGTGGCCGAGTTGACGGTGATCACCGGGCCCATCGCCCAGGTCGGGTGGGCGAGGGCCTCGGCCGGGGTGACGGCGGCCAGGTCGGCGGCCGACCGCCCGCGGAACGGGCCGCCCGAGGCGGTCACGACCAGCCGGGCGACCTCGTCGGGACGGCCGGCCCGCAGGCACTGGGCGAGCCCGGAGTGCTCGGAGTCCACCGGGACGATCTGGCCCGGCTTGGCCAGGGCGGTGACCAGCTCGCCGCCCACGATCAGGCTCTCCTTGTTGGCCAGGGCGAGCCGGCGCCCGGCCTCCAGGGCGCGCAGGGTCGGGGCGAGGCCGGCCGAGCCGGTGACGCCGTTGAGGACCACGTCGGCGGCGTCGTCGGCGGCCAGCTCGGCCACCGCCTCGGGGCCGACGGCCAGCCGGCAGCCGGGCGGCAGCTCGGCGGCCAGGGCGGCCGCCTGGGTCTCGTCGACCAGGCCGACCGCGGCCGGGTGCAGCTCCCGCGCCTGGGCGGCCAGCCGTTCCGCCGAGCGCCCCGCGGCCAGGGCGACGACCCGGAACCGCTCCGGCGCCTGCCGGATCACGTCCAGGGCCTGCTCGCCGATCGACCCGGTCGACCCGAGCAGGGCAACGCCGATGGGCGTCACGACGATCCCGCCATCGGGAGGGGCCGGCGGCCCGGCCGGCCGGCGACGGTGCGGAGCTGGCCGCAGGCGGCGTCGATGCCGACCCCGCGGTTGGCGCGCACGCTGACCGGGACCCCGGAGGCGGCGACCGCGTCCCGGAAGCGGCGGACCGCCGCCCGCGACGGTGGGGAGAAGCCGGTGCCGGGAGTCGGGTTGTAGGGGATGAGGTTGACGTGGGCGGCGTGGCCGCCGCTGCCCGGGACCCGCAGCGGGGCCAGCAGCCGGCCCAGCCGCCCGGCCTGCTCCAGGTCGTCGTTGACCCCGGCCATGAGCGCGTACTCGAACGAGACCCGGCGCCGGGTCGCGGCCACGTAGTCGCCGACGGCGTCCAGCAGCTCGGCGATCGGCCAGCTGCGGTTGACCGGCACCAGCCGGTCGCGGGTGGCGTCGTCGGCGGCGTGGATGGAGACGGCCAGGTTGACCCGGAGCGGCTCGGCGGCGGCCCGGCGGATCCCGGGGACCAGCCCGACCGTGGAGATCGTGATGGCCCTGGCCGACAGCCCGAACCCCTGGTGGAGCCGGTACGCGGCCCCCCAGGTGGCCTCCTGGTTGGCGAACGGCTCCCCCATCCCCATGAAGACCACGTTGGTGAGGTGGTCGGGTGCCCCCGGCCCGGGCCGCAGCGAGGGCAGCATGGTCGACACCCTGGCCACCTGCTCGACCACCTCGCCGACCGACAGGTGCCGGGTGAACCCGAACTGCCCGGTGGCGCAGAAGGTGCAGCCCATGGCGCACCCCGCCTGGGTGGAGATGCACACCGTGGCCCGGCCCCGGGGGCCGCCCTCCCAGTCGTCCTCCCCGGCGACCATCGGGTCTCGGGGGGACCGCGGGGGGCGCAGCCCCCCGCGTTCGTAGAGCATCAGCACGGACTCGACGGCGTCGCCGCCCGGGAGGCGGAACAGGAGCTTGTGGGTCCAGCCGTCGTCGCCGGCCTGGTGGCGGTCGAGGGTCAGCCCGGCTCCGGCGAACCGCTCCGACAGCCGCGCCCGCAGCGAGCGGGGCAGGTTGGTCATGGCCCGCGGGTCGGGCTGGCGCCGGGTGTCCAGCCAGTGGGTGAGCTGGCGGGCCCGGTAGGGCGGCTCGCCGGCCTCGGCGACCAGCGCCTCCAGCTGCCCGGCGTCCAGGTCGTACAGCGACCGGGTCATGGCGACCGGATCAGGTCGAAGGCGGCCAGCACGTAGAAGAGGACAGGGGCCATGAACAGCAGGGCGTCGACCCGGTCGAGCATGCCGCCGTGGCCGGGCAGGATCGACCCCATGTCCTTGACGGCCAGGTCGCGCTTGAGCATCGACTCCGAGAGGTCGCCGAGCGGCGCCACCACGCAGGTCGCGGCGGCCAGGACCAGGCCGGAGGCCAGCGTCCACGGCACCCACAGGGGCAGCAGGAAGGCGCCGGCCAGCAGGCACGCGATCGAGGCCCCGATCGCCCCCTCCCAGGACTTGTTCGGCGAGACCTGGGGCGCGATCGGCCGCCGGCCCAGGGTGGCCCCGGTGGCGTAGGCGGCGGTGTCGTAGATCACCACCAGGGCCGCGTAGCCGAGCAGGGCACCCACGTAGTGGTCGGCCCGGCCGACGACCAGGGACAGGTGGGCGGCCATGAACGGCACGTACACGACCGCGAAGACGGTGGCGGCGACGTTGCGGGTGACCTCGGTGCGGCCCCGGTCGACCAGGTACCAGGCGAACGCGGCCAGGATGGTCACCAGCAGGCCGAACGACAGCGCGGCCAGTCCCTCGAGGTAGGCCCCGACGACCAGCAGCCCGCCCATGGCCAGGACCACCGGGCGGGCCGGCCGGGTGGCCCGCGCCCGCAGCACGGTGAGCAGCTCCAGCAGGGCCAGGGTGACGATCGCGAGCAGGAAGACGATGAACGCCGGCCGCGACAGGATCAGGCTGGTGATCAGCACCCCGGCCAGCAGCAGCCCGGTCAGGATGGCCAGGGGCAGGTTGCGCCCGGCCCTGGCCCCCCGCTCGCGCCGGGGCATCCCCGCGTCGGCTCCGGCGGGGTCGAGCGGCGCAGGCTCAGCCAACGGCGCTCAGACCTCGAGCAGCTCCCGCTCCTTGTGCTGGAGCAGGGTGTCGACCTCGGCCACGTACTTGTCGGTGATGCCCTGGAGCCGCTGCTCGGCGCGGCGCAGCTCGTCCTGGGAGATGTCGCCGTCGCGCTCCAGCCGCTCCAGGGCGTCCTTCTCGTGGCGGCGGACGTTGCGGATGCTGGTCCGCGCCTCCTCGGCCCGGTGCTTGGCCAGGCGCACGTACTCCTTGCGCCGCTCCTCGGTGAGCTGGGGGAAGGCGAGGCGGATGACCTGACCGTCGTTGGCCGGGTTGATGCCCAGGTCGGAGTTGCGGATCGCCTTCTCGATGGAGGCGGTGGCGTTGCGGTCGTACGGCGAGACCACCAGCAGGCGGGCCTCGGGGGCGGAGACGCCGGCGAGCTGCTGGAGCGGCGTCGGGGTGCCGTAGTAGTCGACCTGGAGGCGGTTGACCAGGGCGGGGTTGGCGCGGCCGGTGCGGATCCCGCTGAACTCCTCCTTGGCCACCTCGATGGCCTTGCGCATCTTGCTCTCGGCCTGCTGGAGCGTGTCCTCGATCACCTTGGCTCCCCTCGCTGCGTCTCGTCTGCGTCGACGGCGTCGTCGTTGGGGCCGACCACCGTGCCGATCGGCTCGCCACACACCGCCCGTCGGATGTTGCCCTCGGTGAGCAGGTCGAACACGATGATGGGCAGGTCGTGATCCTTGCACAACGACAGCGCGGTGGTGTCCATCACCCGCAGCTCGCGCCGGATCGCCTCCAGGTAGTCGAGCCAGAGGAACTTGCGCGCCTCCGGGTGCTTCTTGGGATCGGCGTCGTAGATCCCGTCGACGCCGTTCTTGGCCATCAGGATCGCGTCGGCGCCGATCTCCAGCGACCGCTGGGCGGCGGTGGTGTCGGTCGAGAAGAAGGGGGCGCCCATGCCGGCGCCGAAGATGACGATGCGTCCCTTCTCGAGGTGGCGCACGGCCCGCCGGGGGATGTACGGCTCGGCGATCTGGGTCATCTGGATGGCCGTCTGGACCCTGGTCACGACCCGGCGGCGCTCCAAGGCGTCCTGGAGGGCCAGGCAGTTCATGACCGTGCCCAGCATGCCCATGTAGTCGGCCCTGGCCCGGTCCATCCCGGCGGCCTCGGCCGCCGACCCGCGGACGATGTTGCCCCCGCCGACCACCACCGCGACCTGCACGCCCAGGTCGAGGACCTCGACCAGCTGCCTGGCCACGACGTCGATCTTCCCGTAGTCGAGCCCGAACCCGACGCCGGAGTCGGCGAAGGCCTCTCCCGACAGCTTGACCACGACCCGGTCGAAGCGCGGCTTGCCGTCCCCCTCGACCGGCCCTGGCTGGTCGCCCGGCTCGTCCCCCACCATCACATACGCCATGGGTCGCTCCTCCGCCTGCCCGGGCCGTCCGACCGACCGGTCCCCGGACGGGTCAGGCGCCTTCCCCGACCTTGAACCGCGAGAAGCGACGCAGCACCAGCTTCTCGCGGACCTTGGCCGAGTAGGTGTCGAGCAGGTCCTGGATGGTCTGCTTGTCGTCGCGGATGTACGGCTGGTCGAGCAGGACGACCTGCTTGTAGTAGTCCTTGAGCTTGCCCTCGACGATGCGCTCGACGATGTGGTCGGGCTTGCCCTCGGCCTGCTTGGCGTAGATCTCCCGCTCCTCGGCGAGGACGTCCTCCGGCACCTCCTCGCGCCGGATGTAGCTCGGGTCGGCCACGGCGATGTGGAGGGCGATCTCGTGGGCCAGGCGCTGGAACTCGTCGGTCTTGGCCACGAAGTCGGTCTCGCAGTCGAGCTCGACCAGCACACCCAGCTTGGGCGGCAGGTTCGGGTCCGGGGTGTGCAGGTAGGCGTCGACGACACCCTGGGTGGCGCTGCGGCCGGCCCGCTTCTCCACGCCGGCCTTGCCGCGCTCGCGCAGCAGCTGGGTGGCCCGCTCCAAGTCGCCATCCGCCTCCCGCAGCGCGTTCCTGCAGTCCATCATTCCGGCCCCGGTGGCGTCGCGGAGGGCCTTGACCTGAGCGGCCGTGATCTCCATGTCGGGTGGTGCTCCTTGCTGCGCTCTCGTCTCGATGGTCGAATCTGTCAGTCGGGTGCCAGTCGACTCCTACGCCCGGGGCGAAGGCTGCTCATCGGTCGGGTCGGCCGCCTCCTCGGCAGCCTCGGCCGGGGCCTCCTCGGCCTGGGTCTCGGCCTGGGGCTGCGCCTCGGCCTCGGCCTGGGTCGAGGACTCGGTCTCGGCCTGGGTCTCGGCCT
>Ga0307289_10001040_pt1 | contig 11931 bp, 10 predicted proteins | sample ER_DNA_143_FD_194483 | JGI IMG/M metagenome (GOLD analysis project Ga0307289, IMG submission 194483) | Bulk soil microbial communities from the East River watershed near Crested Butte, Colorado, United States - ER_DNA_143 | ecosystem: Environmental > Terrestrial > Soil > Floodplain | place...
GCTACCAGAACGGTTTCGACTGCCAGGGACTCTGGATCGAGGTCGGGGTCGAGCGCCAGCTCGGACTGAACTCGAAGCGCGAGATCGAGGAGTACGGGCTCGAACGCTTTGCGGCCAAGTGCCGTGAGGTCGTCGTCTGGTCCGCGTCCGAGCTGACGAAGGGCGAGAAGCGCCTCGGCCAGTGGATGGACTACGGCCGGGACTACTTCACCTTCAGCGACACCAACATCGAGTACATCTGGCGGTTCCTGAAGATCGTCCACGAGCGCGACTGGCTGTTCGTCGGCCATCGCTCGACGGAGTGGTGCCCCCGCTGTGGCACCTCGATCTCGGCGCACGAGCTGACGGGCTCGTACGTCGAGCGCGCCGATCCCTCCCTGTTCGTCAGGCTGCCGCTCCTCGACCGTCCCGGCGAGTCGCTCGTGATCTGGACGACGACGCCCTGGACCCTGCCAGCCAACGTCGCCGCGGCCGTGAACCCGGAGGCCGAGTACGCACGCAGGTTGAACGGCGAGTGGGTAGCCGCCCCCAGGTACCCGGACGAGGAGTTCGAGGAGCGGCTCCGGGGTGCCGAGCTCGTGGGCTGGCGCTACGAAGGACCCTTCGACGAGCTGGCGCCGGGCGCCGCCGTCGAGCACCGTGTGATCCCCTGGGACGAGGTCTCGCTCGACGAGGGCACGGGAATCGTCCACATCGCGCCCGGCGCCGGCACTGAAGACTTCGAGCTCTCGAAGGTGCACGACCTGCCGGTCTTGACACCGGTCGACGAGTCCGGGCGCTTCTACGACGACTACGGCTGGCTGCACGGGTTGACGACGACCGAAGCGTCCGAGCAGATCATCGGCAACCTCGAGGAAAAGGGGCGGCTCGTCGAGGCCGGCCTCTACGAGCACCGGTATCCCGAGTGCTGGCGCTGCCACACGCCGCTTATCTTCCGCATCTCCGACGATTGGTTCATCTCCGTCGCCGAGATCCGCGAGCCGATGCGCCGCGCCAACGCCGACGTCGAGTGGGTGCCGGACTACTTCGGCAAGCGCATGGACGACTGGCTGGCCAACATGAGCGATTGGAACATCTCGCGGCGCCGCTACTACGGGCTGCCGCTCCCCTTCTACCCGTGCAAATGCGGCGAGCTGAACGTGATCGGCTCGAAGGCGGAGTTGAGCGAGCGCGCGCTCGAGGGCTTCGACCAGCTCGAGGAGCTGCGCCGTCCCTGGATCGACCGGGTCCCGATCTCGTGCGCCAAGTGCGGTGAGCGGGTCGAGCGTGTGACCGAGGTCGGCGACGTCTGGCTCGACGCCGGCATCGTCCCGTTCTCGACGCTCGGCTGGCAGAACCCGGAGTCCGTTCCCGAAGGGTTTGCGACCGGGGCCGCTCGCGGGCTGACCAAGGCCGACCTTCCCGACAACGCCTATTGGGAGAACTGGTTCCCGGCCGACTGGGTGTCGGAGATGCGCGAACAGATCCGGCTCTGGTTCTACTCGCAGCTCTTCATGTCGGTCGCGCTCGTCGGCCGGGCGCCGTTCAAGCGAGTGCTCGGCTACGAGAAGATGTTCGACGAGAACGGCCGGGAGATGCACGGCTCCTGGGGAAACATGATCGACGCTGCCGACGCGTTCGAGCGCATGGGCGCGGACGTGATGCGGTGGCAGTACTCCGCCCAGCCGCCGAACCAGAACCTCTGGTTCGGCTTCGGTCCGGCGCATGAGATCAAGCGCAAGCTGCTGACGCTCTGGAACTCGGTCCGCTTCCTCGTCGACTACGCGAACGTCGACGGCTGGCGGCCAGACTACGAGAGCCTGGCCTCGCCGCCCGAGCACGCGCGACCGCTCGACCGCTGGCTCGTAGCGCGCACCCATGCCTTTGTCGCCGAAGCTACCCAGGCCTACGAGGAGACGCTGACGATGAACGTCATCCGCGCCTTCGACTCGTTCGTGGACGACCTCTCGAACTGGTACATCCGGCGTTCTCGCCGGCGGTTCTGGAACGGCGACGCAGAAGCGCTCGCAACGCTTTGGTTCGCCCTCGTTCAGGGGCTGCGCGCGATGGCGCCAGTGATGCCCTTCCTCACGGACTGGCTCTGGCGCCGCCTCGTGGCCGGCGTCTGCGAGGCGGCGCCCGCCTCGGTGCACCTGGCGGGCTGGCCCGAGCCGGCGGAGCCCGACGCGGCACTCGTCGCCGCGGTGGCCGAGGTTCGCCGCGTCGTCGAGCTCGGCCGGCAGGCTCGCTCCCAAGCCGGCCTGAAGCTACGGCAGCCGCTGCGCCGGCTTGTCGTCGACGGCGGTGCCCTCTCCGACGAGCATGCGGCGGAGGTTCGCGAGGAGCTGCGGGTCAAGGAGGTGGAGCTCGGCCCGGTCGAGGCGACCGAGCTACGGGTCAAGCCGAACCTCCCCATCCTCGGCCCGAAGCTCGGCAAGGAGCTCGGTCCCGTTCAGGCCGCGCTGCGCGCCGGCGAGTTCGAGGAGCTCGAAGACGGACGGTTCCGGGTGCTCGGACACGAGCTCGGGCCGGACGAGGTGCTCATCGAGCGGGCTGGGAAGGAAGGCTGGGCGGTCGCAAGCGGCAACGGCGTCACAGTTGCCCTGGACACCGCGCTCGACCCCGAGCTGGAGCTGGAAGCGCTGGTTCTCGACCTCATCCACCAGATCAATTCGATGCGCCGCGAGCAGGGCCTGGAGCTGACCGACCGGATCAAGATCACCCTTCCGGCCGCGCAGAGCGACCTGCTCGAGCACGAGGACTGGATCAAGGAGGAGACGCTGGCGGTCGAGATCGACACCGACGGTGGCACCGAGCCCCGGATCGCCAAGGCTTAGTCCGCGCGTTAATCTCCGTCCGGGAGGAGGCCGAATGCGCGAGTGCGCGGGATGCGGCGAGCCGGTCGAGGCGAGGTTCCACTACTGCCCCTGGTGCTCGGCGCCGCAGCGCCGCAAGCTCGTCGAATTCTTCCGCCCTCACCGCGAGCTCGAAGGCGACCGGGGCAAGGCCCTCCGCGTCTCGCGCTACTTCGGAGGCAGCGAGGCCGAGCGTCACGTTCGCTTCAGCGTCTGGAACGAGACCGGCCGCGCCGAGGCCGCCGTCTCGCTCGACGAGGACGAAGCTCGGCGCCTGGCGCGTTTCATCGGCGAGCACGGAGCCGAGCCCCCGAGCCGGCAGCGCCTGCGCGACACGGTGCTCGCGCTAGCGGGTGGAGGCAGGCGCCGGTAGCGCGGCAAGCCGTTCCACGAACGCCGTTGCCACCGGCTGAGCGCGCGCCAGGTCGGCGTCGCCGAACATGCGACCGTTGACGTAGACCTCCACGAGTCCCCACGCGCCGTCGGTCGCCATTAGCGGGAGCATCAGCAGCGAGTCGAGCTCCAGCTCCTGCAGCAACGTCGCCTCCCGTGGGTCTGCCTGCTCTTCGAGAACGGAAACGATCCGCGGCTCGCCGTCGCGAAGGGAGACCTCGGTCAGCGGGAAGTCCGAGATCAGGTAGCCGTGGCCGAGCACGAGCGTCCGGTCGTCGCGAGCGTATTCCGCCACCTGGATCAGGACATCACCGACGACGCGGGAGATCGCGCAGGCAAGCCCGTCGACGACCTCGACGAACTCGCGCGTGGCCACGTGGAGCAGGCCAGGCAGGCTCGTCTCCGCGCGCACAGCCTCGAGCGAGCGCTGCTGTCTCTCGTCAGCCCCGGAACTCACCGGCGGCATTGTGACAGTGGTCCCTGCCGACGCCGTAAGCTCCGCGGCATGCTGACTGTCGGCGAACCGATCCCCAACGCCAAGGTGTGGCTCGCGCCGCGCGAGCCGGTCTCGCTACGGGAGCTGGTCGCCGAGCGCCCCGCGCTCTTCCTCTTCTATCTCTTCGACTGGTCCTCGACCTGAACGAACGAGATGGAGCTCCTGCGTGACAGGAGCGCGGAGTTCGACGAGGCCGGCGTGCAGAGATTCGGCGTCTCGCGCGACTCGCCCTGGACGCACATCTCCTGGATGCAGGCGCTCGATCTGAATTTCCCGCTGCTGTCGGACTGGAACGCCGACGCGATCCACGCGCTCGGCATCACGAAGGAGTTCCGCGGCTTCAAGGAGGTCGCTGAGCGCACGGCGTTTCTCGTCGACCGAGGCGGTGTGGTTCGCGGCGCCTGGCGCTACGACGACGCGGAGTTGCCGGACTTCGACGCGTTGCTCGAGGCGGCGAAGGCTCTCTAGCTACATGCCCATTGCGTGATACCCAGAGTCGACGTACAGCTTTGTGCCGGTGATGTTCTGGGCATCGTCTGAGAGGAGATAAGCCGCCGCTGCTCCGACATCGTCGGCGGTGACATGGCGATGCAGCGGCGCCCGCTCCTCGAACATCGCCTCCATCGTCGTGAAGCCGGCGATCGAGCGGGCCGCCAGCGTTCGCACCGGGCCGGCCGAAATCGAGTTGACGCGGATGTTCTTCTTCCCGAGGTCCCAGGCGAGGTATTGGACCGATGAGTCCAGGGTCGCTTTCGCGACCCCCATGACGTTGTAGTGCGGCACAGCCCGCTCGCCGCCCAGGTAAGTCATCGTCAGGATCGAGCCACCGCCCGCGGCCTCGAGGAGGGGCTCCGCCGCCCTGGCCGTGGCCACGAGCGAGTAGGCGCTGATGTCGAGCGCCATCCAAAAGCGCTCGCGCGGCGTATCGGTAAAGCGGCCTTCGAGATCCTCGGCTGCAGCGAACGCGACCGAATGGACGAGCAGATCGAGCTCCCCGCCGAAGATCTCCCCCACCTCGGAGAAGACCCGGGCGATGTCGTCGTCGGAACGGACGTCGCATTCGGTCACGAGCGGCGAGTCGACCGTGGCCGCGAGGTCACGGACGCCCGCCTCGATCCGCTCACCCTGGTAGGTGAACGCCAGCTTGGCGCCGCCCTCGGCGAGGCGCCTCGCGATCGCCCAGGCGATCGAGCGCTTGTTGGCGACGCCGAGAACGAGGCCGCGCTTGCCGGCGAAATCAGCCACGGCGGGCGAGTTTACGGCTTCTGCGCTACCCTGCGATTCTTGCGCCGCACTGCACTTCTTCCGCTTGTAGCGGCGCTGATCCTGGCATCCGCCGCTTCCGCTGCGTTGCAGCCCGTTCGGCGTAGTTACGGCGAAACGACCATCCCGCGTGTTCGGGCCGGAACGCTGAAGATCCCCGCGGCGCATGCAAGTGGACGCCTCACCGTTCTCGTCGACCTGCGGCTGCCCCCGCTCGCCGCCTACAACAGAAATCTCTTCTCCGCCGACACAACTTCGCGGCTGAAAGTCCACAGCTCGAGCTCACGCCGCTACCTCGGCGAGCTCGCGCGCGAGCAGCGCGCCGCCGCCGCCCAGGTCCGGCGCACGATCCCGTCGGCCCGGATCTCCTACCGGTACCGCACCGTCTTGGACGCGTTCGCCGTCACGCTCCCGGCCAAGAAGCTGCCCGCTCTTGCGCGTCTCTCATCGGTGACGAAGATCTACCCGAGCTCGCGCTATCAGCTCGACACCAACCGAAGCCCGGCAGTGATCGGCGCCGACACGATGTGGGCGACTACCGGTGACCGCGGCGAGGGCGTGAAGATCGCGATCGTCGATGACGGGATCGACCAGACGAACCCGTACTTCAATCCGGCGGGCTACAGCTACCCGGCGGGCTTTCCTCGCGGAGCGAAGAAGTTCACGACCCCGAAGGTGATCGTGGCGCGCGCCTTCCCGGGGCCCGGCTCGGGGCCCCAGGGCCGCCAGCCGCTCTATCGCGCTGCCTCGTTCCACGGCACGCACGTGGCTGGAATCGCCGCGGGCGTCGCCGGGACCACTGCTCCCGCCGGGCCCGACCATCCGACGGTCTCCGGCCTCAGCGGGGTCGCGCCTCGCGCGTGGCTGGGCAACTACCGCGTCTTCAACGCTCCAACGGGCTCCGGCTACGACGCCTTCACCCCGCAGATCGTGGCCGCGTTCGAGGCGGCCGTAAACGACGGCATGGACGTGATCAACTTCTCGGGCGGCGGTCCGCAGGCGGATCCGGTCGGCGACGCCCTCGTCGAAGCCGTCCGCAACGTCGCCAATGCCGGCGTTGTCCCGGTGATCTCTGCCGGCAACGACCGAGACGACTGGGGCTACGGGTCGTCCGGCTCGCCCGGGACCGCGCCCGATGCGATCTCGGTCGCGGCCGTGTCGAACAGCCACGTCTTTGCGCCGTCCCTGAGCATGACCCCCGGCGATGCGCCCGCGAATCTGAAGAACATCCCCTTCCAGGACATTGCGACGGTCCCGGCGGCCTGGACCAGCGCCGACCGGACGCTCGTCGACGTGGGCACGATCGTCGGCACGGACGGCAGCCCGGTCGAGCGCCACCTTTGCGGCCCACCTTCCGATCCGAACAACCGCGGGACGTTGCCGGCGGGCTCTGCGACCGGGACGATCCTGCTCGTCTCGCGCGGCGTCTGCGCCTTCGTCACCAAGGCCGCGAACGCGCAGATCGCAGGCGCCGCCGGCCTGGTGATGGTCGACAACAGACCGGGAGAGGCGAACTTCATCCCGATCGAACTGCCCCTCGATGCAGGCATGGTTTCGGATCTCGACGGCGCCCGCCTGCGCGCATATCTGGATTCGAAAGGTGGCCGCTCGACTGTCCGCTTCAACAGCTCCTTCAGGGAGCTCGACACCGGGCGCAGCGGCATCATCACCAGCTTCTCGTCGGCCGGGCCGACTGCGTTCGGCCACGATCTCAAGCCCGACCTCGCGGCTCCCGGCGGGCAGATCCTCTCGTCCACCTTGCCCGAGGCTGCAGGCTCGCCGTTCGCGGTCTTCGACGGGACGAGCATGGCCGCGCCGCACGTGACCGGGGCGGTTGCCCTGCTGCTCGCGAGACATCCGGACTGGACGCCTGCGGAGATCAAGTCGGCGCTGATGACCACTGCGGGCGCGGCCTGGGGCGACACCGCGAGGACCCAGGAGGCCTCCGTTCTCCTCGAGGGGGCAGGTCTCATCAACGTTCCCCGCGCCGACAACCCGGAGCTCTTCACGACCCCGGTCTCGCTCACCTTCGACGATCTTGACCTCAACGCGGGCAGTGCGCGCCGCGCGAGGCTGCTGGAGGTGAGCGACGCCGGCGGCGGTGCAGGCACGTGGACGATCGGGCTGCAGAGCCAGTCGGCAACCTCGGGCGCCTTCGTCGACCTCCCCGGCTCAGTCGCGATCTCGCCGGGCGGGACCGCGGAGATTCCAGTCGTCGTCCGCGCTGACGCGAACGCGGCTGTCGGAGACAACTACGGATTCATCACGCTCACGAATGGCGCCGCCGTTCGGCGGGTTCCGTACTACTTCGCCGTTGAGCGGCCCGGAGCCGCAATCGGCCCGGTGCTGCCGCTGAAGAAGTTCCAGCAGGGCACCACCCGCAACGGCACCTCGAACATCGACCAGTACCGCTTCCCGACCAGTCCGTTCGGGCCGCCGCCGACCTATACCGGGCCGCAGATGAGCGAGCCTGGCGCCGAGAAGCTGTACTACGTCCACGTCAACCAACCCGTCGCGAACGTCGGCGTTGCGGTTGTGGCCTCGACCCCGGGCTCGTTGGTCGAGCCATGGTTCCTCGGTTCCCGCAACGAGAACGACGTCCAGGGCTACACGGGCACGCCTGTGAATGCCAATGCCCTGACGAGGAACTACCACCTGGACGTCGGTGTCGCCGGGGCCGTCTTCCCGCGTGAGAAGCGCTACTACGTCTCCGTCGACTCGGGCAGCGACGCCTTCACGGGCCGCTCGCTGCCGGGCGCATACGTGCTCCGGTCGTGGATCAACGACGTCACGCCCCCGCAGTTCAAGCTCTTGACGAGGAAGGTGACGCTGGGCAGGCCGATGATCGCCGCGCGGGTCACCGACAGCGGCTCCGGTGTCGATCCGCTTTCGCTCGTGATCGAGTACCGCCGGCGTGTCCTTCTCGGCGCCGCGCTCTACGACCCGACGAGCGGCCTTGCTCTCTTCCCGATTCCACGCTCGGCCCCGCCCGTGGCTCGCGGCCTCTACCGCGGCGCGGCCCTCGCGTCCGACAACCAGGAGACGAAGAACATCGACCAGATCGGGGTGAACATCCTCCCGAACACGACGATCAAGCGAGTCAATGTTCGTGGCGTCCGGGGCGCGACAGTGACCTGGCTGCTCCCGCTCGGCACGTCCTGCCTGAAGGGCCGCACCGGGCTGGCGGTGACCGCCGCGGCGCCCGGGAAGATCAAGCGGGTCGTCTTCTTCGACGGTTCAAGGCGGATCGCAACCGTCCGCCGGGGAACCCTCGGGCTGTACAACACCTTCTGGCAGACGCGCCCCGTGCGCAAGGGCCTCCATCGGTTGAAGGTCGCGGTCGAGTGGCGCAGCGGCACCGTGAAAGCGGTCCGCACCGTCAAGCTCTGTCGGTAGCGGTCGTCACCGGCGGCTCGAGCGGCATCGGCGCGGCGATCGCGCGCGCACTGGCCCACCGCGGCTGGCGGCTGGTTTTGCTCGCACGAAACGAGGAGCCGCTAAGCAAGCTCGCCGCAGAGCTCGCCGCCGAGCATGAGGTCTGCGACGTCGCCGACCGCGATGAGGTCGAGCGCGTCTCGGCGAGGATCCGCGAGCGGCATCCGGCGATCCGCCTGCTCGTCAACAACGCGGGCATCCCGGGCGGCGGCGGCTTCCTGGCTCTCGGACCGGAGCAGATCGAGCAGCTGGTCGAAACGAACTACCTCGGCTCGGTGTGGTGCCTGCGGGCGTTCCTGCCCGCGCTCGAGGCAGGCGTCCCGTCCGACGTCGTCAACATCACCTCGGTCGCGGCCACGATCGCAGCCGGGCATTCGGGCCCCTACAGCGCCTCGAAGCATGCCCAGCTCGCCTTCTCGCGCTCGGTCGGCGTCGAGCTCGCGGGCACCGGCATCACCGTCCACTCGATCAACCCGGGCTTGATCGACACGCCAGGCTTCCCGAACCGCTCGCGCTTCGGCAATCGATTGCTCAAGCACCTCGTCGCGGAGCCGGAGCTCGTCGCCCGCCGCGTCGTGCAGGCAGTCGAGCGAAAGCGGGTCGAGCAGTTCGTGCCGCGTTGGTACCGGCCGGCAGCGATCGTCCAGGCGGCGGCGCCCGGACTGCTCGCGCGCAGTGCACGGGCGTTGGGCGCGCGGCGCAAACGGAAATAGAATCGATCAACGTGAACACCACCCTTACCTCCGGCGAGGTCGCGCGGGTCGCCGATTTCAGGGCCGCGCTCCGCGCGTTCCTCCGCAAGAGCGAGCGGAACGCGCGCCAGTCAGGCCTGACGCCGCAGCGCTACCTGCTGCTGCTGATGATCAAGGGCGCTCCGGGCGGCCGCGAGCAGTCGACCGTGACCGAGCTCGCCGAGCGTCTGCAGCTGGCCCAGAGCACCGTCACGGAGCTCGTGCGGCGCGCCGAGGAGACCGGTCTTGTCGAGCGAGAGCAGTCTCCGGCCGACGGCCGGGTCGCACACCTGCGGCTCACGGAGGAGGGCGAGCGTCGCCTGATGAATGCGTTTACCTCGAACGAGCAGGAGCGGGAAGAGCTCAGAGCGGCGATCGCGCACCTCGACCTTTAGGGCGCGTTACTTCAAAGCCGCGAGGATCTCCTCGTGCTCGGGAAAGCGCCCCTCGCTCTGCTTGGAGAAGACGAGCCGCCCGTCGGCGATCACGTCGTACTGGCTCTTGGCGCCCTCGAGCGCTTCGGCGTCGTAGCCGTGCCCGGTCAGCTCAGCCGCGAGACTCGCGGCTCGTTCGTCGTAGCCGCTTCAGACCGGGCAGTAGAAGATCTCGACGCGCACGCGTTGATCGTAACGACCCCTACGGGCGCCGCAACAGATACCAGCCGAGGTCGGCCGTGTAGTCCGGCGGCGCCAGCGCTCGGGCCTGGTCGCGCGCCTCGCCCTCGCAGCCCGCGAGATCGAGGTACGGATCGATCTCGCGTTGCTCGCGCTCGAACTCCGCTCGCATGAGCACGAGGTTGTTCGACTCGAAGAGCTGACGCATGTCCACGTCCGCCAGCGCCCGCGTGTGCGACGGGTCGCGCGCCCGCTCGAACTGGTTGAGCTCGAGAGCAACCAGGGGATCGTTGGGGGCGATCTGATCGACCACGAGCAACAGGCCGCCGGGCCGGGTGACCCGGGTGAGCTCCGCGAGCACGAGCTCCGGACGCGGAACGTGATGAAGCGTCCGCAGCGTGCCCGTGAGGTCGAAAGACGCGCGCTCGAAGCCGAGCTTCTCCAAATCACCTTCGACGAACTCGACGTTTGCCGGCGCCGTCCTGCGGCCGAGCTCGATCAACTCGGGCACGAGCTCGACGGCCACGACCTCGCGGACGAGCGGGGCTAGCGCGAACGCAAGCGCTCCCGTGCCGGCGCCCGCGTCGAGGGCCCGCTCCTCGCCGGTGGCCGGTACGAAGTCGCGAATGTGCTCTGCCAGCTCGGGGGCACGTTTTTCCTGTAGTGCTGCGATCCGCTCAGCTGTCGCCGCGAACCGGGCTCGCGTGGCGTCGTGCGTACTCAAGCGCTTCCTCCTTTGTCGAGATCGTGCCAGCTGCGCGCTCCTCTTCGATTTCCGCGAGCAAGCGGCCCACCTCCGGACCGGGCGGCAGACCGAGCTCGCCGCCGCGGACGAGCGGCCGCTTCGGGTCGGCCGCGCGGGCCGTCCGGACGGCCTCCTCGAAGTGGTCGGCTCCCAGAAAAGCGAGTGCTTCGAGCGCCCAGGGCTCGGTCGAACGCCGAAAGCGATGGATCGCCCGCGGCGAGTCGTTCGGCGGCGGCTCGGCGCGCAAGAGCGTGCGCGCGAACCTCTTCGTCTCGTTCGAGACCGGGAGCCGCAGCAGTCGCTCGCCGAAAACGAGGACGAGGTTGTAGTCGGGATGGCCGACCGCCCCGGCGCGTCCGAGGCCGTCGAGCGAGCCGCCGAGAGGCTGCAGGAGCCCGAGCTCGTCGAGACGCCGGAAGCCGTCGACCGACAGGCGGCGCAACTCGCCGACCACCCGCTCCCGCGAAGGCTGTGTGACCAGCTCCGCGTCTCTGCGAAGCAGCTGCTCAGTCTCGGGGACGAGCTGGAAGCCGAGCTCGTCCTCGAGCCTAGGGCCGCGCAAGAGGCGCAGGGGATCATCGCGGAAGACGGTCTCGGCGACCGCTCGCAGCCGCTTCGCCTCGAGATCAGCCCTACCTCCGAACGGATCGACGATCTCTTCCCTTCCAACCCGCTCCGCGATCGCGTTGATGCTGAAGTCGCGCGTCGCAAGGTCGTCTGCGATCGGGCCGGTCAGGGGAGTGAAGTCGACCGTGCGGCCGTCCTCGAGGGCCACCCGCCACGCGCCATGGCGCTCCGAGAGCGGGAACGGCGCCCCGCCCGACGCGCGTGCATAACGGCGGGCGGCACTCTCGGGATCGGCCAGGGCGACGTCGAGGTCGAGGACCTGGCGCCCAAGCGTCTGGTCGCGGACTGCACCGCCGACCACCCAGGCTTCCTCGTCGGCGAAGAGCTTTTCGACCAGGTCACGAATCGACGATCACCCGCCTGGTACGGGTGGGATCGCTTTTGATCCCGCACACGATCTCGTAGTTGATCGTCTCGGCCACGCGAGCGTGATCTTCGGCCAGAACGCCGTGTCCGAGCAATGTCACCGGCGTACCGACGGGAAGCTCCCGGTCGAGCTCGACGGCGAGCGCGTCCATCGAGACGGTGCCGACGACAGGGCGCGGCTCGCCTGCCACCCGTACCTCCGTTCGGGTCATGTCACGGCGGAAGCCATCTCCGTAACCGACCGGGACGATCCCGACCCACGTCGGCTGCTCGGCGACAAAGCGGCGGCCGTACCCAGTGCTCTCTCCCGGCGCGAGCAGGCGCACCTGAGCCAGGTGGCTCGCCCAATGAAGCGCCGGCTCGAGCCCGTCCTCTGCCGGATCGGAGCCGAATGGAGAGAGCCCGTAGATCGCCACGCCGCAACGGC
>Ga0307289_10001042_pt1 | contig 11917 bp, 18 predicted proteins | sample ER_DNA_143_FD_194483 | JGI IMG/M metagenome (GOLD analysis project Ga0307289, IMG submission 194483) | Bulk soil microbial communities from the East River watershed near Crested Butte, Colorado, United States - ER_DNA_143 | ecosystem: Environmental > Terrestrial > Soil > Floodplain | place...
GCGGACGGCGGCGCCGCTCTCGCGCGCTGCGGCGGAGGGTTCAGGGCTCTCGCTCATGGTGCTCCTCCATGGGAATGTGAACTCAGTATCCATGCTCAGCTTGCCACCCCAGCTACTGCGCGCGCTGCCGCGGCAGACCCAGGTGGATTCAGCCGTTCGTCAGATCCAACAGCGCGCGCCCGCCGCGCTCTGGTCCGGGAATGACGCGGCGACAAGAACCTTCGCGCGGACGACACCGGCGCGTGAACCGGCTGCAGCCAGGAGATGCCGTAGGTCCAAGCCGGCAGCGATGAGTCGCGCCTTCTCCCAGCGTCTAACGAAACAACGAGAAGGCGGGGTCTAACCGCCTCCAGCCAAAGGAGACTCGATGCAGATGAAGCTCGAGCTGGTGCCTATTCCAGTCACCGATGTTGACCGCGCGAAAACGTTCTATGTTGAACGGCTCGGTTTGTTGAAGACGTCGACGTGCAGCCGGCGGCGGGTGTGCGGGTCTTGCAGCTGACCCCAGCGTGCTCGATCGGCATGGGCACCGGATTGCCGGCCTACGACGAGATGGCACCCGGCACGATCAAGGGCTTGCATCTGGTGGTGGCCGACATTGTGCAGGCCCGCGCTGAGCTGGTCGGCCGCGGCGTTGAGGTCGGCGCTGTGGAGGAGGTGGGCGGCGGAGTCAAGTACGCACGGCTGGCCGACCCGGACGGCAACACTCTGACGCTGCAGGAGATGGCTTGGCGCACCGGAGACAAGTTCTAAGCCTGATCGCCGGTAAGCACCGCGCCGAATTCCGACAACCGTCGGGCGTTCAGATCCTCCGCTGGTTCCTAGGCTCCTGGGCGTATACCCACACAAGGACCGTCCTACGGACGCGGGAGATGCCGCAAACCTCTGGCTGAAATTTCGTTCGATGCCGAGCTGCGCCGGCATCCACGGCCGGTTACCTCCCCATCTAGTATCGACGACCCCGGCTACGGGCCGGTTGCGAACCGATGGGCGAGGTCGATGACTAGTTGCCGGTCGCCGGCAGAGACATGCTGAAGATCGCAGAGGAGGCCATGCGCCCAGTCCGGCTGCTCAGTTGGCTGTCGCAGTCGGCCGGCGAGGGGAAAGTAGGTGTCTTCTAGCTCGTCACCATTGGAGTCGATCGGAACGAGGATGCGTGCCTGGACCAGCGCTTGCAGGACGGCGCGGCCGAGATCGCTGTGGTCATGTTTGCCAGTTTTGAGCCACGATGTGATGTCCTGACCCAAGTACTGGGCAGTGGGACGCGTAATGTGCGGCAGGACTGCTGCCGCGGCTAGGTTGAGGGCTTGGCCAGCCTGAACAGGCGTCTCCAGGTGGTCTCGCACGAGGGTCAGCAGTTGAATCGCGTTCCCTCGGAACGGCATTGCCCGCTTGGTCTCCCAGCGCTCAAACGGTTGCTCGACCGAGTCCGAAAAGCTCCGCAAACTCGGGCTGGCTGGCGTGCAGTGAGCCTCGGAGGCCGCGAATCACGGCCGGCCAGTCCGTAACGATAGGCCAGTCAGGGTCGAATCTGTGTGGTAAACGGTGACGTAGTAGAACGAGCCAAACGGGTCCTTCCAGGACCCTCGAGGCCCGGCATCGTTCGCCAGATGGCAGGCGACACTCCAAGGCAAACCTTGCACCTGGCTTGACCCGGGAAAGACGGCAGCGCCTGATCTGGCGAACTCCGTTTTGCAGGACCTTTGCCTCGACCTCGTGGAGCGGCTCACCGGGACTAATGCGGATCATCAGATGCGATTCATCCGTCCCCTGCACCACAGCCTGTACGGCCTGGGCCGATACGTAGTCGACCTCCACACGACCGTTCCACTCTGGGAAGTCCATGGCGAGCCGTGCATGTACCGCGTCCAGTCCTGCCAGCGTGGCGGCAGTCGGATCTGTGGTCATCACGGCGAGCACGTCGAGGTCGCTGCGGCCCGGGGCGAAGTCACCCAGCGCCCACGACCCATGCAGAGCCAGGCTCAAAAGATCGTCGCCCAAGACCTCTGCAAGGTCAGCGGTCGGTGTCTTTCAATGACACCTCGAGGTCGACCTGGTCGTGTTCCCATCCAGACAGGTGCGGCGCAAGTGCGGACAGGGCCCTGAGAATGCGCGGCCGGTCGGCCGCCGTGAAGCCGGCGCCGAGGCGCAGACGCTCATTCAGAGTCCCAGTTTGGTTGTTCTCGGTTCCGCTCATCCGTGCGCCTCTCCGTGGTTCAGCGTATGACGTCAGGGTGACCGGTCGCGCCTATCCGCGAGCGCTGTCGGAAGCGCGGCGAGCACGGCCGCGATCCCGGTCGTATGGGCAGAGGTCTGGTTTCGTAGGGCCCGACACCACGGGTTCCGCGTCGAGGGCTCCCTGTCGCTGCGGGTCCGGGCAGACACCAGGCAACGACTCGGACGAGGCGAAGTTCCGCAAGCCGACCGATCGACGGGACAATCCGCCGGCATGGCCTCGGCCCGCAGACAGGCTTAGGGACAGCTCGAGACCCACATGATTCGACGTCCGTGGCGGATCTCGATGAGAGCATGAGGGAATGGCTGAGTCGTACCCACGGATTGCTCAGGTGGTGCTCGACACCACCGATGCGCGGATGTTAGCCGAGTTCTACCGCCAGCTGTTCGGGCTGGAGTACCCCGCCGGCGATGAACCGCCGGCGCCCAACCAGCTTGACCCGCGGGGTAGTGACTGGCTCGTGTTGCGGAACACGCACGGCGGACCACAGCTGGCGTTCCAGCAGACCGACGGCGTCCGACCCTCGACTTGGCCCGACGCTGGCGTGCCGCAGATGCTCCACCTGGACACGGAAGTGGCGACCCGCGATGACTTGCAGATCCATCGGGATAGGGCGCTAGCTCTCGGTGCCACTGAACTGCTCGACCGCACCGACGACCAAGATGAGCCCCTGTATGTGTTCGCCGACCCTGCCGGACACCCATTCTGCATTTTCGTGGGATGACCCGCCGATCCCATGGCCGCGGCCGGCCGGCGAGGCGGACGCCTCCAAGGCCTGCTTCGTAGCCGCCAATGAACTCAAAGACCACATCCGCTGATCGCCGTGCCTCCTAGCGCTGGCGGGAGTCCGGGTATGGTCAATGGTTCTTACCGGAAGCCGAGCGGCGCACGCGCCGGAAGGCGACCGACGTGCGGGAATTCGGTTGGTCCCAGATCAACGCTTGGTTACCGTCTTCCACTGTGACACGCCCAGATTTCGACTCATACCTGATCTGCGCGACGCCCCGTTCGGGAAGTACCTTGCTGTGCGGCCTGCTGGAGTCGTCTGGGGTTGCTGGCCACCCAGCCTCCTACTTTAATCGTGAGGGTCTGAATGGGTACGCCGACGACTGGCGGATAGCCCGACCACGTGATGGACAAATCGACGAAGCTTCGTTCGAGCGGCGCTAACCGCCGGCAAGACTTCGAACGGTGTCTTTGGCGGAAGGATCATGGCGGAGACGCTGCCGGAACTGATCAGTGGCCTTGCCGCCGCCGCATCTAGACCAGCGGTGACGGATGTGGACCTGTTGAGCGCCCAGTTGGGTCGACTCAGATTCGTTCACCTGCGGCGACGCGATGTCGTGGCCCAGGCGGTGTCGTGGGCAAAGTCACTGCAAACCCATTTCTGGCATCCGGGTGAGGCCGTCGCGCCCGGAGGTCAGGATCCTCATTACGACGAAGAGCTGATTGGTCGGCTTGTCGCCACGATCGAGAGATCCGAGGCGGACTGGACAGTGTGGTTCGCCGCCCACCGCATCGTGCCTTGCGAGGTGACGTATGAGGAGTTGGCGGCAGATCCGCCCCGCACTGCACAAGAGGTGCTCGACTATCTCGGTCTTGATGTTCCGCCGGATCGGCAACTGGTGATCGGGCACCGTCGACAGGCCGATCAACTCAACGCAGACTGGATTACCAGATTTAAGTCTCACTGAACCGTCTGTTCTACCCGAGCGTCTCCCCGCTAGCCGTCCCTGTTGCGACGGCCAGTTGGGACCCTCCGTGTCGACATTCGCTCGGCCGGCCGCGCAGTTGCTGCACCGTAAGCGGACCCGTCTGTGGACACCGAATACGTCAGCGAGTAGTCGGCGTGTCTAGGGAATCAGCTTGTTGGACGCTCGCTACAAGCGCCCCGTCCGAGATGGTCATCCAAGTTCGATTTCTCATCCGCCGCGCCACCAGTTCGATGCCTAGCCAGATGCGGTTTCGAAGATCTCGTCTCGGTCGGCCATTTGACTACTGCTCATAATTGGCGCCGGCAGATGCGCGTCTCAGCGCATCTAGGTCGGGGGGTCGTCCTTGAGGAAGTCGAGCAGCAGGCGATTCACCAAATCGGGCTTCTCCATCGTGAGGAAGTGTGAGGTCCCTGGCACGACGGCTAGCTCGGAGTTCGGGATCGCTCGGAACAGAGTCGAGGTGTGGTCGAGCGCGACGATGTCATGGTCGCCCACAACCACGAGTGTGGCTGCGGTGATTCGAGCCAGCTGTTCGAGGGTGATGGCGGGCTGCGTGGACACCATTTCCTTGAACTTGTCCACCATCAGCGGCCAGTGGCCAGGACCGTCCGGGGATGCCGTCTGATACGCCTCTCGTAACATCGCTAGATCGTCGCTGTCCGCCGATAATGTCGTGAACCCCTCCATCGCCTCGGGCGTCAGGCCCGCGGTATCGAAGTTCGTACCGATCACGATGAGCTTGCGCACCAAGTCGCGGCGGGCCATGGCGACGAGCAATCCGACGATGCCGCCGTCGCTCCATCCCACCAGATGCGCCGGGCCACCGACGACCGCATCCACAAACCCGATCGTGTCCGCCGACATGACGTCATAAGACAGGGGTCCATCGAGATCGGGTGTGTGCCCATGACCGCGGCGCTCCGGCGCGATGATCCGGAAGTGCGCACTGAGCTCCGGGATCTGCGCAGCCCACGTGGCGTTGGTGCTCATCCCTCCGTGGAGCAGCACGAGCGGCTCGCCCTCACCCTGCTCGTCGTACCATGTCTTCAACGCACCGATTTCGACATAGCGACCCATGAGTCCTCCGCTCGACCAGCCGACACTAGCGCCGCAACCCATCTTCGAAATGGCGGCACTTCATTCTCGTTCGCCAATCGCAGCGCCGCCTACATACAAACCGGCCTTCGCAGTGCCGGCGTAATAGCAAGCTAGGGCGATAGGCCCTAGATCTGCTGTTCGCTCCGGCCCGGCATCCGCCCGGTCAATACGCGTTTCGCGTGCCGACCCTCTAACGCTCCTCCCTCCGTTCCCGCTCGCCGAGCGTTTGGCGAGCGATCAAGAGGTTTGCCAGCGCGGCGGCGCAGCGCGAGCGCAGTAGCTACAACGTATTTGCTAGCAGCCGGAGCCTCGATCGGTCGAGATCAGCCGACTGCATCGGCGTCTGGGAGCCGCATGATCGATCAGCCGCGACGCAGTTGTTCCAGTAGCGGGAGCTGGCTGAGCGGGTCGTCCGCAGAGTTCCAGTAGACGTGCTCGACGCCGATCTTCGTGGCGTGGTCGAGATCGGCAGCGACCTGGTCGGTCGAGCCGAGCAGCGGTCCGCGCTCGTCCAGGGGCTGGGCACTGATGTTGCCGTTCACCTGAAGCATGATCGGCAATGTGCTGGGGTCGTGCCCGGCGGCGCTGGCTGCGGTGCGGAAGGTCTCGATGGTCTCCCAGATCGTGTCCCAGTCGAAGATCACCAACGTCAGTCCGACACCGAGCCGCCCAGCGCGTTCAGCCGCGACAGTTGAGCCGGCGCCTGCCATCAGTCGGGGGCCGCCCGGCCGTACCGGTTTTGGGCCGATGTCAGCCTGGGGAATGCGGTAGAATCGGCCCTCGAAGCTGACAGGGTCCGCACCCCAGACGGCTCGCATGGCCACGATATGTTCCTCGAACCCTGCACCGCGCCGCTTCATTGAGACGCCCGCGGCCTCGAATTCCTGCTCCATCCAGCCCTGGCCGATCCCAACGACGAGCCGACCGTCGCTGAACCGGTCGAGCGTCGCGAGTCTGCGCGCGAGGATGATTGGGCTTTGGAAGAGTGCGTCGAGCACGCTGGTGCCTAGGGTGATCCGGCTGGTGCGGGCGGCAACGTAGGCGAGTGTCTCGATTGGGTCGTACACAATGCCAAACGCCTCGGGTGCATCCATGACCGGTCCGCCGACTCCGCCGAGCGCGATCGGCACCGTCGGCCGCATCAGCCGCTCCCACGACCATACCGAGTCCAATCCGATGCGTTCGGCCTCAACCGCTACCTGCAGGATGATGTTCGGAGAGGCGCCTTTGCCCGCCACCGGAAGGTGTACGCCCAACCTCATCGCAGTCATCTCCCTCCACGTCGTCGTTCGCCTATTACGCAGACCTCATCAACCGGCAATTCTCATCGGCCACGGCGCAGGCCCGGACCTCTGCGGCGGAGCTGACACGGAGGCATACGCTGCTGGAATGTCGGACCGGACTCGTGCCGCGCGCGTCGAGGACGTACACAGGCTCGCCTTGGCGATGCCGCACGTGACGGTCACGGGCAGTACGAAGGACAACTCGGTTTACCAGGTGGGCGGCAGGTCCTTCGTCTTCTTCAGAAATCCTCGACCCGACGCCGTTGACCCGGACAGCGGCGAGCGCTACCGCGACGTCATCGTGTTCTGGGTAGCGGACGAGGCCGAGAAGCAGGCGCTGGTCCAAGACGAGTCGACACCGTTCTTCTCCACGAGCCACTTCGACGGGCATTCGTCGGTGCTCATGCGGGCCAGCCGCTTGGGTGAGCTGTCCTTGGCGGAGCTGCAGGAAATCGTCCAGGACGCGTGGCTCGCGAGGGCGTCGCGGCACCGTGCCGAGCAGTGGCTGAGCAGCCATCTGGCCGGTGGTAGGCCGTCCGCTGGCTGAGGATCCAGCGCCTAGTCCTGCTGAATGAGTGCGTCGTCGATGGCGGCGCACGTCGGCGCGCCTGTCGCTTTCGCGCTAGGCCACGGTCTGGTCCGTCGCCCGTGGAGGAAATCGGCAAGCTCCTCAATACCGTCAACCAACCGGGTGCCCGGGCGCGCCCACGACGCGTTCGCATCCACCGCAACGACCCGAACCGCCGGGGGTAGAACACCGCGACTGGCCAGGTCGTGGGCCAAAGCGGTCGTGCCCTGCCTGTCGTAGCCGCACGCGGCGATCACCACCACATCTGGCTGCGCGGCTTTAACGTCGTCCCACGAGATCTGCCGAGACGCCGCGCCAGCGGCGCCGATCACCGGATCGCCGCCGGCCAACGAGACCATCTCCGGGATCCAATGCCCGGGGCGAACGGTGGGTCGGTCCACTCCAGCACCGCCACCCGCGGCCGTGGTCGAGCCTTGACCCGGTCCGCCACTTGAGTCATCCGCTGCTGGATCGACGACACTAAAGCGCGACTGGACGCCCGTCGTCCCGTGACCTCACCCAGCCGCAGGATCGACTCGTCGACCTCTGCCAAGGTGTGTGGGTCGATCGTGACTACCTTGGCTCGGCAACCTAAAAACGCCAGCGCATCGTCGACGACACTGACGTCAACAGCGCACACCGCACACAACTCCTGTGTGACCACAACGTCCGGGTCCAGATCAGCGAGCGCGTCACGGTCCAGGTGGTACAGATCCTCACCCCGCGCCAATGCCGCCGACACCGCCGTGTCGATCTCCGCCGCGCTGAGATTGGAAGGCAAAGCTGACGTCGACACGATGCGGCGCGAGCACGCCTCCGGCGGATAATCGCACTCGAACGTTACGCCGACGACGTCCACGCCCGCACCAATCACGAACAGGATCTCTGTCGTCGACGGCAGCAAGGAAACAATCCGCACACTGAAACCGTAACCGCCGGGATTGCTTGGGAGCACCGTTCCAGGTCACACGTTCACACGTCCTGATCAGTCGCACCAGCAGGGGCCGTTGTCATTCGAACGGATCGTTCGATGGGGCTCGGTGGGCGCGACGCGGCTGGGCTCCGCCGTCGCCCAGGACCCAGCGGGCGAAGTCCTCGGTGGTGGTATTGCTGCCGCAGAGGATCGTGCCCACCCCGCCGCCCGGCGAAGCGCTCGCGGTTCAACAATCGGTCAGGACATGCACCCGCCCCAGGGACTCCCGCAATCGAGCAGCGCGGCCCGTTAGCGGACCGTTCAGCGGGACCGCCTGTCCGAAACGGAGCGTCTTCCGGAAGCTTGGCGTCGGCTCCCGGACCGCAGCCTCGGCCTGGGCCGACGAGCACGGGCTCCTACGATAGCGGCGTACGCGATTCGGACCATGGGCCGCAGCGGGTGTCGCTTCCGGTCGATGCGCCCCGTGGGCCCGCGTTCCTCGCGCGGGTTGTGTCCGGGACGACGGCGCCCGACCGCAGTCGAGGAGGACGAGATGACCACACTGGGTGAGGGAGCAACCGCATTCGACGAGGCCGCACTGGATGCGTTCGCGGACCGCATGATCGGCGTGCTCAACGACGCGTGCACCGCGCTAATGACCAGCATCGGCCATCAGTCCGGGCTGTTCGGCACGCTGGCGCCGACGTCGGCACGTCCGGTGCTTCCGCGAGGGCGGCGGCCTCTCCTACGCCGACTACCCAAGGTTTCACGCGGTGATGGCCGAAGATAGCGCAGCGATGGTCGACGCTACGCTGCTGGATCGGACCGTGCCCCTCGTCGACGGTCTGGATGCGCGGCTGAGGGCGGGTGTCGACGTCGCCGACATCGGCTGCGGCAGCGGGCACGCGATCAATGTGCTGGCGCGGGCGTACCCGGCGAGCAGGTTCACAGGGTTCGACTTCTCGGAGGAGGCGATAGCCGCTGGCCGCGCCGAGGCGGAGGCGCGGGGACTAACCAACGCCACATTCGAGCTCTGCGATGTCGCTATGCTCGACCGGCCGGACGCCTTCGACGTGATCACCGCGTTCGACACGATCCATGATCAAGCACACCCGGCGCGGGTGCTTGCTGCGATCGCTCGGGCACTGCGGCCAGGCGGCTCCTTACTGATGGTCGACATTCGCGCTGCCAGCGCAGTCGAGGACAACCTCGACCTGCCGTGGGCAACGTTCCTCTACACGGTCTCGACAATGCACTGCATGACCGTGTCGCTCGGCCTCGACGGCGATGGCCTCGGCACGGTTTGGGGTGAGCAGGTGGCGACGCGGATGCTGCGCGAGGCCGGGTTCACCGATGTCGCGATCCATACGGTCGAGGGCGATGCGTTCAACAACTACTACGTTGCGCGCAGCATGGCTCTCGGCTGACGAATCAAACGTCCTCACCCACGGTTGCCTCACCGCGGGGGCGGCCGCCTTGGGCTGCCGGCGGGTGAAGACACCCCTTCTTGTTTCCACCGATTCTTGTTTCCACCGACCCGCATGGATTCCGGAGGTGGTGGTGAAGTCGGCGAAGTTCCACACGTGCTCGCAGACGACGGCCTCGATGCGGTCGAAACCCGATGTTCATGCCCATGTATTCGACCCGGTATTCCTCGCTCCCGGCTTCGGCTACGACCGAGTGCAGGCCGGCATACGTGTCGGCGCCGACGGGGTGGCCGATGACGTCGACTCGGCCCGCTCCAGCGGAATGGCGGGCGCCCCGACGTCCTTCGTCAACGGTCGCCGCCAGTACGGCGCCTACGACATCGACACTCACCGCGGCGGTCAAGACGGCAAAGGCTCAGCCGAATCTCGACGTGCCGTATCGTCCCGCTCAGGTCGACGACAATCAGGCTGACGCCGCGGTTCTGCCTGCTTGGAGCCCTGAGCGGGCGTTCCGCAGGCCGACCCGCTCATCGGGACAGTGCGAACAGGTCCCCGGGTCGCCGTTGGGGGCTGGTTCAGCACGGCCGCGGCCAGGGGCCAGGATGTACACGTGGTCACGGTCGACGACGTCCGAGCGGTGCTCGCGCGTTTGCCGCGCAGCAGCGAGGTGCTGGTGCGCGATCGTGTGAAGTTCCGTGTCGGTCAGATCGTGTACGTCGCGTTCAGCCAGGACGAGACCGAGATCGGGTTCGCCTTCCCGAAGGAGGAACGCGCCGCACTGGTGGCGGCGCGGCCCGACGTGTTCTTCCTCCCGCGCGAGTCGGAGCTGCGCTTCCACTGGGTTGAGGCGTGGCTCGATGCGCTCGACGCGGACGAGATGCGCGAGTTGGTGCTAGACGCGTGGCGGATGGTCGTGCCGCAGCATGTCGCCCGAGAGGTGCTCGGTCCGCCAGCCGCGGGCCACGAGCCGGGCCGGACCGGGTAGCAATCACGCCCAGGTCCGTCGGACTGGCCCAATAGCCGACCGCTGACCGCTTCATTGGCGACCTGGAGGCCTACTGCGGTTGATGCCGGTGACACAAGGTCAGAGCTGCACGCCTCGTGTCAGCGCGCCGTCGACGACGAGGTTGGTGCCGCTCACCCGGCTGGCCACGGGACTGGCGAGAAAGACTACCGGTGCGGCGACATGTTCCGGAGTGCCCATTTGGCCGGTCGGGTTCAGGCCCACCGCGGTCTCGAAGAGGGCCGGGTTGCCGGTCTCGATACTGTGCCAGACGCCGCCCTCGAAGTACGTGTTCCCGGGCGAGACGGTGTTGGCCCGAATGTTCTTTTCTGCCAGCTGGAACGCCAGACCATGAATGTAGCCGACGATCGCCGTCTTCGCGGTGCCGTAGGGACCTGATGCGAAATCGGACTCGCGTCCGGAGACACTCGAGATCGCGATGATCGAGGCGGCGTCACTGCGCTCCAGATGGGGCAGCGCGGCTCGGACGAGGCGAACGGTGTGCATGACGTCAACGTTGAGACTTGTCTGCCAGTTCTCCTCCGTGTCCGGGATCGCGAGAGCGCTGACGTTCGCCACCACGACGTCGAGGCCGCCGAAGGCCTCGGCCGACCTCTCGACCCACGCCGCGAGGGCGTCGCCGTCGCTTACGTCGACGACCGACCCCGTGACGTTGCCGCGGCTGCGCAGCTCGTCGTTCGTCCTTGCCACATCGCCGGAGTCTCGCGCGCAGAAGCCGACGACAACCCCTTCGTCGAGGAAGGCGCCGACGATGGCGCGCCCGATGCCACGCGTCCCTCCCGTCACCAGAACTCGCTTGCCGGTGAGCTGAAGATCCATGGTGCTGGCCTTTCGTTGAGTGATGGCAGGCTGAGAGCCGCTGCGTCGCCGAGCGGCCTCATGTCGTTATGAGTGAGCGGGCTCGCGCGCGGAGGTCGGCGTGCATCCCGCCGAAGGCGTCCGCCGCGGGGAGGAGCGCCTTCGCCGCCTTGACGACGACGCTGTAGTTGACGTCAACGACGTTGGCGACCGGCACCTCGGCAATTTGCGAGCAAAGCTGGTAAGCGTCCATGGTGTGCAGGCCGTGGAGCTGGCTGACCCAGTGCACGAGCTCGGCGTTGGCGATCCGCCACGAGTCCTCCATTGGGCGGCTCGAGCCCACCGTCATCCAGTGGGTGTCGTCCTCGATCCGTGGCCAGCCCGGCGCGCTGCCCTTGATGAGCTCAACGATGAGGGTCGTGGTCATCGCGCCCTCGACAGCCGTGCCGCAGGCCTCGCCTTCCCCCTGCCGGTAATGCCCGTCACCGATCGAAAACATTGCCCCCTCGACGTTGACGCCAAGGAAGATGGTCGAGCCGGCCCGCATCTGCGGAGTGTCCATGTTGCCGCCGAACCGGTCGGGCACGAGGGACGAACGTGCCTCTCCTCCGGCAGGGGCGACGCCAACGGTGCCGAGCATCGGCTCGATCGGGAGCTCAATCCGGTGGTCGCTGTGCCGCGCCGCGAATCCGACTGTGCCGCGATCACGGTCGAGCTCGTAAATCCACGTCGTATCTGGAAGCGGCTCCTGCAGAGTGACGACGCGGTCGGTGCTCGTCATGCCGCCGAAGAAGGGGATGGCCGCCGAGGCGCCCCAGTCCCGTGCCGGTTCCAGGGCGACGAGGTGGAGCACCA
>Ga0307289_10001045_pt1 | contig 11894 bp, 9 predicted proteins | sample ER_DNA_143_FD_194483 | JGI IMG/M metagenome (GOLD analysis project Ga0307289, IMG submission 194483) | Bulk soil microbial communities from the East River watershed near Crested Butte, Colorado, United States - ER_DNA_143 | ecosystem: Environmental > Terrestrial > Soil > Floodplain | place: USA...
CGACCGACCAGGTATGCGCCGTGCTGGCTCTCGCACACGAGGCTGGTCTCGCCGTGGTGCCGCGGGGGTCCGGCAGCAAGCTGGCGTGGGGGGCGCCGCCCGAGCGCTGCGACGTCGTCCTCGACCTGACCGGGCTGGACCGGCTGGTGGAGCACACCGCCGGCGACCTCGTCGCGATCGCCCAGGCCGGCCGCCGGCTCGACGACCTCCAGCGCGATCTGGCCGAGGCGGGACAGCGGCTGGCCGTCGATCCCCCACGGGGCGGCACGGTCGGCGGTCTCGTGGCCAGCGCGACGACCGGGCCCGTCCGGCTCTTTGCCGGCCCGGTCCGAGACCTGGTCATCGGGACCACGGTCGTCCGCGCCGACGGCGTCCGGGCCAAGTCCGGCGGCAAGGTCGTCAAGAACGTCGCCGGATACGACCTCGGCAAGGTGCTCACCGGGTCGTTCGGCACGCTGGCCGTCCTCACGGAGGTCGCGTTCCGGCTACACCCTCTGGCGGAGTCCAGCCGGTGGGCCAGCGTGCCCGTCGGGTCGACCACCGCGGCCCAGGACGTCGCGCTGCGGGTCGCGCACTCGCAGCTCACCCCCTCCGGCTGCGAGCTGGACTGGTCGGGCGGCTCGGGCGTGCTGGCCATCCGGATGGATGGGCTGGTGCACGGGGTCGAGGACCGCATCGCCGCGGCGCTGGACCGGCTCGGACCGGGAGCCGACTCCTCCGCGAGCCCACCGGACTGGTGGGGCACCGAGCCGGACGGAGGCGACGTCCTGCTCAAGGTGACCCACGAGGCCGCGTCGCTCGGCGTCCTACTGGACACCGTCGACCGGGCCGCCGCCGGGGCCGGAGCCGACGTGCATACGCGGGGAAGTGTGGTCGTCGGCACCGTCTACGTGTCCCTGCCGGCCACCGCCGCACCGGCGTTCGTCGAGCAGCTGCGAGGCGCGGCGAACCGTTTCGGCGGCGCCGTCGTCATCCTCGATGCGCCGCCAGAGGTGAAGGAGGCCGTCGACGTGTGGGGTCCCGTGCGCGGTTTGGACCTCATGCGCCGCGTCAAAGAGCAGTTCGACCCGACCGGGGTGCTCTCGCCCGGCCGCTTCGTGGGAGGGATCTAGATGACCGAAGCCGTCACCAGTCCCGCCGGCGCTCGCGGAGATGCCGGGCCTACCGACGAGGACGTCGCGCCGCGAGGTCCGGGCGCCTTCGACGACCACAAACCGCCCTCGGCCGAGCTGGTGTCTGACTGCGTGCACTGCGGTTTCTGCCTGCCGACCTGCCCGACGTACGTGCTGTGGGGCGAGGAGATGGACTCACCGCGCGGCCGGATCTACCTCATGAACGAGGGACTCGGCGGAGAGCCGCTCACTGACTCGATGGTCGGCCACTTCGACGCCTGCCTCGGTTGCATGGCCTGCGTCACCGCGTGCCCGTCCGGCGTGCAGTACGACCGGCTGATCGAGGACACGCGGGCCCAGGTCGAGCGGCGACACCACCGGTCGACCGCCGACCGGGCGCTGCGGGAGAGCATCTTCGCCCTGTTTCCGTATCCGAAGCGTCTCAAGGCCGCTCGCGGCCCGCTGCGGCTCTACCAGAAGACCGGGCTCCCGTCGGTACTGCGCCGCTCCGGCCTGCTGGACCGGGTCTCGCCGACCCTCGGGGCCATGGAAGGGCTGGCGCCCGACCTCGGCAAGGCGGAGCGTGTCCTCGAGCGCACCTCCGCGCGGGGCACCCGCCGCGGAGTCGTCGGGATGCTGCTCGGCTGCGTCCAGCGGGAGTTCTTTCCCGGCGTCAACGCCGCGACCGCCCGAGTGTTGGCCGCCGAGGGCTTCGACGTCATCGCCCCGAGATCACAGGGATGTTGCGGCGCGTTGTCCTCGCACAACGGCCGCGAGGAGGAGGCGAAACGGTTCGGCCGCGCGCTTATCGAAGAGTTCGAGCGGGCCGGCGTTGACGTCCTCGTGGTCAACTCCGCCGGGTGCGGTTCCGCGATGAAGGACTACGTCCACCTGTTCTCCGACGAGCCGGAGTGGGTCGACCGGGCCGGCGCCATGAGCGCGAAGGTCCGCGACATCGCCGAGTTCCTCGTGGAGGTCGGCCCGGTCGCCGAGCGTCACCCCTTCGACGTCACCGTCGCCTACCACGACGCCTGCCACCTCGGCCACGCCCAACGGATCCGGACCCAGCCGCGAGAGCTGCTCAGAGGCATACCTGGCCTGCAGCTGAAGGAGATCGACGAGGCCGAGCTGTGCTGCGGGTCGGCCGGGATCTACAACATCCTCAATCCCGAGCCGGCGCGCGAGCTCGGCGACCGCAAGGCGAAGAACGTGATGGCGACCGGCGCGCAGATGCTCGTCACCGCGAACCCGGGCTGCCTCATGCAGGTGGCCTCCTCCATCGAGCGCTCAGGTGGTCACATGGCGCTCGCCCACACCGTCGAGGTGCTCGACGCCTCGATCCGAGATCTGTCCCCAGCCGATCTCGCCGGCCCCTAGCGGCGAGGCCCCTTACAACACACCGAGGTGTTGCTTATGTACCGGCCCGTTCTCGACGCGGTCGCAGGGTCACTGTTCATCACCGCCCTCGTCGCCACACTGCCGCTGCTCACCCTGTTCATCCTGCTCGGCGTCGTCCGAATGAAAGCGTGGCTCGCCTCGGTCATCGCGCTCGCCGTAGCGATCCTGGTGGCGGTCATCGCCTATTCCATGCCCCTCACCCAGGCTGTGCTGGCCGGCACCGAGGGCGCCGCGTTCGGGTTCTTCCCGATCCTCTGGATCGTCATCAACGCCATCTGGATCTACAACATGACGGTCGTCACCGGCCACTTCGACGTGCTCCGTCGCTCGTTCACCAGCGTCAGCGACGACGCGCGAATTCAGGCCGTCATCGTCGCGTTCTGTTTCGGCGCCCTGCTCGAGGCGCTCGCCGGCTTCGGCACTCCGGTCGCGATCACCACCGTGATGCTCATGGCGTTGGGGTTCCGGCCGTTCAAGGCCGCCACGGTCTCGTTGGTGGCCAACACGGCACCGGTCGCTTTCGGGGCGCTCGCCACACCGATCACCACGCTGGCCACGGTGAGTGGCCTCCCGGAGCACGCCTTGTCTCAGATGGTCGGCCGGCAGACACCGATCCTCGGGATCTTCGTCCCCATGGCGCTGGTCTTCATCATCGACCGGGGCAAGGGCGTCCGAGAGACGTTGCCCGCAACGCTCGCGTGCGGCCTGGCCTTCGGCATCTCGCAGTTCGTCACCTCGAACTACATCTCCACGCAGCTCACAGACATCGTCGCGTCGCTCGTGAGCGCCCTGGTCGTCGTCCTCCTCATGCGCGTGTGGCAGCCGACGAACCGGTACGTCGAGGCCGACACCGAGGGCGACGTGCTGGCCGGTGCAGGTACCGGGGCCGCGGCTCAGGCAGCCGCCTCGACCGGAGCTCCAGCCGCGACTCCGGCCGCCGCCCGAGCCGGCCGCGATGACGGAGCAGGTTCGGATCACCCGATCGGCGAGGGCGTGGGCACCGGCGAGGACTTCGCCGCCCGCGACGCCGCGGCCCACGACACGCGCTCTGACGTCATCAAGGCGTACGCGCCGTACGTCATCGTCGTCCTCGTCTTCGTCCTCGCCCAGCTCCCCGGGATCAAGGACGTCCTCGCCGCCAAATGGGCAAACCCCTCGTTCACCTGGCCGGGGCTGGAACTCCAGACACCCGACGGAAAGCCGTCCACGATCCCGACCTTCCGTTTCAACTGGCTCGGCGCGACCGGGACGCTGGTCCTCATTGCGGGGCTCATCACCATCCCGGTGATTGGGATCAGCTGGGGCAAGGCTGTCCGGGTCTACGGGCAGACGTACAAGCAGCTGGCCGCCGCCATCGTCACGGTCATGGCGGTCCTCGCCCTGGCCTATGTCATGAATGCTTCGGGGCAGACGTCCACACTGGGCTCGTGGCTCGCCGCATCCGGCGGCCTGTTCGCCATCCTGTCGCCGATCCTCGGATGGCTCGGTGTCGCCGTCACCGGTTCGGACACGTCGTCGAACAGCCTCTTCGGAGCGCTCCAGGTCTCCGCCGCGAGACAGGCCGGGCTCAACCCGCTGCTCATGGCGGCGTCAAACTCGTCCGGTGGCGTGCTCGGGAAGATGATCTCCCCGCAGAACCTCGCCATCGCCGCGGGAGCCGTAGCCATGGCCGGCAAGGAGGGCGACATCTTCCGAAGGGTGCTGGGCTGGTCCCTTGCCTTCCTGGCGTTCATGTGTGTGCTCGTCTACCTCCAGTCCACTCCAGTGCTGTCCTGGATGGTCCCCTAGGGTCGTTCCATGAAGGTCGCGCTGATGCTCACCTGCATCAACGACGCCCTCTTTCCCGAGACCGGCAAGGCGGCCGTCCGGCTGCTGCGCCGGCTCGGGGTGGACGTCGACTTCCCCACGGCGCAGACCTGCTGTGGTCAGCCCATGATCAACACGGGGTACCTCGACGAGGCAGTTCCCGCTGTGCGGCAATGGGTCTCGGCGTTTCAGGGGTACGACGCGATCGTCGTGCCGTCCGGGTCGTGCGCCGGGTCGGTCCGGCATCAGCACGAGATCGTGGCGCGCCGCTCCGGCGACTCCGCACTCGAGGAGGCGGTCCGTGAAACCGGTCCTCACGCATACGAGCTCACCGAGTTCCTCGTCGACGTCCTCGGCGTCGAGGACGTCGGCGCCTACTTCCCGCACCGCGTCACATACCACCCGACATGCCACTCGCTGCGGATGCTGGGCGTCGGCGACCGGCCGACCCGGCTGCTCCGGGCGGTCCGCGGGATCCGGCTGGTCGAGCTGCCCGCGGCGGAGGAGTGCTGCGGGTTCGGCGGGACCTTCGCGGTGAAGAACGCGGAGACGTCGGTGGCTATAGGCTTCGACAAGGTGCGGCACGCTCGCGCCACCGGCGCGGAAGTCCTGGTCGCGGGCGACAACTCGTGCCTCATGCACCTCGGCGGCATCCTGTCCCGCGAACTGGCGGGTATGCGGGTCATGCACCTCGCCGAGGTCCTTGCCTCGACGGAGGCGTCCTGATGGGCGCGACGTTCGTCGGGATGCCGCCCTTCCCGAAGGCGGCGCACGCGGCGCTAGCCGACACCCAGCTCCGCGCGAACCTCGCCCACGCCACCCGCACCATCCGCGACAAGCGCGCGCGGGTCGTCGGGGAGGTCGACGACTGGGAGGCGTTGCGCACCAAGGGCGCGCGCATCAAGGACGAGACGCTGGCCCACCTCGACGACCACCTCGTCCGGCTCGAGGAGTCGCTCACCGCCCGCGGCGCCGTGGTGCACTGGGCGCGCGACGCCGTGGAGGCCTGCGAGATCGTCGCGCGAGTCGCGCGCGACCACGGCGTCGACGAGATCGTCAAGGTCAAGTCGATGGCGACGCAGGAGGTGGAGCTCAACGAAGCCCTTGCCGCGCAAGGCATTTCGGCATGGGAGACCGACCTGGCCGAGCTCATCGTCCAGCTCGGCGACGACCTTCCTTCGCACATCCTCGTCCCGGCGATCCACAAGAACCGTGCGGAGATCCGCGAGATCTTCCGGTCGCGGATGGGCGCCGCCGGTCGCCCCGCACCGGACGACCTGACCGACGAGCCGGTCGAGCTCGCCGCCGCCGCGCGCCAGCACCTGCGCGAGAAGTTCCTCCGCGCCAAGGTCGCCGTGTCGGGCGCCAACTTCGCGGTCGCGGAGACCGGGACCCTCGTCGTCCTCGAGTCCGAGGGCAACGGCCGGATGTGCCTGACCCTTCCCGAGGTTCTGGTCAGCCTGGTCGGCATCGAGAAGGTCGTGCCCACGTTCGAGGACCTCGACGTCTTCCTCCAGCTGCTGCCGCGCTCGAGCACGGGGGAGCGGATGAACCCGTACACCTCGATGTGGACCGGCGTGACGCCCGGCGACGGCCCCCAGGAGGTGCACGTCGTCCTCCTCGACAACGGCCGCACCAACGTGCTCGCTGACGAGGTCGGCCGACAGGCGCTGCGCTGCATCCGGTGCTCGGCGTGCCTCAACGCCTGCCCGGTCTACGAGCGGACCGGCGGCCACGCATACGGGTCGGTCTATCCCGGCCCGATCGGCGCGATCCTCACCCCGCTCCTCAAAGGGGTGGGTCACGACGCGCAGGTCGACTCCCTCCCGTATGCGTCGAGCCTCTGCGGCCGGTGTTACGAGGTGTGCCCGGTCCAGATCGACATCCCGTCGGTCCTCGTCCACCTGCGGGCCAAGGTCGTCGACGCGCACCGCGACGGTCGGCCCAAGGGGCAGGACCTCGCGATGCGGGGGGCTGCGCTGCTCTTCGGGGACGGGCGCCGGCTGGCGTATGCGGTCAAGGCCGGCTCCCTCGCGAACCGGGTCGTCTCCGTCATGAGCCGCCGGACACTGCCTGGTGGCCGCACGGCGATCGGCCGCATACCGGGACCAGGCGCGTCGGCCTGGACCGCGGCCCGCGACCTTCCGGCACCGCCGCGCGAGTCGTTCCGGTCGTGGTGGACCAAGACCGACGGTGGTCGGAACGAGGCGCCGTGACCGCCCGCGACGACATCCTCGGCCGGGTTCGATCCGCGTTGCGGTCGCCCTCATCCCCACCGCTTTCCGGTGGAGGTATGTCCGAGCGCTCTAGCGCTCGCTCCGACCTCCACCCGACTGGGATCGACGATGTGGTGGCGCTGTTCGTCGAGCGGGTCGAGGACTACCGCGCGGTCGTGGTGCGGTGCGGGCCGGACGACGTGGCGGAGCGGGTTCGCGAGGGACTGGCCGGCAGCCGGCGGGTCGTGGTACCGGCCGGATTCCGCGACGACTGGCTGCCTGACGGCTTCGAGCGCGTGGCCGACGACCCACCGCTCAGCGCGGCCGTGCTCGACGAGGTGGACGCCGTCGTCACGACCGCCGCCCTCGGCATCGCCGTCACGGGGACGATCGTGCTCGACCACGGTCCTGGCCAGGGCCGGCGCGCACTGAGCCTCGTGCCCGACCGACACGTGTGCATCGTCGCCGCCGACCAGGTTGTCACCGACGTTCCCGAGGCCGTGCGGCGGCTCGACCCGGTCCGCCCGCTCACCTGGATCAGCGGTCCCAGCGCCACGAGCGACATCGAGCTGGATCGCGTCGAGGGGGTCCACGGCCCGCGGAACCTCCACGTCCTGGTCGTCGGCTGAGCCGAGCGCCTCACTCTCGTCGCGCCCACGGGCGCCGCTCCGGGGCGCCGCCTGGCTCGGCTGCGAGTCGAGGCGCTCGGCTACCGGAAAATCGTGAGCCAAGACGCTCGGCTGCGAGTCGCGCCCGATGCCGGGGCAGTTGTCCACAGGGGCAGAGAAGAGTCGGGCTCGATCAGAGGTGGCTCCGCCACGCTGTCTGCGTGGACGACTGGATGCACGCGACCGACCGGCACGGCATCGCCAGCGTGGCTGACCTGCGCGGCGCCGGTCTGGGGCGGCGCGCGATCGTCGACCTGGTGAAGCAGGCGATGCTGACGCCGTTGGCCCACGGTTGGTACGCGGCGGGCCCCATCGTGGACGACTCCGAGCGTCACGTGCTGACCACCCGGGCGATGCTCCGCTCTCACGGAAATCGGGTCGTCGCCGGGCATCACAGCGCCCTGTTTGTGTCGGGCTTGCCGACGCTCGGAGCCAACCTGGGTGTCGTCCGACTCTCGCGGCGCACCCCTGGACCGACGCGGGCGAGACCGGCACTGCGCCTCGGCCGTGCCGTGCCGACCAGGTTCCAGGGCACCGAAACCGTCACGCCGGCTTTCGCCGCGGTCCAGCACGGTCTCTCAGCGGGACCGTTGTCGGCTCTCGTTGCGGCTGATGGAGCGCTGCGCGCCGGGGTTACCACGCAGCCGGAGCTCGATGCGGCCGTCGCCGCCGTGCACGGTCACCCGGACTCCAGCGGCATCGCCGACCTGCTGCGCCACGCCGACGGTCGTCATGAGTCGCCGGGGGAGACCCGGCTGGCGCACGCCCTCCGGCTCCTTGGCCTTGCCGCCACCCCGCAGGTCCCGATTCCGGGCACCAACGCGATCGTCGACTTCCTCCTCGACGACGCACCGGTGGTCATCGAGTTCGACGGCAAGGTGAAGTACGGCCGAGAGGCCGACGAGCGCGACCCCTTCGGCCGTCGGGTTCCGGGTCGGGACGTGCTGTGGCTGGAGAAGCGTCGCGAGGACCGGCTGCGCGAGCTGGGCTACGAGGTGGTCCGCGTGGTCTGGAGTGACCTCGACTCGCCCAAGGAGCTGGCCATCCGCATCCTCCGGGCCATCGAGCGGGCGCGTCGCATCATCGCCTAGCCAACCCGTCTGCCATCTGGCTCGACTACGAGCCGAGCCGCTCGACTACCGAAATATGGTGAGCCGAGTCACCTGACTGCGATCCGAGCCAGACGGGGGACGCCCCACGAGCGCGTCCCGGCCCCTCGCCGGGCGGCCGCTTGACTGCCAGCCGAGCCGCTTGACTGCCCGCATATCACCAGCCAAGACGCTTGACGGGCAGTCGAGTCGGCAGAGCGCAGCCAACCGGTGGGGGCCGATAGGTTGCGGCCATGGCGGAGGCAGCGACCCGATTGTCCGAGGCCGATCTCGAGTTCCTCGTCGGCCAGACCACGACGCTCGTCGACTTCGCCAAACGCAGTCCGCACCCTGACGGCGGCTTCGCCTGGCTCGACGACGACGGCAACCCGATGCTGGACCGCCCCGTCGAGCTGTGGATCACGTGCCGGATGCTCCACGTCCTCGCTCTCGCCGAGATCCTCGGCGACCCGTCCTGCCGGCCACTCGTCGACGCCGGCCTAGCGGCGCTGCGCGGCCGTCTCCACGACGACGAGTACGGCGGCTGGTATGCGTCCGTGACGACGGACCAGAGCGGCACCTCCGTCCCCGCGGACGACACCAAACCTGCATACGCCCACGCGTTTGTCATCCTCGCCACCGCCTCTGCGGTCGCGGCCGGCCACGAGGACGCCCGGCCGATCCTCGACGACGCGCTCGCCATCTTCGACCGGTGCTTCTGGCGCGACACCGACGGGATGTCCGTCGACGTCTACGACCGCACGTTCGAGCGCGCCGACTCCTACCGGGGCGTCAACGCGAACATGCACACCGTCGAGGCGCTCCTCGCCGCGCACGACGTGACCAGCGACGAGGTTCACCTCCAGCGGGCCCTCACCATCACCAGCCACGTGGTCCACGAATTCGCCCGCGACAACGGCTACCGCCTTCCCGAGCATTACGACGAGAACTGGCGCGTCCTGCTCGACTACAACCGCGACCAACCGCGCGACCGGTTCCGCCCCTACGGCGTCACCATCGGCCACCTCATGGAATGGGCCCGGCTCGCGCTCCACGTCCGCACCGCCCTGGCCCGAACCGGCACGACCCCGCCCACCTGGCTGGCCGACGACGCCCGCGCCCTCTTCGACCGGGCCGTCGCGGACGGCTGGCAAGAGGCGAACGCCGACGCAGACCAGACCGAAGGCTTCGTCTACACGACCGACTTCGACGCCGTCCCCGTCGTCGCAGACCGCCTGCACTGGGTGATCACGGAGGCGATTGCGACGGCCTGGACCCTCGCCCTGGTGACCGACGAGCCGGCGCAGGCCGACGCATACCGGCGGTGGTTCGACCGCTGGGTCGAGCACGCCCGCGAGTACTTCGTCGACGAGACCCGCGGCTCCTGGCGGCACGAGCTGGACCCCCGGAACCGCCCGTCCAGCCACGTCTGGGAGGGCAAGCCGGACGTCTACCACGCCTACCAGGCGATGCTGCTGCCGCGACTCGGAGAGGTCTCGTCGTTCGTCGACGGAGCGGTCCGATTGGCGCCTGAGCGGGCCTGATCCGATTTCCGAGGGCCCTCGCGCACCGTGTAGTCTCGCCGTCGCGATCAGCGCACGACCGGCCCCTATAGCTCAGTCGGTAGAGCGTCTCCATGGTAAGGAGAAGGTCAACGGTTCGATTCCGTTTGGGGGCTCTGCACCACCCTTGGCGGGGTAGCTCAGCTGGTTAGAGCGCACGACTCATAATCGTGAGGTCGCGGGATCGAGCCCCGCTCCCGCTACGCGATTGGGGTACGCCGGAATGTCGGCCTACTCTGGTGCGTTGATCCCGCGCCGAAACCCATCCCGAGAGCAGGTTGACACCCGTGGCCAGCAAGACCGTCGACGTCCGCCCCAAGATCACCATGGCGTGCGCGGAATGCAAGCACCGCAACTACATCACCAAGAAGAACCGCCGGAACAACCCCGACCGGCTCGGCCTCCAGAAGTTCTGCCCGAACTGCGGCAAGCACACCGAGCACCGCGAGACCCGCTGACCTGACGCGGCCGACTCGCCGCATCCGTCGCACACCGACCGCCCCCGATGCCGAGGGCGGTCGTTTGCGTCTGCAACCACATGCGAGGATCGGGCGAGTGACCGAAACGGGGGAGGACCCACTCGACGCCGCCGTCGCCGCTGAGAACCCGGCCGAGGAGGCGAGCGGCCTCAAGGGTCTGCTCGGCCGGCACGCCGTCGACACCCGGCCGCTGCGCATCCCCGACTACCGGCGCATCCTCGTCGGGCAAGGGACCTCGTTCATCGGCTCGATGCTCACCCAGGTCGCGGTCCCGGTACAGATCTGGGCGCTGACCCAGTCCACTCTTTACGTCGGCTTCGTCGGCCTCGCCGGCCTCATCCCCATCGTCGTCTTCGGGCTCTACGGCGGCGCCATCGCCGATGCCGTCGACCGGCGGCTGCTCTACCTCTGGTCGTCGGTGGGCGGCTGGGTTGTCACCCTCGCGCTGCTCGCCCAGACCCTCCTCGACCTCCGCAATGTCTGGCTCATCCTCGCCCTGGTGTTCGTCCAGTCCGCCATGTTCGCGGTGGCGTCCTCCGCGCGCGGCGCGATCATCCCCCGCCTCGTCCCGGTCGACCTCGTCCCGGCGGCGAACACGCTGAACTTCACCGTCGGCAACGTCGGCCAGGTCGCGGGCCCGCTCGTCGCCGGACTGCTCCTCGTCTTGCCGAACGGCTTCGCCCTCGCGTATGCGGCCGATGCCCTGCTCTTCACGGCCGCCCTGTACTCGGTGCTACGGCTGCCCCCGATCCCGCCGCAGGGGCAGGTGCAGCGGCCGGACTGGCGCGCGGTGGCCAGCGGGCTGCGCTTCATCGCCGTCCGCCCGGTGCTCGTCATGAGCTTCGCCGTCGACATCGCCGCGATGGTCCTGGCCATGCCGCGGTCGTTGTTCCCGGCGGTGGCCGACGACCGGTTCGGCGGGCAGGTCGGCCCGCTCTACGCAGCCATCGCCATCGGCGCTGTCCTCGCCGGCGTGAGCAGCGGCTGGATCGGCCGGGTGCGCCGGCAGGGCCGCGCACTGACGCTGGCCATCGTCGGGTGGGGCGCGGCGGTCGCGGTGTCCGGACTCGTCGGCCAGCTGTGGCTGGTCGTCGCCCTGCTCGCCCTGGCCGGCGCTTTCGACCTGGTCAGTGCGGTCTACCGGCAGACGATCCTCCAGACCTATGCGCCCGACGAGATGCGCGGCCGGATGCAGGGGGTGTTCATCGCCGTCGTCGCGGGCGGCCCGCGCCTGGGCGACGTACGCGCCGGCGCCACGGCAGCGGTCACGTCGCCGACCTTCTCGTGGGTCGCGGGCGGGATCGCCTGCATGGCGGTCGTTCTCGCCGCCGGCCTGCTGGTTCGCTCGTTCTGGCGCTACGACGCCTCGCGGGACCTGCCCTCCCAGGCCCACTAGGGTTCCTCGTATGCCGGTCAACGAGGCCTTCGTCGGGCGGGAGTACCCGCCCACCCCGCCGTATGCGGTCGGCTCGGCGAAGATCCGCGAGTTCGCCGAGGCGGTCGGCTCGACCGACCCGGTCCACATCGACGGTGCGGCCGCGCGGGCCGCCGGCTACCGGGACGTC
>Ga0307289_10001049_pt1 | contig 11875 bp, 10 predicted proteins | sample ER_DNA_143_FD_194483 | JGI IMG/M metagenome (GOLD analysis project Ga0307289, IMG submission 194483) | Bulk soil microbial communities from the East River watershed near Crested Butte, Colorado, United States - ER_DNA_143 | ecosystem: Environmental > Terrestrial > Soil > Floodplain | place...
CTTCGACGACCACCCGACGCCGTCGGGTAACTCGATGCTCGCGTACGTGCTCCTCCGCCTCTCCCGGCTCTGGGGCGACCAGGAGCTCGAGCGGCAGGCGGTCGGCGTGTTCCGGTTCGTCGCTCCGCTCCTCCCGCGTGCCCCGTCCGCGTTCGGACATGCACTGAACGCGCTCGATCTCCACTTCTCGCCGCCCCGTGAGATCGCGATCGTCGGACCTCCGGACTCCGAGGTGGCACGGGCCGCGCTGGCCCCGTTCGACCCGAACGCCGTGGTCGCTTTCGGGCCCTGCGACGAGGTGCCGCTCCTGGCCGGGAAGGACCTGGTCGACGGGCGCCCGGCGGTCTACGTCTGTGAAGCCTTTGCCTGTCAGCCACCCGTGACGGAGGCAAGAGCTCTAGGAGGGGGCGCAGCCGCGACTGTGACTTCCTAGCAGGTCGACAACCGCGGTCGGCGCGCCCCCTCTGCGAAAGAGACTCGCCCGGTCGGGAAAACCCTGCACTCGACTTGCGAGGTTAGGAAATCTCCTTGATCTGGGCGCCGGGAATGGCGCCGATCAGCGTTTCGGTCGCCACGGGGAAGACCGCGTGCGGCGTACCTCCGGCGCACCACACCGTTTCGAAACGGCGGAGCGAGGTGTCCACGACGGTGGGGACCGGCCGGTCGTGCCCGACGGGTGGAACGCCGCCGATGGAGTAGCCGGTCGCTTCTCGCACCTCGTCGCCGTCGGCCTGGCGCACGTTCACGCCGAGCTTGCCCGTGTCCACCCGCCGGTCCCCCGCGCACAGGCAGAGGAGCGGGCCGGAATCGTCGACGAAGACCAGCGACTTGACGATCTGGCCGACCTCGACGCCGACCGCGGCTGCTGCCTCCTTCGCGGTCCGGGTCGAGTCCGCGAGCTCCTGTACCTCGGCGTCGAGGCCGAGTTCGCGGAGGCGCTCCTGGAATCGCTCAGCGGTTGGGTGCATCGTTGCCGCACTTTAGGGTAAGGCGGCCTTGCCCCTCCTCGAAGTCGAGAACGTCTCAATGCAGTTCGGAGGCATCGTCGCGCTCGACGCGGTCTCGTTCGACGCGGGCGCCGGCGAGATCGTCGGGCTGATCGGCCCGAACGGTGCCGGGAAGACAACCGCGTTCAACGTCATCACCCGTCTGTACACGCCGGCCGAAGGCGATGTCCGCTTCGACGGCGAGAGCCTCCTCGGCACTCCTCCGAGCGGCGTGATCCGCCGAGGAATCGCGCGGACGTTCCAGAACGTCGAGCTCTTCCGCGGCATGTCCGTCATCGACAACGTGCGGGTCGGTGCGCACGTGCGCCAGGGAGAACAAGCGGCGGACGACGTGCTCTTCTACGTGAACCTCCACTCGGTCCGCGACCGGCCGGCATCCGAGCTGCCATACGGAACGCAGAAGCGCGTCGAGCTGGCGCGCGCGCTTGCGTCGGGACCACAGCTCTTGCTGCTGGACGAGCCCGCCGGCGGCCTGAGCCACGAAGAGGTCGACCAGCTCGGCAAGTTCATCCGCCGGATGCGAGACGATTTCGAGCTGACGATCCTGCTCGTCGAGCACCACATGGGCCTCGTGATGAGCGTCGCCGATCGCGTGCACGTTCTCGACTTCGGCAAGAAGATCGCGGAGGGGACGCCGGCTCAGGTGCAGGCGGACAAAGGTGTGATCGAGGCATATCTCGGAGCCGAATCGTGAGCCTGCTGGAGCTGCGAAACGTCGAGGCGCGCTACGGCCCGGTCAAGGCGCTGCACGGTGTGTCGCTCACCGTCGACGACGGCGAGCTCGTCGCGGTGCTCGGCGCGAACGGCGCGGGCAAGACCACGACTCTGCGCGCGATCTCGGGAACCGTGCGCCGCACCGGTGACCTCGTCTTCGGCGGAGAGGCACTCCCGCGCCGTCCCGAAGGCACCGCGCGCGCAGGAATCGCGCATGTGCCTGAAGGCCGCGGAACATTCAGCGACCTCACCGTTTGGGAGAACCTCCGCCTCGGTGCGTACACGCGCCGCGGCGGCATCAAGGACGACGCACGGCGTGTCTTCGGATTCTTCCCCCGGCTGGAAGAGCGCCGACACCAGCAGGCAGGGACCCTTTCCGGCGGCGAGCAGCAGATGCTCGCGCTCGGCCGCGCGATGATGGCGCGGCCGAAGCTGCTGCTGCTCGACGAGCCCTCGCTCGGTCTGGCGCCGATCGCCGTCAACGAGATCTTCGAGGCGCTCGAGCGCATGAAGGGCCAGGAGGGCATGTCCGTGCTCGTCGTCGAACAGAACGCCAATCTCGTGCTTGCCCACGCCGCCCGCGCCTACGTCCTCGAGGTCGGCACCGTCGTCGTCGAGGGAACGAGCGACGAGCTGCGCGCAAACGAGTCCGTCCGGAAGTCGTACCTGGGTTACTGATGCCGATCGCCGCCTTCACCTGGACCGAGTTCGCTCAACAGCTTGCGGCGGGCATTCGCGAAGGTGCGATCTACGCCGGGCTCGCGCTTGCGATCGTGATCATCTACCGCTCGACAAGGGTCATCAACTTCGCGCAAGGCGAGATGGCGACCTTCACGACCTTCATCGCCTGGTCGCTGATGAACCAGGGGCTCACGTTCTGGGAGGCGTTCCCGATCGTGCTCGCGATCGCCTTCACCGGCGGCGTGGTGATCGAGCGAACCCTGATCCGTCCGGTCGAGAACGCCCCGGTTCTTACGATCGTGATCATCACCCTCGGCCTCGCCCTGCTGCTGAACGGGTTGATGAACCTGATCTGGGGTGGGGCCAACGTGCAGTTCCACGGTCCCTTCTCGACGAGGACGATCGATGTCGGCGGCGTCCCGGTCAGCGTGCAGGACGTCGGCATCGTCGCCGTCTCGATCCTGCTCGTGGGGTTGCTCGCGCTCTTCTTCCGCTTTACGAAGCTCGGGCTCGGGATGCGCGCTGCGGCCGTCAACCGGGATTCGTCGCGGCTCGTCGGCGTACGCGTCAGCTGGATGTTCGCGCTCGGCTGGGGTATCGCGACGGTGCTAGGCGCGGTCGCGGGAATGATGATCGCACCCGTCGTGTTCCTCGACCCGAACATGATGCAGACGATCCTGCTCTACGCTTTCGCGGCTGCCGTTCTCGGCGGGCTCGACTCGCCGGTCGGCGCAGTCGTCGGCGGCATCCTCCTCGGCGTCACGATCACGTTGCTCGGCCGCTACGTCGGGTTCATCGGGTCGACGCTGAAGCTGCCGGCAGCGCTCCTGCTCATCCTCGTGCTGCTGCTCGTGCGGCCGGGCGGCCTCTTCGGAAAGGTGGCGGTGCGGCGCGTATGAGGACGAGGCTCTGGCTCGAGCTTTCCGCTTTCGTCGCGCTCGCGGCCGTCGTCGCGTTGCTGCCGCGGTTCGTGAGCGACTTCCGCGCCCGCGAGCTCGCGATCGTCGGGATGTACTTCATCGCCCTGCTGGGTCTCTCGATCCTGACCGGATTCAACGGGCAGATCTCGCTCGGTAACGGCGCGTTCATGGCAATCGGCGGCTACACCACCGCAATCCTGAGCGTGGACGGCTTCTACGGACACCAGGTGCGCGACCTCTGGACGATCCCGATTGCAGGCGTCGTTGCCGGAATCGCGGGCCTTGTCGTCGGCCTTCCCGCGCTGCGTCTCTCGGGGCTCTATCTCGCGCTGATCACCTTCGGCATCGCCGTCTCGTTCCCGCAGTTGCCGAAGGAGTTCGACCACTTCTTCGGCGGCACGACGGGCAAGATCCTCAACCTGGCGAAACCGCCGTTCGGGCTCAGTACGACGACCAACAACTGGATCTATTACCTGACCTGGGGGATCGCGCTCGTGTTGCTGGTTGCAGCCTGGATACTCGTGCGCGGAAAGACAGGACGCGCCTTCAAGGCGATCCGCGACAGCGAGGTCGCAGCGGTGTCCTCCGGAATCAGAATCGGGAGATACAAGACGCTCGCGTTCGGGATCTCGGCCTTCTACGCCGGCGTCGCCGGATCGCTTTACGCGATCGCGAATGCCTACGTCAATCCCGACGTCTTCCCGATCATCCTCTCCGTCTACCTCGTCGTCGGGCTTGCGGTCGGCGGGCTCGACTCACTCTTCGGGATGATCGCCGGCGCCGCCCTGATCTACTTCCTGCAGAACCATGCGGACACGGTTGCGCGCTGGCTCAACCACCTGCCTGCGCTGAGCCTCGATCCGCAGAAGCCTGGGATCCCGAGTGTCGTGTTCGGGATCGTGCTGATCGTCGTGATGATCCTTCTCCCGACCGGCGTCGGAGGCCTGGTGCGACGGCTCTTTGGGCCGCTAACAACTCGGCTATACACTCGGTCTTAGGTGAGCAGGTGGGCGTGAGGGTCTTTGTCGTTTGTGCCGCCGTGGCCGTCATGGTCGCTGCGTCTGCCGGCGCGCGCCCCGTCGCGACGCCCGGTGTCTCGTCGGACGAGATCCACATCGGCTCGAGCGTGCCGCTGAGCGGAGAGGCCGCGATCGCCGGGAACGTCGCGCGCGGCATCGACGCCTACTTCAAGTACGTCAACGACAAGGGCGGGGTTCTCGGTCGCAAGCTCAAGTACACGTATCTCGACGATGGGTACGACCCGGGCCGCGCAGTGAACAACACGATCCGCTTGATCCAGCAGGAGCAGGTCTTCGCGGTCTTCAGCTCGCTCGGGACGAACAACAACCTCGCAGTCCGCAAGCTCCTGAACGACGCGAAGGTTCCACAGCTCTATGTCTCGTCCGGCGCGACGACGTTCGGCCGGGACTACAAGAAGTACCCATGGACGATCGGGTACATCCCGCCGTATTCGGAGGAAGGCGAGATCTACGGGCGCTATGTCGTGAAGAACATCAAGAAGGCGAAGGTCGCTGTTCTGTACCAGAACGACGACTACGGCCGCGATCTCCTGGCCGGGATGAAGCGCGGGCTCGGCAAGAAGGCGAAGTCGATCGTCGCGAGCGTTGGCTACGACCCGACGTCCTCGGATGTGCAGCCGCAGGTGACCCAGCTGAAGGCATCGAAGGCGAACGTGCTGATGGTGTTCGCCTTCGGCAAGTTCTCGCTCCAGGCGTTCAATGCTGTGTCGCGGCTCGGCTGGAAGCCGCAGATCTTCGTCAACGACGTGTCATCGGCCGCGTCGCTGATGGCGATCGTCCCGCAAAAGGCGGCGAACGGATCGATCTCGATCGTCTTCGGCAAGGACCCGGCCTCACCTCAGTGGGCGAACGACAAGGGCATCAAGCTCTTCCAGTCGATCCTCAGGAAGTACGGCAACGGAACCAGCTCCCGCGACCTGAAGGACGGCTACTTCACCGCAGGTATGGCAACGGCCTACACGCTCGTCAACACGCTCAAGAAAGCCGGGAAGAACCTGACCCGGCAGAGCTTGATGAACGCGGCGACGCATCTGACCGAACGCGGGAATCCCTTCGTGCTGCCGGGCATCATCATCCATACGGCGCCGACGAGTCGCTTTCCGATCACGCAGGTGCGACTCCAGCGGTGGTCGAAGGGCGCGTGGCGCACCTTCGGTCCGCTCGTCTCGGCCAAGCCCGGCTAGCGCTCCTTCAGCGACAGTCCGAGTTGTCGCCGACAACCGCGGCGAGCGCACGCCTCGCCGTGACGGCGAAACGCAGCGAGACGATGCCGGGATGTCGAACCGTCAGCTCCGTCATGCCGTCGGCGCTGGGGCTCAGGCAACCCGCGGGTGTGTGCCAGTAGGGCGCGTACGTGACGTCGAGCCGGTACGTGCCCGCAACGGGAGCGGCGATGCGGATCGACGTGTAGCCGAGCTCGAGCACACGTGCCGGCGGGCTGACAAGTGGGCGTGGTGACGGAACGGCGAAAACGGTTGTCGTCGCAGTCCGGTGAACGACTACGAGGCCTGAGCGGCCACTCTCGAGCAGCCGTGCTTCGGCACGTGCGCTGTAATCCGGTGTCGCAGTCGTGAGCACGACGTAGCGGACGCTGAGCTTGCGCAGCCAGTTCACGTAGACGGCCGGTCCGAGCTTCCCGTACAGCACGCGGTTCTGCGGAAAGTCCTCCTGCCTGAACCAGCCGCGTACCAGCGGGATCCGCGCGCGGGCGAGAAAGTCGGCAGGCCAGTGACCTCGCGTGTCCACCGCCTCGACGCGGTACGAGGGCCGCACGTGGCCCTGGAGGTAGGAGATCGTCGGCTTCCAGTAGGCGGCGTGCGCGGTGGGATCCCCGGCGTCATGGACGAAGCTGGCGGCAAGCGGCGTCAGATTCCACGAGAGGGCAAGTGCGAGCGCGACCGCGCAGACGGGCCGCGGACGCCAGTGGCGGAGCGTGAGCGTCAGGATCGCGATCGGCGCCGCGGCGAACCGAAGCCGCGCAATGTTCTCGCCGATTGGCGAGGCGAACGCGAACGCGGCCGTGCAGGCGCCGAAATAGACGATGTACGTCCAGCGAAGGAGCCGTGCGCTCGCGATTCCCCACGTCAAGCCGATTCCGAGCACGCAGAAGATCGTCGCGGCGAGGAACTCCTGAACCGAGAAGGGAAAGGTGCCGCGGCCCGGGAACATTCTGCGGACCACGAGCTCGAGCGCCCCGACCGCCGCGATCGCGAGGGACGGCCACAGAAGCAGAGCCCGTTGATCACGACGAGCGAGCGCGACTGCGGCCAGGAGCACCACGAGGAGCACGAAGGCGAGCGGGCTGGCAGCAAGGGTCAGGAGCGCGAAGCCTGCGAAGAGCGGGCGGCGGCCGAGTTGCAGAAGCCAGAGAGCGACGAGGGCGAACGCGCTTCCGAGCATGAACGGGTAGGCCGCGGAGACGACGAGTAGCGCCCACACGACCGCGAAAGCGCGGATCGACCATTTGGCCTCCTCGCCCCACTCACGTCGCACGACAGCTGCAAAGGCGGCGACCGCGACGGCAACGATCAAGACGGCGAGCAGCTTGATGCCGATCGCCGCGGCCAGCGGGTAGTACAGGACGCTGTAGGTAACGAAGCTGTAGCGGCCCGCGTACCAGAAGTTGTTCCAGAGAACGTAGCCGTGCTCGAGAAAGAGCGTCCGCTGGTAGACGTGCGCGGCCAGGTCGGTACCGGGTGGGCCGAACCAGACGAGCAGTGCCGCGAGGGATGCCGCCGCGGCTGCAGGCATCAGGAGGTCGGCGCGCGTGCGAAGCCAGACGCGCGGAGTCATCAGCGCATGTTCCCCGTGTGACCGAGTGAAAATCTCCCCGGCTGCGGCCAGACGGACAGGCCGTGTGGGCTCGGACCGACTGGAACGCGCGCGATCAACCGTCCGCTGCGCGTGTCGATTGCATAGACCTCCGAGTTGTACCGTCCCGAGAGCCAGAGCACCTTGCCATCCGCGGAGACATCGCCCATGTCGGGGCTTCCGCCGCCCGGGATGCGCCACTTGTGAATGACCTTGCGGGTCCTGAACGAGATCACGGACACGCTTCCCTCGCTGCGATTTGCGACGTAGAGCACCCTTCCGTTCCGCCCGACGACGAGACCGTGCGCTCCTGCGCCGGTATGGATGAACCCGATCACCTTCAGCCGTTTGGGGTTGATCTCCCACACTCCGCCGGCAGCGAGGTCGGCCACGTAGAAGACCTTCGCGTCCGGCGACGAGCGCACGTCCTGAGGTACCGAGAACCGGCGGGGCAGTGTTCGCACCGCGAGCACCCTGAAGTGGCGCACGTCGACCTTCAGCAGACGGCCCGAGAACTCGCAACTTGCGATGACATAGCGCCCGTTGGCAGAGAAGTCCATGTGGTTGACGCCGGCGCAGGGAACGGTCAGCGCCCGCACGAGCCGGAACGAGTGTGCCGAGCGGAAGTCGAGTCGGCGGAGACGCTCGGCGACCACGATCGCGTAGCGACCGTCGATCGTGAAATAGAGGTTGTAGGGATCGGCGACGTCGATCGGCTTGCCGGGGCGACCCGTGCGCGCATCGATCGGCGTCAGCGTGTTGCCGACGTCGTTGTTCACATAGAGCGTGTGCAGGTCGTGCGACGGCGTGACGTGCTGTGGCAGCGCTCCCACCGAGAAGTGTCCGACGACCTTGTACGTCTGCGGGTCGATCACATCGACCGAGTCTCCCGCGCTGTTCGGGACGTAGACGCGGGCCGGGTCCCGCCGGGCGATCGCGCTGATCATGCCTGCGCGGTCGTGCGCATAGAGGTTCAGCGGACGGACCTGAGCGAGGCGGCGGACCTTGGCCTTTTGGTGAACCGGAGGCGGCAGTCTGGCCGCGGCTGCTGTCTTTCCCTGGTCCCCCTTCCAGTCTCGATACTCCAGGCTCCCGACCACCGCGACCAGGGCCAGCAGTCCGATCAGCGCCCCGCTCGAGGCCGGCCGTCGCCTTCGTCGCGAGGTTCTCACCGCGGGCCATGATGGCACGCAGGGTGCGACCGGCCCGGCATTCTTAACGTTGCTCTCATTTCGTGCCGATAGCGTTTGTGGCGTGCAGAGCGAGCGGACCAGCAGCGGCTTCATGAACGAGCTTTCGCTCGGTCAATTCGGATCGATGCGCCGCAGCTACGCCGTCGGGTTTGGAGCCCTCGTGATCGCCGGCATCGCCCTCGGAGCGACCAGGATCGGCCGTGGGACGTTCGACGGTGCCATCGCGAGCCTGTCGCATGCCCAGCCGAAATGGCTGGTCGTCGCAGCGATTGCTTTCGGACTTGGCCTGCTCGCTTCGGCGGCGGCCTGGCGGACCGGGTTGCGCGCATGCGGCGGCGAGGCGTGCTTCAAGCAGGTGTCGGCGCGTTATGCGATCGGCTCGCTCGTCAACTCTGTCGCCCCGGCGCACCTCGGCGGGGCCGTTCGGATCGGTCTCCTCTCACGCACGCTCCCCGGGGACGACCGTCTCTGGCGTGCGGGCGGCGTGGGCGCGTCGGTGGCCGCGGCCCGGACGCTCGTGCTGGCCCTGCTCATCGTCGTGGCTGCATCCGTGGGTCGCGTCCCGTTGTGGCCGGCTCCGCTGCTGATCCTCGCCGTGGCGTGTGTTGTCCTCGTGTCCGTGCGCATCAGCCGACGAGCGGCCGGCCGACTCGGAAGCCTCCTGCAGATCTTCCGCAGCGTCGGGCAATCGCCGCGCGCAGGAGCGACGATCTTCGGCTGGATCGCCTTCGCGGCGATCACGCGTGTGTGCGGCGCGGTCGCGATCTCGCTCGCTCTCGGTGTGTCGAGGCCGGTCTGGGTCGCCGTCGTGCTGCTCGCCGCAATGGCGCTTGCCGGCCTGCTGCCGCTCACGCCGGGGAACTTCGGGGCAGGAGCAGGCGCGGCAACAATCGCTTTGCACGGGACCGGTGTGGGTCTCGGCGCCTCACTTGCGCTCGGAGTCGCGTTCCAGGCGGTCGAGACGTTTTCGGGAATGACACTCGGCCTCGCCGGTGCAGCCGTCCTGGCCGCGCCGGGAACGCGCACAAGGCGCTGGTCGATGGCCGGAGCCGGGGTCGCGGCAGTGGTCCTGGCGGCGGCGCTCGGCGTCGCGTCGATCGATCTTCTCTGAACCTTCGTAGCCCGCGCGCGTAGACGTAAGCTCCCGGCATGGAGCTCCTCGGCCGTCCGCTCGACGAGCTGTGTGCGGAGGCGCGGGCGCTAAGGGCCGAAGGGCACGGCCGGCTCGTCACCTACTCGCCGAAGGTCTTCATCCCGCTGACGAAGCTCTGTCGCGACGTCTGTCACTACTGCACGTTCGCGCAGCCGCCACGCCGCGGCGAGCGGGCTTACCTGACGATCGAGGAAGTCCTCGAGATCGCGCGTGCAGGTGCGGCCGCCGGCTGCCGCGAAGCCCTCTTCACCCTCGGGGACAAGCCGGAGCTGCGCTACCGCGCGGCCCGGGACGAGCTGGCCGCTCTCGGCTGTGGCACGACCATCGAGTACCTGGCCCGTGCAGCCGAGGCCGTCTTGACCGAGACGGGGCTGCTGCCGCATCTCAACCCGGGCGTCATGACGCGCGAGGACGTGCGGGAGCTGCGGCGCGTGAGCGTCTCGCTCGGGCTGATGCTCGAGACGACCTCGGAGCGTCTGTCCGCGCGCGGAGGTCCGCATTTTGGCTCTCCGGACAAGCTGCCGGCCCGCAGGTTCGAGACGATCGCCGCCGCCGGGGAGGAGCGAGTCCCGTTCACGACGGGCCTGCTCATTGGCATCGGCGAGTCGCGCGAAGAGCGCATCGACGCGCTGCTCGCGATTCGCGAGCTCGCCGATACGCACGGGCACGTGCAAGAGGTGATCGTTCAGAACTTCCGGGCGAAGCCGGGAACGCGGATGGCCGAGTCTCCCGAGCCGGCCCTCGAAGAGCTCCTCTGGACGATCGCGGTCGCGCGGATCGTGCTCGGCCCGCAAGCCCATCTGCAAGCACCTCCCAACCTTTCGTACACCGACTTTCCGCGACTGCTCGACGCGGGGATCGACGACTGGGGAGGCGTCTCGCCGGTGACGATCGACCACGTCAACCCGGAGGCTCCCTGGCCCGAGCTCGACCTGCTTCGGGCCGGCACCGAAAGCCGCGACCTCGAGCTCGCCCCGCGGCTCCCGGTCTATCCCGAGTGGATCTCCGCCGAGTGGATCGACCCGAACGTGCTGCCGTCGGTTCTGCGCGCATCGGATTCGCTCGGGCTCGCGCGCGAGGACCGCTGGTCGCCGGGCGAGGACGCTGGGATCCCCTTCGTTCCGCGGGACGCGCTGCCCATCGACACCCGTGCAGAGCTCGCCGAGGAGGACATCGTGCGCCTGTTCCGCGCGCGGGGGCAGGAGCGCGACCGTGTCTTTGCTGCCGCCGATCAGCTCAGGCGCGAGGTCTGCGGTGACGAGGTGACGTACGTCGTCACGCGCAACATCCAGTACACGAACGTCTGTTATTTCCGCTGCGGGTTCTGTGCCTTCTCGAAGGGAAAGCTGGCGGCGAACCTGCGCGGCGCGCCGTACCTCGTGCCGCACGAGGAGATCGTGCGCCGCTGCGAGGAGGCGTGGGAGCGCGGCGCGACCGAGGTCTGCCTACAGGGCGGGATCCATCCGGCGTTCACCGGCGACTACTACCTCTCGGTCGTGCGTGCGATCAAGGAAGCGGTGCCCGGCCTGCACGTCCATGCGTTCTCGGCGCTCGAGGTGTGGCAGGGGGCTGCGACGCTCGGCCTGCCGCTCGACGAGTACCTCGCGGAGTTGGCCGAGGCCGGTCTCGGGTCGCTGCCGGGAACGGCGGCCGAGATCCTCGATGACGAGGTGCGTCGCATCATCTGCCCGGACAAGGTCACGACGGCGCAGTGGCTGGAGGTGCACGATGCCGCGCATCGTGCGGGCCTGCGCTCGAATGTGACGATGATGCTCGGCCATGTGGAAGGGCCGCTCAACTGGGCGCGCCATCTGTTGCACTCGCGCGAACAGCAACGCCGAAGCGGCGGGTTCACGGAGTTCGTGCCGCTCCCGTTCGTGCACATGGAGGCGCCGATGTGGCTGCGCGGCCAGGCGCGTTCGGGCCCGACGTTCGGCGAGACGCTGCTCGTGCACGCAGTGGCGCGTCTCGCGCTGCACCCGTGGATCACGAACATCCAGGTGTCGTGGGTGAAGGTCGGTGCGGAAGGCGCAGCGGCCGCGCTCCGCGCCGGCGTCAACGACCTGGGCGGCACGCTGATGAACGAGTCCATCTCCCGCTCGGCCGGAGCCGAGCATGGCCAGGAGTTCCCGCCGGAAGCGATGGAGGCGCTGATCCGCTCGTGCGGCCGCGTGGCACGACAGCGGACGACGCTCTACGGCGACGCGCCGGAGGAACGACGGCTCGCGTCGTTCGGCGCGGCCCCGCTCGCCGAGCCGTGGAATCCGCCGGTGAAGGACGCACGACTCGTTGCTCCGCCGCGTCTCGTGCGACCCGGCTTCGCTACGAACTAGAGGCCTGATGTGAAATTCGCCGG